>Ga0075434_100006223_pt1 | contig 10935 bp, 10 predicted proteins | sample RhiMethybrSRZTD3_FD_75298 | JGI IMG/M metagenome (GOLD analysis project Ga0075434, IMG submission 75298) | Populus rhizosphere microbial communities from Tennessee, USA - Rhizosphere MetaG P. TD hybrid SRZTD3 | ecosystem: Host-associated > Plants > Roots > Rhizosphere > Soil | place: USA...
GTATCGGTGAGATTCCCACCCGCGGCGACGCCTAAATCCGAACGGCAGTTGCGTTCACGCCGCACTCGCTCGTGGTGAGCGTGTCGAACCACGAGCCCGCCGCTCGTCCTTCCGCCTTCGCGCTTCGCGCTACGGCGGACGGCCGTAGCGCGAAGCGCGAAGGCTGGTCGACACGCTCAGGACGAGCGGTATGCCGATTCAAACTCCCCGCCGGGATTAGATCGTTGCCGCATTCAGCCGCAGCACGCCGGTCGCTTATGATCTAGCGGATCTATGTCGGTCCACGACGACGAGGTGCTCGGAAAGGCGTACGACGCCCGGCTCATGCGCCGGCTGCTGCAGTACATGCGGCCGTACTGGGCGCAGATCGCGATTGCGTTCGTCGCCATCATCACGGGCGCCGCCGCTTCGCTCGCGCAGCCGTATCTCATGAAAGTCGCGATCGATCGCTACATCGCCGCCGGCCGCCTGGAGGGGCTCGATCGGCTCGCGGCGCTGTATCTGACCATCCTCATCGTCGCGTTCGCCGCCGAGTACGTGCAGACCTGGACGATGCAGTTCACGGGGCAGCGCATCATGTTCGACCTGCGGATGGCGATCTACCGCCATCTGCAGCGGCTCGACCTCCGCTACTACGACCGGAACCCGGTCGGCCGTCTGATGACGCGCGTCACCTCCGACGTCGACGTGTTGAACGATCTGTTCACCTCCGGCGTCGTGACGATATTCGGCGACGTGTTCACGCTCGTCGGGATCATGGTGACGATGACGTGGATGAACTGGCGGCTCGCGCTCGTCGCGTTCTCGGTCCTGCCGCTGATCGTGCTCGTCACGCAGTGGTTCAGGCGCAACGTCCGCGACAGCTACCGGGTGGTGCGCGGCTGGATTGCGCGCATCAACGCGTTCCTGCAGGAAAACATCACCGGCATGATGACGGTGCAGCTGTTCCGGCGGGAGGCGCTGAACTTCGCGCGGTTCGACGAAATCGATCGCAAGCACCGCGACGCGAACATCGAGTCTATCTTTTACTATGCGGTCTTCTACCCCGCGATCGAAGCGGTGAGCGCGCTCGCCTCGGCGCTGATCATCTGGTACGGCGGCGAGAGCGTGCTGCGCAACACGCTGACGCTCGGTGCGCTCGTCGCGTTCCTCCAGTACTCGCAGCGCTTCTTCCGGCCGATCAGCGACATGTCGGAGAAGTTCAACGTCCTGCAGACGGCCATGGCGTCCTCCGAGCGGATCTTCAAGCTGCTCGACGAGCCGGTGACGATTCAGGCGCCCGACAAGCCGATCCCGCGCCCCGCGCCGGCGGCCCGCACCGCCGCCGAAGGCTCCGGTGCGTCCACCGAAGCTCGCTCTGCGAGCGAAGGTGGAGGCCACATCGTGTTCGATCACGTGTGGTTCGCCTATAACGACGAGGAGTGGGTGCTTCGCGACGTCAGCTTCGACGTCAGGCCGGGCGAGCGAATCGGCATCGTCGGGGCGACGGGATCGGGAAAGACGACGCTCATCAACCTGCTGCTGCGCTTCTACGACGTCCAGCGCGGGCGGATCACCGTTGACGGCGTCGACATCCGCCAGCTCGATCTCGCCGATCTGCGGGGGCTGTTCAGCCTCGTGCTGCAGGACGTGCATCTGTTCAGCGGCACGATCGCCGACAACATCCGTCTCGGCAACGCCGCGATCGACGACGAGCGCGTGCGCCGCGCCGCCGCCGCGGTGCACGCCGAGCCGTTCATTTCGCGGCTGCCGAACCGCTACGCGAACGCGGTCGCCGAACGCGGGTCGACGCTGTCGGTCGGACAGAAGCAGCTGCTGTCGTTCGCGCGCGCGCTCGCGTTCGATCCGCGCGTGCTGATCCTCGACGAGGCGACGTCGAGCGTCGACACCGAAACGGAGATCATCATTCGAGACGCGCTCCACGTCCTGATGGCGGGACGGACGACGATCGCGATCGCGCACCGCCTGTCGACGATCCAGGACATGGACAAGATCCTGGTGCTGCACAAAGGCCGCATTCGCGAATCCGGGACGCACCAGGAGCTGCTCGCGCAGCGCGGGATCTACTTCAAGCTGTTCGAGCTGCAGTACAAGAGCGACGAAGAGAGAGGCGGCGGTGAATCCGTGGAAGTGAAAGCGGGAGCGCAGCAATGAGGCAGTACTGCAACCACGAACACACGAAAGCGACGAAAGCCACGAAAAAGAAATGTGTTGTACAAATTTTCCCTTCTTCGTGGCTCTTCGTGTTTTTCGTGTTTTCGTGGTTGCAGTACTGCCCGCTAGTGCTGGCTGCGGGCGACGCCCCGACGATCTCGCATGTCGCCGTGGACAGGCTGCGTCCGGGCGAGGATTTCGTCGTGGAGGCGACTGTCAACAGCACCCGGCCGATCGCGCGTGTCGTGGTCGCGTATCAGGCAGGCGATCGGTTCGTCGACGTGCCGCTGCGGCCGAGCGGCGCCGGAGTCTACCGCGAGCGGATTCCTGCTGCGCGCCTGGGCGCTTCGTTCAGGTACATCATCTTCGCGACCGACGATGGCGGCCGCACGTCGACGTGGCCGCCGCCGCCGGCGAATGCGAGCGAACCGCGCGGTCACCTCGTGACCGTATCCAGCGACAAGTGACAGAAAGGGGAGAGTGATGCGATCGCGCTGCCTGTCTCTCGCGCTCGCGCTCGTCGCCTTCGGCGCTGCTCCGGGGACGTCCGGCAACGACACGCGCGAACGGCACCTGCTCTATGTCGCCGTTCCCGGCGTCCGGAACTACGTCGAGCACGGCGGCGTCGGCGTCCTCGTGTTCGATATCGATAACGGCCACCGGTTCGTGAAGCGGATTCACACGATCGACACGCCGCCGGGGCAGCAGCCGGAAGCGGTGAAGGGCGTGGCCGCCAGCGCGCAGACCGGTCGGCTGTACGTGACGACGACGAAGCGGATCGTCGCCGTGGACCTGAAGACGGATCGCGTCGTCTGGAACCGCGAGTACGAGGGCGGCTGCGATCGGCTCGCCATCTCGCCGGACGGCAAGCTTCTCTACGTGCCGTCGCTCGAAGGACCGCACTGGAACGTCGTCGATGCCGCAACCGGCAATCCGGTCGCGAAGGTCGTGACGAACTCGGGCGCGCACAACACGATTTACGGTCTCGATGGTTCGCGCGTGTATCTCGCCGGACTCAAATCGCCGGTGCTGAATGTCGCCGATCCCCGCACGCACACTGTCGTCAAGCGCGTCGGCCCGTTCGGCAACGTCATACGGCCGTTCACCGTCAACAGCCGGCAGACGATGTGCTTCGTCAACGTCAACGATCTCCTCGGATTCGAAGTGGGCGACATCGAGAGCGGCAAGATGCTCCATCGCGTCGAAGTGCAGGGCTTCTCGAAGGGACCGGTGAAGCGTCACGGCTGTCCGAGCCACGGCATCGCGATCACTCCCGACGACTCGGAGATCTGGCTCGCCGACGCGGCGAACAGCCGCGTGCACATCTTCGACGCGCGCGTCATGCCGCCGAAACAGGTCGCCAGCGTCGAGCTGCGCGATCAGCCCGGGTGGGTGGCGTTCAGCCTCGACGGCAAGTACGCGTATCCGTCAAGCGGCGACGTCGTCGAGACCGCGACGAGAAAGATCGTGGGAGGATTGACCGACGAACACGGGCGATTCGTGCAGAGCGAGAAGCTCGTCGACGTCGTGTTCGCGGGAGAGCGACCGGTGCGGAGCGGCGACCAATTCGGGATCGGCCGGGTGACCAGGGATTGAAACAGTACTGCGACGTGACCAGAGATTGAGGCAGTACTGCAACCACGAAATCACGAAGAGTCACGAAAACACGAAGAAGACATATGAGTACAAATCAATTCTTCTTCGTGCGTCTTCGTGTCTTCGTGGTTGCAGTACTGTTCGCGTGATCTCAGTGCGCTTGCGGGAGCGGACGCGCGGGCAGCGGCTCGGGTTCCGATCGCTTGAACATTCGATCGAAGAAGGTGGGTGTCGTCGCGCTCGGGTTCCATCCCATGCGGAGCACCGTAAGGTGGATGGGACGCCTGCCGAACTGCAGCGCCTCGTTGCAGCTCCACATATACAGATCGACGTGACGGCCCTGGACGGCCGGTCCGGTGTCGAGGACGGTGTAGATGCCGTTGTATTTCGCCGGCAGCGAATCGACTTCCACCACCGAGCCGACGGGCAGCAGCTCGGGGTCGGCCGCGGCGATGCCGCTCTGCACGGCGACGCCGGACGTCGTCTGTATTCCCTTGCAGTACGCGGTCGCACTGAACGCCACGCGCGCGCCCGGCGAGGGCACGGCTGTCGTCTCGCGCAGCACCGCCTGCCGCGCGGCATACCGCGAATCAAGCGCTGTGACTTCGTACAGCGAGACGAACCCGCACGCGGCCACGGCCGTTGCAACGCTCTTCCGCCAGACGGATTCAGCGATGATCATGTTGATGGTGAGTCATCATGTCATGAATGCGGCGGCGACTTGTCACGAACGCGAGCGCGAGCGGATATGCAATAACGGCAAGAATCAGCGCGCCAAGAAGTGATCCAACGGCGTACGGCACCAGCAGAGGTTTCAGAATTGTGATCAATCGATGCCAGAATTCGGATCCGAATACAGAAAGGTCGAACAGCTCGCCGATCTGCGACTTGAATCCCGGCGGCGATCGATGACCCGTGATCTGCGCGCCGGCCATCGTGACGAACGCGTAGTACGGCGCGATGACCCAAGGCAGATTCGAATACACGCCGAGCAGCACCGCGACGCGATTCAGATTGAGCAGAAACGCGAAGAGCACGCCGAGCACGGTGTGCAGACCAAGGAACGGGGAGAAGCCGAAGAACACGCCGAGCGCGAAGGCCGCCGCCGTGCGTTCGGGCGTGTCGTCGACATGCAGCAGCGCGTCGAGCCAGCGCCTGATGAGGGCGCGCGTGAGATGAATCATCGGAAATGCGCGAACGCGCGGCGCCCGAGTGGTTCGGCGGCCGCGTCCGCCGTCGGCCGAATCGTCACCGCGCGGTCGTCAGTACAGACGCCGATGCGCGTCAGCGGGGTGCCGCCGTGGCGTGTTGCCGCGGCGAGCCGGCGCCGCAGCCTCGGCCGCACGGCAACGAGCAGTTCGTAATCGTCGCCGCCGCTCACCGCTTCGCCGATCGGATCCAGCTGGTGCGCTGCGAATACCGCGCGCGTCGCCGCGTCGATCGGCAGCGCATCGGCAACGATGCTGATGCCCACGCCGCTCGCGTCGGCCACCTGATGCAGCGCGTCGCTCAAGCCATCGCTCAAATCCATACAAGCCGTCGCCGCACGATTTCGTGCGAGAAGCGTGCCGAGACGCACGCGCGGAGTCGGACGCAGGTAGCGATCCACGCAGCTCTCCGACGTCGATGACAGCTCGCTGTCGTTCGCGCCACGGCCGGTGCGGGTTTCGTGCAGCAACAACAGGCCGGCCGCCGCCGCGCCAATGGCTCCGCTGACGTACACCTCGTCGCCGGGACGCGCGCCCGAGCGCGTCAGCGCCTGGCGCCGCTTCACCGTGCCTGCGACCGTGATGTCGATGACGAGCGGACCGGTCGTCCTGGTGAGATTGCCGCCGACGACCTGCACCCGATGACGGCCGGCGAGCGTCACGATGCCCGCGACGATGCCGTCGAAGTCGTCGAGCGGCAGGGCGGGCGGCAGTGCGAACGATAACAGCGCGAGCCGGGGCGCCGCGCCCATTGCGGCGATGTCGCTGAGGTTGACGGCGAGCGCGCGATGGCCGATCGCGTCGGGCGGCACGAACGCGCGATCGAAGTGCACGCCTTCCACGACAGCATCGACGGTCAGCACCTCGACGCGGTTCCGTTCCGGCTCGACGATCGCCGCATCGTCGCCGATGCCGACCAGGAGCCAATCGGGTGCGGGGGGAAGCTGCCGCTCGATGCGCGCGATGATCTCGCGCTCGGTGAGGTCGGAAATGGTCACTTCGCGTAGTCGACCGCGCGGGTCTCGCGAATGACCGTCACCTTGATCTGACCCGGATATTCGAGCTCGTTCTCGATTCGGCGCGCGATGTCCTTCGACAGCCAGACCGCCTCCTCGTCGGAGATCTTCTCGCTCTCCACCATGATGCGGATCTCGCGGCCGGCCTGCAGCGCGAACGACTTCGACACGCCCTTGAACGAATCGGCAATCCCCTCGAGCTTCTCGAGGCGCTTCACGTACGACTCGAGGATGTCGCGCCGCGCGCCGGGGCGTGCCGCGGAGATCGCGTCCGCGGCCTGGACGATCATCGCTTCGAGCGACGGCCAGTCGATGTCCATGTGGTGCGCCGCCATCGCCATGACGACCGGCTCGCTCTCGCCGTGCTTGCGCAGGAAGTCGATGCCGAGCTGCAGGTGCGTGCCTTCCATCTCGCGATCGATCGCCTTGCCGATGTCGTGCACGAATGCGGCGCGGACGGCGACGTGCGCGTCGAGGCCGACTTCCTTCGCCATGATGCCGGCGAGGCGCGCGACCTCCGCCGAGTGCGCGAGGACGTTCTGACCGTAGCTGGTGCGGAACTTCAGCCGGCCCATCAGCCGGAGGACCTCGGGATGGAGATCGTGGAGTCCGAGCTCGAACGCGACGGCGGCGCCTTCCTTCCGCACCTCGTCGTCGGTTTCGTCCTTCACCTTCTGGACGACCTCTTCGATGCGCGCCGGATGAATGCGGCCATCGGCGATGAGCCGCTCGATTGCCTTCTTCGCGATCTCGCGGCGGTACGGATCGAATCCGGAGAGGATGATGGCGCCGGGCGTGTCGTCCACGATGAGGTCGACGCCGGTCGCGAGCTCGAGCGCGCGGATGTTGCGTCCTTCACGGCCGATGATGCGTCCTTTGAGATCGTCGCTCGGCAGATCGACGACCGAGACCGTCGTTTCAATCGCGTGTTCGGCTGCGCAGCGCTGGATGGCTTCGGTGATGTAGTGCTTCGCGCGGTCGATGGCGGTTTCGCGCGCTTCGGCGTCGAGCCGCTTCAGGAGATTGGCGGCGTCGTGCCGCGCCTCGCTCTCCATCTGCTTGACGAGGAGCTCCTTGGCTTCTTCGGCGGTGAGACCGGCGACGCGTTCGAGCTCGCGCTGCTGCGTGGCGATGAGGTGTTCGTATTTCGCGGCGGCGGCGGCGGCCGTCTTCTCGCGCTCGCTCAGCGTGCGGTCGCGGGCGTTCAGCTCCTTCTCCAGGCGCTCGATCGAAGACTGACGCTCGGTGAGCGTCACCTCGCGCCGGGTGAGCGTCTGTTCGAGCGTGGCGGCCTGCTGGCGCTCGAGACGCGCCTGCCGCTCCGCCTCCATCAGGATCTCGTGCGCTTTCTCTTTCGCCTCGAGAACCGACTCTTTCTTGCGGGACTCGGCGTCGCGCTCGGCGTCCTTCGCGAGCCGGAGCGCCTGTTCCTCGGCGCGTCCAATCGTTTCAGCCGCAATGCGCTTGCGGTTGGCGACCCATACTGCGAACACGGCGGACGCCGTCACCAGCGTGACGATCGCCGGCACGATCAGGTTCGCAATGATCGACACGCGTGACGTCCTTTCCCGCGACCACCCGGGCTGCCTCAGGTCGGCGCCGCACGCAGACTACAACTTAAAGCGCAGTGCGCAAACTCAGAAATCTCAGAACGTAGACGAAGAACGACAGAGAAGCTTCTATGAAAGGCCCCGCTTTGCCGTGTGGGGAGGTCGATGAACCTGCGATAGCAGGTGGAACCGCTCAGAAAAGCCGCGCTTAAGGCTTCCTCGCTACAGAGGCATGCACACCACGCGGCATCGCGACTCACTTGGGTGATACGTTGGCTCAAACGAGCCTACCGCCATCACGCGCAAAGCAGGGAACTCAAATTCCGGAGGGATCTTAACGTAAATCTCGCTACGTCCGCAATGGAACACCGGAGTGCACAGGAGTGCCAATGGTGGCGTTATGCCATAAGAAGGCGATCGAGCAGGCGCTCGAGCTCTCCGGCGCGCTCCGCAAGCGCGCCGTCGAACTGCTGGTTCACGTCGCGGCAGCGAAAGAGCTCGTCGGCGATGTTGAGGGCCGCGAGCACCGCGAGACGCAGCGAGTCGCCCGTCGGCGTCGTGTCCGCCGCCGCGCGCATCTTGTCGTTCACGTACGCGGCAAGACGCCCGACGTACTCGGGATCGAGCGAGCTGCGAATCGGATAGCGCTGCCCGTGGATCTCGACGGGGATGACGCGGCCTTCGGTCATGGAAACGTGTAGGCGACGAGCCTCACAGATTGAGCGCCTCGAGTTGATCGAGCATCTCGGACACGCGCGTCCGGATGACGTCGCGCTCTTCGCGCAGCGTCGTCAGTTCCGCATTGAGACTTTCGTTTGCGGAGAGCCGTCCGCGCAGCGCGTCGAGCTCGCGCACGAGCCGCTGGTTTTCTTCCTCCGCCTGCGCCTGCTCGGCTTTCATGCGATCGACCATCCCGACGAGCAGCTTCAACTTCTCCTCGAGGCGGTCGATTGGTTCGAGCTCAACGCTGCGCGTCGCTGTCTTCGCCATACTGATCCTCACATTTGGTCATTGGGTCATCTGGTTATTTGTTCATTGGATTGGTTTATTGACAATGACCAGATAACCAGATGGCCAAATGACCAAATATCTAGCGTTGTACGGCGCCGTGTTCGCGGACAAGCGCCGCCAGAATTTTTTCGAAACTTTGTTGGACTTCCGCGTCGGTCAGCGTGCGATCCGGCGCCTGGAACGTCAGCCGCACGGACACACTCACCGCTCCTTCAGGCACGCCCTTGCCCTGATATCGATCGAAGAAGCTGACCGCGACGAGCGGCGCCGGCAGGTCGCGTCCGGCCGACTGAATGGTGCCATGAATGATCGCCGCAGGCAAGGTTTCGGACACGATGATCGACAGATCGCGGACGACGAACGGATGGCGCGGCAGCGGACGCGTGGCGTCGGACGCCCCGCCGCGCGCGCGCATCAATAAATCGAGGTTCAGCTCGCCGGCGAAGATCGGATCTTTCGCCGGCAGGCCGCGCGCGTCCGCGATCGCCGGATGCACCTGCCCGATGATGCCGGCTGCTTCGCCGCGCGCCGGACCGTCCACGACCGTGAGCGCAGCGGTCTGACCGGGCACGAGAAACGGCAGCTTCGCAGGCTCGGCGTGAACGGCGACGCCGAGCACCGTGCACACCTGTTCCGCGATTCCCTTGGCATCGAAGAAATCCACGTCGCGGCTGTGTCCCGACCAGTGCTCGCCGGTGGCGCTGCCGGTCCACGCGAACCCGACTCCGCGCGTTTCGCTGGTCGGCGTGAACCACGCGCCGATCTCGAACACGCGCACGTCGCGGCGGCCGTGGCGGCGATTCTGGCCGACCGCGTCTACGAGACCGGGAATGAGCGAGGGGCGAAGCGTGTCGAACTTCGCCGACAGCGGATTGGCGACCGCGACCGCAGTCCGGCTGTCGACCGCGAACGGCTCGGCGGCTTTTGCCTCGATGAATCCGAACGTCACGGCCTCGGACAGACCTGCAGCCGTCAGGACGCGGCGAACGAGCCGATCGCGCGTGATGCGCGGATCGGGCGGCGGCGCCGCCGCCGTGAGCACCGGGAAGGTCGCGTCGAGGCGATCGAACCCGTAGTGGCGTCCCACTTCCTCGATGAGATCGACTTCGCGCAGGAGATCGACGCGAAACGTCGGCGCGATCGCGTCCCATCCGTCGGCGGTCGGCGTCACGGTCAAGCCGAGGCTCGTGAGGATGCGAACGACGTCGGCGTCGGGTACACGCGCGCCGAGCAGCCGCGCAAGCCGCTCGCGCCGCAGATGCAGCTGCCTGGGTCCTCGCTTGCTTGGATAACAATCGATAACCGGACCGACCACGCGGCCGGTGCCCACGCGGCGCATCAGCGCCGCGGCGCGCGCGATCGCGACGACCTGTGCGCCGATGTCCGCGCCCCGTTCGAAGCGCGCGGATGCTTCCGTTTTCAACCCGAGACGCTTGCTCGTTCGACGGACCGACGTCGGCTTGAAGTACGCGCTCTCGAATGCAACGCGGCGCGTGGAGGAGGAGACCTCCGAGTCGGCGCCGCCCATCACGCCCGCAATCGCCTGGGCGCGATCCCGATCGGCGATGACGAGCATGTCCGAGTCGAGTTTCCGCTCGACGCCGTCGAGCGTCCGGATGACTTCGCCGTTCTTCGCGCGCCGGATGCGGATGTGCGCGCCCGCGAGCTTGTCGAGATCGAAGGCGTGCATCGGTTGTCCGAGCTCGATGTTGACGTAGTTGGTGATGTCGACGATGGTGCTGATCGGGCGCACGCCGGCGGCATGGAGCCGCGCGGCCATCCACGCGGGGGATTGACCGACGGTCACTTCGGCGACCGCCGCCGCGTATCGCGGACACAGATCTTCGTCTTCGAGCGACACGGTGAGCGCGTCGGAGCGGCCGGCCGGAAGCCGTTCGAGACGCACGCGGGCGTCCTCGTTCTCCGAAGGCGGAACGAACGGCCGATCGAACGCCGTTGCGACTTCACGGGCCAGACCGATGACGCTCAGGCAATCGGGACGATTCGCCGTGATCTCGAAGTCGATCACCGCATCGCCGTCGGCGAGCGTTTCGACGCCGGCCACCTCGAACCCGCGCACGCCGAGCGTCGCGGCAATCTCGTCCGCTGACGAGGTGATGTCGACGAACTCGCGCAGCCAGGAGAGAACGAGCCGCATGTCAGTACGGGAACTGCTCGAGGAATCTCAAGTCGTTCTCGTAGAACAGCCGGATGTCTTCGACCTGATATCGCAGGATCGCGACGCGCTCGATGCCGATGCCCCATGCGAAGCCGGTGTAGCGTTCCGCATCGTATCCAACGGCTTCGAACACGGCAGGATGCACCATGCCGCTGCCGCCGAGCTCGATCCATCCGGTCCTCTTGCACATCGCGCAGCCGGCGCCGTCGCATTGCCAGCAG
>Ga0075434_100006225_pt1 | contig 10934 bp, 9 predicted proteins | sample RhiMethybrSRZTD3_FD_75298 | JGI IMG/M metagenome (GOLD analysis project Ga0075434, IMG submission 75298) | Populus rhizosphere microbial communities from Tennessee, USA - Rhizosphere MetaG P. TD hybrid SRZTD3 | ecosystem: Host-associated > Plants > Roots > Rhizosphere > Soil | place: USA...
TTACGCTGCAGCCGCGCCACCGTGACCAGGTTCAGGAAGTAGAAGGTCAGCTCGGCCAGCTCGGTCACCTGGCTCTGCACCACGATGGTGGCGACGGCGGGGTCGATGCCCACCGCGAGGTAGTCCAGCGCCACCTCGGACACGTGCTCGCGGATCTGCTCGGGCGCGTCCGCGTGATCGGTGAGCGCCTGAAGATCGGCGATGAGCACGTAGGTGTCGTGCTCGCGCTGGAGCGCGACCCGCTGCTTCAGCGAGCCCACGTAGTGCCCGAGATGCAGCGGGCCGGTCGGCCGGTCGCCGGTGAGAATCGTCTTCCGCATGATCTCCCCTCCTGAAATGAGAAGAACCGCCAGCCTCGACTCGAGCGGCGGTTCTTGGAGACCAGGGGCCGCCCGTCGAGGCAGCCCCTGACAGAGATCGCGTCGCGCTAGGGGGCCGCCGTGCTCGGCGGCCAGCACCACATCGTCCGATGCGCGTTGCCATGCAACATGCTCCATATCGTATGCGAGATCGAACGATTCTGCTTGACAGGTTCTGGAGCGCTCCCGAATCCTCGCTGAGCAGATCTCGAAAACGCCGCCTCGGAGTGGCCTGCTCGTGCAGCTCGCGATGATCCACTAGCGCGGAGGCACAAAACATCTCCCGCTTCCGAAACGCTTGCTCACGGCCCGCTCAGACGATGGAACCACTCGGGTCTAGAGTTGCAAGGAGGAGATTCGCCATGTTGCTTCTGCAGACCGATGATCTCGACCGCCTCGGCGACGAGATCGCCGCCCTCTCCGCCCGGGTCGATGCCCCGTTCGCCCAGCTCTTGAGGCTCATCCGTGAGTTCGACGAACGCCTCGGGTGGCGGCGAGTCGGCTTCCGCTCCTGCGCTGACTGGCTCGCATGGCGATCGGGCCTCGATCCGGGTGCGGCGCGCGAGCGGGTGCGCGTCGCCCGGGCGCTGGGCGGGCTGCCTCGCTTCGCTGAAGCGCTCGGGCGGGGCGAGCTCTCCTACGCCAAGGTGCGCGCGCTGACCCGGGTCGCCACGCCCGCTACCGAAGCTCGCCTGCTCGCCATAAGTCGCACAGTCACGGCGGCACAGGCCGAGCGTATCGTGCGGGGCTGGCCCCGTGAAAGCCGCGAAGGAGACCTGGCTGAATCCAGGCGCCGGCATGCGAACCGGGCGCTTCACGTCTATACCGATGAGCGCGGCATGGTGGTGATCCACGGGCGCCTTGACCCCGAGGCCGGAGCGGTGCTCCTCCAGGCCCTCACTGCCGCCCAGGACGTTCTCTACCGGCGCGAACGCCGCGGGCTGATTTCGCTGATCGCGCCTCCTGAGCCCAACCACGAGCAGCAGAGAGCCGATGCGCTGCTCTTGGTGGCGGAGTCAGCCCTGCATCACGAGCTGGATCCCGGCGCCCCAGCCGAGCGCTATCATGTGATCCTTCAGGTCGACTCCTCCGGCGAATCGTCACTGGGAGACGGCACCCACGTTTCCGCGGAAACGTCGGAGCGACTCAGCTGTGACGCCAGCCGCACATGGATCCGGCATGACGAGGAGGGGCATCCGGTCGAGATGAGCAAGAAGAGCCGGACGATACCGCCGGCGATTCGCCGGGCCTTGCTACATCGTGATCAAGTGTGCCGCTTCCCCGGATGCGAGCGACGATTCGTCCAGGCCCATCACATTCGCCATTGGGCACACGGTGGGCCGACGGTCCTGTCTAACCTGGTCCTGCTCTGCCGATACCACCATCGCGCGGTGCACGAGGACGGATATCTGATCACTCGCCACGAAAACGGCGTCTTGACCTTCCATCGCCCCGACGGCCAGGCTGTGCTCGAAGTCCCTTAGGCCCCCTATCGACGCGGCAGCTTCGCCAGCCCGTCGTAGAGGTGAATCGTCGAGCGCATGGCCTTCACCCAGTCGCCGAGATGGAGGCTCTCGTTCTCCGAGTGGGCCTGCGTGTGGGGGTCGGCCACGCCCATCAAGATGCAGGGCGCGCCCTTGAGGAGATCGGCGAAGGGCTGCACGAAGCCGATGGTGCCGCCACCACCCATCATGGCGGTCTCCTTGCCAAAGCCGGCCTTGAGCGCGGCGCGCGCCGCCTCGAACGCGGGCCCTTCGGGGTCGGTGGTCCACCAGGGCGTCGCGCTGGTGATGCTGGCTTTGACCTTCACCCCGTGCGGGGGCCTGGTCGTGAGCTTCTTGATGATGAGCCGGCCGGTCTCGCGGGCGTCCATCCCGGGGACGGTTCGAAGAGACAGGCGTGCTTTCGCCGCCTCGATGATCTGGTTGGACGAGCCGAGGAACGGGCGCGCCTCCAGCGCGATCACGGTGAGGGCCGGCCGCGTCCACTGGCGCTCGAGCAGCGAGTACTGCGTCTCGCCCCAGAGCCGCACGCCGGGCAGCATGCCGGCGTCCTTCTTGAACTTGGCCTCCGACAGCGGCAGCTTCCGGATGCGGGCACGCTGCTTCGCGCTCGGGCGGGCCACCCGCGCGTAGAGACCGGGCACGTTGAGCGCGCCGTTCGGCTTGCGGAGATCGGCGATCATCGCGCAGAGGATCTGCACGGGGTCGGGCACGGGGCCGCTGTAGCCCGAGTGGAGCGGCTGGTGCAAGCCCTGCGCCTCCACGTCGACCTGGCAGATGCCGCGGAGCTGATAGATGAGCCCGGGATGGCCCACGTCCCAGTTCCGGGTGTCGGTGAGGACGATGAAGTCCGCGGCCATCTTCGTCTTGTATTCGGCGAGGAAGCGGACGAGATTGCGCGAGCCGATCTCCTCCTCGCCCTCGATGATGAACTTCACGTTGAGCGGCAGGGCCTTCGCGGCGCGGAGATAGCAGCCCACGGCCGCCATGTGGGCCATCACGCCGCCCTTGTCATCGGCAGTGCCGCGCCCGTAGAGCCGGCCGCTGCGCTCGGCGGGCTCGAAGGCGGGCGAGAGCCACTTCTCGGCCCGTCCCGGCGGCATGACGTCGTGGTGCCCGTAGAGCAGCACGGTGGGCGCGCCCGGCCGGTGGAGCCAGTCACCGTACACGTAGGGATGGACGCCGGGGATCTCGAGCACGTCCACGTGCTCGACGCCGGCGTCGCGGAGCGTCTGCGCCATCGCCTGCGCGGAGCGCCGCACCTCCTCGGGAGGGAAGCCGGCGGCAGAGATACTGGGAATGCGGCAGAGCTCCACCAGTGTCTGCTTCCACTGGCCGAGCCCCGCGTCCAGCTCGGCCAGCGCCTCGCGCACCATGCTCGCGGTCTCCGCGAGAGGCTACCGGCGCGGGACCGCCGCCAGCGCGTCGTACAGGTGAATCGTCGAGCGCATGGCCTTCACCCAGTCGCCCAGATGGAGGCTCTCGTTCTCGGAGTGGGCCTGACTGTTGGGGTCGATCACGCCCATGAGGATGCAGGGCGCGCCCTTGAGGAGATCGGCGAAGGGCTGCACGAAGCCGATGGTGCCGCCCGCGCCGACCATGGCGGTCTCCTTGCCGAAGCCCGCCTTGAGGGAAGCGCGCGCCGCCTCGAAGGCCGGACCTTCGGGATCGGTGGTCCACCACGGGCTGGTGCCGGTCACGGTAGCGCGCACCTTCATCCCGAACGGGGGCTTCGCCGTGAGCTTCCTGACGATGAGCCGGCCCGCCTCGCGCGCGTCCATCCCGGGGACGGTTCGGAGCGACAGGCGTGCTTTGGCCGCCTCGATGATCTGGTTGGAGGAGCCGAGGAAGGGGCGTGCCTCCAGCGCGATCACGGTGAGGGCGGGCCGGGTCCACATCCGCTCGAGCAGCGAGTACTTCTTCTCGCCCCAGAGCTGCACGCCGGGGAGCATACCCGCGTCCTTCTTGAACTTACCCTCGGCGAGAGGGAGCTTGCGCAGGCGGGCGAGCTGCTTGGCGCTGGGCCGCGCGACCTTCCTGTAGAGGCCCGGCACGTTGAGCGCGCCGTCCTTGGTGCGCAGGTCCGAGATCATCCCGCAGAGGATCTGCACGGGGTCGGGCACGGGGCCGCTGTAGCCCGAGTGCAACGGCTGGTGCAACCCGTGCACCTCCACGTCCACCTGGCAGATGCCGCGGAGCTGATAGGTCAGCGCCGGATGCCCGATGTCGTAGTTGCCGGTGTCGGTCAGCACGATGAAGTCCGCGGCCATCTTCGCCTTGTGGTGCTCGAGGAACCGGCCGAGGTTCATCGAGCCGATCTCTTCCTCGCCCTCGACGATGAACTTGACGTTCAGCGGGAGCGTCTTCGCCGCGCGGAGATAGGCGCCCACCGCGGCCACGTGGGCCATGACCCCGCCCTTGTCATCCGCGGTGCCGCGGCCGTAGAGCCGCCCGTCGCGCTCGGTGGGCTCGAAGGCCGGCGAGAGCCACTTCTCCGAGCGGCCCGGCGGCTGCACGTCGTGGTGGCCGTAGAGCAGCACGGTGGGCGCCCCCGGCCGGTGCAGCCAGTCCCCGTAGACATAGGGGTGCACGCCGGGGATCTCGAGCACCTCCACGTGCTCGACGCCGGCGTCGCGCAGGGTCTGCGCCACCGCCTGCGCGGAGCGGCGCACCTCGTCGGGAGGAAAGCCCGCGGCGGACATGCTGGGGATGCGGCAGAGATCGACCAGCGTCCGCTTCCAGTGATCGAGCCGCGCGTCGAGATCCCCGAGGGCCTCGCGAACCATGCCGTTGGTGGCCATGCTCACCCCTTTACCATAGCCCGGAGCGCTGCGCCCTCCGTCTTGAGCCACTCGAAGAGAATGCCCACGTCCCAGCCCATGCAGAAGTGGCGCACGCCCATGTCGAGATAGGGCCGCGCCTGCTCGGGGCGGTCGATCTCCACCCGTGGCGCCACCCCCAGGCGCAGCGCCGTCTTGATCACGTGCAGCTCCGCCTCCTTCACGCGCGGGTGCTCCCACTGTCCGGGGATGCCGATGCTCATCGAGTAGTCGGCGGGCCCGAACTGCACCATGTCCACGCCCTTCACCGACAGCATGGCCTCCACGTTGTCCACCGCGGGGGCCTTCTCGATCATGACCGCGATCACCGCGTCCTCCAGGGCCTGCACGAAGGCGGGCGAGCCCACGTCCACCACGTAGCCCACGTCGCGGCGCATGCCCACGCCGTGGATGCCTCCTGTCGCCGGCGTCTCGGCCCGCACGGCGCGCACGCACTCGCGCACGTCGTCCACCGTGCGCGGATCGGCGAACAGCACGTTCTGGATGCCCGCGCCGATCGCGCGCACCGCGAGATAGGTCCGCGGCTGCTGCTCGATCTTCATCATCGCCGACATGTGGGGGAAGGTGTCGACGGCGCGGGCGAGGTTCTCCAGGGCGAAGAGGTCGTAGGGCGCGTACTCCCCCACGAACTCGACGTAGTCGAAGAGGCCGGAGTGCCCGACCAGTTCGGCCACTGCCGGCCACACCGTGTGGATGTGGGTCCCGAAGGTGGGCTGGCCGGCGCGGAGAAGCTCACGGAGTCGGTTGGGACGCATGGGGGAGGCTCCCGTAAGATATCCGATCAGCGGGACGGACGCGCCCGATCGAGCGCGTCCGCGAGGTAGCGCGCGAGCGCAGCCTCGGAGGTGAACTCAGGCGTGGTGTCGGGCACGCCCAGGTAGTAGATGACCAGCGGGGCGGGCGCGCTCGCGCCGGGCGGTGGCTCGAGCCGCAGCTCCAGTCGCGGATGCTCGGCGAAGTCGGCGCGCCGCCGGCGCACCTCCGCGATGCCCCGCAAGGCCTGCGGCGGAAGCACCTCCCGCCGCGCGCCGCCGAAGGGATCCACCGCCTCCACGCGCAGCCCGGCGAAGCGTGGAGCCGCCACGCGGATCACCACCTGGGTATCGTCCTCGCGCGCGGCACGCAGGATGGCCCAGACCATGACCACGTCCGTGGTGACGAAGACGGAGTTCTCGCCGTGTATCGCGGCGGCCGGAGCCTGCGCGCGCGCGAGCACGAGCGGCCCGGCGGCCCAGCCCAGCGCGAGCGCGAGGACGATGGCCGCGGCGCGCGTCATTCCGTCGCCGGCAAGAGGGCCACGCGGTCGGGCGGCAGGCGGAGACGCACGGCCTGGCCCTCGCCGAGCAGGGCGCCCGGCCCTTGATCGGGGCACGTCACCAGCAGCACCTCGTCCCCCGCCCGCACCTGGTAGTCGACTTTCTCGCCGAGGAAGGTCCGCGCGACGACGCGCCCGGAGACTTCACCGGCGGCGCCCGGGCCGTCGGGCGCGATCCCGACCGCCTCGGGCCGTATCGCCACGCGCGCGGCCTCGCCCGCCCGCGGCCCCACGTCGCCGGCGACCCGCAGACGGGCTCCCGCGACCTCCACCAGCGCGCCGCCGGCGCCCCGCTCGACCACGCGGCCGCGCAGGAAATTCACCCGGCCGATGAACTGCGCCACGAAGGCGGAGGCGGGACGGTGATAGAGGTCCTCGGCCCGTCCCTCCTGCACCACCACGCCCTGGCTCATGACCGCGATGCGGTCGGAGACCGCCATCGCCTCTTCCTGATCGTGCGTGACGTACACGGCGGTGATGGACAGCTCTTTCTGGAGGCGCCGGATCTCCTCCCGCATCTGCACCCGGAGCTTGGCGTCGAGATTCGAGAGCGGCTCGTCGAAGAGGAGCACGCGGGGACGGATCACGATGGCGCGGGCCAGCGCCACGCGCTGCTGCTCGCCGCCGGAGAGCTGATGCGGCTGCTGGGCCTCGTAGCGCGAGAGGCCCACCAGGGCGAGCACCTCCCCTACCCGGCGCGCCGTCTCCGCCCGGTCCACGCCGCGGATGCGCAGGCCATAGGCGACGTTGTCGAACACGGTGAGGTGCGGAAACAGCGCGTAGCTCTGGAAGACGAAGCCGATGTCCCGCTGATTCGCCATGAGGGCGGTGACGTCGCGATCGCCGATCCAGACGCGCCCGGCGTCCGGCGATTCGAAGCCCGCGATCATCCGCAGCGTGGTGGTCTTGCCACAGCCCGAGGGCCCCAGCAGCGTCAGGAACTCTCCCGGGGCCACCGCCAGGCTCACCTCGCGCACCGCCCAGAGATCACCCTTCACCCGGTGGCGGAAGCGCTTGGAGAGGCCCTCGACGCGGACCATGCTCAACCGCCCAGCACGCTGCCGAGGGAGGCCGAGCCCGGCGCGCTGAACGTCCGGAGCACGCGGCCGATGAGGGCAATCACCACGTACACGATCGCGACCACCAGCACCGAGAAGGCGGCGGCCGGCCCCAGCGACAGCTCCGTCATGTTCTCCAGGATGCGTACGGTGATGAGCGTCCAGTTGATGGACACCAGGAAGATCGTGGCGCTGATCGCGGTCATCGACCGGATGAACACCACGCCCAGCCCCGCGAAGAACGCCGGGACTACCAGCGGGAGCGTCACCCGGTAGAAGGTCGTGGCGCTGGAGGCGCCCAGGCCGAGCGAGGCCTCCTCGAGGCTGGGATCGATCTGCTGGAGCTGCGCCACCGTCGCGCGGATGCCGGTGGGGCTGTAGCGGAAGACGTAGCAGGCCACGATGATGAGGGCCCCGCCGGTGAGCGCGATGGGCGGATCGTTGAACGCGATGAGATACGCGATGCCGACGATGGTGCCCGGCAGCGCGTAGTTCAGCATGGACACCACCTCCATCGCCGCACGACCGGGAAAGCGCTTCCGCGCCACCAGGTAGCCCACGAGGACGCCGTAGGCGCCGCCCAGGGGCATGCTGAGCCCCGCGATGATGAGCGTGTCGCGGATGGCGCGCGCGCCCTCGGTGAAGATCACGTGGTAGTGGCGCCACGTCCACGCATGGTTGGCGCCCAGGGCCACCACCGCCGACGCGTAGAGGAGCAGCGCGTAGAAGTACGCGATCACCGCCGCGACCGCCAGGCAGGCGCCCACGAGGACGGGGCGCAGCCAGGGCGCCACCGTCTTGACCGATGTGCGAGCCCCCGCCTTCCCCGACACCGTCACGTAGTACCGGCGGCTCACCCAGTAGCGCTGGAGGAGGTAGACCCCGAACGCGGGCACGAGCAGCGCGAACGACAGCACCGCGCCTCCCCGCAGGTCGAAGAGGCCGGTGATCTGCAGATACGCCTGGGTCGGGAGCACCGGGAAGGCGTTCCCCGCGAGGATGAGCGGGGTGGCAAAGTCCGCCAGCGACGCGGCGAAGAGCAGGAGGAACGCGTTGGCCAGACCGGGGATGGCGAGCGGCACCGTCACCGTCCGAAACACCTGCGCGCGCGTGGCGCCCAGCGAGAGCGCCATGTCCTCCACGTTGGCGTCGATGGCAGCGAGCACCGGGCGGAGGGTCAGGTAGGCAATGGGGAAGTAGGTCACCGTCTCGGAGAAGAACGTCGTGGTGAGGCCGTAGACGGACACACCCTTGATGCCGAGCAGCTGATAGGTGATGAGCCCGCGCGGGCCGAACGAGAAGATCATGGCGATCGCGGTGGTGAACGGCGGCGAGATGAGCGGCAGGAGCGTCACCGCGTCGAGCACGCCGAGCCACCCGCGCCCGAGACCGGCGCGGCTCGCGGTGAGAGCGAAGAGGAAGCCGAGGGCGGTGCCCGCGAGCCCGACCAGCGTGGCGAGAAGGAGGCTGTTGCCGAAGGCGCGCAGCTGATGGGGATCCGCGAGGATGGCGAAAGCGCTCCCGAGGGACAGTCGACCGCCGTCGGTGGCCACGCGCCCCAGCAGGCTCAGCAGCGGATAGAGAACGAAGAGGGCGAGGAGGCCCCACAGGAGGAGCACCGTCACGCGGAGCGCGGGATCCCGTCCCCGCATCGCGCGCGCCCGCGTCCTCACTCCTTGGCGTTCAGGACCTCGTTGACCCAGCGCTCCACGATGCGCTTGCGGTTGGCCCCCGCGTACGCGTCGTCGATGGGAAAGATCTTGGCGCCCTTGAGCACCTCGGCCAGGCTCGCCTCCACCGCCACGTCGGGATGGGCGGGCACGAAGTTGATCTTGTGCTTGGCGAAGAGTCCCTGCATGGCGGGCGAGGTGGCCCAGTCGATGAGCTTCTTGCCCAGCTCGGGGTTCTTGGCGCCCTTGAGCAGCGCCACCGCCTCCGCGGAGGTGCCGATGCCCTCCTTGGGGAAGGAGATCGACACGTCGTAGCCCTTCGCCTGGGTGTCGAGCGCGTCCACGATGAAGAAGATGCCGGCGCCCGCCTGGCCGAGCCCCACGGGCAGCGTGCCACCGCCGCCGCTCTTGGTGTAGACCTGCACGTTCTTCCGCAGCTTCTTCATGTAGTCGAACGCCTTGGTCTCGTCGCGGCCGTTCACCTCGAGGACGGAGAAGATGCGCGTGACCGCGGTGCCCGAGGTCCGGGCGTCGGCCATCTGGAGCATGTTCTTGTAGGCGGGATTCAGGAGATCTTCCCAGGACGCGGGGGGCTTGAGGTTGTTCTCCTTGAGGAACTTGCTGTTGCTCATGAACACCAGGGGATCGTCGGCGATGGCCACCCACTGCCCGTCGGCCTGCTTGAAGCGCGCGGGCAGCTTGGCGAAGGACGGCGGCTTGTAGGGCTCGAAGATGCCCTCCTTGATGCCGGCGGCGTGCGTCTCCACCGGGCCGCCGAAGAGCACGTCGACCCGCGGGTTGTTCTTCTCGGCGATGACGCGGGCGAGGGCCTCGCCCGAGGAGAAGCGCACGAAGTTCACCTTGATCCCGGTGGCCTTCTCGAACTCCTCGAACATCGGCCGCGCCCAGTTCTCGGGCCAGATCGAGTAGGCGTTGACGGTCTGCTGGGCGGCGGCGGGCGCCGCCCACCCGAGCGCGGCGGCGAGGACCAGGGCGATCATGCGCATGAGGGTCTCCCTCTGTGGGACCTAGCGATGCTCGTAGCCAGGCGAGATCTCCGACTCCATCTCGGCGGGCGAGGCGGGGCGGCCGTCGAACCACATCGCGATCTGCTCGCCGATCGGCCGGCGGCGGTTGATGCGCACCACGATGTTCCACTCGTCGTGCGCGCCGCTGGAAAATGCGCTGGACGCGCGCATGGCGTAGTAGCGGACGAAGGGCTGGCGCTTGGCCGGCACATCGGCGACGTCGGCCCTCAGCTTGGCGTCGGTGGCGGCCCGCTCGGTGAGCCAGCGGTCGATGCAGCCGGTCACGTCGTCGCGGCCGCAGCCGAAGAATGCGCGCATGTCACCCGGCCCGGTGAAATGCGCCATGTCGATGTCCTTGCCGGTGCCGTCCTCGCCCGCCAGCACGCTGGTCCACATCACCATGTACTCGGCGCCGCCCGGCTCGCGCCCGTTCACCGCTTCCATCTGATAGCGCCCGGGGTCGAGCACCCACACCGCGCTCCCGTACTCCTTCTCGAGGCGCGTCTTCACGGACGCGGCGACCGCGAGATTGGTCGCCACGTGGCCCCCGCCCCGCGGGCTGATGGGCGTGCTCGCGTAGATCACGAGCTTGCCCGCCTGGCGCTGCGCGCGCACGTCCGCGCGGATCTTCTGGGTCTGGGCGGCGACCACCGCGTCGAAGGCGGGATCGGCGCAGTACGCGATGCCCACGGACGTCGGCACCACGACCTTAGGCGCCTTGCACTCCGCGGCGAGCGCAGGGGCTCCGGAGGCGAGAATCGCGAGCAGCAGCAGTACCACGAAAGCCGGCTTCATCGGCAGTCCTCCCGGCCCAGCACGCTATGCCGTGGACGCGATGGGGTCAAGGGGCTGCTCCCCGCCGGCGCGCGAGGAGCTCACGGGCCACCGTCAGGCGGAGGACCTCCGTCGTGCCCTCGGCGATGCGCCAGGAGCGGATGCGGCGGTAGAGGCGCGCGAGGGGATGGCTCTCCACGACGGCGGCGCCGCCGCTCAACTGAATCGCGCGGTCCACGATGCGCGCGACCGCCTCGGTGGCCAGAGCCTTGGCCATCGTGATCTCGGCGCCGGCGGGGTCGCCGCTCTCCGCGCGGCGGGCGGCCGCGTAGGTGGCCGAGCGCGCCGCATAGAGATCCATGGCGCTGTCGGCGAGCATGGCCTGCAC
>Ga0075434_100006226_pt1 | contig 10934 bp, 10 predicted proteins | sample RhiMethybrSRZTD3_FD_75298 | JGI IMG/M metagenome (GOLD analysis project Ga0075434, IMG submission 75298) | Populus rhizosphere microbial communities from Tennessee, USA - Rhizosphere MetaG P. TD hybrid SRZTD3 | ecosystem: Host-associated > Plants > Roots > Rhizosphere > Soil | place: USA...
GGATCGAACGGCGGGCTTCTGATCGCCAACATGCTCACCCGTTACCCTGAGCGCTTCGGCGCGCTGTTCTGCACGATCCCGGTCATCGACATGCGCCGCTACACCAAGCTAACCTCCGGCGCGGGGGGGATCGACGAATACGGCGATCCCGACAAGCCGGAGGATTGGGCATTCCTCGCTGGCCTCTCCGCCTATCACGTGGCGGCGCCAGGCAAGCCCTATCCGCCGATCCTGATCGCGACCAGCCGCCGCGACGACCGCGTCCATCCAGGCCACGCCCGCAAGATGGCGGCGAAGCTGCAGGCAATGGGCTACGAAGCACATTTCTATGAACTTGCGACGGGAGGGCACAGCTATGGCAAGAACCACGAGGACATAGCGGCGTTCATATCGCTCGGCTATGCCTTCCTGCGTCGGGCCATCGGCTGGGGGCCGGACTGAAATTTTCCGATGCAATAACGTTCGCGAATGGCGCACATTCACCGTCGATTGGCCGGGAGCGGACACGGTGGCGTCGCACAAGGTCCGCTCCCCACTCCCGATGCGGGGTCTTTCCTGCCGTTCTCAGCTTACCGTGACCTTCGGGTAACCTACCACTGACCGGACATGGCACGAACTTGCAGTCGGAGAGCAACCGATTTCTCGGTATGACGTCGGAAGTCCTCTGGGACGTCTACGGGCACCATCATCCCAAGTTCCAAGAGAGTGCGGCTGCTGCCACTTGGCAAGCGTGAGCGCCCGAAGGTTGAGAGGCGTGAACACCTGCCCTCCAACCTGCCCTCCGATGTTCTCATCGATTCGGTAAGTCTTTGAGATTATTGGTCGGAGCGGGGAGATTCGAACTCCCGACCCCTTGCTCCCGAAGCAAGTGCGCTACCAGGCTGCGCTACGCTCCGCCCGACCTGTCGATCACACGCGGGAACGGGCCCGGCGTGTTGAGCGCCTTATAGCCGCGACGCTCACAGCCCGCAAGCGAGCCCGGGTTTGCGAAACCCGCCCCGGCGCTCCTCGCCGATCGGTCTGGACGCGAGGCCGAGCCGCGGCGACAATGCTGGGCTCCCCTCACTGGATTACCCCCAATGCCAAGCAACCTGCGCATCGACCCCGAACGCCTCTGGGCAACCCTGCTGGAAACCGGGGCGATCGGTGGCACGGCCAAAGGCGGCATTAATCGACAAACGCTGACGGCAGAAGACGCGGCCGTGCGCGCTTGGTTCAAAGGCGCAGCCGAGGCCTTGGGTTGCACGGTCACGGTGGACGAGGTCGGCAATATCTTTGCCCTGCGCGCGGGTCGCCAACCCGGCCTGGCACCCATCGCCCTCGGCAGCCATCTCGATACCCAGCCCACCGGAGGCAAATTCGACGGCAATCTCGGCGTGCTCGGCGCGCTGGAAGCCCTGCGCACCCTCGTCACCGCCGGGTATGAAACCAACGCCCCCATTGTCGTCGTCAATTGGACCAATGAGGAAGGGGCCCGCTTTGCCCCGGCCATGCTCGGCTCGGGAGTATTCGCCGGCGTCTATACCCGGGCGGCGGCTGACGCCGTCGCCGATCTCGAGGGTGTCCGGTTCGGCGCAGCTCTCGACGCGATCGGGTGGCGGGGGGAGGCCAAGGCCGGTGCCATGCGGCTCTCCGCCTATCTGGAGTTGCACATCGAACAGGGACCCATTCTGGAAGCGGAACAGAAGACTATCGGCATCGTCACCGGGGTGCAGGGCGTGCGTTGGTATGAACTCAACCTGAGCGGACGCGAGAGCCATGCTGGCACCACGCCGATGCCGCGCCGCGCCGATGCCCTTTTCGCTTGCGCGCGCCTCGTTGGCGATGTGCGTGCCCTCGCCTTAGCCCGCGCCCCGACGGCCGTGGGCACCGTGGGCCAGGTCGAGGTGAAACCCAATTCGCCCAACGTGGTGCCGGGCCAGGTGAGAATGACCGTTGATCTGCGTCATCATGAGGACGCCGTTCTGGAGGCAATGGAGGCCGACCTCAAGGCCGCGGTCGAGCGCGCGGCAAGCGAGGAGAAGGTCACAATCTCACTCAGCAATCTGCACGATCTGCCGGCCATAAAATTCCACCCTGAATGCATCGCTGCGGTGCGCGGGGCGGCGCGCGCCTTGGGTTACGCCGAACGCGACATCATCTCGGGCGCGGGCCACGATGCGGTCCACCTCTCGCGCATTACACCCAGCGCAATGATCTTTGTGCCGTGCAAGGACGGGCTCAGTCACAACGAGGCAGAAAGTGCCACACGCGAGGACTGTGCTGCTGGCGCGCAGGTCTTGCTCGAGGCGGCCCTGACCATCGACGCCAAGCTGGCAACAGGGCCGCTGTGAGCGCGGCCACAAACTTACCGGTCGGCTTCGATCACCAGCGCTGGCGGCGTGATGCGGTTGGTCCGCCCGGGCTGGCGAACTGTATCGTCGCCGTCGTTGCCTTCATCGTCCTCGTCGCAGGCGACGGCGATTTCGAAATCGGGCACCCAGCAGTACATGGCGGCATGCACGGATGCCGCGGCTGGTAGCGCCGCGCCGGCAGCCAGCAACCCGGCATAAATAAGCGTCAGAATCAGTCGCATTTTGTCTACCGCCCCCGTCGCCCCGCCTGCCTTGGCGCACAACGCCTCACCGCTCCTTGGGATCCAGAGCGTCGCGCAGGCCGTCGCCCACCATATTGAATGACAGTACGATCAGAAAGATGGCAAGACCGGGCCAAATTGCCATCCAGGGGGCGTTGGTGAGAAACCGCTGGGCGGTGTTCAGCATCGACCCCCAGGACGGGGCCGGTGGCTGTTGGCCAAGTCCAAGAAAGGAAAGACTGGCCTCCGCGATAATGGCCGTGGCAACCGAAATCGTGGCCTGCACGATGAGGGCAGGCAGAATGTTGGGCAAGATGTGCTTATAGGCGATGCGCGTCGGTGGATTACCAACAGCGCGCGCGGCCTCCACGTAGTCCTCGACCTTGACCGCCAGCACCTGACCGCGCGTCAGCCTGACGAAGATCGGCGTGGCTGTCACGCCGATGGCAATCATGGCGTTCTCGAGGGATGGGCCGAGAAATGCCGCGAGCGCGATCGCCAGGATGAGAAAAGGACAGGCGAGCATGGCGTCGGTGATGCGACTTATCAGCGCGTCCACCCAGCGACCGGCATAGCCCGCCAGCAAACCGACCGGCACACCCAACCCGAGCGCGATCGAAATCGACACGATGCCGGCCAAGAGCGATGCGCGGGCGCCGAAGATAACGCGTGAAAAGAGATCGCGACCAGATTCATCGGTACCGAACCAGTGCTGGAGCGATGGTGGTTTGCGGATTGTGCTCCAGCTCTGCTGGATTGGGTCGTAAGGCGCAAACAGCGGCGCAAAAATCGCCACGCCGACGAAGACGACGATGATGCCGAGACCAACGACCGCCCCCTTGCGCTTAATGAGCCGCCGCCAGGCTCGAGCACCTGGGCTCTCCTCTGCAAGCTCAAGCGTTAAGGCTTCAGATACCGCCATGGCTAACTCCGTAGCCGCGGGTTGATCAGTACGTAGGCGATGTCGGCGAGCAGGTTGAGCAAAATATAGGTGGTGGCGGTCACCAGCGTCACCCCCTGGACGACGGCATAGTCGCGGTTGAAGACGCTATCGACGATCAGCTTGCCGAATCCCGGTATCGAGAACACCTGCTCGGTCAACACCGCTCCCGACAGGAGCGTACCAAGCTCGAGCGCGCCCAACGTCACCACGGGCGTCAGGGCATTGCGCATGGCATGCTTGAGGACAACCTTGCGTTCAGCCAGCCCCTTGGCGCGTGCCGTGCGCACGTAATCGCTGCTCATGGCCTGCAGCATGGCGCTGCGCGTATGACGCATCAACACCGCCGCGAACGAGTTGCCGAGCACGAAGGCGGGCAGAATGGTGGTCTTGAGCGAAAGCCAAAAGTCTTCCAGCGGCCCTACATAACCGGACGCCGGCAGCCAACCGAGATGGACCGCAAATAGGAAGATCAGCAAAATGCCGAGCCAAAAGTTCGGCGTCGAAATGCCCCACAGGGCCACGAGGTTTACCGCATAGTCGATGGGCGTGTCTTTCTTGACCGCGGAGACCACCCCGGCACTGACCCCGATCAGCAGGGAGATGACGATCGCCATCAAAGCCAACTGCAACGTGACGGGAAATTTCTGGGTGATCAGCGTCAATACCGGCTCTTTCAAGCGCATCGACTCGCCGAGATTGCCGGAAAGTACGCCGCCGACCCAATAGACGTATTGCACGTAGAGCGGCTGGTCGAGCCGATACTGCCGGCGGATCTGCTCCAGAACCGCCGGGTCGCGCTCCTCACCCGCCATGGCGAGCGCCGGATCGCCCGGCAGCAATTGTTGCAAAGAAAAGATAATCAGCGACACGAAGAACAGTGTCGGCAGCAACTGCAGCAGGCGCTTGCCAAGAAACAACAGCATCGGCGCTAGCCCCCGCGCGCCAATCCCCTGCTCCCGGAGAAGGGAGACCGGCGCGCGCCCAAACTCACGGCTTCAACTTGACGCCCACAACCCGCACGAGACCGTCAGGCAATTGCTGATAACCTTCGAGCTTGTTGCTATGGGCGATGATCACCAACCGGTGGTATAGATAAATGATCGATCCCTCCTTGAGATACTTGTCGGCGACTTTCTCATAGATCGCCTTGCGCTCCTCAAGCTTGTTCACCTGGCGCGCATCATCGAGCCACTGATCCACATCCTTGCTGCAGAAATGCCCGTTGTTCTGGGGGGCCTTGCATTTGAAGAAGATGTAGCTGTTGCCATCGGGATCGACCCGGCCAGACCAGCCGATGAAGTAGGCCTGGAATCGACCCTGCTCGGCTTCGTTGAGCGAGGTGGCAAACTCAGTGACCCTAATCTTCAGGTCGAAGCCGGCCTCCTGCGCCATGGCCTGAATGACCTCCGCCGCCTGCCGGCTCTCCGGATTGTTGGGCACCATGAAATCGACGCTCACCGGCGTTGCCACGCCTGCCTCGGCGAGCAACTTCTTGGCCTTGGCCACATCACGCCCCGGCACCGGGAACTTTTGCTGGTAATAGGCACTCTTGGGGCTTACCCACTGGTTGCCGGGCAAATACTCGCCGTTGAAAACGACCTCGGAGAGGGCCTTGCGATCAATGGCGGCCTCGAGCGCTAGCCGCACGCGCGGGTCCTTACCGAACGGCCCGTTCTTTCCAGCCTCGCCATTGGCAAGATTGAGGGTCAGCCCCTGGTAGCCGATCTCGATCTGCGTCGCGAGTTTGAGCTTCGGATCTGCCTTGATCTCCTTGAGGTCGGTCGCCAGCGCCCGCTCGATCAGGTCAAGGCTGCCGGACTTGAGGTTGGCGAGCCGCACCGTCGATTCCACGATGGGGCGGAATATCACCCGATCGATGTGTACGTTCTGCGCGTTCCAGTAGTCGGCGAATTTTTCCAGCACGATGCGGTCCTGCTGCACGCGCTCGACGAATTTGAAGGGACCGGCGCAAATGGGCTTCAAGCCGAATTTGTCGCCCTCCTCTCCAATTGCCTTGGCACTGAGGATCATGCCGGCGCGATCGGCGAGCTGCGCGATCAACGGGGAGAACGGGGTCTTCAACTGCAAGAGCACCGTTGCTGCATCGACCACCTCCACCTTATCGACGGCGGCGAGTTCGGGCCGCCGGAACGAGCCCTGCATGCTCATATGGCGCTCGAGACTGGCTTTGACGGCCGTCGCGTCCATCGCCGTACCGTCGTGGAATTTTACGCCCTGCCGCAGCTTGATGGTGACCGTCTTGCCGTCCTCGGAGGTGGCGTGCGAAAGCGCCAGTTGCGGCACGATGTTGAGCTGGTCGTCGATGTCGAACAATTTGTCGCACAGCGAGGCGAACACGATACGCCCGACGTAGGTGCGCGCCAGCGTCGGGTCGAGCACATCCGGGTCCTCGGCAAGCCCCACCCGTAGGGTGGTTTGTGCCGCCACCGGCGCACTCGCCAGCAACATTCCCGCCAGCAATGCGATGGAAACTAGCCTTGCCATGATCGGCACTCCTACTGCGCTAAAGAACGATCCCTACGAATTCGCCGCCGGCCGTTCAAAGGCCCGGAACAAGCGCTGCAGCTCGACAGAAAACCCCGGCTCGGCGGCCGCGGCTGGCCGCTCAAAAGAAACAATGTCGCGCCACAGATGGCAAGCCGTCGCATGACCATCGGACGTCGCAGCGAGTGGGGGAGTTTCGCTGGCGCAGCGCGCAATGGCAAATTCGCAGCGCGGATGCAGATGGCAGCCCGGCGGGGGCACAAGTGGGCTGGGCGGGTCCCCTGGCAGCAGCCGGCGCGTGCGCTTGGCCTCGGGATTGAGGCGCGGAATGGCCGAAAGCAGGGCCTGTGTGTAGGGGTGACGGGGGGCGGCGAACAGCGCATCGCACGAGGCGCTCTCGACGATGCGGCCGAGGTACATGACCGCCACCCGCGTGGCGATATGCTTCACCACCGCCAGGTCGTGGCTGATGAAAATGTAGGCGAGCCCAAGCCGTTGCTGCAGCTCCTTGAGCAGATTGAGGATCTGGCTGCGGATCGACACATCGAGAGCGGAGACGGGCTCATCGCAGACGATCAGCTTTGGTTCCAGCGCCAAGGCGCGGGCGATGGCAATGCGCTGCCGCTGCCCGCCCGAGAACTCGTGCGGAAAGCGCTGGGCATGCTGCGGCGCTAGCCCCACCGTCAGCAGCAATTCGCCGACGCGCGCGCGCCGCTCCGCCGGCGCTAGCGGTGTATGCAGCAACAGCGGCTCGGCCAGGATCTCGCCCACACGCATGCGCGGGTTGAGCGAGCTATAGGGATCCTGAAAGATGAGTTGGGCGCCGGCGCGTACGCGCCGCAGCGCGGCGCGGGAGAGCGCGGCCAGATCCTGCCCATCGAAGCGGACGCTGCCGGCGCTTGGCTCGATCAGCCGAAGCGCCAGGCGCCCGACCGTAGACTTGCCGCAGCCCGACTCGCCAACGAGAGCCAGGGTCTCACCGCGATCGACGCTGAGCGAGACGCCGTCGACGGCCTGAACTTGCGCCGTCGGCGCACCCAACAGCGACCGTCGCACCACAAAACTTTTGCTGACCCCGTCAAGCACAATGAGCGGTGCTGTCATGCGGCGAGCCTAGCGAGCGGGGCTTTCCAGCAGCGCGAGAGATGCCCGGTTCCGAGCTCGCGCAGCGGCGGCGCCTGCGTTCGGCACTCGGTATCGGCAAAAGGACACCGGTCGGCGAAGCGGCAGCCCAGCGACTGAGGTGCCGCTAGGTTCGGTACACTGCCGGGGATGGCGGAGAGGCGCTCGCGCTTCTCCCCCAAGCGCGGCAGCGACCCCAATAGCCCGACCGTATAGGGATGCTCGGGAGCCATGAACAGCTGGCGCGCCGAGGCCTTCTCCACGATCTCACCCGTGTACATGACCAACACATCGTCGCAGGTCTCCGCTACCACGCCGAGGTCGTGCGTAATCAGGATAATGGCGGCGCCGCTCGCTTCCCGCAGATTGCCGATAAGATCGAGAATTTGGGCCTGGATGGTGACGTCGAGCGCCGTTGTTGGCTCATCGGCGATCAGCAGGGCCGGCGCACAGGCCAGCGCCATGGCGATCATCACCCGTTGGCGCATGCCGCCGGAAAGCTTGTGCGGATACTCCTCGGCGCGCGCCGCCGGGGAGGGTATCCTGACGCGCGCGAGCATGTCGATGGCGGCGCGCTGCGCGGCGCCGGGAGCCAAGCCGCGATGGCGCACGAGCGCTTCGGCGACCTGGTCACCGACCGTGAAGCTCGGATTAAGCGACGTCATCGGCTCCTGGAAGATCATCGCCAAGCGATTGCCCCGCAAGTCGCGCATCTGCCGCTCCGGCAGATCCGTCAACTCGCGGCCTTCAAACCGGATCGACCCGGAAATGCGCGTGCCTGGCGCCGTCAATAGCCGCATGATGGCAAGCGCCGTCACGCTCTTGCCGCAGCCGGATTCGCCGACGATCCCCAGCGTGCGCCCGCGTTCGAGCGCGAAGCTGGTGCCGCTCACCGCCTGCGTCAGCCGGCCGCGATCGCCCTCGAAGGCGACGCGCAAATCCTTGACCTCGAGCAGCGGGGCTGCGCTCACCGGTAACCCTCGGCGATGGATTTGGCGATCAGATCCTCGAGCTGCGCCCGATCGACAAGCCCGCTGCTGTGCTGCCGATTGGGCATGAAACGACGGAAATGCAGCCAGCGCTGGCGCGCAACCTCCTCCAGTCTTGCCAGCTCGGCCAAGGGCTCGGCGTGGTCATCGACGCGCAGATCTAAAAGGGGATAGTCCTCCGCATCGTGCAGCAAAAGCGCGGCCGACTGCTTGCCGCGCTTGTCGCCGCCGGCTGCCTCTCCCGCCTGCATGGCGACGATTAGGCGTTGGGCGAAGGGCAGCTCGCGGTTGGCTTCTATGCTGTGGCAAGTCGCCTCGAGGACGGCCGGTCCCGCCAGCATGTTGCCGGCGATGCTGTAGTTCTCCTTGACCGCGTGCCCGCACCAGGGGATGCAGGCCTCCCCCGTGTAAGCCGCGAAGTTGCCTTTGTCATCGAGCAGGTGCAGCTGACGATTGGCCCGCCCGGCGTCGTCCTCAACCAGCCTGGCGAGCGCCGCCTCGGCCGTGGCGCCACCCGCCAGCAGCTCTAGGCCGCGGGGTCCATAGTAGGGGTTCATGAAAGCTTGCGAGGCGATCGCCCCCACTCCCGTCCTGATGTGCGGGACCATTGCACCGACGGCAAAAAACCGGGTCGCAACGATAATGCCGGTACGCCCGCTGGCAGCATCACGCGCGATGATCGACCAGGTCATGCCAAGCCTCTTCCTGCCGATCTAGTGGGATGGCGGTGCACCGGGCTGGCGCCGCGGCTGGGCCTTGGCAAAGCGCTCATCGGCCATGCAAGTTGAGACAATGCGCTTCACGGTCGGATAGGCCTCCAATGTGCCCTTGAACACCTGATGGCCGATGGCGTGGCTAACCAGGCAGATATCCGCCAGGCTGATCCGTTCGCCGTGGGCATAGGTGCCGGTGGCCTTGTCGCGGGCGAGATGGCTCTCGTAGGCCTCGAGCCCAGCGGTGAACCAGTGGCGGACCCAAGCAAGCTTGCCCTCCTCGCCGACATTAAAGGTGGCGGCCAGGTGATTGCGCACTCGCGGCACGATCAAAGGATGGGAGTCGGCAACCGCGATCAAGGCCAGCGCTCGCACGCGCGCCCGCGCGCGCGCATCCGCCGGCAGCAGCGGAGGCTCGGGATGAACCTCATTGAGGTACTCGAGGATGGCGAGCGACTGAAATAGCACGTTGCCGTCGTCCTCCACCAAGGCGGGGATCACCATCTGCGGGTTGACGGCTTTGAAGGTCGGCGTGCGCTGGTCGCCGGCATCAAGGTCGATATAGACCGGCTCGTAGCTGAGGCCCTTGAGGTTGAGGGCAATGCGCACCCTGAAAGTCGCAAGCGAGCGCCAATAGGTATAGAGCTTCATGGCGAGCAGCCTCCCAATGACCCGTATTTGCAAAAGCTATTTGATGGCCTGCGGATTGATGGGTGAACCGGTTCCGCCGGGGATGATCAGGGGGGCGCCACAGAAAAAGAATTCATAGACGCGGTCCTGCGCACAGTCCTCGGCCAACTCCTTCAGATCGAACATCTCGCCCATATAGAGGCCCATGGCCGGGATCACCACCCAATGCCAGGGCTGGTTCACGTCCTTGGTCTCGTTGGGCCGCACCTCGACACCCCAGGTGTCCGAGCACACGCCCGCCACCTCTTTGTCATAGAGCCAGTAGCAGCTCTCGAACTTGAGACCCGGGGCGTCGCCGCCCGCGTAACCGCCCCACTCCCCGCGCTTGTTGCAGGCCTCCATCTGGCCGGTGCGCACAATGACGAAATCGCCCCTGCCAACCTTGACCTCTTGTGCCGCCGCACAGGCATCGAGGTCGTCGTTGGAAATGCCCTCCCCATCCCTGAGGCTGTCAACGCCCTTGAAGCGCGCGATATCGAGCAGCACGCCGCGCCCGACCAGCTTGTCCCGGGCATGCTCAATACCGAGCTTGGACAGGCCATTGCTATCGACCGCGGAGGCATGATGCCCGTTGTACATCTTGTCGTGATAGAAAATATGCCCCAGCGAATCCCAGTGGGTCGCCGCTTGGATCGGCATGTTGAGGGCATCGTCGGCATAGAGCAGTCCGCTCTGCCGCCCGGCCAGCGCGTCGGTGCCCGTCGCCAGCATGGTGTGGATCGGGTTCCAGCGCTTGCCGAATAACCCGCGCTGCGGGCCGCTCGATCCCAGCGGAATGCCGAGGGCGAAGACCTTGCCGCGATGGATGAGCTTGGCGGCCGCCACCACGTCGGCCGGGGTGACGTGGTTGAGCGTGCCAATTGCATCCTCCTTACCCCACCGCCCCCAGTTGGAAAGGGCGTTGAAGGCGGCATCGACGGCCGCTTTGGAGACAGTGATGTTGCGCTTGACCCCCGGCTGCATCGGCTCAGGCATCGCTTTTGATCCTCTTGCTCGGGCCTTTGGCTCGGGCCCCAAGGCGCCGGCATCTTGCCCCAGGTGGTTGGCCGAACGCCAGGCTAGAGGCTAGGGGCGCGCAAAAAATCGAGCAGCGCCGTCTCGGCCAGCACCCGGCTGGGATCGGCAGAGCGGGCCGCCTCCAGGCGTTCGGCTTCCGAGGCAAACTGGTACTTGAGGTAGGAGCCGAGCCGGCGCGCCTGGGCGATGAATTTGCGCCCCACCGTAATCCGCTCCCGCGCGAAGGCCGCAAGCGCCACGGGAATGCTGGCCTGGTCATCGAGCGCCGCGGCAAGCGCCGCCGCGTCCGCGGCAGCCTTGGCGATGCCGCCGCCGACATGCGGGCGGATGACAAAGGCGGCGTCGCCGACGAGCGCGACCCGGCCGAAGGCCATCGCAGG
>Ga0075434_100006227_pt1 | contig 10933 bp, 7 predicted proteins | sample RhiMethybrSRZTD3_FD_75298 | JGI IMG/M metagenome (GOLD analysis project Ga0075434, IMG submission 75298) | Populus rhizosphere microbial communities from Tennessee, USA - Rhizosphere MetaG P. TD hybrid SRZTD3 | ecosystem: Host-associated > Plants > Roots > Rhizosphere > Soil | place: USA...
GGACTCGACGCGCTGCGCGTGCTGGCGCTCGCCCTCGTGGTCCTCGCCCACGTCATCGTGGTGGCGCCGCTGGCGTGGCCCGGCGGCGTGCTCGGCGTGGACTGGGGCCAGCTCGGCGTCGCCTGCTTCTGCGTGATGGCCGGGTACTTCGCGCTCGGCGGCCGCCGCCCGCTGGGCGCGTGGGCGGGCGAGCGCGTGGTGCGGCTGTTCCCCGCGTACTGGCTGGTGACGCTGGCCGCGTTCGCGGCCAACGCGATGGTCGGCTACAAGCCAGCCACGGTCGGTCTCTTCGTGTCGCAGATGCTCGGGCTGGGCTACTTCACCCACGGCGGAGCCAACCTCGTCAACGTGCCGAGCTGGTTCCTCTCGCTGATCGTGGCCTGCTACGTGGTCGCCGCGCTGGTGCGCGCCTCGAAGGCGCCGCGGGCGACCGTGGCCGCGCTGAGCGCGATCACGGTCGCGCTCCTCGCCGTCGGGTTCCACGCGGACTTCACGCGCCAGATCCTCGCCTTCCTGCTCGGCCTGGCCGCGCGGCAGTCCGCGCTGCCCGAGCGCGCCGCGCGCACGCGCGCGGCGGTGGCGCTGGCGGGCACGGCGATGATCGCGGTCTCGGCGAACTTCGCGTACTCGGGCTGGGCCGTCGCGCTGTTTCTGCTCTTCGCGGCGCTGCCGCTGCCGGCCTGGCGGCCGGTGCGCTTCGTGAGCGACGTCTCCTACGAGCTGTTCCTCGTCCACGGCCCCGTCGTGGTGCTCACGGCCCGCGTGCTGCCGCGCGTGACGCCGCTGCCGTGGCCGGTGCTGCTCGTGCTCGGGATCGCGCTGGCCCTCGGCGCCGCGGTGGCGCTGCGCGAGACCGCGCGGTTCCTGACCAACCTGGCGCTGCCGGCGCCGTCGCCCGCCGTGGTGCGGCGCGCGAGCACCGTCGCGGTCGTGCTGCTGGCGCTGTCGCCCGCCGCGACGTTCGCCCAGGTCGGCGGCCTCACCGCGCTGCCCGAAGCCGAGGCGCCGGGCCCGAACCTCCTGAAGAACGCCGACCTCGACGGCACCGGCGCCTGGAATCTCCAGCCCGGCGGTGACGTGTGGACGGTGGACAAGGGCGGGCGCGAGGGCAAGCCCGCGCTGCGCATGGCCAACGCCACCAAGCAGACGTACGTGCCGAACGGTGAGCAGGCGGTCACGCTCGAGCCCGGCCTCTACACGATCGAGGGCTGGGTGAAGATGCAGAACGTCGGCGGCAACGACCCGCGCAGCGGCGTGCGCCTGTGCCTGGATGCGCGCCCGACCGGCAACTGGTGGCAGTGCACCGATGTCGCGCGCGGCACCAGCGACTGGACGCCGGTCAAGCTGGCCGCCATCCCGGTGAAGGACAAGGGCGCCTACAAGTTCACGCTCGGCGCCTACGGCGCGCCCGAGGGCACCGCGTGGTTCAGCGGGCTCGCGCTGCGCGGCACCAAGAAGCGGCCGCTCGACGTGTACCTGCTCTATCCGAACTTCCGCGGCATGCTGTTCGACGACCGCCCGCAGACTGTGCGCGTCGCGGTGGCGGCGGCCGGCGGTCCGGTGGGCCGCGTCCGGCTGTCGCTCGTGGACGAGGCCGGCGGGGCGGTGAAGGTGACGCGGGACGTCGCCGCGGCCTCGCCGGCGCCCGCCGAGCTCGACGCCGGCGGCCTGCCGCTCGGCCGCTATCGCCTGCGCGCCGAGCTGCTCGACGCCGGCGGCGCCGTGACCGCGCGCTATCCCGACTACCGCATCGTGAAGCTGCCGGGCAAAGCGCGCGACAAGCTCCACGCCTGGTACGACGAGCGCAACGTGTTCCACGCCGGCGGCAAGCCGCAGTTCGTGATCGGCCTCTACAACACCTCCGGCTACTCCACCACGCGCAGCAGCTACGCCCACGGGATCGACGGCGCCTGGGGCAACGACCGGATCTCCGAGGCGCCGATCAACATGCTGATCAACTACCACCTCGGCGCCGCGCCGATGCCCGCGCTCACGACATACCTCGACGATCTCTACGCGCGCGGCATCCGGTATCTGCAGACCGTGAACTTCTACCAGCCGAAGGATCCGCTCTACAAGATGCTGCAGTACCCGGCGGCGAAGCACGGCGAGGACGAGCTGAACCGCTACGTGGCCGACACGCTCGGCAAGCACCCCGGGCTGGCCGGCTTCTACACGATGGACGAGCGCGCGGCCGACCAGGTTCCCACCGTGTTTCGCCAGTACCAGCAGCTCGCTGCCGCGGCGCCCGGGAGCGTGACGTACGGTGTGCTCGGCGACGGCTGGGAGAGCCAGGCGCCGCTCTGGCGCGACGCGCTCGACGTCATGGGACTCGACCCGTATCCCATCACCAAGCCCTCGGGCCAGAACGACCTCGCGATGGTCGGCGAGTGGACGCGCCTGGGCCAGGACGCCGTCAAGCAGAGCCGCCCGGTCTGGATGGTCCTGCAGTACTTCCCGGTGACCGACGCGGCCGGCTGGCCCAGCGAGACCGAGCTGCGCGCGATGTCGTGGATGGCCATCATCGAGGGCGCGCGCGGGCTCCTCTACTGGTCGTTCGGCGAGAAGGGGCTGGCCTGGGTGAAGGACTCCAAGGAGAAGGAGAAGCGCTGGGCCGAGCTGGTGCGCGTGACCAAGGAGATCAAGGCGCTGGAGCCGGTGCTGCTGGCCCCGGATGCCGCGGTCGTGGCACGCGAGTCGAGCGGCGGTGTCGTGCGTACGCTCGGCAAGAGCCTGGGCGATGCGCGCTACCTCTTCGCGTACAACACGCGCAGCTCGCCCACGCGCGTGACGTGGACGCTGGCGGCCCCCGCCGCCGAGACGACCGATCTGGCCACCAGCGCGGCCGGGCCCAAGGTCGAGGGCACGGCGCTCACCGTCGAGCTCGCTCCCTTCGAAGTCCGCCGGCTCCGAATCCGCTGAGCGCCATGGGCCGCCGCCTGATCGTCGTCGCGCGCGAGGAGCCCGACCTCTTCGACTACATCCGCCGAGACCAGTTCGGCGACGACAACGTCCTCGTCATCACCGATCGCCGCCAGGGCGACCGGCGCCGCGCCCCGCGGGACGTCAACTGCGACCGCCGCCGCAGCTCCGACCGCCGCCAGTGCCACATCGAGAATCTCCTGCGCGTCAACGGCTGGGGCGAGGTCAGCCTCTCGGAATCCTGACCTTTCGGGCGCTTGCACGACAGCGCCCGACCGTCCGAATGGCCGCCTGCCTGCGCGTCGAAACGTGCTAAGAAAGTTGAAGCGCTTCCGCGCGGCTCACGGGTCAGGAGGCTCGCATGACGACACGACTGGCAGGCTCGGCGATCGCGGTGGCTCTGACGCTCGGCCTCGCGGCCGCGGCGATGGCGCAAGCACCTAAAGCGGGTGAGGTCGGACTCGTCGAGGGCACGGCGGCAGTGGCACGCACCGACACGCCCGACGCCAGGCCGCTCAAGAAGAAGGACCCGCTCCTGGTTCGCGACCTCGTGACCACGGGTCAGCTCTCCAAGGCGCAGCTCGTGCTGGGCGGCAAGGCCCTGGTCACCATGCGCGAGCAATCGGCGCTGCGCATCACCAGCGTGCCCGGGGTTGCCACGGTCGAGATCACCGACGGCCTGCTCAAGCTGGCCGTGTTCAAGGACAAGATGAAGGCCGGCGAGCGCATCGACGTGAAGACGCCCAACGCGATCACCGCCGTCCGCGGGACCACGATCGTCACCGAGGTCGTGAAGGCACCGTCGGGGCCCCCGGTGACGCGGCTGACGGTGCTCGAAGGCTTCGTCGACATCACCCCGCTCAACCCCGCCACCGGGGCTCCGGCGGGTCCGCCGGTGAGGGTGAACACCCTGCAGCAGACGACGGTCACCGGCGCGGGCACGCCCACGCCGCCCCAGCCGGTGAACCGAAACGACGCCGTCCGGCTGGACGCGACCTTCGCCTTCAAGTTGAGCCCCACGACGGCGAGCGACGATGTTCTGAAGCGGCAGCTCGAGCAGGCCGCCACCGACGCGGCCAAGCTGCCATCCGGCAGCGCGCCCGGCAAGCTGCCCGGAGGCGGCGATACCGTGCCGAACGTGTCCGGAGACGACATCCGCTCGCGCACGAACCCGGTGGCGCCGCCGTCGCGGCCGTCCGGAGGCCGCACCATCAGCCCCGGGGGCAACTAGGAGCGGGCGGGGCCCTCGGCGGGCTCGAGGAAGCTGGAGCCGGCGTAGTCGGTCCACACCGAGCGGACGCCGGCCATCGCGGAGCGCAGGGGATCGAGCGTGCGCTCCTGGACGGCGTTGATCAGGGCGCCGACGAACACCCCCACCACGTACCAGGCGAACGCGGCCCGTATGGCCAGGGTGCGCGGCAGGTGCTTGTGGTAGAGGAAGCCCCACGAGGCGATCTGCGCCTCTTCCGGCCGGCGGGCCGGCCGTGGCGCCCGGTTGTGCACGATGTGGGCGTCCGTGGCGATGGCCAGCCGCTCGCCGCGCCGCCACAGCGTCCAGCACAGGTCGATATCCTCCCCGATCGAGGCACCCTTGTAGCGCGCGTCGTGGCGTAGCCCGTCGAGCGCGCTGCGCCGGAACGACATCATCGCCCCGGTGAACATCCGCACCGGGATGCGGGCGGGGGCGGGATAGCGCTGCCAGTACCAGTACACCGGCTGGCGCTCGTCGCGGAAGGGCCCGAGGCAGAAGACCGCGCGGTACAGGCGGCGCGGCGCGCTGGGCGGCGGATAGTTCACGATGACCGGGGCCAGGGCCGCGACCTCCGGGGCCAGACGGTAGTGAGCCAGCAGGCGCTCGAGGACGGTCGGCTCGGCCAGCACGTCGTCGTCGCAGCACACGATGATGTCGCCGGTGGCGCGATCGAAGCCGGCGTTCCGGGCCGCCGCGGCGCCGTTGATCGAGCGATCGAGGACGTGCACGAGCGCCGGGCGGCGGGGCGCCGGCGCGGCGGCCACCAGCGCGGCGATGCGGCGGACGCCGGCGTCATCGTCGCTCTGGTCCACGATCACGAGCTCGTCGGGCGGCGTCGTCTGGGCCAGCAGCGCGCGCACGGCGTCCACCAGGAAGTGAGCCCGGTTCTTCGTCGGCATCACCACCGACACGCGCGTCGGCGCCGCGGCCGGCGGCGTCAGCGTGCGGGCGAAGGCGCAGCTCATACCGCCGCGCCCTCGTGCTCGCGGTCGGCGTCCGCGTTGGCCACGAACCATTCCCACGTGCGCCGCAGCCCGTCCTCGAGCTCCACCTCGGGCCGCCAGCCGAGCACAATCTTGGCGCGCGTCGGATCGAGCACGCTGCGCAGGATGTCGCCGGCGCGCGCGGGCTCGTGGTATGGCCCCAGGCCCGGCGGCGCCACGGCGGCCAGCGCGCGCCAGAGCGCGTTGACGGTGGTGCCGCGCCCGGTGCCGATGTTGACCACGACGGGCGAGGCGGCCGGCACCGTCAGCGCGGCGACGTTGGCGCGAACGACGTCGCCGACGTAGACGAAGTCGCGAACCTGCTCGCCGTCACCGAAGATCACGGGCGTCAGCCCGGCGAGAACGCGCTGGATGAAGATGGCGATGACGCCCGCCTCGCCGTGAGGATCCTGGCGCGGCCCGTAGACGTTGGCGTAGCGCAGCACGACCGTCTCCAGTCCTCCGGCCGCACGATAGCCGTCGAGATAGTGCTCGACGGCGAGCTTGGCCACGGCGTAGGGGCTCTGCGGCCGGCACGGGTAGGCCTCGTCGGCGGTGAGGCCGGGCGCCATCTCGCCGTAGATGGCGCCGCCGGTCGAGGCGAAGACGACGCGGCGCACGCCGTGCCGGCGCGCCGTCTCCAGCAGGTTGAGGGAGCCCAGCACGTTGATCTCGGCGTCGTGGATCGGCTCCTCCACCGAGCGCCGCACGCTCACCTGGGCGGCGTGGTGGCTGACGATCTCCGGCTGCTCGGCCGCGAAGATGGCGTCGAGCTCGCCGCTGCGGACGTCCGCGCGATGGAAGCGCGCGCGCCGCGACACGTTGGCCGGCGTCCCCGCACTGAGGTCGTCGACGACGGTCACGTCGTGACCGGCGGCCAGGTAGCCGTCCACGACGTTCGATCCGATGAATCCCGCGCCCCCCGTCACCAGGATCCGCATTGTGTCCGCTCCTCAGAGACTCGTGGTCGTGGTGGCGCCGGCTCGGGCCGCCAGCAGACGCCGCATGGAGGTCGTGATGAAATCCCATTCGCGCGCGCCGACCAGCCGGGTGGCGACGCACGCCAGTGAATACACGAGGAGGCCGGCCGCCCCGGCCAGGATCAGCCGTACTACGTCGTGGCCGTTGGTCTCGCCGGCGAGCCCCGTGGTCACGAGCAGCGTGAGGACGCCGGCCAGCGAGAGCTTGACGAAGTCGAGCACCGGCACGTCGATGCGGTGCACCCGCGCCATGCCGACGAAGACCCAGATGCTGGCCGTGAGCTGGGCGGCGGTGTTCGCGACGACTGCGCCCGTGGTCGTCCAGCCCGGGATGAGCAGTGCGGCCAGCCCGAGATTGACCACCGCGGCCACCGCCGTTGCGGTCAGCGCGCAGCGCCGGTCGCCGACGGCGCGCAGGGCGGCCCACGCCACGCCGCGCATGGCCGACAGGAGCGACACCGCGCACATGATGCCGACCAGCGGGGCGGCGGGCAGGTACGCGTCGCCGTAGAGCCACACGACCAGCCCCGGCGCGAGCGCGGCCACGATGGCGGCCAGGGGCATGCCGACGAGTCCGACGTAGCGCAGCGCCGTGCGGTAGAGCGACCGGAACTCCTCCGGCGCGCCCTGGCCGTGGAGCGCGGAGAAGGCCGGCAGCAGCGCGCCGACCACGATGCCGGGGATGATCATGATCCGCGTCGCCAGGCCGAAGGCCAGGCTGTAGTAGGCGATGTCCGCGGAGGAGGCGTAGAGGCCGAGGAAGAAGACCTCCGAGCGGTCCCACACGATCACGTCCAGCACGGCCACGATCGACAGCGGCACCAGGAACGCGCGGGCCTCGGCCCCCAGCACCACCGGCGGCGCGTTCAGGCTCTCGTGGTAGACGGCGCGGGCGCGATGGCGCTGCACGAGCGTGGAGATCACGAGCGTCGTGGCCATGCCGGCCAGCAGCGCGGTGAGGCCGGCCCCGAAGTGGATGGCCAGCGAGGCGACGAGGAGCTGCAGCGCCATCTTGATCGTGCTGGTGCGCGCGGTGATGTCGTAGCGCTGCGCGCCCTGCAGCGCGTGGCTGTAGATGCCCTCGATCGTGATGAGGAACAGCATGCCGACGACGACCGCCAGCGGCCCGCGCAGGTGCTCGGGCGCGAACAGCAGGGCCAGCGGCAGGGCCACGACCGTCGTGATCGCCGTCGCCACGACCTGCCGCCGCATGAATCGCCGCACCACGCCCCACGCGCGGTCGTTCTCGCCGCGGGCCAGCGTCTCGGCGGTGTAGCGCACGGTGGCGAACGTGAAGCCCAGCGTGGCGACCGCGGTCAGCGTGCGCTCGGCCCAGAGGACGTAGGACAGCTCGCCCATCACCGTCGGCCCGAGTCCGCGGGCCAGGACGACCGACATCACCAGGCCGGAGACGAGACCGACGGCGGTGACCATCCCGTACCACGCGGTGTTGCGCATGAGTGCGCGATGGATGTTCATGCGGCGCGCTCCGCCACCGCGCCGGTCGGCGCCCACACGGCATCCGCGCGGCCGCGCACGAAGCGCGCGAAGCCGGCCACGCCCGCCGCACTGACCAGGCAGAAGTAGTACGGGATGGCCAGGCGCCCGAGCCCGCGGCCCGTGCGCTCGGCGACCCAGCCTCCCAGCGCGAGCGCGTAGAAGGCGGCCTGGCCGGCGAGCGCGGCGGCGTGCAGGGCCGACTGCGGCGCGAGCCACGCGCTGGCGGCCAGGAGCGCGGCCAGCGCGGGCGCGTTGAGCCAGCGCAGCGCGCGGTGCGAGAGCAGCATCCACACGGCGCGCCAGCGTCGCGCGGCGAGCAGCGCCGGCAGCCAGCGCCGCAGCAGGTGCATGCCCTGGGCGACGATGCGCGTGTGGCGGCGGAACTCCTGGCCGCCGTCGTGCGAGGGCGGCTCCACCGTGTAGGCCTCGGGCTCGAAGCGCGACTCGCAGCCGGCCAGCGCGGCCTGGATCGGGTGCAGGAAATCGTTCACCTCGGCGGCGGCGAGGTCGGTGTAGAGCCGGCGGCGGAGGGCGTAGATGGCGCCGTCGGCGCTGGCCAGGAAGCCGAGCGCGCTCTCTCCGCGCTTGAGCGCCGCCTCGTAGCGCACGTACCCGCCCGACACGACGCGCGCGTCGCCGCCGAGGCCGCCGTAGAGGCCCTGCCCGCTCACGAGCCCCACGCGCGGATCGGCGAACGGGGCGGCCAGCCGCACCAGCGCGTCGGTGGCGAAGAGCGCGTTGGCGTCGGTGAACACGAGCACGTCGCCGCGCGCGGCCACGGCGCCGCGATTGAGCGCGGGCGACTTGCCGGCGCGCGGCTCCTGGCGGATCAGACGCACGCGCGGGTCGGGATGCGAGGCCACGATGGCGTCGGTGACGTCGGTGGAGCCGTCGGACACGACGATGACCTCGAGCCGCCCGTCCGGATAGCGCTGCGCCAGCGTGCTGTCGATCTTGGCCCGGATGCACGCGGCCTCGTTGTAGGCGGCGACGATCACCGACAGGCTCGGCCGCGCCAGGCGCCGGGAGCGGCTGCGCGGGGCCAGGTTGGCCACCATCGCCAGCGCGCGCAGGAGCAGGGGATAGCCGATCCACGTGTACGCGAGCACGGCGGTGGCGAACCAGAACACCACGTTCGCGGTCATCGTGCGAGGCTCCGGTAGACGTGCGCCGTGGCCGCGACCTGCCGGTCGAGGTCGAAGCGCAGGAGTGCCCAGTCGCGGCCGGCCTGGCCCATCTGCCGGGCGTCGTCGGGATCGCGCAGCAGCTCGAGCAGCGCGCGCGCGAGCGCCGGCGGATCGGCGGGCGGCACGAGCCGTCCGGTCCGGCCCTCGCGGACGACTTCGGGCGTGCCATCGACGGCGGTGGCCACGACCGGACGCGCCATGGCCGAGCCCTCGATGGCGGTGAGCGGCATGCCCTCGTAGAGGGAGGGAAGGCAGACGACGTCCATCGCGTCGAGCATCCGCGGCACGTCGGCGCGGAAGCCGGCGAAGATCAGCGACTCCGCGACGCCGAGCTCGCGGGCGCGCGCGTGCAGCGGCTCGCGCAGCGAGCCGTCCCCCACCAGCAGCAGCCGCGCGTCGGGGAACTCGCCGACCACCGACGGCCACGCCTCCAGCAGGTAACGGTGGCCCTTCTGTTCCTCGAGCCGGCCGACGACGCCGACCAGCGGCACGGTGCGATCGAGGCCCAGCTCCTTGCGCGCGGCGTCGCGCGCGGCGCCGGGACGGAACACCGAGAGGTCGCGCCCGTTCGGGACCACCACGACTTTCCGCGCCGGATAGCCCTTGCCCCGGAGCAGGAACGTGCGCGCCGCCTCGGACACGGCGATCACGCGATCCACGAAGCGCGCGACGAGGCGGTCGGGCAGGAAGTTGCCGCCGATGAGGCCGCGCCGCCAGCCCTCGCGCCCGTGGTAGGTTTCGACGACCCGGGCGCCGTGCCAGCGCGCGAGCGGCGCCGCCACGGCCGTCGTGCGGAAGAGGTGCGGGTTGACCACCGTCGGCGCGAACCGGCGCATGAAGCCGGACAGGCGCCCGAGGCCGCCGCGGTCCAGCGGACTCTCGACGGCGACCGCCTCGGCGTCCACGCGGACGCCGATCAGGTCGGGCGCGAAGGCGTCCAGCAGCGGGCGCGGCGCGGCCACGCCGAGCCGGAACTCGCCCGGGTCGAGGCGGCGCAGCAGGGCCAGCACGACCTCCTCCACGCCGCCCCGCACGGGCGAGGTCAGCACGAAGAGCAGGCGAATGGGCGTCACGCCGCGTGCTCCCGGGTGGCCAGCCCCAGGTCGTCCAGCAGCGCGCCGCGGACGCCGGTGATGTGATCGATCGCCTTGTCCACCGGCGCCGTGGCCAGCAGCACGGCGTCGGCCGTCGGCTCGCTCGGGTGATAACCGTGCATGCCGGCGAAGCGCACGGTCCCCATGTCGCTGGGCGACAGCAGCATGCCGGGCTTCATCAGGAAGAGCATGTGGTAGTAGCGGCCGTCGTCGAACCACACCCCGAGCCGCTGCAGCTCGCGCTCGGACATCAGCGTGCCGCACGGATGATCCTCGAGCAGCGCGGTCAGCGTCGCGCGCGCCCGGTCGTTCTCGACCCAGAAGCGTGCCATCGTGGAGTCGTACGCGGGCAGGTAGTCCTTCAGCACCGTGAGGCCGGTGGCCTCCACGTCGCGGCGCAGATCGTGCGTCCAGCGGATCGGCGTCATGCCGTGATCGGAGAACACGAACATCCGCACGTCGCCGCGCGTCCGCGTGGCCGCCTCCCAGACCCGCCGCAGCCCCGCCTCGTACCAGGCGAGCGTCCGGGTGACGGAGTCCGGCTCGTGGACGTGGAAGTGCAGGTGATGGTCGAGGCCCGAGAGGTACAGGAACAGCACGCGGGCGTCCGTCGACGCCGCGCGCGCCGGCGCCAGGTCGAGGATCTGCGCGTCGGTGTGCGTGTGGTAGTTGTAGCTCTCGTACGGGATCCCCGCCGCCTGCAGGTCGTCGAAGATCGACGGCGCGTCGAGGCCGCCCGGCGTGTAGATGTCGCGCTTCTCCGTCAGGTCGAACTGCGGCAAGTGCGCGACGGGATAGTCGTAGAGCGAGAAGTAGCCGCTGTAGCCGGAGGCGCGGCGCGCCACCGACTTCAGCACCCGCCGGCTCACGCGGTTCTCGACCATCGACCGCGGCAGCCGCCCGAGCGGGCGCGTCCAGGCGAACGGTGAGCGGGCGGGATCGCGATAGAGCAGGTTCCAGTGGCCGTGCTGGCTCGGCGTCTGCCCGGTGAGCAGCGACGGGATCGCGCCCGACG
>Ga0075434_100006229_pt1 | contig 10930 bp, 16 predicted proteins | sample RhiMethybrSRZTD3_FD_75298 | JGI IMG/M metagenome (GOLD analysis project Ga0075434, IMG submission 75298) | Populus rhizosphere microbial communities from Tennessee, USA - Rhizosphere MetaG P. TD hybrid SRZTD3 | ecosystem: Host-associated > Plants > Roots > Rhizosphere > Soil | place: USA...
CGAAGTGCCAATCGGTGCTCCGCCACGATCTCGGGCGTCCAGACCCACAAATTCCCAGACCACGACATGGCCGGTTCCAACAAGGTCGCATACGACGTCGGCGACAGCGGAGAAAAGAACGGTGTGTCCTGGCCAATGCGCAAAGAAGTCTTATCCCAATCCAGACTCATTCCAGCGGTACGCAGTCTCACCAGCCCGGCCGTAACACCGTATGCGGTGGTCGGGTTTCCACCACCGAAATCCACCGATACGCTTGCCGAACTGCGCGCCCCGAAAATTCTCGGCCCGGTGGCGTCAACACCCAGCAACGTCTGGCGCAAAGTGGCGCCCGTACTGCCGTCGGGCGACCCGGGAAACGTCGGAAATGCAAGACTGGGCAAATCCTGAATGTCCAGGGAGCCACCGTTACGGTAAGCATTGAAGAGAACGAGACCGGAGAGTCTTACGGGATACTTGCTGGCGCTCTCGACCTTGTCCTGATGGAGTTCGGCGACTTTCGCGGCCAGGAAGCCGACATCCTGGTCGGCAGCGGCGACTGTGGGTTCAGTTGCACTCGGCGCCTCGCTGGCTGCAGGGTGATTCCCTTGCATTTGATTGCGGAGCTCGGCGAGACCCTGGCGAAGTTCTTCAATCTGGCGCTGCGACTCTGCAAGTTGCGATCGCGTTTCGAGCAGTTCGCGTTTCATGCGAGCGAGTTCTTCTGAACTATTAGGAGTGTCTTGTGCGACACCGCAAATAGAAGCCAGGCACACGATCGCCAGAGTCGCTCGAAGAAAGCCCCACATACCTTTCTACGATTTTCTGGACACCTGGTAATGGGTGCAAGGTTACTAGCGTGCAGAGATGGCGAGACTGGGTTACGAAAGTGTTAGAGATGCGTTGGAACGGTTGATGAAAGGTGAAGCCATTTTCAAGCCAATAATGAGATCGGCTGTAGTCGCGGGTCACGGGGTTAAAAATACTTCCGTCGGCTTGACGACCATCGTCTGTCCCTCTAACCTGAAAAGGATGTCGTTCGCCAAGCGAGTTCTTTTCGCCGTCCTGACCCTGGCTCTCTCGGGTTATGCACTGGACTGCGATGCGCTCGCTACGCCCCAGCAGGCCATGCAATGCTGCGGGTCGATGCATTGTTCTTCGCACGGCCATCACGGCCAGGATTGCTGCAAGACGATGCCGTCTCTGCGCGCGGCTGTCGGGCAGCCATCGTCTGGCCAGAGCGCTGCATTTTCTTTGGTCGTCGTCGGCGCCGCGCCTGTCTCTCACGGATTCTTCGCCATCAATGTTGAAACTTGCATCGTTGCTGAGCATTCGCATGCTCCGCCCTTGTCGTCCTCGCCGCCGAATCTTCCCCTGCGTATCTGAAAATCTCCGACAGTCTGCGCCCGAGCTCTACGTGACACGTGCGTGCGGGACTTTCCCCGCTTTCGACTGGAGGAAAGCATTTGAGCTGGCAAAAACTTGTCTGGTCTGTTCGTGTAGAAGGAAAACGGCTGTTGCTGGTGGTGCTGTTGTCCGTTGCGGCGCACGGGCAGGGTCCCGCGCCCGAAACCGCGCCTCCGCTATTTCCCAGTGGAGGCCTGGTTGCCTACAACTCCATCTTCACCACGCACGGCGGGATGAGCGGATCGTCAGGTATTCCGGCGACCGCTCGGCCGACGTTCTCGCATGAGGGTGAGATCAATTTCACCTGGGGTTTCTATCGCGACTTCGATCTGACCATTGCGATCCCGATCGTCACGAACCATTTTGAGAGTCCAGGCGCTCGCACGGTGAATGGAACCGGCCTTGGCGACCTGATGGCGCTAGTTAGGTACCGTTTCTATCGGCGGGACTCCGCGCGGGGGACAGCGCAGGCATCCTTCAGCCTCGGTCCCAAAATGCCGACAGGCAGAACTGACCTGACCGATGGAAGTGGCAACTTGCTACCGGCGGGTCTGCAACCCGGTTCGGGTTCCACTGATCTGTTCTTGGCGGCGAACTGGACATACACCGGGTTGTTCGGGATCAGGCGACTGGTCGCCGATGAGGATTTCCATTCCCTTATTCGTTCACAAGGCACGCAAGCTACTCGTCTCGGCAGCGATGTTGAATCGCGCTTCTGGCTCTCCTATCGGCCGTATGAATCGAGAAACGTGGCTCGGGAGTGGTTCATCGGTCCCGTGCTCACATGGTTGCACTCTGCGGATGACCGGATCGGGGGAATCAGCCACAAAGGAAGCGGCGGGGATTCGCTTCTGGCCGGGGTCACCAGCTATGTCGGTCTGCGCCCCGGCATGCATGTCTGGCTAGGAATGGACTGGAATGTCGCGCATTCTACCGGCGCGTTGTTCATGCCCGTGCGGCGCCACATCAGTTTCGGAATAACGCAGCAATTTCGGCTGCATTTTTAGGAAGGAGGAACGATGGGTTCAAACAGAGCTGTCCTGCTGATTGTTCTTTGCGGCACGATGGCCATAGTCCCCGTAGTGCAGGCACAGATCAAGCATATCGAGATGCGTGTAGAGGGCATGACTTGAAACTTTTGAGCATACGGGGTGAAACAGCACCTCGGACGCCAGGCTGGCGTTCAGAACGTCGAAGTAAGTTTGCGCGATGGAAAGGTCGATATCGTTCCTAAGGAAGATGGCCAAATCGATCCTACTAAGCTTCTTAAGGCCACCTATGACAGCGGAGTCAGCGTCGCCGAAATGGACGTGACCGCGCGCGGCAACATTGTGAAGAATGCGTCCGGAGACCTGGCGCTGCGGATAGCGCCAAATCGATCCTTCGCGTTTGTACCGAATGAACAGTCAAAGGCGCTGGAGGCGCTGGTGGACTCTCCAACGGAAGTCACAGTGCGCGGGCAGTTGTTCAAGAAACCGGCGGGCAAGAAGAAAGCCGACACCGCACCTCCGATGAAGCTGGTGATTCTGGAGGTCCAAAAGAAGGAATAAATGTTCAAGCCATTCATGTTGGGGTTGGCCGCAGCACTAGCTGGATTCGCAGGCTGCAATCACCGTCCCACGGAGCAGCCTCCTTCCAAAAAGGCTGCACCCGCAGCCGGCGAGATCGGTTCGCGCTTGCCAGATTTCGATTTGAAAGACCTGACAGGCCACCCGATATCCTCGGTCGACCTTCACGGGAAAGTTGTGCTGGTTGACTTCTGGGCGACCTGGTGTCAGCCATGCAAGAAAGAGATGCCCGGTTACCAGAAGCTCGCGGATCGCTACGGTTCGCATGGTTTCGCAGTGATTGGGTTCAAATCCGAGGTGATGAGAGACACGGAGGATCCCCTCCAATTCGCCGGAAAAATCGGAGTGAGGTACCCGCTGGTCATTGCCAGCGAGGGCATACCTAAGAAATTTGGGGACATCGTGGGACTACCAACCACCATGCTCTACGATCGTCAGGGGATTCTGCGGATGAAAGTGATTGGGTTCGAGTACACGGATACGATCGAAGCTAGTATCAAGCCGCTCTTGTAGGCAAGCAGCGTCACGGTAATCGGCATAGGGGGAGTGGTCACCCACTCGCCCCTGCCACACCACCGTACATGCGGGTCCGCATACGGCGGTTCAGTTCGGTTGAGCTAGGGCACTTCCAACAACCGTGGAAGACCGAGCGCATCGAAGTAAGCAACCGGGAGTAAGGCGCGGGCCGATGAACAAGAACCGGATGATGAGGCCTACGGTGTGGGGCGAGCTGGCAAACGACAGCGAAGCCCATTTCCGGCAAGCACACTGGTGGTAAATCCGTTGCGCGTCGAAGGCGGTCGCCTTACTTCGGGAGACCGGCCGCATGTCACGGCACCGTGACTGAGGATGGAGCGATTCATTCTGAGCGTGGGGCGGGAGTCAGCAGCGGGCATAGTAGGCCGCAAGGTCGAAGGCCCAAACCGTTTGATCCACGCTTCTTTCAGACCCCGGCTCGCGACGACGCCCTTGCGCTTCTCCAGCCCTTCACCTCCACCAGGCTGGGCCGGGGACTTTCACCCCAAGCTGACCAACCTGTTCGGCACACAAACCAAAAGGCTCCGGATCTACCGGAGCCTTCGTAAAAGCCAATTTTGGATCTTCTTACAGAGGCCGCACGTTCTCGGCCTGCAGGCCCTTCGGTCCCTTCGTCACCTGGAATTCCACACTCTGCCCTTCTTGCAGGCTGCGGAAGCCGCCGGCCTGGATTGCGGAGAAATGCACGAAGACATCCTCGCCACTCTGGCGGCTGATAAAACCATATCCCTTGGCGTCGTTAAACCACTTTACTGTTCCTTGTTCCATATTCTTGTTCAAATACCTTTCAGTGAATTTTTACGCTGGAAGGAGTCGGAAGGTACTGCAGGGCAGGTACTCGCTGAAAAAGCTCGTTGCTGCTCACAACCGATTCTACGCAAACGCGAATCACACAGTACCAGAAGGCGCGATTTTCCGCCACAAATTTCAGGAAAAGCACGCTTTTGAGTGCTGGATTCCTGGGAGTGCCGCCGCCTCGGGGGCGCTCCGGCGGGCATCTCGCCCGCCGAGTCGGATGAGGTTCGGGGCCAAGAGCTAGGCGTGGCAGTTCACCCCAGGCGCCTTTCGCTCACTTGTTGATCACGTTCAGGTTCACTTCCACCTTGAAGAGCTTCCCGCTTAATGGATCAGTAGCAAAAGTGCTTTCCACGCTCTGGCCATCGCGCATGATCAGGTTCAGGTCCGAGCGAAACTGGCGTATCACCGGTTCCGGAAATTGGCCGGAGGATGCTTGCTGGGTCTTCTCCACGGGCACGGGTACATCGCCCTCAACCCACGAGCGGTCCAAGCCTAACCGGAGATCGAAAGTTCCGTCGGGGAGGCGGGACGCCTGGCAGTCGATATTGCTGCCTATATCGAGATACTGCATTCCATTCTCTTTGCCCGTGTAGACGGGAACGCGGCTGCCCATCCGCAACTTGGAGTAGGAAGGAGGAGGATTTTCGCGCGGAGCTACGACCAGAACGTAAGGCAAGCTTTTGAGTTTCTTTTCGCCCTCAAACTCAGCAAACGTGATAGTGACTTTGATGGGTGTCGACTTCACACTTCTCGGCGCAGATTCATCCTGCTTCCCATCCTTGTCCTGAGCCGTTGCGCATAAGGCCATCGCCATAATGAGCGCAAATGCCGGGAGTGCTGCTCTGGCTGTCTTCATCATTCGTTCTCCTCGTTTCGATCTTTCGCGGGCTTCCATCTCTCCCACACCAACGGTTTGAGCTGAAGGCGGGCGATTTCTAAAGGCCGAATCTCGGCAGGTTCGCTGGTCTCATTCGGTGCGGGACTGGCAAATGCCACAGCAACCTCGTCCCTCTGCCGTAAATGCATCACAAACTTTGCCAGGGCTTCCCGCTCGTCAGGCGGGACCAGCACCTCGGGTCCACGAGCCGCAGGCGGACCGACGATCCGATGTTTCCCGTGCTGGCCGCGCTCATACGGTATGTCGATCGTCTTCGGTTCTGCGACCTTCGCTTCCGGTAATGCGTGGGTGGTGGATACGATCGCGCCGCTCACGGCAACGGGTTCGTGCCGCAGCCTCGTCCAAGGTGCGACCATGGCGAGCATCGCTACCATCACCGAGGCCGTCGCCAAAATCCACATCGGAGTCATTAGCGACCTTGGCTCCGGTTCCTGCGAGGTTCGCGCCCGGACATCAGCCAAAAAACCCTCACGCGGCAGCTCTGCCATACGTGCCCGCAACGTGCGATCGATCGCGACGAACAGCGACTGCTCCTCACGCAGAGCGGCCCGACATTCCGAACACTCCTCCACGTGTGCCCTGATCCGGCCTTTCATGTCACCCGTCGCTGCGTCGAGCAGCGCATCTCGATACCTGTCGCACTTCATCTGAATTTCTCCGCCAGTTGTTTCCGCGCGGAATGCAAACGAGATTTGACCGTCCCCACCGGCACCTGGAGCAACTCCGCGATCTCTTCCGACGAATGCCCGTCCATACTCGCTAGCAGCAGGACCAGCCGCAATTTTTCGGGAAGAGACTGCATGGCATGCATCAGTCGTTGCCCGAACTCACTGGAGGCAGCCAGATCTTCCGATGTTGGTTTGGGAGTCGCCACCGCCCACAACGTCTCCCGTTGTCCACGTCGCTGCGCCGAACGCGTCTGGTCCAAAGCCAGACGAAAGGTTGTTCGAACCAACCATGCCCGGAAGCGCGAACGGTCACGTAGGCGGTCGAAGCGCCGGTAGGCGCGGAGCAGGGCCTCTTGTGCTACGTCCTCCGCATCAGCCGCGTTGTGTAAGACGCCGCGAGCGACTCGAAACGCCAGCGTCCCGCACTCCAGCAGGCGCTCTTCAAACTCGCGCCGCAGTGCGGACTTCTCGGTTTCGAGCGCCAACTCGGTCTCCGTCATGCGACCGGGCCGGATCAGGGCAACTTCCTGCATCCGCTATCTCCGTACAATTGCTAGACGCCGCCGAAGGGCGCCGGGTTCAGTGGAGGTTGAGATGTCGACCAGGAAAAGGGGCAGCTGAACAAAAAGCTACGGCACGGGCCAGTAGACCACCGAAAGCAGGAGTAAGCAACGATCGATGGGAAACACAAGGTCCCCCCGACTTACTTCGGGGCGCAGGGGCGCGCCTCCATCTGCGCTCGGGATGACAGGGCTGTTTATCTAGGAACTTATTTGTCGTAGTGCAACAGGGAAAACACTTCGTATTGCTTCAGCTTGTCGCGCCCTCTGAGGAAGTCTAGTTCGACTACAAATGCGAGACCTGCGATCTGAGCACCTAAAGACGCGGCAAGCTTGGCAGTAGCTTCGGCCGTCCCACCGGTGGCTAGGAGATCGTCCACAATTAACACACGTTGACCATGTTCGATCGCGTCCTTGTGAACTTCAAGAGCGTTGCTCCCATATTCCAAACTGTATTCAATGCGAGCGGCTGCCGCCGGAAGCTTTCCGGGTTTGCGCACCGGCACAAACCCCGCGTTGAGACGATAAGCCAGCGCAGGCCCGAATATGAAACCCCGGGCCTCCATGCCGAGAATCAGATCCACCTGCTTGCCGATGTAGTGTTCTGAAAAAAGATCGATGAGCTGCGCGAAGCCAGCTTTGTCGCGGAGCAGGGTGGTGATGTCGTAAAACAGGATTCCCGGCTTGGGGAAGTCAGGTATTTCGCGGATCAGTTTCTTCAGCTGCTCAACGGACATCGCTATCTGCGATCCTTGCGACATCTACCATGCTCCTTCAATGCGAAATGTGGTCATGTCTTGCGTCAGATTAGCTTCGGATTCGTCCACATAGTCAACGCGCGCCGCCCGCGGTCCCTGCTGCAGGCGATCGCGTAGGCCCGATAGCTGCTCTCGTGTTCCCTGAGCGAGCACCTCGACCGCGCCGTCGGCGTTGTTGCGGACCCATCCTGCGATGCCGAGAATCCGAGCTTCGCGCTCGACAAACCATCGAAAGCCTACACCCTGTACACGCCCGCGGACCAGGAAACGACGGGCATGCAAGGATTTGTCAGAAGTAGCCATGCCATTCGTGCAAGGGCTCGTGCAATTCTGAAGAGCGCACCCACTGGGAAAGTACTGCCCTCTCGCGCTTAGGAAGAGCTTTCGCTCGCACCAGAAAAAGTAGCGCCCCGTCTCGGCGGCTGTCCGGCGGGCCGTTGAGGGCGAGACGGCCGCGGGAAAGCCGGCAAGAGGCAGGCGCTACAACATCACGCTCTTGACAAGTACGTGCCTTCCGCCGTATCCACCTTGATCTTCTCGCCTTCGTTAATAAACGGGGGCACCTGAACGACCAGACCTGTCTCGGTCTTCGCCGGCTTGGTCACGCTTGAGGCTGTCGCACTTTTCAATCCGGGTTCAGTTTCGACTACCGTCAGCTCCACGGTTTGCGGCAGCTCAATTCCCACCGCTTTGCCGTCAAAGAACTCCACCTTGATCTGCAGATTGGCCGTCAGATACTCCACAGAATCCCCAAGCGTGTCCCTGGTGAGGTGAGTCTGCTCGTAGTTCTCGGTGTTCATGAAGTAGTAGTCGTCGCCGTCGTTGTAGAGGTACTCCATGTTGACTTCGTCGACCGTGATCTTCTCGATGGGATCCGGCGAACGAAAGCGGTGCTCGAACATAGCGCCAGTGCGCAGGTTACGCAGCTTGGCCTGGATAAAGGCGCGCAAATTACCAGGAGTGCGATGTTCCACGCTGAACACAGAGTGCAGATCATTGTTGTGCCTAATGATCATGCCGGGACGCAGTTGGGTGGCAGGAATCGACATTGCGGCTCAGACTCTCCTCAAGAAAATGGCAATCGATGAACCCGGCGAATGGCGGGACAAGCCACAGCTCCGCCGGACAGGAATCCAAAGCCTTATTTTACACGGAGTTGACGATTGGGGAAACGCAGCGCACGCTCGCCAGGAAGTTCGATTATGATCTGGCAGCATTTGCCGGTTTGGCACCTTGCCGCGTGCTGCGCACTGCCCACTGGGCACTAAGCACTGCTTTGGGTGCTAAAATCCTGATGGAACTCGATGCGGGCCATTAGCACCCGTCACGCCTTTTCCGTTGTCCTTTGTCTCTTCCTGGCGACGCAACTCCAGGCGGCGAAGCGGAAGCCGCTCCCTGCACGAATTGCTGACGTTCTAGCCGAACCTGACTTGGCCCGGGGATACTGGGGTATTGAAATTGTCTCTCTAAGTACGGGGAAGGTTCTCTATGTGCAGGACGGAGACAAACTCTTCACCCCCGCTTCGAACACAAAGCTTTTTATTACAGCGGCAGCGCTGGCCCTCATCGGTCCAGATTACAAGTTTCGAACGTCGGTTGAAACGACCGGGAGCCTCGACCGCCATGGCCGGCTGAACGGCGATCTAATTCTGGTCGGGCGCGGCGACCCGAACCTGTCCGGACGTGAACTACCGTACGATCTCCGCACCCAGCGCAACGACCACCCGATCAAAGTCCTCGAAGATCTGGCCGATAGCCTTGTGCAAAAAGGCGTGAAGTACGTGGATGGCGACCTGGTTGCGGACGACTCCTACTTCGCCTTCGAGCGCTACGGAGAAGGGTGGAGTCAAGACGACCTGGTGTGGGGAGATGGCGCCCCGGTTACAGCGCTGGCCATCAACGACAATGTAGTTTTTGTAAATATCCTTCCCGCAGATCGTCCGGGCGATCGCGCGTTCGTAAGCATCGTCCCGTTCGCCGACTACTATCGAGTCGATAATCGGATCATCACCACTCCAGCAGGCACGGCGCGCAGAATCTTTTTCAATCGCGAGCCAGGGTCGACAGCCCTCACTCTCTGGGGCGAGATGCCGATGGATGACCAGGGTGCCAACCAGGCCCTCGCAATCGAAGATCCGGCGGCGTTTGCTTCTGAGTTGTTCCGCACTCTGCTGGAGAAGCGCGGCATCACCGTGTATGGCCGTCAGCGGGCGCATCACACCGAACTCGCCGGGTTGTCAACCTTCAGTGTCACGGCGACAGCAGAGGCGCGCGGCGGGGGGGATGAATTGCTGCGTCCCAGCCTTCCGAACCAAACGATGGTGCTGGCTAGTCATGAATCGAGGCCGCTCATCGAAGACATTCGGGTCATCAATAAGGTGAGTCAGAATCTGCACGCCGAAATCCTGTTGCGACTCCTGGCTCGGGAAAAAGGGACTGCTCCAACGGTCGCGAATGGTTTGGAAGTACTGCGTGGATTCACAAACAAGGTAGGCCTGGCGAGCGATCAATACGTGTTTTTCGACGGCTCAGGTCTATCGCGACAAAACCTGGTTACGCCTCACGGAATCGTGACGCTGCTGGAGTATGCCTCGAAGCAGACCTGGAGTAAGGAATTTCGCGATACGCTGCCGTTGGCGGGTGTCGACGGATCGCTGGCGGATCGGTTCAAGGGAAGCGTGGCGCAAGGTCGCGTCTTCGCAAAAACAGGCTCTCTCGGTGGTGTGAAAGCGTTATCTGGATATGGCACCACCAGCCACGGAGATCAGATAGCCTTTTCGATTCTCTCCAATAACTCCAACGTTCCTGCCAAGAGAGTAACCGACGCGATCGACGCAATCATCGAGTGCGTGATCGACGATAAGCCGCACCACAAATAAGGGACTGGAACCGGGAAAATTCCTGCTAGGCCGGTCTTCGTGCCGCTTTTCGTAAACGTGCAGCGCCCGCCGCGGCCGGCCCCGTTCCGGTGGGTGGCTTTTTCATTCCGTCCAGAAGGTCCTTCAGCACAACAGCATTGTTGTGTACTTCGTCCTTAAAAGCGTACAGAAGTGTAAGGCGCTTTCGTTGGGCTGCTAGGTAGTAGAGTTCCTGCAGTTGCTCGGTTGCCTCGGGCCGAGCAAGCTCCTTCAAATATCGCTTTCGGAACATCGGCCAGGCTTCGCGATGCTGGTGAGACCATTCGCGCAGCTCGTCAGAAGGCGCCAACTCCTTCATCCATGCGTCGAGAGCCGCGTCGTTTTTGGTCAGCCCGCGCGGCCACAAACGATCGACAAGCACACGAGTTCCGTCGGCTCGCGTCGGTCTTTCGTAAACGCGCTTGACCGCGATGGCCATGACTGTGCTCTATTATTGTACGTCTATCGGAAGGTCGACCGCCGTGTAACGGTCGACTCGTTGGCGTGATTACGAGACAACATGGAAACTGCGTCGCTCAGGAAGTGGTTAAGGCTTTCGGCCTCGATCAATCTTCTGTCCGGTACGGCTTGGTTGCTTCTGGTTTGCTCTGGCTGCGAAGTGGAGCGCCGCAAGTCTGACGCAGAACTGGGACTCAACCCGCAGCAAGTTGCTGGACGCCGGGTCTACGATCAACACTGCGGCAGATGTCATGAACCGTACTCCACGCGGGGGAAAAACGGTCCCGGGCTGAAGGGTGTCTTCAAGAAACAGTATTTGCCGTTGAGCGGCTTGCCTGCCAACAACGAGCGGGTCGGAGAGATCGTGATGTACGGTCGCAGCAAGATGCCTGCCTTCAATCAGG
>Ga0075434_100006230_pt1 | contig 10928 bp, 8 predicted proteins | sample RhiMethybrSRZTD3_FD_75298 | JGI IMG/M metagenome (GOLD analysis project Ga0075434, IMG submission 75298) | Populus rhizosphere microbial communities from Tennessee, USA - Rhizosphere MetaG P. TD hybrid SRZTD3 | ecosystem: Host-associated > Plants > Roots > Rhizosphere > Soil | place: USA...
CGACTCGACCTCGCCTGAAGTCTTGATGATGCCGAGTCCGTCGCGCAGCCATTGCACCACGGCGCCCGCGATGAAGATGCTGCCCTCGAGCGCATACTCTGTCCGGTCGCCGATGCGCCACGCAACGGTGGTGAGCAGGTTGTGCTTCGACGCAATGCGCTTCGTGCCGGTGTTCATGAGCATGAAGCATCCGGTGCCGTACGTGTTCTTGACCATGCCGGGCTTGAGGCAGGCCTGACCGAACAGGGCGGCCTGTTGATCACCCGCGATCCCGGCGATCGGCACCGACGTGCCTAACAAGGCCGTTTCGCCATACACCTCGCTCGACGATCGCACCTCCGGCAGCATCGAGCGCGGGACGCCGAAGATCTCGAGCAGCTCGTCGTCCCATTCGCCCTTCGCGATGTCGAACAGCATGGTCCGCGACGCGTTGGTCACGTCGGTGACGTGCACCTTGCCGCCCGTGAGATTCCAGATGAGCCACGAGTCCACAGTGCCGAACGCGAGCTGCCCCGCCTTCGCCTTTGCTCTCGCGCCCTTCACGTTCTGCAGCATCCACTGAACTTTCGTGGCCGAGAAGTACGCGTCGATCACGAGCCCGGTCTTGCGACGGATGACGCGCTCGAGCTTCTGCTTGCGCAGTCGATCGCAGATCGGCGCCGTGCGCCGGTCCTGCCACACGATCGCGTTCATGATCGGCTCGCCGGTCGCGCGATCCCAGACGATCGACGTCTCACGCTGGTTCGTGATGCCGATGGCGGCGATGTCTTCGGCCCGGACCCGTGCCTTCGTGAGGGCCTCCGCAGCGACGCCCGCCTGTGACGACCAGATGTCGCGCGGGTCGTGCTCCACCCACCCCGGCTTGGGGAAGATCTGCGGGAATTCCTTCTGGGCGACGGCGACAATGGCGCCGGCCTGATCGAAGAGGATCGCACGGGAGCTCGTGGTGCCCTGATCGAGCGCGAGGATGTGTTTCATGCCTTCCAGATGAGTTTATAGGAGAATGCGGCGATCACGCCGCCTGCGATCGGGCCGAGGATCGGAATCCAGGAGTAGCCCCAGTCGGAGCTCCCCTTCCCCGGGATCGGAAGCACGGCGTGGGCGAGACGCGGGCCGAGGTCACGCGCGGGGTTGATGGCGTAGCCGGTCGGCCCGCCTAACGACAGACCGATCGCCCACACGATCGCCCCGACGAGCACGGGGCCGAAGCCCTTCGCGAGGTCGGAGCCGGGAACGAAGTTGCCCGGTGAGAAGACGGCAAGGATTGCGAGCACGAGCACGAAGCTGCCAATCGCTTCGGAGATGACGTTTGGCGCGGGCGTGCGGATCGCAGGCGTCGTGGAGAAGACGGCGAACTTCCTCTCGGGCTCCGGCGTCACGCTCCAGTGCGGAAGGTAGGCAAGCCACACGATAACCGCGCCGATGAACCCGCCGATGACCTGGGCCAGGATGTACGCCGGAACCTGCGCCCACGGGAAGGCACCCGTGGCCGCGAGCGCGACGGTGACCGCCGGGTTCAGGTGCGCACCACTGATGCTGTTCACGCAATAGACCGCGATGGTCACCGCGCACGCCCAGCCTGCCGTGATCACGATCCAGCCGGAGTTGTGGCCTTTCGTCTGACGGAGTACGACGTTCGCAACGACACCATCGCCCAGCACGATCAGGATCGCGGTACCAAACAGCTCGGCGACGAACGGTGACATGTGGGTTTGGGCATGAGTGGGGAACGAACCTCCGATAGTCCTAACGCGCGAGTCAACTCCGGTGAACGTCTACGCCGGGAGGCGGCACGTATCGCCATCCGATGGCCTGCTGATACGAGCGCGCGAGCGCGAGCACGCGATCATCCGCGCCGCGCGGACCGACAAACTGCACGCCGAAAGGCATTCCAGTCGAGTCCATGCCAGCGGGGACGTTCGTGGCCGGCAAGCCGTAGTAGTTGCAGAAGAACGTGTTGTCGGGAGCAACGGCCAGGTCTCCGCGTGTTCTGGCTTCGTCGATCGTTGGCGCGGGAGCGGTCAGCGTGGGCAGGACGATCGCATCGACGTCTCCAAACAGCGACGCGTTGATCGATGCTCTATCGGCGTCGATTCTGCTGATGTCGAAGGTCGCGGAATCGAATGGGACGCTCACCTCGCGCGTCTCGAGCAGCATCCCTGCAAGCGGCGCCAGCGCACCCTCGAGCGCCGCCCGCATTTCGTCGTTCGCGTTGAAGTTCGTGACGAGCCCAATACGGCGAACTGGCGCGTGGCCCCCGGCCTCGTGCTCTCGTGAGTCGCCACCGCCATCGCGGGCAGTCGTGAGCACGTCGAAGACAACCCATACGTCATCGACGCTGCGAGCGGTCACGCAGGGATGACCGAGCTTCAGGATGGCCGGCTCGGTCTTCTCTCCGGCGAGAATGCCGACCGGGCTCAGCGCCCCAAACGTCGGCTTGTGACAACTCACACCGCAAATGGCTGCCGGCAGCCGGCCAGACCCAATGGCGTCGGTGTCCACCGTCGCGAAGCACATTCCCACCGCCACGGCGACGGCCGAGCCGCCTGACGAGCCGCCCGCCACGTGATTCGCGGTCCACGGGTTTACGACCGGTCCGAAGTCGCTCTCGAGCGACGTCGTGCCCATTCCCAGGCGGTGCATGTTCGTCTTGCCGAGCAAAACGGCACCCGCCTCTCGGAGTTTGGCGACCAGCTCTGCGTCCGTGTTAGGCACGCGCTGCTCGAACTGTCGAAACCCAGCCGTGGTTCGAATACCAGCGGTGTCGTAGAAGTCCTTGACCGCGACGGGGACCCCGTGCAGCGGACCCCGCCACTGCCTGGCAGCGATCTCGCGTTCCGCCTGGGTGGCCTGTTCGCGCGCGAGCTTGCCGGTGACGGTGATGAACGCGTTGAGCCTGGGGTTCAGCGCCTCGATGCGAGCGAGGCATTGCTCCGCGAGCGCAACCGGAGACAGACGCCGCTCGCGGATGTCTCTCGCGAGCTCCGAGAGTGGCGCAAACGGGCTGGTCATCGCGCGGTGTCCATCATTTGTTCGCGCCTTTCGCGATCGCCTGTTCGATCGCCACGCCGAGCGCGGTTGGATGCCGCGGCTCGTACAACCCCAGCTCACCACCGCCTGGCAGCCGAATCGCGCTCACTCGGCCCCAACCCTGGTCGCTGACCGCGCGCGCGAGCTCTACGCCCTTGTTCCGGAGCTCCGCGACCGTGGATTCAAGATTGTCGCACATGAGATAGAGCTCGGTTCTGGCTTCGCCCCTCTGCTCTTCGGGATGGATGCCGAGCTCCGCTGGGGGAAGCGCGAAGATCAACCAGCCGTGCCCCGCATCGACGGCGGAGAATCCGAGGACGTCGCGAAAGAGCGCGCGAGTGGCGTCGGCGTCTTTGGAGTACAGGAGTGCGTGGATGCCTGTGATCATGAGCGCTCGCGAGCCTAACGTGATGTCACTTGGCGGAGAGCGAGTAGTCGAACACGTAGGAGTGCTTGCCGTCCGTGATGTCGATGCCGAGGGTGCCAGAGAGTCCCGCGAGCTCGCCGGTGCCAGAGTCGGGTACGACGATGATGTTGAGGGAGCCCTGGCCGCGAGTCATCGTGGCATTGTGTTGAAGCGCGAAGGTGCCTCGCTTGCCGCGGAGGGTTCCGGTGACGCGCTCGATGGCGACGTAGCCGGCGGAGTTCTTGATGGCGGTACCGGCGGTGAGCATTTCGCCCTTGCTCGTGCCCTCCAGGTCGCCGTGGAACTGCTTGTCGATCGACATGCGGCCGAGGGGCGAGCCTTCGACCGGGGTGTCGCTCGCTAGCGGTGTGATCTTCACATCGAAGCTGCCGGTGGCGCGGGAGGTCACGGTGTTTTCCATACGTCAGTTGTCATCTGAGCGAAGCACCTGCCCTGAAGAGCGCAAGCGACGAAGGGAAGGATCCTCATCGTCCCGAAAGACGGCCCCCTCGATCGGGAGGATGAAGATCCCTCGCTTCGCCTGGGATGACAACAGGCGCCGGTCCACCGGGCGCCTGATGGATCAGTCCAGGCTCATGGCCGTCCCACGCGCAGAACGTAGCGTGGCTCCAACGCCGCGGACGGCAGCCCGCCCCAGCAGATTACCCACGCCGTGTCGCCTCGCTCGATCCCGCACGCCTGCGAGCCGCCGAGGCGAAATGACGAGAACGTGCGGCCGCCACCTACCGGCTGCGGCGTCGTCAGCCCTGCCGGGTCATCGTAATAGTAGTAGTAGTCATCGTAGTAGAACGTCCAGCAGTACAGGCGACCTTCATCCGTCAGTCCGCAGGCATCGCTGCCCCGGCTGCCGACGAGGGACGCGAACGGGACGGGGCTCTCTACCTTCGTGCGCGCCGACAGACGGGCACCCCAGCACCAGGCAATGCCCTGGTGGTCGATGCCACAGGTGAACTGCATGCCAGCGCTGAGAGCAACGAAGGATCCTTCGACCGGAATCGGGATCGTCACGCAACGCGTCGGACACGATCCGCCGGCCGTCCCGGTACCGATCTGACCGAATTCGTCGTTTCCCCAGCACACCGTGCGACCGTCGGTAGTCAGGCCGCACGTGTGGTAGACGCCTGCTATCAGCGAGGTGAAGCGTTCGCCACCGGCGATCTCGTTAGGTGCCGCGTGCGCCGTCAGCGATCCATCGCCGAGCTGGCCGAACCGATTGCTGCCCCAGCAGAACGCCGCTCCCTCGTCGGTCAGCCCGCAGGTGTGCTCTCCTCCGGCAACGAGCGAGACGAACGTTGCGCGCTGCTCGACCGCGACTGCCCCGGACCGGAAGGCCTGCGTGCCGTCACCGAGCTGGCCTTCGCGGTTCGTTCCCCAACAGAATGCCTTTCCTGCCTTCGTCAGCGCGCAGGTGTGTGCGCGGCCCGCAACGACCTGCGTGAACGATTCGCCGCCGGCGGAGAGCGGTACCGCATAGCGAAGGCGCGGGTCGCTGATGCCATCGCCAAGCTGACCCTCGGTATCGTCGCCCCAGCAGTGGACCTGCCCTGCATCGTCCACCGCACAGGTGTGCGACGCACCCGCCGCCAGCGCCGTCGCGACCAGCCGGGCGTCGCCGACCGTCACGATGTACTGCACGGGCGCTCCAGAGCTCCCGCTCCCGTTCGTGATGATCGCCGTGATCCAGTACGCGCCAGCGCCTAACGTTGCGCCCGAGGTGGCGCGAAGGGTCCACTCGTTCTCGGTCGTGCCATCCGGTCCGGTGACGGTTTCGTCGGCGCGGAGCGTGCCGGCCATCGGCGCTGACCATCGCACCGTCGCGTCGGGCGTGGGATTTCGGTAAGAGTCGTACGCGCGGGCGACAACGGTCCGGGTGAGCTCGCGTGTCGGTTCGATCGCTTCGCCGGAAGCCTCGACTTCCACGAACCATGGCATGTCGGGCCGACTGGTGGCCCGAAAGGTGACGTCGATGCCGGTCGGGTTGCCCGACGCCGTCATCACGTGGGCGCGCGCCGCCTGCTCGGCGGCGGTAGAGATTCCGAGTCGCCAATCAGCGTACGCGAGGCCGTCAGTGTCGGTGACCATGCTGGACTTGCCGACGATGGCGCCGCCGCCGGAGACGACCTCGAACCAGACTCTGGCGTTGTGCACGCCTCGGCCGCGTGCGTCGGTCACTCGAGCGACAAGCGGGTTCGCGAGCGTGCGAGCGACGACTTCGGTTTGACCGTCGCCGCTCTGCACCACGATGGCGGTCGGTTGGCTCGACGGCTCACTGCTCGACGTCTCACTGGTGGTAGGCAGGTCGTCCGAGCAGGCGACGAGGATCAGCGCCAGCACGGGGAGGCATGCACGGTTGTACATGTGGAGCTCCTGGCCGCTCGCGCAGTGGTGATGGCGGGCGGTCGCAGATGTCTTGCACTCGTGGTGAGCGAGTTGGAGGCGCGTCGGCCGGCGCAGGCATAGCGCTGCGCGCCGCCCGGTGGTCGCCGGGCGGGTCGTGGGTCGACCGTCTCGTGGCACACGGCGGGAGCTACGACGTCGCGGCCCCGACGACGGTGCTACGGTGTTAGACGGACACGTCCGTGCGATTCTTCGTCGGTCGCATGCCTAACGCCGGTGCTTCACTGCTCACGCGTGCTTCGGCGATCACTTGTCCTGCAGGATGAACGACACCTTCATCAGCACCCGATACTCGGTGACCTTGCCGTTGTCGACTACCACCTTCTGGCTCTTGATCCACCCTCCCGTGACGTTGCGCAGGGTCTTGTTGGCGCGGGAGAGTCCGGCCTGAATCGCATCGTCGAAGCTCTTGGTCGACGAGGCCTGGATCTCGGTGATCTTGGCGACACTCATGTATTTGCTCCGCGGTGGAAGGACACGAAAGCATGTGCTCCACCGGTTGCACGTGTCGATTAGCGAAGGGTCCAATGTGCGTCGAGCGCTCGGCGCGGCGCCGCGCGCGGTTCAGTATATTGTATCCAGTTCGCACCGCGGCGACGTTCACGCCGTGTCGGCCCGCGTCCTCCATCCGTGCGTGAGCTTACGTAGCATGCGCCGCCCTGCACTCGCCATCGCGCTCGTCGTTCTCTCGTCGACCGGTCTCGTTGCTCAGGTGACCGCAACACCAGCACGCCCCGACTCCGCCGCTCGCCGACGACCCGCCGAGCATGTTCCGAAGCGGTCGAGAGCCGACACGCTGCGCGGCTCGTTCACCACGCCGGGACGCAAATGGTGGGACGTCACGTTCTACGACCTCCACGTCGCCATCCAGCCTAACGACAGCTCGATCGCCGGCTACAACCGCATTACCTACAAGGTGCTCGAGCCCGCCACGGAGATACAGATCGACCTCATGGAACCGCTCGTGGTCGATAGCATGAAGCAGGACGGCCGGAAGATCAGCTATCGACGGGAGGGCGCGGCGTTCTTCGCGACGCTCACCGCCCCGCAACGCACAGGCGACCGCAAGACGATCACCGTCTACTACCGTGGCCGTCCGCAGATCGCGAAGAACCCACCATGGCAAGGCGGATTCACGTGGGCGAAGGACAGCCTCGGGCGCCCGTGGGTAGTGACGACGGACCAGGGCATGGGCGCGTCGGTCTGGTGGCCCAACAAGGACACACAGGCCGATGAACCCGACTCGCAGCGCATCGAGATTACCGTTCCGCCGGGCCTCATCGACGTCTCGAACGGGCGACTTCAGGGCGTGGAGCAGGTCATGAACGTGCAGGAGATATCAGACCCCCCAAGCACGAAGCATTCGGACGGCCCGTCCACCTGGGAATGGTTCGTCAAGAACCCGATCAACAACTACGCGATCGCCGTCGCGGCCGGGCACTACACGCACTACACGGAGAAGTTTAACGGCGCGAAGGGCACGCTCACGCTCGACTTCTACCCGCTCGACTATAACCTCGAGAACGCGAAGCGGCAGTTCCCGCAGGCGCGGTCGATGCTCAAGTGCTTCGAGCACTGGTTCGGTCCGTACCCATGGTACGAGGACGGTTACAAGCTGATCGAGGTGCCTAACACGGGCATGGAGCACCAGAGTGCGGTATCGTATGGCAACTGGTACCAGAACGGTTACCGCAAGCGCGACGCGTCCGGCACCGGGCTCGGGCTCAAGTGGGATTTCATCATCGTCCACGAGAGCGCGCACGAGTGGTTCGGTAACAACATCACGGCGAAGGACAACGCCGACATGTGGGTGCACGAGAGCTTCGCCAACTACGCCGAAGGCATCTACACGGAATGCCTGTTCGGCAAGGACGCGGGCGCGCAGTACATCATCGGCAACCGACGGGGCATTCGGAACGACCGACCCATCATCCCCGACTATGAAGTGAACGATCAGGGATCGGGCGACATGTACCCGAAGGGCGGCGAGATGCTGCACACGATTCGCCAGCTCGTGAACGACGACGAGAAGTGGCGCGGCATTCTGCGCGGGCTGAACACGACGTTCTGGCACCAGACCGTCATGGGCAAGCAGATCGAGGACTACATCAGCGCGCAGGCGGGAATGAACCTGACCAAGGTGTTCGATCAGTACCTGCGCACGACGATGGTGCCGACGTTCGAGTACCGGATCTCGGGCGACACGCTGTCGTACCGCTGGGCGAACGTCGTGCCCGGGTTCGACATGCCGATCCGTGTGACGCTCGACTGGCCGACCTGGGCGCTCATCAAACCGACGGAAGCGTGGCAGACGGCTCAGGTCCACCTGGCGAATCCGACGGACTTCAAGGTCGACGAGAACTTCTACGTGGTGCCCAAGCCGGTCGATGCGCGGCCATAGACGAGCGACTTCGGTCCGTTCTCCCGGTGGCGCGGATTTTTTCGAGATGATGCCTTCACCGGGGGCCGGCGGCGTTGGTGCGGACCGTGCTGTGGCAGTACTGGTTCACGGATCTGTCCACAAAACGGAAGACCGTCGCGTGGTGGACGCGCAAGGAGCTGGGTGAGTTCACCGGCGTGGTTGGTCGCCCGTGATCGAGACTATTGTACGTCGAATGTCTTCGTCTTCGAGCTCGTTAGGCCACCGGCATCGCGCACGGTCACGGTCACCGTGCGCGGCCCGCCGTGCGCGTAGACCACTGTCACGACCGACCCGCTCGCCAGTGGATCGGGGAACTTGCCCAGATCCCAATCCGACGAGACGATGCCCTGGTCGTCTGTCGAAGTTCGAGCGTCGAGCGTGCAGGTGAAGTTCGCGCCACACGTGACCGTGAAATCCGCCACCGGCGGCTGGTTAGCCGGAGGCGAATCGGGCGGAGTCACTGTCACTGTCCGCGTCGTGGTATTCGTCAGGGCGCCTGCGTCACCGACCGTGAGCGAAACCGTGTAGGTCCCACCGACGGCATACGTGTGCGACACCACGGCCTGGACGCCATTCAACGTCGACCCGTCCCCGAAATCCCAGCTTTGCGTCGTAATGTCGATGTCGTCGCGCGATGCCCTGCTGTCGAATTGGCACGTCAGGTCGTTGCACGACGCCGTGAACGAGGCCGTCGGTGGCTGGTTCGGTCCGCCCACTTGGAAGGTTTGCGTCGTGGAGCTCGTCAGTCCCGCGCCATCCGTCACGGTCAGCGTCACCGTGCGCGGACCCTCGTTCGGGTAGGCGACGCCGACAATCGCGCCCGTGGCTGTTGGATCCGGAAAGCGGCCGAGATCCCACACGAACTTCACGATCCCCACGTCGTCGCTCGATGACCGGCCATCGAGGATGCATACGAGACCGTCGCACGACACGGTGAAACGCGCGACCGGCGCCTCCTGGTCGGGCGTCGCGGCGATGAAGCCGGTGAAGAGAAGTCGATTGGGTGACCCGCTCCCAGCATCTCCAACAACACCCGACGTCGCGTTGCCGGTGATCGCCGAGCCGACGTCATTCGGCGTCGCGTTAGGATTCGCCTGGAGGTAGAGCGCCACGGCACCTGTCACGTGCGGCGCCGCCATCGAAGTCCCGCTCAGCGTCGCGCTCTGGGTATCGCTGCCGTTGAAGGCCGACAGGATGCCGACTCCTGGCGCAAAGAGATCCAGGCATGTGCCCACGTTCGAGAAAAACGCGCGCGCATCATTGATGGGTGACGTCGCGCCCACCGTGAGTGCCTCGGCCACGCGCCCGGGAGATCCCAGGCAAGCGTCGTCGCCGTCGTTGCCCGCGGCGAGAGAGTACACGACGCCGGCGGCTATCGAGCCGCGGACGGCATCGTCGACTGCCGTCGATGCGCCGCCGCCGAGGCTCATGTTCGCCACGGCAGGGCTGAGGTGATTCGCCGTCACAAAGTCGACGCCGGCGATCACGCTCGAGACCGAGCCGAAGCCATTGCAATCGAGCACACGGACCGCGTGAAGCCTCACTTGTTTGGCGACGCCGAACGTCGCGCCACCGACGGTTCCCGCCACGTGTGTGCCGTGACCGTGGCAGTCGTTGGTGCCATTGCCGTCGTCGATGGCGGTGAAATCGCCGGTGGCGCGCCCGCCAAACTCCGAGTGCGTCGTTCGGATCCCGGTATCGATGATGTACGCGTGCACGCCCGCTCCGGTCGCGTTGAACGTGTACGTGCCGCTGAGTGGCAGCGCGGCCTGATCGATACGGTCCAATCCCAATGGCGGGTCTGCCTGGGTGGTACCGATGGTCATCGGTGAGTCATGCTCGACCAGAACGACGTCGGGACGTCGGGCGATTTTCTCCGCTTCCTTGGCGGAGAAGTGGCCGGCGAATCCTCGCACTGCGGCATAGTAGCGGTGTGACAGCCGGCCGCCGTGCGCACGTGCGATTTCATCGGCGCGATCATCGACGTTCCTGGCGGATGTGGACAACAGGACGATGTACGAGTCGCTGTCGGCCGCAGCGAGGGCCGTCGTGCTTTGGGGCAATGAAGGGGCTACCCGTGTCGGCGTTACCGGATCGTGGCACGCTGAGACCGACAGTACGACAAGCGCGATCGAGCGGAGGTGACGGTGCATCAATTGTGTCTCGGACGATGGTGAGCGAACGAAGGTCGGACGGCGGTGCTCCCGAGACGCGACACCAATGCCCGCTGACGAGCTCATCGGTTCTTGTATCCTGGGGTGCCTTGGCCTAACGCCATAGTAAACGGCAAGGGAACCGACAAGCGGCCAGCGCGAGGAGCCAGCCATGCCGCGAATCGCCACAACATGCTCGTGTCAGTGGGCACCGACGCCCGATCAAACCGACGGAAACGTGGCAGACGGCGACGGTCCATCTGGGGAACTCGACGGACTTCAGGGTCCGACGAGAACTTCTACGTGGTGCCGAAGTCAGTGGACGTGACGAGCCGTCCGTGATAGATCAATCCGCGTGACGCAACCCGCGGAGCTGCTCGGTCCACCGGCAATACCAGTCCTGGACGGATTCTCGTCGGCCGTCTACGGACTGGTGCTGCCCGAAACACGCGCCATGGTTGCCCGACTCTGGGCGGAGCGACCTAACGAGCTGTACGAG
>Ga0075434_100006231_pt1 | contig 10928 bp, 9 predicted proteins | sample RhiMethybrSRZTD3_FD_75298 | JGI IMG/M metagenome (GOLD analysis project Ga0075434, IMG submission 75298) | Populus rhizosphere microbial communities from Tennessee, USA - Rhizosphere MetaG P. TD hybrid SRZTD3 | ecosystem: Host-associated > Plants > Roots > Rhizosphere > Soil | place: USA...
CGCGTACTTGTACGACTTCGCAAAGATGACGCGTTCGCCCTCTGGCCAACTTCCTGACGGATCCCACTTGAGAATTTGCGTGTACGGTGCGGACGAAGAGTTTATGGACATGTTGCGGGCCACGATATCGGGAAAGGCGATAAACGATCATTCAGTCGAAGTGCGCCCAGCTGAACTCGTCGGTCGAGTTAAAGTCCTGTCACGTCGTCTTCGTTCGGAGCACAGCGAAGGACATGGAAACCACACTCGCCGATTTGAGGTCTGCGAGCATACTCCTCGTCGGCGAAGATAAGGATTTCTTAAGCCGCGGGGGCATGATCAACCTCATCGTGCGCAACCATCGAGCCATGTATGAGTTCGACTCAGCGACAATCGCCAGGGCCAGATTGAAATTCACCCAAGGATCAGGTGGCGAATCCGAGCTCAGCAGCGCCACGGAGGCAGAGTCGCGAATCCTGAAGCTGCAAGTTTCCCCCATCTATCCGGAAATTGCGCGACGCATGAGTGTGACCGGATCAGTGCAGTTACAATCGATTGTGAGGCCAGACGGAACTGCTGGCTGAAGCGGCATTGCGCGCAGTCATGCAATGGCAATACCAGCCAACCGCACGCGAAACCAGCGAGCACATCAAAATTGATTTCTGGCATTGACCTGGGCATCTTAACTGATCCAGCCACCGCCAACCACAACATCACCGTCGTAGAAGACAGCTGCCTGGCCTGGAGTGATCGCGCGCTGCGGTTCGTGGAAGGTCACGCGGGCTTGGTCGCAGCCGGTCTTCTCGATCATCGCCATGGCAGGCTCGTGGCGATGCCGAATCTTCACCGCCACGCGCATTGGCTCGTCGAAGTCTTCAACTGAGATCAGATTAATGCGTCGAGCCAGAAGAGTACGGGAGTAGAGATGCTCCTGCTCGCCCACGACTACTTGCCGCGCGTCACCCTTGATCTGTAAGACGTAAAGCGGGAAGCCGGTCGCGATACCCAGTCCCTTGCGCTGGCCGACAGTGAAGTTGTGAATGCCAGAGTGTTCGCCGATGACGCGACCGTCGGTTGTGACGAGTTCGCCGGCAGTGTCGGGCAAGGATTCGCCCTGCTCGGCGAGATAGGCATCGAGAAAGTTCTTGTAATCGCCGCCCGGGACGAAGCAGATCTCTTGGGAGTCTGGCTTCTCGGCCAGGGCAAGCCCGTGCTTGCGCGCGAGGTCGCGGACCTCGGGCTTGGTCATTCCGCCGAGCGGAAACAGAGTCCGACTGAGCTGTTCCTGGGTTAATCCGAAAAGAAAATACGTCTGGTCCTTGGCACGATCCGTAGGGCGCTTCAATAGCCAACGCCCGCGCTGCTCGTCGTGCTCCACACGAGCGTAGTGACCGGTAGCAACGGCGTCCGCGCCGATCTGCTTCGCTACCGTGAGCAGCTGATCGAACTTCAGGTGATTGTTGCAGAGGCTGCAGGGGATCGGCGTTCGTCCGGAAAGATACTCCTGGACGAACGGGCGCACCACGTCGCGCTCGAAGCGGTCCTCATGGTTGACCACGTAATACGGAATGCCGATGGTCTCGGCGACGCGGCGGGCATCGTAGACGTCATCGAGCGAGCAGCAGCGGCCAGTCACTGCCTCAGGCATTCCGGCGCGGCCAGCCAGGCGGCGCTGGTTCCACAGTTGCATAGTCAGACCAATCACGTTGCGACCCTCGGCACGCAGCATGGCCGCGACGGTCGAGGAATCGACTCCTCCCGACATGGCAACGGCGATGGTGTTCTGACTAAGCATTCAGCACTCAGCGGTCAGGATTCAGGAAACTACGAATGAACCGCGGTATTTTTATTGTACAGAGGCGAGAGCTCTCGGAGTCGGGTGACAGATGCAGGTACCAGGTGAATGGCAAAGTCCACATCCTCAGCACTCGTTTGCTTGCCTAGGCTGAACCGAATGCTGGCACGGGCGCGGTCCGGGCGAAGGCCCATGGCGGTGAGCACGTGGGAAGGCTCAATGGCTCCGGAGGAACACGCCGCGCCGGTTGAAACTGCCAATCCCTTGAGATCCAGCGCGATCACGAGCGCTTCGCCTTCGATGTAATCGAAGTAAATGTTTGTGGTGTTGGGAACGCGTGGGGCACCTGTACCGTTCACGGCGGCTGAGTCCACGTGCTCGAGGATCGTAGCCTCGAGCCGATCTCGAAGCACAGCCATTTCAAGGTCGTTGGGCTGCGCAAAGCGCTTGATCGCCAGCTCTGCCGCTTTTCCCAAACCAACGATACCAGGAACATTCTCGGTGCCCGCACGGCGTGAGCGCTCGTGGCTGCCGCCGAAGAACCGCGGCTCCAGAGTGGTTCCCTTCCTGACGTAAAGCGCTCCGACTCCCTGGGGCGCGTGGATTTTGTGCCCGGAAATCGAAAGCAGGTCACACCTTATGTCGTTTACGCGAAGGGGTACTTTAGCGGCTGCCTGCACTGCGTCGGTATGGAAGTACACATCCGCTTCGGCGCACATTTTCCCGATTTCGTTAACGGGCTGCAAGACACCCGTTTCGTTGTTCGCCATCATGATGGTGACGAGCCTAGTGTTAGAACGCAGGGCGCGGCGGAGATCGCCGGGATCAACGAGACAACGTCCGTCCACAGGAATGTAGGTGACTTCAATTCCCTTCTCTTCAAGATGCCTGCAAGTGTTGAGCACGGCGTGGTGCTCGATCGTTGAGGTCACAACGTGATCGCCGGGCTGGACCAGGCCAAAAACTGCAAGATTGTCAGCTTCGGTCCCGCCGCTTGTAAAAACGATCTCTGCCGGACGACAACCCAAGAGCGCGGCCACTGACTCGCGTGCACGCTCGACTGCGGCCCGCGTCTCCTGGCCGTGGTGGTGGATGGAAGACGCGTTCCCGAAGTGCTCACCAAAATACGGCCTCATCGCTTCCAGAACTTCGGGAAGGACCGGCGTGGTGGCGTTGTTGTCGAGATAGACTCTGCGCATCCTGCTTCTATTGTATGCCGGGACCAGCACTCAGCATTCAGCTCTCAGCATTCAGCTCTCAGCATTCAGCCAAAGCCCAGATCGGCCGCGGATCACGCGGATTTCGCGGATTCCTGCCGGAATTGGACAGGGGCCGCACATGTGCGCGCCTTGCACCGTATGCCTTGTTGGCTGAGTGCTGAATGCTGAATGCTCCCAAATGACATTTTTGCAACAAACAAATTACACAAACGAGTCACGGCATTGACAAAGCATTAACACCTGTTCAGCTACCCTCCAGCTAACCCACGTGCTAATCACATCGTGTTTGCGCGGTGGAAATTCTCTCAGGAGACACAGCAATGAAGGACTTGACCGACAAGCTTCCCGTGCCCCTTAACCGGCGCTCGTTCGTGAAGAAGACCCTCGCTACGGCTGGAACCACCGCGGCTGGCGCAGCGCTTTTGACCGGCAGCAAATCAGCTTTTACAAAAGAGATGGAAGACTCGCCCGGCCACCTGACCAGAGGCGATGCGGCATTGTTACGCTTCGCAGCGGCAGCCGAAATTCTGGAAACCGACTTTTGGGTGCAGTACAACGAACTCGCTGGAGTTCAGGACAACGAATTCCCTGGCGCAGGCGGCAGCGGCAATCCTGAATATCAGGAAAAATTCGAGGCTATTGACGACGATTTCCCGCAGTATATCCATGACAACACTGATGACGAGCTCACCCACTGGAAATTCCTGAATGCGTACCTGATGTCCAAGGGCGCGGACCCGGTGAATCTCGAACGGTTCCGCACGTTACCCGGAAGCACGGCAACTGGATCCACAGGGCAGCTTCGGCTCACAAATCTGATGCAGCTCACGCTCGATACCAGTTGGTACACGCGCTATCGCGATGACACGCACAATCCGGACCTTGATCCGAATTTCGTGTTTCCGCAGGCCCAGCCCGGACTGGCCAAAGGACAGTGGACCGCGATTCCGCGAACTGATGATGACCTCACTCCCGACGATCACTTGCAGGCGATCGTTAACACCGCAATGTGGCACATGCCGACTATCGAGCAAGGCGGCACCAGTTTGTATCCATCGATGGCGCAGAGGGCGTCAAGCGTCGAGACCCTCCGAATTCTCATCAGTATTGGCCCGACGGAAACTATGCACTTCCAGACCTGGTCGGACTTGGCGGGCGATACGCCGGCGATCACTGACCCCACCAACGGCCTGACGTTTGTGAACCTGAATTCGCCGCCTTTCGGTGGCGAGTTGTTCACGACCAGCCTCATTATGCCTGAGCCATGTCCATTCATCAGCCATAACCTGCCGACTTGCTCGGTGGTTCGTCCGACCAAGACGGAAGGTGTGGCCACGGGCGCGTTGAAGTTCCTCACTGACATGGGGCTGTTTATTGGTCAATCGCCGGACTTTTTCGAATTTATGAAAAGGCTGGCCAGGGATGCGGACAATGCCAGGCGAGGCGTTGGGCACTAGAGATGTTTGTGACGGCACGCCTTTCAGGCGTGCCGTTGTTTTCGTATGCGGAGACACTCCGGAGACAACAGACGAGGCAAGTTCGTGTTCTAATTAGGTGTACCTTCCCGGAGGCCGTTATGCACCCTGCTCGTCTCCGTTCGATTCTGCTTACAATCGCAAGTTTTTTGCTGGCCTCGGCGCCGGCATTTTCCGATTCGCAGGTCCGCTCCGTGCGCCTCAGCTATGTCGAAGGCAGCGTGCAGATCGCGCACGCGGACGGCCAGTTTGATAAGGCAATGGTGAATCTGCCTATCACTCAGGACACACACCTGCGCAGCAACGACGATGCGCGCGCCGAGGTGGAGTTTGAAGACGGCAGCACATTGCGAATCGCACCAAACAGTTCCGTCGAATTTCCGCAACTGCTTCTGCGCGATTCCGGGGCCAAAGCTTCCTACGTTGAGATCAGAAAAGGCACTGCCTATGTAGACTTCTCGGGCGAGAAGAAAGACGAGTTCGTACTCCAGTTCGGCAAGGAAAAGATCGCCCTGGAAAGACCGGCGCATTTGCGTATTGAGATTGCCGACGACGGGACCTCAGTAGCTGTTTTCAAAGGAGGGGTTGAGGTCGAGGGCTCCTCCGGCACACTGAGAGTAAAGAAGAACCAGACCGGGACCTTCGATCCAAGCGGCGCGCAGCAATTGGTGAAGGACATCGAAGAAGCTTCGCTCGACGCCTGGGACAAGCAGCAGAGCGACTATCACGTCCGCTACGCGAGCAATTCGTACACCCAGTACTCCCCCTATGCGTATGGCACCGCGGACCTCGCGTATTACGGCAACTTCTTTAATGCTCCAGGATACGGAAGGTGCTGGCAGCCGTATTTCGTCGGTATGGGATGGGACCCATTTATGGATGGCGCGTGGTCGTTCTATCCGGGCTGGGGATTTGGCTGGGTTTCGGCCTATCCGTGGGGATGGGTTCCCTATCACTATGGCACGTGGGTTTTCCTGCCTGGAAACGGATGGGCTTGGCAGCCGGGAGGCGTTTGGACAGGCTGGTACACGGCGCCACATATTCTGAATCCGCCGAACGGATTCAGGACGCCTAAGGCGCCGACTAGCGGCACACACACGCTCATTGTGAGCCGTGGCAGCGGACCAACGACCTTCTCAGGGAACAAAGCTGTGATTCGGAATAATTCGGCTGGCCTCGGAATTCCTCGCGGACAGGTCAATAACCTCGCGAAGGCTTCCCACGAACTGCAGGCGCGCGGAACCGTAACTGAGCGCGTTCACGCACCAGCTGCTGCGCCTGCGATGACCACGTCTGCTCGTGGTGACGCCGGGATGGGCCGCGGCTCACAAGGTTCGCACCCAACGTCTTCGCAGTCAACATCAAGGACCAGCAGTCCAGCAAGCACACCAAGGATGAGCAGTCCGCCTCCAGCGCCGAGCTCACATCCGGCACCGGCTCCGAGTGTGGGCAGAGGACCAAGATAAAGACAGCCGCAACAGCAAATGACGCGTAGAGACGTAGCTTGCTGCGTCTCTTTTTTTGTCTGGTCGGAGTTGGAGGAGCTGCCGGCAAGACATTGCGAGCCACGTCTCTACAGGAAACCTTTGCTTATTGCACCGTGAGTTGAACGGTTGTGCTACGAGTCGCGCCTGCAGTGGCATTTACCACAACTGTATAAGTTCCAGCGGGAGTTCCGGTGGTTGTGCTTCCATTACTGCCGCCCGAACTGCATCCTGCCTGCAAGAGCGCGATGCCCAACACAGCAACGAAGAATGCCCCCAGCAAAACCCGGCGCTTGCGCGAGATCCCCGCACCGAAAAGGCCCACACCAAAGATGGGCAGCCAGAGGGCATATGTCGGACCACGGTGGAACAAACTTGCCGGAGTTGTGACTCGCGCCGTAGTGGTGACTTCAAACGTGCGGCTCTGTTTGCCGTTCATCAAGCTTGGAATCGGATTGTTGGTGAAAGCGCAGGACGCGCCTACGGGTAGTCCCGACGCACAGGAGAGAGAAACTGAGCCAGGAAAACCGGGTGGAGTCGGCGTAACCACCGCTTGGAAGGTGGCAACCCCTCCGGCAATCACAGTGGCCGCCGTTGGGGGCGCAACTGCAACGCTAAAGTCGCTTACCGTCGCGGGCTGCGGAAGCGAAGAAACCTGAAAGCCTGTCCCGGTAACCGAAAGCGTCGCACTGTTGCTGATCTGTGTCCCGGCTGTAGCGGTGGTAGGAGCCGTGACCGTGATCGTCACGGTAGTGGCTGCGGTATTACTGGCCGAAGTGGGAATGCTTCCCATTGGACAAACGACAATACCGCCACTGGGCGTGGTACAGGTTCCGGTTGAGGATGAAACGAATGTCGCATTGGCGCCGAAATTGTCAGTAAACACGGCACCGGTGACGGGATCTCCGGGATTGTAGATTGTGTAGGTAAACTTCACCTGGCTGCCAACTCCCACTGGATTCGGCGAAACAAGCGGATTTGTCGCCCCCGTGCAATTGGTGCCGGAGCAGGTGAAGGTCAGAGCGATGCTGGGCCCGAGTTTGGCTACGAATGCGTCGGTGCCGCCACCGGCCGGGAGCGAACTTGGACTTGGAAAGTTGCCGGAGTTGGTGTCGCCTGCGACGTAGACGTTGAGCGCGGAATCAAGAGCTACGCTGGTACCGATGTCGGTGCCGGATCCGCCGAGGATGCTTGTGGAACTCGTGCTGCTTGCACCTGCGCTGGGAGGAGTGCTCGTACTCGTGGTCCAGATCCGGGCAACGAAAGCGTCCGCTCCACCACCGGGAGTCAGCGGCGTGGTGTTCAGAAAATTCGCGGAATTGGTCCAGCCTGCGACGTAAGCGGTTTGGTTCGGGCCCGCGCCAATTGCGAGACCGGCGTCAGATCCGCTCCCCCCTAGGTAAGTGAAGTATTGCAGTGGAACCGAACCCTGGGTTGTACCCGTTGTCGTTGGAGCTCCGAACTTTGCGACAAACCCGTCAGTCGGTCCGCCGCCGAACGCTTGCGGAAAGATCGTGCCGGACGCGACGGCCGGAACCGGGCTGATCCCACTTGCGTCGGCAGTTCCGGTCACATAGACCTGGGTTCCGTCCGTCGCGATCGCGTTGGCTACCTCGTTCCCACCAGCACCTAAATAGGTCTCATAGGCTGCTGTGTATTGCTGCGTGTTGTTTGCCGGAGCATTCAGCTTGGCGACCCACGCATCCCGACCACCACCATTCCCGCCTTGGAAAGCGTTCACGATCGGCATATCGGTGAATGCTGTACCACCGGCCAGGTAAACATTGAAGCTGGAGTCCACCGCCACGGCGCCACCTTGTAGGGTTGCATTCCCCGGCGTACTGCCGCCGATATAGGTCGAATAAGGCAGGCTCAACGAGCCGACTTGGCTAGGATCAACCTTGCTGAAAAAAAACTGGCTGGCCGGCGGCGTGGGGCAGGTGCCGCCCGTTATCTCGCCAGGACAGCTTTGCAGCGAACCAATCGTCGCCGGGAATGCCGCCGTGCTCGCGGAGTTCGTCGAAGTGGTGATACCCATGACATAGACGCGCGCGAGTGAGTCGATGGCCATGCCAGTGGCGATTTCGTTGCCATTCGTTCCCGACAGATATGTTGAGTAAAGTACCGCGGAGCCGGAAGAATCGACCTTTGTTACGAATGCGTGGTTGCCGGCAGTGACGGGAGAGGTCTGAAATGCCGCGGCGGTGGTTGGAAAATTGCCGGAATCCGTTGTGCCGGCAACATACACATTCAACCCGCTATCGACTGCGATTCCGACTGGATATTCCGTGCCGCTTCCGCCTACGTACGTCGTGTAGTCCAACGCGGTGCCGCTCGGATTGAAACGAACAATGAAAACATCCGCGCCGGGGCCGTTGAGGGTCGGCGAACTTGTTGGGCTGGGAAAATTGGATGACAGCGTTGAGCCGGCCACATAGACGCGCTGTGATCCATCGACGGCAATTGCCGGACAGTGGGCCACCGGAGTTGTTTGCGAAGCGTTCACAATCACTCCGCAGCTCTCAGCGGCCGATCCTCCCAGATAGCTGGCAAAGGTCAGCACCGGGTCGATCACCAGCGTGCGGGTGCGGTCGTAGTCACCGAGCTTGAAAGAAACGCGCTTGCCTGCGCCGAGGACGAATGCTCCGGAAACGTTCTGCAGGCCTGACGAGGACTTCTGATAAATGCGCGGAGCCTGGACGCGCAGTTCGTGGCTGTTCTTCGTCAGGACCAAGTCGCCGTTTTCAGCGACATTCAGGTCGTCTGCGCCGGTCAGGTCGAGTTGAATCTGGTTCGGATCTGCGCCCGGCGCCACATCGAAGTCGTATTCAAGCCTGCCCTGGTTTCCGTAAAAGGCAAGATCAACTCCGGAATAGACTTCCCGATAAACCACGCGGCCATATTGCGGGACGTTGCGACGCCAGCGCGACGGGTCGTTGCCGATGAAATAGTTACTGTGGCCCGGGAGGCGTTCCGCGCCCGAGACCTGCGCGTTCGGGTTCGCGCCGGCCAGTTTCATTTGAACGACGGAGGTGTCGCGTCCGGCGAATACGAGAGCCGCTTCACTTGCGCTCAAGTAAAGGCCAAAGCCGTTTCCACGTGCGAAAAACTTCACACTGCTATTGGCCTGGCCTTGGTTCGGCTCAAAGCTCATGGGGAGGCGCGCGAAGGCGGCGCGGATTTGGTCCGGGGTGAAGTGGGCACTAGCGTTCGGGGATTTCGCGCCCGAGTGATCGCGGAAAAGGAGGAATGCGCAGCCGAGAACCAGACCCACGGCGACGATCAGTGCCCGCGCTCGCGCAAAAGTTGCCCCTGTCTCACGACCACTAACCATCACAGAACCTCCGAGTCCCGTTTCCTGGAGAAAAGAGAGATTGGCGACTGAACGTCAGCTCATCCGGCAGTTGGCCTGCCCGGGACTCCCGCCAGCCCAGCGCATGGACTCTGCAGGGTTCACCCGCTGCCCGATTGACCTAAAAGCAAATAATTACTTAAACATCCGACGGATAGGCTGTCAAGTTTGTGGGATGCGGGGGCAGGGGTGAGAAGATGCCGGGAAACAAGCACTCAGCATTCAGCACTCAGCATTCAGAACCAAAAACTTTCACCGCAGAGGTCGCCGAGTTCGCCGAGAAATTCAAAATAAAGTTCGACGTTCTCGGCGTACTCTGCGGTTAAGAGCTTTTTTTCAGCTTGCCCATCTCCTGCCTAATTTTCTTGTACTTGCGCGCGAGGATGGCTAGGTAAGTTCCATGAATCGCCCAAGTCGCCAGATAGGCTGCCAGCAGGTAGTAATGGTGCGGGTCGGGATTCATGGTGAGGTCTCCATCAACGACTCGAGCGCCTGGGCTTCTTCTACTTGCCGCTTCGCGATTTCTAGGCGGTAGCGCGTCCAGCAGACTAGCCCTGCAAGGCAGAGAAACGCCGCCCAGTTAAAGAGCAGAACGAAAGCCATGTGCGGATCAAGCGATCCGCCATGAGCGATGACCGGAGAAGGATGCTGCGTGCGGTAAAACCAGATTGAGAAGAAAACGAATGGGACCAGCAAAGCCCCAAGAATCGCGACTACTGCGGCCACAACCGCCGTCAAGCTGCTCGTCGAGACCCGCCGCAGGATCAAATAGCTGATGTAGATGAGCCACATGATGAGTGTTGACTGCAACCGGATATCGTCCGCGTCCCACCAGATGCCCCACACCGGCCGTGCCCATATAGGACCTGTGACAAGCACAACCGTACAGAACACAACACCTACCTCGGCACTAACGAGCGCCACAATGTCGGCTTTTGGGCTGCGGCGAGCCAGGTAAACGATGGAGGCCCCGAGGTTGATGAAGAAGAGCAGGAACGCGGTCCAGGCCGAGGGAACGTGATAGTAGAAGATCCGTTGTACATAACCCATGGTGCGCTCGGTGGGCGTGCCGAGCGGCCAATCGGGCTGGGCCAGCGCAAAATACAGCGCCAGACAGAGCATGATCGAGGTAACGACGGCGAGGATGGTGATGCCGCGTTTCATTCTGCGTCTTCTATTCCGCGTCTTTTATTCGGCGTCCAGGATCGACTCGAAAAGGTACAAGCCCGCAACGGTAAACACCACATCATACGCCAGCAGCATTGCGATCCAAACCCGGGCTGAGTATTCGCCGGTGAGGACGGCCGTGGTTGCGTTGACCATTCCCATCATTGCTGGAATGGAAAAAGGAAAAAGAAGTAATGGGAGCATGATTTCACGGTTGCGCGTGCGCAAAGAGATGGCTGCGAAAAACGTGCCGTTCACAACCAGCGCCCAGGTGCCAAATACCGCGATTGGGAACAACTGAAGGGCTGGCCCGACGGCACGCAGGTTGTAGAAGATGATGAACAACGGTGTCATCAGTGCCTCCAGGATGATGACGAAGAGGAAGTTCCCCAGAGCCTTGGCGAGAAATAACGGGGTGGCTGGCGCGGGTGAAACGCGATAAGCATCAAGCACCTG
>Ga0075434_100006232_pt1 | contig 10928 bp, 6 predicted proteins | sample RhiMethybrSRZTD3_FD_75298 | JGI IMG/M metagenome (GOLD analysis project Ga0075434, IMG submission 75298) | Populus rhizosphere microbial communities from Tennessee, USA - Rhizosphere MetaG P. TD hybrid SRZTD3 | ecosystem: Host-associated > Plants > Roots > Rhizosphere > Soil | place: USA...
CGGCCGGTGAGCGCGCGCTTCGACGCGATCGTGATCGGCGCCGGCGCCAACGGCCTCGTCGCCGCCACCGTGCTGGCGAGATCCGGGCTCGAGGTGGCGCTGCTCGAACGCGCGGAAGTCCCGGGCGGCCAGGGCCGAGCGGTCGAGTTCGCGCCCGGATTTCGCGCGGCACCGCTGGGCCTCGATCCCGGCTGGCTGCCGCCGTCGGTGGCGCGCGCCGCGGGGCTCGAACGGCTCGAGCGCGCGAACAGCGACGGCGCCCTGAGCGTGGGGCTGGAGCCCGGGCGCTTCCTGACCCTGGCGCGCGATGCCGGCCGGGCGGCCGAGGCGATCCGCGCCCACTCCGCCGCCGATGCCGCGAAATGGCCAGCCTTCACCGCGCGTCTCGCCGCGATCGCGGGCTTCCTCGGCACTCTCTACCAGGTCCCTGCGCCCGACGTGGATGCGCGGGCGCCGGGCGAGCTGCTCGGGCTCCTCGACATAGGGCGCAAGTTCCGCGCCCTCGGCCGCACCCACATGGTCGAGCTCCTGCGCACGCTGCCCATGTCGGTGTGGGAGCTGCTCGACGACTGGTTCGAGTGCGGCCCGCTCAAGGCTGCGGTGGCGGCTGGCGGCATCCTGGATCACCAGCAGGGCCCGCGCTCGGGAGGCACCGGATTCGTGTTGCTGCACCACCTGGTGGGCGCCCCGACAGGCTCGGTTCGCGGCCGGCTGCCGTGGCGCGACGGGCCCGAGGCGTTCACCGAAGCCGCCGTGCGCGCCGCGCGAGCCGCGGGCGTCACCATCCGCACCGGCGCCGAGGTCGCGCGCATCCGTGTGGCCAACGACGCCGTCGCGGGCGTGACGCTCGCCAACGGCGAGGAGCTCGCATCGAGAGCGGTGGTATCCACCGCCGACCCCGCCCGCACGCTTCTCGACTGGGTCGACCCGGTGTGGCTCGATCCTGACTTCCTGCACGCGGTGCGAAACGTCCGTCATCGCGGCTGCACCGCGTTCGTGCTCTACGCGCTCGAGGGTCCGCCCGACCTCCGCGGACTCGGGCAGGAGGCACTCGGCGGCATCGTGTCGCTGACCGCGGACCTCGTCACCATGGAGCGCGCGGCCGACGCCGCCAAGTATGGCGAGGTCTCGGGCGCTCCCCACGTCGAGCTGAGCGTGCCGACCCTGTCCCAGCGCGGGCTCGCACCCGAGGGTCGCCACGTGGTCGTGGCGCGCGCCCAGTACGCGCCGTATCGTCTGCGCGCGGGCGACGGCTGGACCGCCGCAGGCCGCGAGGCCCTCGCGGACGCGGTGAGCGCGGCGATCGAGCGCTACGCGCCCGGGTTCGGGTCACGGGCGATGCACCGCGTCGTCTGGTCGCCGCCCGACCTCGAGCAGCGCTTCGGGCTTCACGAGGGGGCGGCCTCTCAGGGCGAGCTCGCGCTCGATCAGATCCTGTTCATGCGGCCGGTCGCCGGCTACGGCCGTCACGCCATGCCGATCGCTGGTCTCTACCTCGGAGGAGTCGGCACCCATCCCGGTCCCGGTATCCTCGGCGGCGCCGGTCATCTCGCCGCGCAACGTCTGGTCCGTGATCGCCGCACCGCCCGGTCGAGGACGCCATGAGCGAGTTCCAACCCACCTCCACGACCTTCAGGCCAGGCTCGCGCACCCTGCCGGGCGACTACTACACCTCGGAGGCGATCCTCGCCGAAGAGCGTGTGAAGATCTTCATGCAGGCGTGGCACTGCGTCGGCCGCTCCGCCCGCGTGTCCGAGCCCGGGCAGTACTTCCTCGTCACGATCGCCGGCGAATCGATCATCGTGCTCCGCGATCGCAAGGGCGTGCTGCGCGCGTTCTTCAATGTCTGCCGTCATCGAGGGACGCGCATCTGCAGCGAGGAGGCCGGGCGTTTCGGCGAGACGCTCCAGTGTCCTTATCACGCCTGGACCTATCGCACCGACGGCCAGCTCGTCGGCGCCCCCCACATGCAGGACGTTCTCGGATTCGACAAGAAGGACTTTCCGCTCCACGCCGCCGCGATCACCGAGTGGGAGGGGTTCCTGTTCGTGTCGGTCGCCCACGAACCGCAGCCGTTCGACACCGCGTGGCGCGCGATGATTGGTCGGCTGTCGCGCTACGGACTGCGTGACCTCGTGGTCGGACATCGCGTTGTCTACGACGTGATGGCCAACTGGAAGCTGGCCTTCCAGAACTATTCCGAGTGCCTTCACTGCCCGACGATCCACCCCAAGCTCGCCAGCGTTCTGCCGTATCAGAGCGGCGCGAATGATCTGACCGAGGGTCCCTTCCTCGGCGGCTACATGGAGATCACCCCGCCGAACCAGAGCGTGACGATGAGCGGCGCGCCGGCCGGCGCGTTGGTCAGTCCCACGCTGCCCGAGGCCGACCGCCATCGCGCGTTCTACTACACGCTCATGCCGAACCTGTTCCTGAGCCTGCACCCCGACTACGTGAACTACTACCTCGTGCACCCGATCTCGCCGGGACGGACGCGGATCGAGTCCGAGTGGCTGTTCCATCCCGATACCGTGCGCGATGGCTCGACGAACATCCGCGACGCGATCGAGTTCTGGGACCTCACGAACCGCCAGGACTGGGACATCGTCGAGCGGAGCCAGCTCGGGATCTCGTCGAGCCGTTACGAGCCGGGACCGTACTCGGCGCGTGAAAGCATCCCGGCGGCGTGGGACCGCGAGTACCTGAGGTGGATGGGACGGGGTTGAACCGATTCGTCTAGGGCCCGATCTGGGCCACGCCCCGGAACGAGTCCCAATGCAGCGCCTTCGTGAACATATTCGGCGCGGCGTTCGAGCCTGTCTTGATCACCACGGTTCCGCCCGCGTTGGTGGCCGACTCGGCGCCGGAAATGGTCTTGAACGGGAACATGTAGCTGCCGGTCTGGATGAAGCCCGGGGAATTGAAATCCACCCACGTCACGCCGAGCCCGGGCGCCTGGATCAGGCTCGATCGCACGTTGAACAGCGTGGCGAGCGTACGATCGCGCTGCGCCTGAGTGAAGTGATCGCGGCACGCGCCCCCGTACGACATGAGGTTCGTGGGATCGGGAGAGTAGGTCTGACCACATGCCATCGCGTTTCCCACATAGGTGCAGCCGGAGAGAAAGTCCTTCTGGCTCACATTGGGATCAGCCGGCGTATCACACACCTTGTCCCCGGCCGTCGAGCAATTCGATTCGTCCGGACACTCCACGCCGAACATGGTCTCGTGCGTGTGGTAGAGGTCGAAGTAGTGCCCCAGCTCGTGGGCAAACGTGACGGTATTGCCGCCTTGTGTCGTGCAGCCGTTGGCCACCGCCACACCCTGCGCGGGCATGGTGGTGAATGACGCGCGCCCGCATAGCCCGGGCAGGACTCCGCAGAAGTAGACGTTGATCGTGTTCGCGACGGCGTCGGTCGACCACAGCGCATCGAACTCGGCGTCGGTGTCGACGCCGGCGTAGAGACTGTCGTCGTTGGAGTAGTGGAAGACGCCGGGCTGGAAGAAGTGGATCCCCGTTGCTGCCCACAGGTTGTTGGCCGCGTCGAGGGTGGTGCCCACGTCTGTGGTCGAGATGCCGCCGGTGCCGTCGGCCCTTCTCACGATGTGGAACGTGACCGGCACCTGCAGCACGAATTCGGTGCGCGCGCCCCTGAGCTCGTAGGCGCCGGCCCGCTCTTGGGCGAGCAGGGCGGCCGCGATCTCCGGTGTGAGACGCGTCCCGCACTCCTCGGCGTGAGCGCCGCTGGTGGCCAGCACCAGGATCGACAGGACGATCGCGGTCCTCATGTTCGTCCCCGCTCAGGGCGTGACGGTCGCGATACCGCCGTCGGACGTGATCGTGAGCGGCTTGCTCAGCACTCCGGAGCCGGAATGGTAGCTGCCGGCCTTGAGCACCAAGTCGTTCTCATTCCATGCTGCGTTGTAGCCGTCGAGGAACTGATTCCACGGGAGGGTGCGAGAGCCGGTGTGGACGAAGAAGTAGCCGGCGTCCACGAATACGGCGTGCGGCACGTAGCCGATCCAAGTCGCCTGCACCGGACCGCCGCCCGGGGCGGTGCCCGCGTACAGGTTCAGGAACCACAGTCCGCCTGTGATCGGGTCGACGGCAGCCCCGCTGTAGTCGCCCCAGCGGTAGAGCGTGGCCGGCGTATCGGGCGGATTCCCGTAGTACCTTTCTCCCGCCTTCAGCATCTGGCTGCTCTGGAAAGACACTTCGTCCTGCCCCCGGATGGCGCACAGCGCGCTCGCGTACTCCGACACGCTCGAGCGGGAGTAGACCAGACCCACGTCCCCCCAGGGGTTCACTGCCACGGACGGGTAGTAGTGAAAGCTGGAGCCGTCCCAGAAGTCCTCCGTGGTTCCGCTCACCGAGGTCCAGCCGGAGACGTTGATGTCGTAGTGGCGCACGAACAGTCCGCTCCCGCTCGGCCCGTGGAGCGCCGTGTGGATGTGGCCGTTCATGAACGTGTAGAGGGAGGGTGGTGAGCCGACGTTGTTGGTCTGGAGCAGGGCTGGCCCGCCGAGCTGCGTGGCGTTGGGGACCGCGCCGAGTGCGGGCGTCGTGTAGGAGTGCCGGTCAAGGGTGGGCATGGCTCCGGGCCAGCCAGCGGGCAGCCGCACGCCCCACACCAGAACGCGCCAGTTGTTGCTGTCGACGCTCTCGAAACTGCTGAGGAAATTGTCCAGGCCGCTCGGCGGCACGCTCCAGCTCGTGCACGGCTCAGGGGTGGGAAAGTGGCTCTCACCAGGGACATCGGTGAAGCGCCATACGGCCGCCGGCTGTGCCGCGATCAGGGCAGCCTTGTCGATCACCCACACCCCGCTGGCGTGCGTCGGGCTCCCGACGGGCCACCCGAAGAGAGTGCTGCGATAGTTACCCGCAAGGTAGACGGCGCCGGCCCCGAATCCGATGTAGGGGTAGTCGATGCCCTGGCCGTCCTGGAGGTTGCTCACCTCGTACAACGTCCAGCCCAGCGTGGGATCCGGGCCGTTCGAGACGGCCAGCTCAAAGGCGGCGGCGGGAGTGGAGCCCACGGCGAGACACATGGCGAAGAACCGCGAGCTGCCCGGATCGTAGACGACACGGGGGTCAAAGACGTTCGGAGTCTGTGAGCCCGGCTGGAAGAAGGCGCTCAACGTCGCGCCCGCCAAGCTGTCGCCCACCTTGGTGTAGAAGACGATGTGGACGTTGGTCATGGCGATGAGATGTGCAGGACCGGCGGCGAGACTCGGGTCCATCGGGTTGCCGAGGTCCGAGCGATTCCCGCGGAAGGAGCGGCGCAGACTCCACGTGTACGTGAACGATTGTGCCTTCGTGGGAGCCGGGTCGTTGCGGGCGACGAAGGTCGGCGTGGAGCCCGGGGCGATCAGCGGCTCCTCCGGCTCGTTGGGCTCGAAGTCCCACCTGACCTGGGCCGCATCGCCCCTGGCGTCCAGTTGCGCGAGCCGCTTGAGCGCGGTGGCATCGATCCTTGCCCTTGGCGTGATCGTCTGCCGGACCGGCTCGGCGGCCCGCACCGCGGACGGGAGCAGCGTTGAAGCCGCGACCAGGAGGGCGGCGACGACCGTGGCGACGTTCCGCTTCACTGCAGGCTCACGAGCACCAGCACCAGGCCGCGCCCGCCCTCCAGGGACGTCATCGCCTTGCCCAGGATCGCGCCGGTCGCGCGCGACGGATCGGATGCTTTCATCGCGTGCCCAGGGGTCGGCGCCGTGGTGAGAAGATCGCCCACGTGGATTGGCTCACGCGAGGCGTCACACTTCACCCACACGCGGCCGGACATCGCCACCGGGGCCTTGTCCTTCTTGTCGTAGCTGTGGCCTTCGAGGATCACGCCCGCGGGCAGGCCGTTGGCGCCGCTCACGACACCGGCCACGCGCGTGTTGTACGCATCGTGACTCTCTCGCAGCGTGCCGTCCGCATCACCCACGATCTCGAGCACGGTTCCCGGCTCCAGGTCGTGGCCGCCCGTGGGGAAGCTCTCCGCAAGATCGGAACCCAGGATCTGCAGTGTCCTCACCTGGGCGAGGCCGTTCGCCACCAGGGCGAGGCCGCCGGCGTAGTTGACGAAGTAGCCCCCGAAGCCGGTCGCGTTCCACGAGTAGCCGTAGACACCCGACTTGGAGGGAGCATTGCTCCGCCCCGCCACGCCGTCGTTCCCTTCGCTGATGCCGAGCACGCCCACGCCGCCGCTCGAGGCGTAGCCGTAGACTCCGTTCGCGTCGCCGGCGTTCGCCTCGGCGCGCCCGAGCACACCGGACGAGTTCGCGACGGAGGTCTGCCCGAAAACACCACCCGCGTTGCTGCCGGCCGACGAGCCGTAGACGCCCCAGCCGGTCGAGCTCTGGCCCTGGACGCCGGTGGCGGACGTGCTGGTCCCCCAGACGCCGAAACCCGACGTGCTTTGACCCTGGACACCGGGTCCGCCGCCACCCTGATTGAGTCCGTAGATGGCGGCCACCGCCGAGTTGAACGTGGTGCCGTAGACGCCATTCGCGCTGGCGCTCGTGCCGTTCAAGCCGTTCCCCGTGCCGGCGATCGCCTCGATGCCCGGACCACTTCCGTAGTTGCGGCCACGGATGCCGCCGCTCGTGTTCGAGCTGGTTTCCCCCACGACGCCGTACTGGGCGGTGGAGTGGCCGTAGACGCCCGAGTAGGTGCCCGTGCCCTCGACCCCCGCGAGAAAGCCGCTTCCGTAGATGCCCGAGCCACTGCCGGAGTTCGAGTTGTCCGCTTCGAACGCGTTGCCGGCCGTGTTCACCGATCCGTTGAACGGAAGCGTGAGGCTGCCGCCGGAGGTGTTCAAGGCGTAGAGCGCATACGGCGCCGGTGCGACCGGCTGGCGCGGCGTGAGGAGCGTGTAGCTCTGGTCGCCGGGCCCCTCGACCTCGATCTGCAGCCAGCGTGCGTTGTTGCCGTTGAACGCCGACGCGCCGAAATCGAGCGTGGTGGTGAACAGGCCCTTGACCGCGCTCACCGACACCGTGTTGGGATTGGGGGCGCCGACCTGGGATCCGGCGGTCAGTGCGTCATAGAGCGTGAAGCGGATCGAGCAGGCGCCGTTGATGCCGGCGCCGTTCTTCTCGACCACGCCCTGATAGGTGAAGGCCGTGCCCACGGGCGAGGCGGCGACACTTCCGGACGCCAGCACCACGGGCAGTGCGATCGACATGGCGAATCCGCGCGCGTTCATGAGCGGCTCCTTTCACTTCACGAGGACGGCCTTGCGAACGTCACTGCGATCGTTCGCCTGCGTCCTGATCCAGTAGACGCCGGGAGGGAGCGGCCGACCGTCGTCGCCGATGCCCGCCCAAGTCATCGAGTGCCGGCCGGCGGGCATCGACTGGTCGAGCAGCGTGCGTACGCGCTCGCCCTTCAGGTTGTGGACCTCCATCTGCACGCGTGAGTCGCGGGGCAGCTCGAACACGATCGTGGTCTGGGTGCTGAAGGGATTGGGAAGGTTCTGGAACACCCGGAAGACCGTGGGGAGGACCGGGTGCTCTCCGTCCACGCCCACGACCTCGACATCGCCCACGCCCCACAGGCCGCCGATGAGCGAATAGCCGCCGCCCGCGAGCGGGCCGGTGCAGGTCTGGCCGACGCCGCCTCGCAGCTCGTAGCCGGTGCCGGCCCCTCCGCTCGACGCCCCACCACCACCTGCGATCACGCTCCAGGCCATGGCATAGGGGCCGCCGGTTTGCGCGTGCGCGACCAGCGGGGCGGCCAGGGCCATGCTGAGCCCGAGGGCGGGGACCACCCGCCTGAGGAGTCGTTGCATGGATTCCTCCTTGCCGAGGGAAAAGGTGGCCGCGGTCCATGGCCGAGGCCGTTCTAAGGGGGAATCCCGGATCGGGGAAAAGCGAACGGGGCCCGAAGGGCCGCGGGAGCGGTATCCTGACCCCGCTTGACCGGGTCCGAGCCCGTCGCCCCTGGGTCCCCCGCATGGAAACCACCCACCCGCTCGAATCCACCGTCGCGCTGCTCGACCGCATCCGCCTCGGCGACGTGGCGGCGCGCGAGCGCCTGCTCGGGCGCTACGTCCCGATCCTGCGGGCCTGGGCGCACGGACGGCTGCCGATGCACGCGCGCGGGCTCGCGGACACCGACGACGTCGTGCAGGTGACGCTGATGCGCGCGCTCTCGCGGCTCCACGAGTTCGAGTACCGGCACGAGGGCGCGTTCCTGAGCTACCTGCGCCAGGGGGTGTTGAACAGCGTCCGCCAGGAGATCCGACGCTCGCGTCGCCGCCCGACGGGTGAGCTCGTCGACGACACGCTCGCCGACGACTCGGCTTCGGTTGTGGAACAGGCGATCGGCCGCGAGATGCTGGACCGCTACGAAGTGGAGCTCCTGAACCTGCTCCCGGATCAGCGCGAGGCGGTGATCCTCCGGTTCGAGTTCGGACTCGCTTACGTGGAGATCGCCGAAGCGATGGGTCGGCCGACTTCGAACGCGGCGCGCATGCTGGTCGTTCGCGCACTGGCGCAGCTCGCCGAACGGCTCGGCGATGGCTGAACCCATCGATCCCGAGCTCGAGCGCAGCGCGGAGGCCGTGGCCGACCAGGACCGGCCCGATTGGGAGGCGGAGGCACCTCGGCGGCCCGAGCTCCGGCGCGCGGTCGCAGGCTTACGCGTGATGGCGAGGCTCGCCAACGCGCACTTTGAGGCCCGTCGCGCGTTCCGGCTCGACGTCGAACCGGCAATGGAGCCGGCGGCCGGCGACACGGATCCGTCGCTGCGCCAGCCCGCGTTCCAATGGGGATTCCTGCGCGCGCTCGACCGCATCGGCGAGGGCAGCTTTGGCGAGGTGTGGCGCGCGTGGGATCCGAGCCTCGAGCGCGAGGTGGCGCTCAAGCTGCGCCGGCTGTCACCGGTGCCTGAGGGCGGACCGCCGCTCGCGCGCACGAGCGATCCCGCCACGCGCCACTGGCTCGACGAGGCACGACGGCTGGCGAGCGTGCGGCATGCGAACGTGCTCACGGTCTATGGAGCCGCCGAGCACGAGGGGCGCGCGGGGCTGTGGACCGAACTGGTGCGCGGCGAGAGCGTCGAGGAGCGTTTGAGGCGCGAGGGACCGTTCGCGTTGAAGGAAGTGGCGCGGATCGGGCGCGACCTGTGTCACGCGCTGGTCGTCGTGCATGCGGCGAACCTGGTTCACGGCGACATCAAGGCCGCGAACGTGATGCTCGAGCCAGATCCCGGCGGTGCGTCCCCCGCGCGCGTCGTGCTCATGGACTTCGGCGCCGCGCACGTGACTGCGGGGGCCGGGCGGCGGAATGTCGGACGGGTGGGCAGCACCGGTACCCCGCTCGTCATGGCGCCCGAGGTGCTCGGAGCCGGCCCCGCGAGCGAGGCATCGGACGTCTATTCGGTCGGCGCGCTGCTGTTCCGCATGGCGACCGGGCGGTATCCGGTGGAGGCGGGGTCAATGGAAGCGCTGCGCGAACAGCACGCGCGCGGCGAACGGCTGGACCTATCCTCCCTTCGGCCTGGCGTGCCATCCGGATTCGCACGCCTCGTGCACCAGGCGCTCGCACGCGATCCCTCCGAGCGCCCGACGGATTCCGAGCTGGGGCGCGCGCTGGAGGGGTTCGCCGATCCGGGCCGCAGACGCTGGGTCCCGCTCGTTGCGGCCGGTGCCGCGGTTGCTGCCCTGCTCGTGGTGTCGTTCGCGTGGATGGCGTTCCACCGTCCGAACGCGAACCGCTACGTCCCGCCCGAGAAGCTTCCGGGGCCGCGCGTCGAGGCGATGCGGCTCGCCGGCATCGCCGAGGGCGCCAGCCGGGGCGAGCAGTTCGGCAACTGCGAGACGGGTGTGGGCGACGTGAACGGTGATGGCTTCGATGACTTCATCTCCGCGGGCGCCCACTACAGCGGTGAGCGCTATCTCCAGGGCCGTGTCGCACTCTACCTGGGGAACCGTGATGGGAAGCTCGGCGCGCCGGCGTGGGTGGCCTACGGGCGCGAAGCCGGCGACTACTTCGGCGCCTTCCTCGGTGCCGCCGGCGACGTGAACCATGATGGGTTCGCCGACGTGCTCATCACCGACCAGACGCCACGCGCCTCCGACCACGAGGAGGTGCGATCCGTGTTCCTCTACCTCGGCTCGCCCACCGGGCTGCGCCCGGAACCGGCGTGCCGGATCATGGGTTGGCAACCGCACGCGAACTTCGGCGGCGGGATCACCGGCATCGGGGACGTGAACGGCGACGGCTACGACGACGTCGCGATCGGCGCCAGCAACTACACGCATCGATTCCCGTTCGAGGGCGCAGTGTTCGTCTACCTCGGCGGTCCGAATGGCTTGAGTGCGCGGCCCGATTGGGCGGTGTACGGCGGCGCGCGCGATGCGTGGCTCGGCAACGTGATGACGCGCGCGGGCGACGTGAACCACGACGGCTACGACGACCTGCTCGTGGGCGCGCCCGGTTGGAAGGGCGCGCACACGGCGGACGTGGGCCGTGCGCTCTTGTACCTCGGTGGCCCGCACGGGCTCGCCGCAAGACCGAGCTGGACGGCTGAGGGCGACCAGCCGCGTGGAGTCATGGGCTACTTCGTGGGCGGGGTCGGCGATGTGAACCAGGACGGCTTCGCGGATGTGATGGTCACGCAGCCCGGATGGTCCGGACGCGCCGTGCGCGAGGGCCGCGCGTTGATCTATCTGGGCGGGCCCACCGGACTGAGCCGGGATCCGGTGTGGACGGGGCAGGGGTTCTCAGCGGGAAGTGCGATCTCGACGGGAAACGCGTGGCTCGGCGACGTGAACGGTGACGGCATCCCGGACCTCCTGTACGGGAGCGGGCTCTATTCGGCGTCACTCGAGCGCCGGCAGCTGGGCGTCGCGGGCGTGTACCTCTCGCCGCGCGATCCGCGCGGGACGCACCCCGCCTGGTACAAGGTGGGTGACGATCCCGGTACTCCGATC
>Ga0075434_100006234_pt1 | contig 10923 bp, 13 predicted proteins | sample RhiMethybrSRZTD3_FD_75298 | JGI IMG/M metagenome (GOLD analysis project Ga0075434, IMG submission 75298) | Populus rhizosphere microbial communities from Tennessee, USA - Rhizosphere MetaG P. TD hybrid SRZTD3 | ecosystem: Host-associated > Plants > Roots > Rhizosphere > Soil | place: USA...
GACCCGGATACGCAGCAGGCGCTCTTCAAGCGCGAGATGAGCTGCACCGGGATCTGTCACTCCGGGGGCCACCCCGAGGACGCACTGATGGGACCCGCGTCGTGATCCGGCTGGCGTGCCTCCTCGTGCTGATCGCGCTCTCGATCGCGTTCGTCCTGGCCATGAATCCGACCGGCCCGAACGCGGTCCTCTTCTCGTTCGTCGGGATGCCGACGCTCGCGGCCGGCATCCTCGTATTCGGCGTCAAGCGATGGCGCGATGGCGCGCTGTCGTGGAACCGGGACTCGACCTGAAGGGAGAACGCATGAAGCCACGACTCGTGATGACGCTGCTGACGCTCGGAGCCTCGCTCGTGACGCCCGTGTACGCGGCCGAGGACGGCGCGGCCATCTTCAAGGCGCAGTGCGCGAAGTGCCACGGAGAGACGGGCGAGAGCGACACGCCGGTCAGCAAGGCGCTGAAGGTCCCGATGCTCAAGGGAGACGCCAAGGTCGCCGGCATGTCGAGCGACGACATCGTCAAGGCCGTGAAGGCGAACGAGAAGCACAAGAGCTTCGTCACGAAGCTGAGCGACGAGCAGATCACGGCGGCCGCCGGATTCGTGAAGCAGCTCGCGGGCGGCAAGTAGACGGTCGGATCATGCGTCGGTGGGTCGGGCTTCTCCTTCTCGGCGTCGCGACGAACGCGGGCGCCGTCACCGTCGCCGGAGGAGGCGCGAAGAACACCGACTGCCTCGTCGAGCTCGTCGCGAGCGGGATCGGGTTCCCGGGTGGCAAGAAGGTCTTCAAGGGGACGACGTGCGCGGATGGCGATCCGTGCGACGCCGACGGCGTGCGCAACGGATCGTGCCTCTTCACCCCGACGATCTGCCTGAACCAGACCGATCCGGCGCTACCCAAGTGCAAGCCCGCGATGATCAAGAAGATCAAGTTCAAGATCAAGAACGGGGACACGAGCCCTCTCGATGCCGCCGTCGCCGCGATCGGGTTGCCGTCGAGCGCGAGCACGTGCACCGCGCCCGTCGGCTTCGTCGTCCCGATCGCCGGACCGGACAAGAACGGCGAGCTGCTGAGCGGCAAGCTCAACATCCAGGCCAAGGCCTCCACGACGAAGGGCAAGGACGAGGACAAGTACCAGCTCGTCTGCCGACCGGGCGCCGGGCCCGTCGGCGTCACCCCGACGACGCTCCCGAACACGCCGACCGGGCTACCGCCCGGCGCGGGGCTGAACGCCTTCATCGGCGGCGTCACGGTGTCGCCCGGTGGTCAGGTGGTGGTGACGTTCCACCTTTCCGATACCGCGGGGACGACGCTCACGCCGCAGACGTCGAGCACGTCGGATCCGAACCGGGCACGCGTCCGCTTCACGATCGCGCGGATCGAGCTCGACGTCCAGACGCAGGAAGCCATCACGACGACCTTCCCGCACTACGTGAACTACATCACGAACCGCGCGACGAGCGGGAACGTCTCCTCCGATCAGCCCGCCTACGACACCACGGGCACGTTCGCGCTCGTCGATCCCGCGACGAGCACGTGGACGTACACGTTCGGCAGGACGCTGCCGGCCGGCTTCCCGACCGGCCTCACGCACACGGTCGGCGGGCAGATCGAGCGCGAGTTCGCCGGCGAGGAGCTGGTGGCGAACCCCGTCTTCCACTTCGTCCCGAACGGCAGCCCAGTCACGACGGTCATCGAGGACACCACGACGGCGCAGTGCAACGCCTGCCACGACCCGCTCGCATTCCACGGCGGCGGCCGGCGCGAGGTACCCCTCTGCATCCTCTGCCACACCGACCAGGCGATCGATCCCGAGTCCGGGAACACGATCGACTTCAAGCACATGATCCACCGGCTCCACCGCGGGAAGGACCTGCCGAGCGTGGCCGCCGGCCCGGTCGGGACGAAATACGCCTTCGGCGATGGCTCGGACTTCCTCGGCGCGAAGATCAACGTCTGCGCCGGCGGGCCGTTCGAGTCGGCGCCGTGTACGAGCGACGCCGACTGCGGTGGCAGCACGTGCAGCGCGACGGCGACGGCGGGGATCGGCTTCCCGCAGGACCTCCGGAACTGCACGAAGTGTCACGGCGACGGCGCGACCGCGGCGAACTTCAAGACGCTGCCCGGGTCGCTCGCGTGCACCGGCTGCCACGACGACGTGAATCCCGGCACGACGCCGCTGAACGGGCTCGCGCCCGGCGCCGGTCACCCGGTCGGCCCCGAGTCCGAGGCGTTCTGTCGCACGTGTCACAAGGAGCAGATGACCGCGGAGTTCGACCTGAGCGTGCCGGGCGCGCACGTCATCGAGGAGCGCTCCGCGTCGCTCCTGGGCTTGCAGGGCGAGTACGTGTCCGCGAGCGGGACTCCGGGCGGCCCGGCACAGGTGCAGTTCCGGATGCGTGACGGCGCGGGCAACGTGCTGACGACCTTCTCCGGCCTCAACCGGATCGTCTTCACGTTCTCCGGTCCGACGACCGACTACGGCGGCGCGTCGACTCCGTTCTTCTCACAGACCGCGTTCGGCAGCGGCGCGGTGGGGACGCTCGTCCCGCCGGACGGCACGGGGCTCGCGACGTACACCACGGCGGCGACGCTGCCGGGCGACGCGAGCAAGACGTGGACGGTCGGCATGGAGGCACGCCGGAGCGTCACGGTGAACGGCATGAGCATCACGGAAGCGGCCCAGAATGCCGTGTTCGACTTCAGCGTCGACGGCTCGGCGGTCCAGCCGCGGCGGGCGGTCGTCGACGGCGCCAAATGCTCCAGCTGCCACGGGACGTTCTCGAAGGACTTCAGCATCCACGGGAACAACCGGAACGACGTCCGCTACTGCGTCCTCTGCCACAACCCGGACGTGACCGACTTCGACCGGCGGAAGAACGCGATCGCCTCCGGCGCCAGCGCGACGAACGAGCCGATCGCGTTCAAGCATCTCATCCACAAGGTGCATCGCGGCGACGCGCTCGAGAGCCAGCCGTACATCGTGTACGGCTTCGGGGGAGCCCCGAAGAACTACACCGCGAACGATTTCGGCGACGTACGCTTCCCGGGCGATCTCCGGAACTGCGCCACCTGTCACGACGAAGGAACGTTCCTGCTGCCGCTTCCGTCGGGCGTGCGCCCGACGGTCCAGAGCGTCGTCAGCGGCGGGGTGGAGTCGGACGTCGGCCACGTTCCGGCGATACAGGACGCCTGCCTCGCGTGTCACGACGGCCCCGACGTCGCGGCGCACGCCGCGACCAACACCACGGGCTCGGGCGCCGAAGCGTGCCCCGTGTGTCACGGCGAGGGTGCCGCGGAGGCGGTGTCGGTGGTGCACGCGCGGTGAGCGTTGCTCCCGGGTGTGGCCACAGCCCGGTGGCGCACAATGGTAAGCTTTCGAGATCCGCGTCTGCTTTCCTCGGTCCACAACCCGCGTACCCAAGGGAGGTGACGCATGCGGACGAAGGTCGGAGCAACGGTTATCGGCGTCATGGTCGTCGGCATCTTGAGTGGCTGTCAGGCGCAGTACGAGCACGAAGCGCGGTCGAAGGCTGCGGCGCAGAACGCCGAAAGCGCCGCCACGCGGGCCGAGTCGGCGGCGCACCGGGCCGAGTCGGCGGTGAGCAAGGCCGAAGCGGCCGCGCAGCGGGCAGAGGCAGCCGTCGAGAAGATGCAGCCGGCGCCACGGCATGGCCGCCGTCGCAAGTAGGCAGAGAACGGAAGGAGGACATCGTCCGATGACACACCGAACGGTATTGGCACTCGTCGTCGCAGCGAGCCTCTGCGTCCCGATGTGGGCCGCGACCGCGAGGGCGGCCGAGCACGCGGACGGCACGCTCGAGTTCAACGGCGGCTCGGCCGCGGCTGGCGTCGGCGTCACCTGGGGCGCGGGCGTGCTCAAATACAAAGGGAGGAGCTACGCCTTCAAGGTGAGCGGTCTCTCGGTGGGGAACGTCGGCGCCGGGACGGCATCGGCGTCGGGTGAGGTCTACGACCTGAAGAGCCTCGACGACTTCAACGGCAACTACGTCGCGGGCGCAGCGGGCGCCGCGGTGGCGGGCGGCGCCACCGTGGCGAGCATGAAGAACCAGAACGGCGTCAAGATCAACGTCAAGGCCACCACCAGGGGGGCGAAGGTGACCCTCGGGGGCGGCGGCGTGGACATCCAGCTGCTGCAGTGAGCGAAGCGGACGGCGGTCGAGCTCGCGCCCCGCTTCGGGCGTGACGCTCGACCGTCGACGTGGCAACATGCCCTCATGACCAAGGACATCTTCCAGCAGCGAGAGACGTATTTGGAGGAGGAGTACTTCCGCAAGAAGGAGCACGCGCTCCTCGAGAAGCTGAAGAAGGTCTTCCAGGCGAAGGTCGACAAGGACAGCATCCGGAAGGCGACCGGCGTCACGGACGAGCAGCTGCTCGACCGTCTGGTCGAGATCCAGCTGAACGGCGAGATGATGAGAGCCTTCGAGCTCTACCCGCTCGTCGAGATCGCGTGGGCGGACGGCAACCTGAGCGACAGCGAGGCGAGGAGCGTGCTCGCCGCGGGTGAGAAACGCGGTCTCACGCCCGGCTCCACGGGCTACCAGCGCCTCCTGGACCGCCTCCACGAGGGTCCGGATCCCGAGCTCAGGAAGGTCTGGTTCATGTACGCCGAAGAGCTGAGGAAGATCCTCTCGCCCGACGAGCTCAAGAAGTTCCGGGACGACCTCCTGGAACGCGCGCGCGGGATCGTCGCCGCGACGGGCCACCTCGAGCGACTCGTCGCCAACGTCGGCGGCGAGCGCAAGGTCATCGCCGCGATCGAGCGGGCCCTGACCCCGTAGGGCGCTTTCGCTTCGCCCGCAGCTCGCGCTGCCGATCCGCGTAGTCGGGGGATGACGCGGGATCCATCTCCCAGCGCTTCTCGTCCCGCTGCCTCTCCTTTTCCTCCGGTCGGAGCGGCTCCGTGTCGCTGTAGGTGACCCCCGCCGCACGCCCGAGATCGTCCACCCGGTCCTGATCCGGCGTCGGCGTCGAGCCGCCGACCGTCTCCTCTCCGACGTCGACCTCGTCCCACGCGGCGTCGACGTCGCCGCCGGTCAGCACCGTACCGCGCTTCTGGTCGATGGAACCGGGCTGCTCGTCTCCCTCGACTGTCTGCGTGTCGGTGAGGACATCGACGGCGTCGTCGTCGAGCGCAGCGAGCGGGGCATCCGGGTCGACCGGGATCTCCGGTTCGAGCGGCGCGCGGCGCACCGCCTCGATCGCCTTCCCCCTCGGTCGCGCACGTGGCCGTCGCGACTTTGGACGCGGCCGACTCGACCGTACCTTCTTCTTCGACCCCGCGGATCGTCGACGTTTGTCTGGCATCGGCTCCTCCCGTGTGACTCGACCGATCACGCACACTCGATGGAGGTTACGTCGATCCCGCGCTGCCGCGAGCCATGAAGGACCCCATCGGCGCGGGCGCGGCCGAGCTACCGCCCGCCCGGGCGAACAGCGTGTGCTGGTCACCACGGGGACCTTGACTCCGTCCCCCTGCCGTGACGCCTTGGCGCTCGTGCCTGACCGAGACCGTCGCGGGCGGGCAACCCGGCTCATCGGTGCGACCCTTCTCTCGCTCGCCGCCGCATGTGGCCCGCCCGTCGACGTCCATCGAGAACACCCCCGCGTCGTCACGGCCGAGCTGGAGCGGAGCGCCCTCACCTCGCGGCATCCGAGCACCTTCAGCGCGACCGTCCTCTATCGCTGGAACCTCACTGCACGGTTCGAGAAGGACCCCGAGGGCGCGCTCGCGGAGCTGCGCGACCGAGTCCTCGCCGATCCGTCCGGCAGGAGCAACCTGTTCGCGCTCGCCGAGCTCTCCTTCCGACACGCCGACGCCTCGGGCAAGCGCGAGTTCTACCTCGCATCGGCCGTCTACGCGTACACGTTCCTGTTCCCGGGTACGAACGACCAGCCGCTCGAGAAGCTCGACCCTCGCGTGCGGATCGCGGCCGATCTCTACAACCGCGGTCTCACCGGCGCCTTCGTCTCGAAGGACGACCACTACGTCGAGCTGAGCTCGGCGTACCATCCGCTGCCCTTCGGCCAGCAGATCGCCGTATACCTCGATCCCGCGAGCCTTCGCTGGGGAGAGCGAGAGCTCGAGAAGTTCGTCCCGGTGGCGGAGCTGAGGGTGACGGGCCTCGGCACGCGGTACCGCACGGCGGGCATCGGGGCACCGCTCGCGGCGAGCGTCCGACCGCTCACGCGCGCGGAAAAGCCGCGCGACTACGTCGCGCCGAACGCGAAGGTGCCCATCACGGCCTTCCTCCGAATCGACGACGCGCGCGCGCAGCTCGCGCAGCCGACGATCAACGCATCGATCGAGATGTTCAACGCGTACGACACGCGGTCGGTCGAGATCGACGGCCGGCAGGTGCCGCTCGAGGTCGAGCCGAGCGCGGCCCTGGCATACTCGCTCAGCCGCTCGAACGTCTGGAGCTGGGAGCTCCGGGGCTTCCTGCGCGGCGATTTCCTCCGCGAGCAGGCGCCCGTGCAGATCGCGTTCGTCGAGCCCTACCGTCCGGGCCGCATCCCGGTGGTCTTCGTCCACGGCACGGCGTCGAGCCCGGGGCGGTGGGCGGACATGCTGAACGTCCTCAGCAACACCGCGCCGCTGCGCGACCGCTACCAATGCTGGTTCTTCTTCTACGAGACGGGGAACCCGATTCCGTACTCCTCCATGCGGCTCCGCGAGACGCTCACGAAGACTCTCCAGCAGCTCGACCCTCAGGGCAAGGACCCGGCGCTCCAACACATGGTCGTCATCGGCCACAGCCAGGGCGGGTTGCTCACGAGGATGACCGCCATCGACTCGGGCACACGGCTCTGGGACACCGTCAGCCGAAAGCCGATCGACCAGCTCCACGTCGGGTCCGAGACCCGCGACGTGCTGCAGCGGTCGTTCTTCGTGAAGCCGCTCCCGTTCGTGCGTCGCGTGATCTTCATCTCGACGCCGCACCGGGGCAGCTACGTGGCGGCGTGGTCGATCAGTCACTTCGCGTCCCGCTTCGCCCGGCTCCCGGTGAAGATGGTGAACGTCAGCACGGAGCTCCTGAAGGGCAACCGGGATGCGCTCGTCATCGACCCGGAGCACGCGGGCTTCGGCGCGGTCTACGGCATGACACCGGGCAGTCCGTTCATCAAGGCGCTCGCTTCCATTCCGCTCTCGCCGGACGTGACGGCGCACTCGATCATTCCGGTGCGGGGTGATCTTCCGCCGGACGGCCAGGCGGACGGGGTGGTCAAGTACGACAGCGCGCACATCGACGGCGTCGAGTCGGAGCTGGTCGTCACGCACTGCGGCCACTCCGCGCAGGGCAATCCGGTCGCGATCGAGGAGACGCGTCGCATCCTGATCGAGCACGCCGACGAGGTGTGCAGGACGAGCCACGTTGCCTGCCGGCACGCGGAGACACGGCCCGCATCCGAAGCCGCGATCCCGGCTCGTTGAGACACGGTTCCTTGTCCCAGCTCGACCGCCCGGTTACTTCTGGCGCTCGTGAGCGCCCTCGTCGGACCCGGCCTGGTGATCGCGGGCTTCGCCTTCTACATGATCACCAACGTCTTCCTCGGCCGCTTCCGTCGCATGCCGTGGGAGTTCATCGCGGTGTCGACATCAGGCGCACTCGTGGCGGTCGCATTCGCCATCGCGACCCCGTCCCCGTCGACCGTCGCCGCGGCGCTCGTGAGCGGAGGCCTGCTCGCGTTCCTCTATTGGTTCTTCCTGTCGTTCTCGATGTACGGCCCGCGCGAGGACCGGCCGCGCGTCGGCGAAGTCTTCCCGACGTTCCGGCTTCCCGCCTCCGACGGATCGCTCTACGACTCGATCGCGGGCGACGGGAAGCGTCGGCTGCTGATATTCTACCGCGGCAGCTGGTGACCGTTCTGCACGACGGAGCTCGGCGAGCTCCGCAAGCGGTACCGCGAGATCATGAACCGCGGCGTGGACGTCGTAGCGGTGAGCGTCGACCCGCCCGAGATCAGCGAGCGGCTCCGGCGACGGCTCGATCTGCCGATGCGCATCCTGAGCGACGTGAACGGCACGCTGATGGATCCGCTCGGCATCCGGCACGACGGCGGCATGCCGCCCGACCTGATCGCCGGCGAGGTCGGGAAGGTCAATCCGAGCCGCGACCTTTTCCTCGCGACGAACTATCTGCTCGACGAGCGGGGCGTCATCCGCTGGATCTACCGTCCGGACACCTACCGCATGCGCGCCTCGGTCGACGAGCTCCTGGCCGCGATCGACGCGCTCAACTGACCGCCTGGCCGTCCGCCGCACGCTCGACCGCGGCGATGTCGATCCGCTTCATCTTCATCATGGCCTCCATCGCACGCCGCGCCTTGGCGGCATCGGGATCCGTCATGAGCGCGAGCAGGCGCCTCGGGACGATCTGCCAGGACAGCCCGAACCGGTCCTTCACCCAGCCGCACTGCTCGGCCTCTGGAACCGCGGACAGCGCCGCCGTCAACCGGTCGACCTCGCGCTGATCGTCGCAGTAGATCTGGAACGACACCGCCTCGTTGAAGGTGAAGTGCGGCCCGCCGTTCAGACCCACGAACTTGCGTCCCGCGAGCGTGAACTCGACCGTCAGCACGTCGCCCTTCCTGCCCGCCGGATAGTCGGCGGGCGCGCGGTGGACGGCGTCGACGTGCGAGTCCGGCAGCAGCGACGCATAGAAATTGGCCGCATCCTCGGCCCTGCCGTCGAACCAGAGGCAGGGAGCCACCTTCTCCGCTTTCATGACGCGCGCGGGCCCACGATGGCGAACATCGCGCCCTGCGGATCCGTCGCCTGGATGATCCAGCCGCCGCCCGGAACCTCGGCCGGCGGCAGCAGCACCTGGCCGCCGGCGTCGGTCAGGCGTTTGTGCGCGGCATCGATGTGGTCGACGTTGAAGTAGAAGAGCCACGCCGGGCGGGGGAAGTCCGGGCTGTTCATCATGCCGCCGATCGCATCCCCGCCGGCGTTGAAGAGCGCGTACGTGCCCATCGCGCCCATGTCGAACGCGTCGGACTGCGACCAGCCGAAGAGCTTCGAGTAGAAGCCGAGGCCCCCCTTCCAGTCGGTGGTGTGGAGCTCGTTCCAGCCGACATGGCGCGGCGTGTTCGCCTTGAACGCCGCCGGAGGCGGCCCGGCGGTCGCGCCCTTCAGCAGCATGAAGATCGCTCCCTGCGGATCGGCGACGACGGCGAAGCGCCCGACGCCGGGGATGTCCTCGGGCGCGCGATGGATCGCGCCGCCGGCCTTCTTGATCCGATCCGCGACGGCATCGACGTCGTCGACGCCGATGTAGCCCGTCCAGCACGGCTTGAGACCGGTCTCGCGTGCCTCGGCGGGAAGCGCCATGATCCCGCCGACCTGGCCGTCGCCGGCGTCGAGCACGGTATAGTCGTGACCGCCGCCGAATTGCTGCATCTCCCAGCCGACGACCTTCCGGTAGAAGGCCTTCGCCCCCGCGGGATCGGTCGTCATCAGCTCGTACCAGATGAAGCTCCGCGCATCGCTCATGATCTTCCTCCCTGGGCTCGAATGCTCTCGAACGCCGCCGCGATCCGTTGCGGCGCCTTCGGCCGCGCGTACATCTGCTCCATGTACGCCCGCAGCACGGGAAACTCGTCCAGCAGCTTGGCCTCGCCGCCCCAGTCGAGCGTGTAGGCCATCACGAAGTCGGCCACGGTCGCACGATCGCCGACGACGAACTGCCGCCCTTTCATGTGCTTCTCGAGGACGGCCGCCATCTCCTTGAACTCCTGCCGCGCGATCGTGACGTCGCCGGGCAGGCGCTTGTCCTCCGGGTAGAGGCTCGTATGCCGCGATATCCGCCAGAGCGGCTGCTCCAGCTCGGTCGCTGCAAAGAGTAGCCAGCGGTTGACCTGGGCGCGGTCCCCGAGATGGGCGGGTAAAAATCCCTCCTCGGGGTACTTCTCGGCCAGATAGACGACGATCGCGACCGATTCCGTGAGCACCACGTCACCGTCGACCAACACGGGGACCTTGCCCGCCGGATTGATCCTCAGGAACTCGGGACGACGGTGCTCGCCGGCCACCAGGTTCACCGTGACGGGCTCGAACCCGACGCCCAGCTCCTGCAGGGTCCAGCGCGCGCGGATCGAACGGGTGGGACCGAACTCGTAGAGTCGCATGAGTGCCTCCACTCTGGCGTCGATCGGGCCGACCCGAATTCGACACGCGCGGAGGCCGCGGAGCGAGTCCGCGCACGGCCTCGCCGCGTCCGGGGCGCGAGCGCGCCGCCGGGACGTTCCGGGTCAGGGGCCGACGGCGCGGAAGATCGCGCCGTTCGCCCTCTTCACGCGGGTGAGCGCGGCGCTGAAGCACGATGCATCGCTCGTCAGCAGCTGAACGGTCGCGCCCGTCTGGTTCCGGAGCGACGCCGCCATCCCCGCGGACGCGCTCGACGGAGCGTTCTCGCCGACGATCTGGACCTTCCCCTTGCCGGGCTCGCCACCGCTCAGCTTGATCTTGGCGATCCCGTCCGCCGCCCCGCTCTCGTCGCTGTACTCGTATCCCCGGTCCGAGATCGTGGACCAGCACGACAGCCTGCCACAGAGGTCTCCCGCGCGCGCCACGGTGTACGCACCTTTCAGCCGATCGGCGGCGTCGTAGATGCAGACCTCGTAGCTCGTTGTACCGCGGACCGGGTCGCCGAACTGGCTCGGGGCGACCGCCGTCCGCAGCTTCGAGAACGAGAGCTTCAGCCGTTCCGGGCGAGCCTTCTTCGCGCTCACCAGCAGGACGGCCTTGCCCGGCGCGACGCAGTCGACGGCGGGAGCCGGCCCGCAGCGGAACAGCGTCGTCGTCGTGGTCGTGCTCGTCGTCGTGGTCGTCGTCGTGCTGACCGCCGTCGCGCAGTCGGGATCCGCCGAGTCGACGAGACCGTCGCCGTCGTTGTCG
>Ga0075434_100006235_pt1 | contig 10923 bp, 11 predicted proteins | sample RhiMethybrSRZTD3_FD_75298 | JGI IMG/M metagenome (GOLD analysis project Ga0075434, IMG submission 75298) | Populus rhizosphere microbial communities from Tennessee, USA - Rhizosphere MetaG P. TD hybrid SRZTD3 | ecosystem: Host-associated > Plants > Roots > Rhizosphere > Soil | place: USA...
CCAAGCACCTGCAGCGGGTAGCCGAGGAGAAGCAGAAAAACGCGCCGCCGCTGCCGGAGTTCCACCGGCCGTCGATGGCGGCTGCCGGCGTCTCGGTGGGAGCGCCGCCGCCGGACCGTCTCGATCTTCCCCTGCGTCCGCGGGTGACGGAGAGGAAGGGCGAGGCCGACTTCGGCATCCGCCGCGTGAGCGCGCCGGAGCTTCCCCAGGGTCCGTGCGAGCTGGACCAGGACTTCCCGTTCGCTCCCGCGCCGTCGAGATCCTCGGAGCCGGGTGTGACTCCTCCGTCCCTTGGATCGGTCTATGTGACGCCGCCTCCCCGGCCTCGGTCGGCCGCTCCAGCGCCAGTGCCGCAAAAGGACCTGCCGTTCGTGGGCGCGATCGCCCCGGGCACGCTGCCGCCGGTCAACCTGTTGCAGATGAGCGACGGCCGGAGCGTTCAGGATCAGGCCGCGCTGATGCGCCTGGGCGAGACGATCCGCAGCCGCTGCGCCGAGTTCGGCGTCGAGGGGACGATCGAGGCCATCAATCCCGGCCCGGTGATCACCGTCTACGAGCTCCAGCCGGCTCCGGGGGTCAAAGTGAGCCAGGTGGTCAATCTCCAGGACGATCTGGCGCTCGCGCTACGTGCCGAGTCGGTGCGCATCGACCGCATGTCCGGCCGTTCGACGCTGGGCATCGAGGTGCCCAACAAGGAGCGCAGCATCATCCGGCTCGGCACGCTGCTGGCCGACGAGCGGTTCAAGAAGTCCCCTTCGGTGCTCACCATGGCGCTGGGCACCGACATCTACGGCGAGCCCTATTACGCCGACCTCGCCACCATGCCCCATCTGCTGGTAGCCGGCGCCACGGGCGCGGGCAAGAGCGTGGGCTTGCAGAGCATGATCACCTCGATCCTCTACAAGGCGAGCCGCGACGAGGTGCAGTTCATCTTTATCGATCCCAAGCGGATCGAGCTTGGCGTCTACGCCGACATCCCGCACCTCAAGTGCGAGGTGGTGGTGGACCCCAAGAAGGCGGCCAACGCCCTACGCTGGGCGGTGGCCGAGATGGAGCGCCGCTATCGGCTGCTGGCCGAGGTGCACGTGCGCTCGATCGCCTTCTACAACCGGGCCATCTCGGACCCGGAAACGCAGAAGCGCCTGTCGCTCTCAGAGGGCGGCGACGGGCTGTTCACGGCGGCGGATCTGAAGCCGCTGCCCTACTACGTGGTGGTGATCGACGAGCTTGCCGACCTGATGATGGTGGCCTCGGCGGACGTCGAGACTTCGATCGCGCGCCTGGCGCAGATGGCCCGCGCCGTGGGCATCCACCTCATCGTGGCGACCCAGCGGCCGTCCGTCGACGTGCTCACCGGCACCATCAAGGCGAACTTCCCCTGCCGCATCTCCTTCGCCACGGCGAGCCGGCACGACTCGCGCACCATCCTCGATCAAGTGGGCTCGGAGAAGCTCCTGGGCAAAGGCGACATGCTGATGATGCCCCCCGGCTCCTCGCGCGTCATGCGGCTCCACGGCGCCTACATTTCCGAGCAGGAAACGGCGGCGCTCATCCGCTGGCTCAAGAAGCTCGGCAAGCCGGAGCTCGATCCCGAGGTGCTCAGGTCGCAGGAGGGGGAGAGCGGTCCCGGGGGCGGCGGCGACAACGACGACGACCTCTATGACGAAGCCGCCCGCCTGGTGGTGGCCGAGCGCCAGGCCTCCGCCAGCTTCCTCCAGCGCCGCATGCGCGTCGGCTTCTCCCGCGCCGCCCGCCTCATCGACATGATGGAGCGCGACGGTCTTCTGGGCCCCGCCCAGGGCAGCAAGCCGCGCGAAGTGCTGGTGCCGTCGACGTACTTTGAAGAGGTGGATTTGGCGCGGTTGGAGGAGTAGGGGGCGGCCCCGAAGGTTCAATCCGAACAGGGAAGGTTGCCGCTCCGGCGAAAACCCTCATCACCCCGGCCCTCTTCTCCCAGCCTCCCCCCCGCCTGACGGGAGAAGAGGGAGAACAGCCCGCCGCCCTCTCCCGGGTCACGAACGTCGTGACTTAAACAAGGGACATAAAGGACGCCAAGGACAAGAAGGATCTTGTTTCCCCCTAACCTTTTGTGGCATACCGCTCCCGTCACGGCCCCCTCTTCTCCCGTCAGGCGGGGGGGAGGCTGGGAGAAGAGGGCCGGGGTGATGAGGGCCCGCCGGCGCCGCTCCTTACGGAGCTACGGCAACCGGCGGATCGGGATGGGTTTTCCTACAGCTTGCCCTTCGTCTGAGTCCCCTGCTGCACCTTCGGCGCCAGCTCGCGGCGCTGAGCCAGCATGGTGCTGGCGCGGTCGAAGAGGCCGAGGGCCTGCTGGAGCTGCTTGTCGCCGCTCGCGAGCACCCGGTGGCGCGCTTCCTGGCCGGAGGTGGCATTGGCCACTTCGGCGCGGATCTGGAGCATGGCGAAGTCGCGGATGTCCTTCTGCGAGAGGTTCTTGTCCACCTCGTCCTGGGTGGCCAGCTTCTCCTTCACCAGCCAGTGGCCAAGCTCGTCGAGAACCTTGTTCGCGTCCGGACTCCAGTCCTTCGTCAGCTTGTTGCGGCTGCCGTAATCGACGGCGAAGTTGAGGAAGGCGTTGCGGGCCAGCATGAACTGCTCGAAGGGCGACAGCTCGTCCTCCTTGAGGATGACGTCCGGGGTGATGCCGCCGCCGCCGTAGACGGTGCGGCCGAGGTCGGTGTGGAAGACCTCCTTGGCGTCCACCGGCTTGCCCCGCAGCTCGGGGGAGCCGGCGTCGGCGTGGGTGTAGTAGTCGTAGTAGGAGGTGTAGTCGCGCTGGATCAGCCGGCCCGCCGGGGTGTAGTACTTGGCGGTGGTGAGCGCCAGCCCCGCTCCGTAGGAGAGGTTGTACACCGTCTGCACCAGGCCCTTGCCCCAGCTCGGGGTGCCTACCACGAGGCCCCGGTCATGGTCCTGGAGGGCGCCGGAGAAGATCTCGGAGGCCGAGGCCGTGCCTTCGTTGACCAGCACCACCACCGGCACGTCGAGGGCGGGGTACTTGCCGCTCGCCTTGTAGTTCTGGAACGAGTCGCGGGTGCGGCCCTTGGTCTGCACGATCATGCTGTCCTCGGGCAGGAACTGGTCGGCCACCTCGATGGCCTGATCGAGCAGGCCGCCGCCGTTGTTGCGCAGGTCGACGACGACCTGTTTCATGCCCTGTTTGCGCAGCTTGTCCAGCGCTTCGGCCATCTCGTGGCCGGTGCCGCGGGCGAACTCGGTGAGCTGGATGTAGCCGGTCGTCGGGTTCAGCATGTAGGTCTGGCGCACGGTGGTCTGCGGGATCTCCGCCCGCGTCACCGACATGGTGAGCGGCTGCTCGAGCCCGCGGCGGGAGATGGTGATCTTGACCTGGGTGCCCTTGGGACCCTTGAGCTTGCCCACCGCCTCGTCGAGCGTCATGCTGTCGGTGGGATCGCCCTCGATGGTGCTGATGACGTCGCCCGCCTGGATGCCGAGCCGCGAAGCCGGCGTCCCTTCGAGGGGGGAGATGACGGTGAGCTGGCCGTTGCGGACCCCCACGAGGATGCCCAGACCGTAGAAGCTGGTCTGCTGCTTCTCCCGCATCCCCTCGTACGCCTCGGGGCTGAGGAAGGCAGTGTGGGGGTCGAGCGCGCGGAGCATGCCGTTGACCGAGGAGTAGACGATGTCGCGGTAGGTGACATTCGCTCCGTACCGGTCGTGCGCCACATTCACCAGCTCGGTGTAGAGGCGCAGCGAATCGCGGGTTTCGTCGGTGACGGCCAGGAGCCGGTCGCCCAACAACCCGCCGAGCGTCAATGCGAGAAGGAAAAGTCCGATCGCTGCGATGCGCCATGAACGTCTCATGATGAGAGTGTAACACCGGGGGAAGCCCCTTGCTTCCCGATAACTATCGGGGGGTCCCGGAGCGTCGCTTGACTTTACGGCCGCTCCGGCCCGATGATCGACCCCCGGAGGGTCGCATGGGTTCACTGGGTCTGCCCGAGATAGCCTTCATCCTTGTCCTCGCCCTGCTGATCTTCGGTCCCAAGAAGCTGCCGGAAATCGGCCGCACCCTGGGCAAGGGCATGGCGGAGTTCCGCAAGGCGACGAATGAGCTGAAGCGGTCCGTCAACACCGAGCTGGCGCTGGACGAGGTGCCGGGTCCGCCCACGCTCCGCCCGCGCCGGCTGGAGATGGATGCGCCCGAGGCGGGGATGGAGCTGCCGGTCGAGGCTCCGCCCCTGACGGAGGCCCGCACCTGGCGCCCGGCAACTGCGCCGGTCCCCGTGGCGGAGCCGGACATCGTGCCCGTGGCCGTTCCCCCCGAGGATCATCACCAGTAACACCGTCCGGGTTCTCCTCAATCTCCTGATGACCACGCCCCCACCGCGGCCTCAGCCTCCTTCCGCGCCGGAAGAGCTGCAGAGAATGTCGCTCATGGAGCACCTGGAGGAGCTGCGCAAGCGCATCATCTGGTCCGTGCTGTTCTTTGCCGTGGCCTTCTTTCCGTGCTGGGCCTACTACCGCGAGATCTTTCGGTTCCTCATGGTGCCGCTGCACAAGGTGGCGCCCGGCATGAAGCTCTCCTACCTGGCGCTCGCCGATCCGTTCATCCTCTATTTCAAGATGGCGGCGCTGGCGGCGGTCTTCGTGGCGTCGCCGTTCCTGCTGTTCCAGATCTGGAAGTTCATCGCTCCCGGCCTTTACCAGCGGGAGAAGCAGATGGCCCTCCCCTTCGTGCTGGCCACCACCTTCTTCTTCCTGGCCGGCGGCGCCTTTGGCTACTACATCGCCTTTCCGGCAGCGGCCCAGTTCTTCCTCGGTATCGGTCAGGACCTGAATCCCGTGATCACGGCCGACACCTATTTTGGCTTTCTGATGACGGTGATTTTCGGCTTGGGCCTGATGTTCGAGCTGCCGATCCTCGTCCTGATCCTTGCGATGCTCGGAGTCGTGACGCCGCGGTTCCTGCTCAAGTACTTCCGTCACGCCATCGTGATCATCTTCATCGTGGCCGCGATCATCACGCCCACTCCGGACGTCGTGAACCTCTGCATCTTCGCTATCCCTGCCTGCGGTCTATACGTGCTGGGCATCGGCGGGGCCTTCTTCGCGGCGCGCTTCCGCCGGCAGCGGGCGGCGGCGCGGGGGGAGGAGGTCAGCGAGGGATTGGGTGGGTGGTGGGGAGGGTAGAGAGGAAGGGACGCTGGTGCTATGGTAGGTGGCAAATGGGAGAGCCGCGATGAGTGTCATCCATATCGATCTTCCTGAAAGCGTCCTTCTGCACACCGGACAGTCGCAAGAAGATTTCGTCAAGGAGATGAAGTTCTTCGTCGCTCTGAAGCTTTTCGAGCTCGGGCGACTCTCCTCGGGGCGTGCAGCGGAGCTTTGCGAGATGCCACGAGTCGATTTCCTCCTGTTAGCAGGCAGGTCGGGTATCCCCGTGGCGGATCTCGACGCAGAGGAGCTGGACCGGGAATTCCTGGATGCCTGAAGGACCGATCGTCTGTAACGCCGGTCCCCTGATTGCGCTTGTTTTGGCCGGGCAGCTCCGGGTATTGGGTAGTCTTTATCAGCGAGTGCTTGTCCCTGAAGCGGTTATCTACGAAGTTACCGACGCCGGTTCTGGTCGGGTGGGGGCTGAAGAAATCGCTTCCTCTTCTTGGCTGGAGCGGGTTCCTGCTGGACCTTCCTTGGAGCCTTTACTCGCAAAGGAGTTGGGTCCGGGAGAGGCGGCGGTGATCTCGGCGGCTCATCGTCTCGGCGCCAAGCTCGTTCTCATCGACGAGCGGCGTGGCCGGCGGATCGCCGAACAGGCCTATGGTTTACGCGTGAAGGGCAGTGCGGGAATCCTGATCTCTGCGAAACGGGCCGGTCTTATCACGGCGGTTCGCCCCTGCCTTGAGGCCATGCGGACCCATGGCTACTACCTTTCTCAGCGGCTTTTTGAGAGAGCATTGGAAGAGGCTGGGGAGATCTCCCTGCCAGCCTGACTTGCTGAGGGAGGAGTGGTGGGGGTAGGGGGAGCGGCAGCCCGGAGTCTCGCTGGCTACTTCTCTTCGGAGACCCGCTCATAGATCTCGGTGAGTGGTAGCTGGCAGGCGATGAACCGCAACTCCAGAGCTTGCCCCGGGTCATCCAGGTCACTCCTCGTCCAGCCGCCGTTTTCCTGCTTCCGAAGCTGCTCCACGTACATCCGGTCCTGAGACACGAGGACGTACTCAAGAAGGGAGGGTATCGACCGGTAGTACGCCCACTTGGTGATCCGGTCGAAGTCTTCGGTCGAGGAAGAGAGGACCTCGATGATCAGCGCCGGGTTGAGGAGGGTCTTGAACTCGGCGTCGTCGAAGCTCGGCTTGCTGCAGACAGCGACCACGTCAGGATAGGCGAAGAGCCCGCTGGGAGTCCGGACTCGCATGGTCTCCTTGTGGACTTTGCAGAGGCTCCCCCGAAGCTGCGTCCAGATCTGCCCGAATAGATTGCCTGCGATGAGGCTATGGCGACGCGTGGGATGGGCCATGGCGAACATCTCGCCATCCAGGTACTCGTGCCGCACCTCGCAGTCTCGCTCCAGAGCGAGATATTCCGGAATGGTGAGCCGCGGCCGGGGTTCGGAGGCCATGGAGTTATCAGACCTTCCCGAGCGCTATACGGCGAATGATCTGAATGCGTCTTAGATTAGTCGATCCCAAAGTCAAAGATACCTCCTCCCTGAGGGCTCACTCCCTGACTCGCATCCGCCTGTAGATTGACATACCAGCCGTACTCACCGGGCTCTAGATCGCGCTTCACCGTGATGCTCCAAGTCCCCGGACTCTCCTCTTTAACGTCGAAGGGAAGCACCCAATCTGCGTCCGGCGCAAAGCGTCCTCCTGGGCGCCCCGTCCTCGTGACCATGCCGCCGAGTTTAAGGGAGCGAACTAAATTCCTCTTGTCGGAATCGAGTTTGGCGAAGAAGTAGCGGCCAACCCCCGGTGCAGAAGAGCAATTGACGAGAAGGACAGGACGTTTGTCGCGGATGCGTACCGGGGATCGAGTGCCGGGGTAGTTCATATAGACACCTGCAAAGGGGCCTGCACCAGAAGCGACGCTTCCCCTGATCAAACGAAGGGACGATGTGCCCTCAGCGGTCTTGAGCGAGACGCTGACAGCGTCAGAGACGACAAGACGGGGATCAACGATGCTCAGCGACTCTGCCGCACCTGAGTTGGCCGGATTTTGGCGTGCGGATTTGCTCCGCTCCAGCATGGCACGGACGACCGGCTGGCTCACCCCGGCATTACGTAGGGCGACAAGATCGTCAACCGAGAGCTGAAAGTCAACCCGAGGAGCCTCTCGGATTTTGGCCACGATGATCTCCTCCCCAAATCCGGCCGAGACCATCTTAACTACATCCTGATTTCTGAGAACTTCCTCTGCTACCGCATGGCGGTCATAGAATGCCACGCAGCAAAGGACAAAGGCGAGAGTAAAGCGTACGAGTGGGGTCCTGAAGGCCATCGGAGTATTTCCTTTCCCGGGCATTGACCGATTTATTAGGTAAACTACTTACTGGCTCGTACAGACGCGCTCCAGTTTGGATAAAATTTCATTTGTTCGACGCGCACTAATGTTACCCCGAAAGGGATAAGCTAGAAGACCCGCTTGTAGATGGCGGCGAGTAACAATCGGCAGCCGACCGACTGCAGCTCCAAGGTCAGTCCAAGATCGTCCAACTCCAGCAACGGCCAGCCGTCGTTCGTCTGTTTCTGGTAGTGCTTCACGTGGACCCGATCCTGTGCCACCAGCACATACTCCTTGAGATTAGGAATCGAACGATAGTGGTCAAACTTTGTCCCGCGATCGTAATCCTCAGTTGAAGGGGAGAGGACCTCCACGATCACTTCGGGATTGAGCAAAGTATCGACTTCGGCATCGGCGAACTTTGGCTCGCCACAGACCGCAACAACATCGGGATAGGTGAAGAATTTGTTATCGGGGGTCAGGACTCGCATGTCGCTGACGAAGACGTCACACCCTCGTTCCTCCAGCGCCGAGTCCAAACGCTTGCCGACGTTCAAAACGATCCGGTTATGCCGCCGGCTCGCTCCGGACGTCGCAAACATTTCGCCGTCAAGGTACTCGTGCCTGCCTTCGGATTGACGTTCTAACGCCAGATATTCCTGAATGGAAAGCCGCTGATGGGGTTCCGTGGCCATGAAGTTATCTTAGCATGGTCCCATCCGGCTGCCGGCGCCAGCGCCGGTGCATCCAAACCCACTGCTCGGGCCTACGGCGCACCTGCTCTTCGATCTTCGCGGTCATCAATGCCGTCGCCTCGGTGGGATCATCCGGTAAGTCGAGGGCAGGATGGAGGGTTACAGTGTGGCGGCCGTTGTCGAGGCGCTCGATGAAAGCCGGGATCACGGCTGTTTTCTGGCGCAGGGCGATCTTGGCCGCGCCTACTGGAGTGAAGGCAGGCCGGCCGAAGAAGGGAACCCAGACGCCGTCGATCTTGGTGTCCTGATCGATCAACATGCCCAGCGCGCCACCGCGCCGCAAGGTCGCGAGGAGCTGGCGCGCCGCGCCTTCGCTGCCGCGGGCGATCGAGGGCGTGCCGAAGCGCTCTCTCAGGCCGGTCAACATGCGCTGTTGAATAGGCTCGTCGAGCGGCCGGGCTACCACCGCCATACCCAGCCCACGGCAGTTGACGGCGGCGCCGAGCAGCTCCCAATTGCCGCAGTGGCCGGTGAAGAGGAGAAGGGCCCGCCCTGCCTCCCGTGCCTTATCGATCTCCTCCCAGCCGCGCACTTCTGCCACCGACTCCACGAAGGCGCAGTCGCGATGAAAGAGATGGAGGCACTCCCCGAGAGTCGTGCCGTGATGGCGGTAGCAGTCGCGGCCCAGCCGGCGGCGATCCGGTTCCGGCATTTCCGGGAAGGCGAGGGCGAGATGATCCAGAGTGCGGCGGCGGTCCCGGCGCGAAAGCGTCCAGCCGAGGGTGCCGATCGCCCGGCCCACTCGCTGTGCGGACGACCATGGGAGGCGGCCCAGGGTGGCAGTGAGGAGCCAGAGGCCGGCGTTGAGCAGGGCCGGCTCCAGCCGGGCTCGTAGTCGGCTCTTCTTCCGGCGGGGCATTGGGATGGAGCCTACCAGTCCTCCAGAAGGTGGGCGACGGCTTTGTCCCAGTCCCCCCGTGCACGCAGGACCAGCTCGCACATCTCCCGGACCACAGCCCGGCCGCCGGGGCGGGTGAGCACCCGGTTCACCCGCTCGCGCACCTCCAGGGCCGCATCGGCCGGAGCGAAGGAGAGGCCGCAGCGGCGCAGGACGGGCAGGTCGAGAATGTCGTCGCCGATGTAGGCCACCCGCTCGGGGGAGGCGCCGTGCTGGGCGAGGAACTCGGTGAAGGCGGCGTCCTTGTCGTGGCGCCCTTCGACGACCGCGTCAAGGCCGAGCTCCCGTGACCGCGCTTCCAGGGCGGCGTTGCCGCGGCCGGTGAGGATTCCCACCTTGAGCCCCGCGTCTTTAGCAAGCTTCAGGCCCACGCCGTCGTGGACGTGGAAGACCTTCCACTGCTCGCCCTCCGCGCCGTAGAAGAGCCGGCCGTCGGTGAGCACACCGTCGACGTCGAGCAGCAGCCACTCCAGATCCCGGGCGCGCCGGGAAAAGTCGTCCTCTGAAATTGCCATGGATCAGAAGAGCTCCAGGCCCCAAAGGTCATGGAGGTGGACCACGCCCGCGAGCCGCCCGGCTTCGTCGCAGACGAAGAGAGAGGTGATGCGGTTGTCCTCCATGATCTTGAGGGCCGCGGCGGCAAGCTCGCCGCTCGGGATGGTGCGCGGATGGTGCGTCATGCGCTCGCCGGCGGTGTGGCTGAGAATGGAGCCGTCGTCCTCCTGCAGGAGGCGGCGCAGATCGCCGTCGGAGATGCAACCCACGAGGCGGTCTTCGCCCTCGACCACGGCGGTGATCCCCAGCCCTTTCTTCGACATCTCGTAAATGGCCTCGCGCATGGGCGTTGCCGTCGTCACCTTGGGCAGAGCATCGCCCGAGTGCATGAGCTGCTCGACCTTGAGCAGGCGCTTGCCGAGCTGGCCCGCGGGATGGAGGAGCGCAAAGTCCTCGCGGGTGAAGCCCCTGGCCTCCAGCAGGGCCATGGCGAGAGCGTCGCCGAGCGCCAGCGTCGCCGTGGTCGAGGCCGTGGGCGCCAGGTTCAGCGGACAGGCTTCGCGGTCGATCGCCACCGGCAGGTGAATGTCCGCGTGGCGGGCGAGCGGTGAGGTGGAGCTGGCCGTCATCACCACGAGCGGGATGCCCAGGCGTTTCAGGGTTTCCACCAGTTGCAGCAGCTCCTCCGTGGTGCCCGAGAAGGAGGCCGCGAGCACCACGTCGCCCGGCACGATCATGCCGAGATCGCCGTGCACCGCCTCAGCGGGGTGGAGGAAGAAGGCCGGCGTGCCCGTCGAGGCGAGCGTGGCGGCAATCTTCTTGAGGATCAGTCCGCTCTTTCCCATCCCCGTGCAAACCACGCGGCCGGTGCAGGCCTGCAGGAGAGCCACGGCGCGGTCGAAGCGCTCGTCGAGTTGGGGGAGCAGGCCGCGAATCGCAGCCGCCTCGGTCTCCAGAACTTCGCGGGCCACGTCGCGAGGGGAGCGGCCGGACGACGTCATACCACCGCCTTCCTTACCGCCATCACCGACCGCAACAGCGCCTCCGCCCGCGCCGGATCGAGCTGCACCGCGCTGTCCGACAGCGCGTGCTCGGGGTCCGGATGGACCTCCAGGAACAGGCCGTCCGCGCCCGCGGCCACTGCTGCCCGGGCCAGGGGCTCGGCGAATCGTCTTGCGCCGCCGCTCTCCTCGCCGCCGCCCGGGAGCTGGAGCGAGTGGGTGACGTCATAGATCACGGGGATTCCCGCGTCATGAAGTATGGCGAAGCTTCTCATGTCGACCACCAGGT
>Ga0075434_100006237_pt1 | contig 10922 bp, 6 predicted proteins | sample RhiMethybrSRZTD3_FD_75298 | JGI IMG/M metagenome (GOLD analysis project Ga0075434, IMG submission 75298) | Populus rhizosphere microbial communities from Tennessee, USA - Rhizosphere MetaG P. TD hybrid SRZTD3 | ecosystem: Host-associated > Plants > Roots > Rhizosphere > Soil | place: USA...
CTGTATAGACCGAGTAGACCAGCGGAAACGCCACCATGGACACGATGTGCATGAGCGGATGCCACATGCCCGGCTTGCGGCGCGCCCCGATGGCGGCATCCGGCACGAACACATCGTCGAGCAGGACATCGTGCGAGCCGGTGCCACGCATGCCCATCGTGTCCCAGGTCTCCCTGATCGACACGCCGGCCGCGTTCATCGGGATGCCGAATTGCAGCATCATCGGGCCTTCAGGCGCATCCTCATCGATGGCGCCCGTCATGAACAGGTTCGCGGACGGCGATCCGCTGGCGAAGATCTTGCGTGCATAAATGCGATAGCCGCCCTCGATCTTCACGGCCTTGCCGGAGCCGTCGAGCCAGTCCGAGCCGCCAGATGACAGAAGCTGAATCCGCTCCGTCGCCACTCTCTTGAGCAGGGCTTCGACCGGCGCGTTCTGGTTGCGCCAGCGCCAGACGGTCGCGGCAAGGACGTGCGTGTGCATCGCGAGCGCAAGCGCGGTCGAGCCGCAATGGCGCGCCAGCGTCCGCAGCATCTCGGAAAGCTCGGTCCGCGTGAGCCCGGCGCCGCCAAGCTCCACGGGCACGGCAAGCTCCAGAAACCCGCGCTCACGCAGCAAAGCAAAGTTCGCGCCTGCGAACTGATTCATTTCGTCGCAGCGACGGTCCTCCTCGGCCAAGAGCGGGCTGATCTCGGCCAGTACGCTGCGCCAATTAGTCTCAACGGGCTTCTTCAAGGCATGAATCGACATGGGATGCTCCTCCTATTGAATTGCTCTATCGTCGCGGCAGGCATCCCAAAACCGCCCAGGCCAACCGCTAGGACTGGGCGTGGTTATCCTCATCGAGCGCCCTATCGACAATGACCGGAACGCCGCCTTCATTTGCCGAGACACCGGCCCGTCCCGCCCGGGCGGGCGGGTCTGATGTGCTGTCAGAAATGCTGCGGGCCGTGCGGCTCAGCGGGTCAGTTTTCTTCGGCGGCTCCTTTACGGCGCCATTTTGCGTGATCAGCCCAAAACGCTGGGACGAAGGTACGCCCATGGCGCATCTGCGCCACATCAGCATCTTTCATCTGATCGTCGGCGGAGCCTGCACGTTCGAGCTTGCAAATGGCGAGCGACGCGAGATCAAGGCCGGCGACATGCTGCTGATGCCGTTCGCGGACCAGCACAGGTTCTTTAACGGCGACCCAGCCGAGACCGCCTATGCGCCTGACATCGTCAATCCCGGCCCGATCGAGGGCATGGTGACGGCACGCTATGGCGGGGGCGGCGAGGAAACGCGGTTTGTGTGCGGCTATCTCGAATCCTCCGAGTGCCTGTTCGCGCCGGTGTTCCGCACGTTGCCGCCGCTCCTCGTCCATCGCACCGACGACGACAAGGTCGGCGCGCTGATCGCCTCGACCGTGCGTGAGATCGTGGCGCTCGTCGACGCCGCTATGCCAGGCAGCCAGATGATGTTGGGCCGCCTGATGGAGCTGCTTTTCGTCGAAACTCTCAGACGACACGTTGCACGCCTGCCGACCAACTCCACCGGCTGGCTGGCGGCGCTGAATGATCCTGTCGTGGGCCGCGCGCTGCAGCTCGTGCACGCCGCGCCGGCCCGGCGCTGGACGGCGGAGGATCTGGCGCGCGAGGCCGGCTCCTCGCGCACCGTGCTGGCCGAGCGCTTCAACGCGATCCTCGGCAAGCCACCAATCGAATATGTGACAAGCTGGCGCCTCCAGCTTGCCGCCGACCGGCTGCGCGGCAGCCACGACAGCATCGCCGGCATCGCGGCCGATGTCGGCTACGAGTCGGAAGCAGCGTTCAACCGCGCGTTCAAACGCGTGACCGGCGTAACGCCCGGGCGCTGGCGGGATGAGGGGAGCGTGGCGCAGACGGTGTGAGCCGTCTAGTTCACCTTCCTGTCGTCCCCGCGCAAGCGAGACCCAATATCCCAACGCATTTTGTTGTGATGCGGAGCATGACGGCCGGTGATTACGGGACCCCCGCTTGCGCGGGGACGACGCCGAGATTGGATCGGCGCAACAAATCACTCCTCCGCGGTCAGCAGGCTCGCATTGCCGCCAGCCGCCGCTGTGTTGATGGTGACGACCTGCTCGGTGACGAAGCGGCGTAGATAGTTGGGGCCGCCAGCCTTCGGCCCGGTGCCGGAAAGCCCAGTGCCGCCGAACGGCTGAGTGCCGACCACGGCGCCGATCATGTTGCGGTTGACGTAAACATTTCCGTGCGGGAGCCGCGCCGCGATATCTTCAACCGTCGTATCGATACGCGAGTGGATGCCGAGCGTCAGCGCGTAGCCATTGGCCGCGATGTCGTCAATGAGCTGTTCAAGCCCATCGGCCTTCCAGCGCACGACGTGCAGGATCGGGCCGAACACCTCTTCCTTCAGATCGCGAGCGCGCTCGAGCGCGACGATCGTGGGCGGCACATACGTGCCGGCCGCAGGCATCGCGCCTGCCGCGTCCCAGCGAAAGCGCACACGGCCCTTCATGGCAGCGATCCAGCAGTCGAGGCGATCCTTGGCTTCAGCATCGATTACTGGCCCGACGTGAGTCGAGGGATCGCGCGGATCGCCAAGCTTCAATTGTCGCGCGGCGCCTGCGATCATCTCAACGATGCGATCGGCGACATCCTCCTGCACGCACAGAAGCCGGAGCGCCGAGCAGCGCTGGCCAGCAGAGCGGAAGGCGGAGGCGACCACGTCGTCGGTCACCTGCTCCGGGAGCGCAGTAGCATCGACGATCATGGCATTGATGCCGCCGGTCTCCGCGATCAGCGGCACGATCGGGGCATCCTTGGCGGCGAGCGCACGGTTGATTGCGCGCGCCACTTCCGTCGAGCCCGTGAAGGCAACACCGGCGACGCGCTCGTCGGCCACAAGGGCGGCACCGACCTTGCCGTCGCCCGGCATCAGCGCCAGCACACCCTTCGGGATGCCCGCCGCATGCAGGATGCGTACGGTTTCGGCGGCAACGAGCGGTGTCTGCTCGGCCGGCTTCGCCACCACGGTGTTGCCGGCGACCAGCGCCGCGGATACCTGGCCGAGAAAGATCGACAGTGGAAAATTCCAGGGGCTGATGCAGACGAACACGCCGCGGCCACGGCAACGCAGGTCATTGCTCTCCCCGGTCGGACCGGGCATTGCCTCGGGCGATAGCACTTGGCGCGCTTGCGCCGCATAGTAGCGGCAGAAATCGACCCCTTCGCGATGCTCGGCGAGCGCATCGTCGAGCGTCTTGCCACCCTCGCACTGCATCAGCGAGACGAGGCGGCCACGCCGCTGCTCCAGAAGATCGGCCGCACGATCGAGCTTGGCCGCACGCTCCTCGACCGCTGTCGCCTGCCATGACGGGAAGGCCGCCTGTGCGGCTGCCATCGCGACGCGCACGAGCGCATCATCGCCTTCACGCACTCGGCCGACCACGCTGTCGTCGACCGGCGACAGGACCGGCCGCTCGACGCCCGCCTGCGAGGAGCCGTCGATGACAGGGGTGGCCTCGGCGAGCGCATCAGCGCCACGGACCTCGGCCACAAAGGCCGCAAAGCTCGCACGGTCGCCAAACTCAACGCCGGTGGAATTGCGCCGCTCGGAGCCGTACAGATCGCGTGGCAGCGGAATTTTCGGATGCCGCGCATGCGAGGCGTCGCCGATCCAGCTCTGTGGCCGCCGCAGGATGGTCTCGATCGGCACCGAAGGATCGGCTGCGACTGCCACGAACGAGGAATTCGCCCCGTTCTCGAGCAGCCGGCGCACCAGATAAGCCAACAGGTCGCGATGGCCGCCAACCGGCGCATAGACCCGCACGGCTGCTTCCGGCCGGTCATCCATCAGTGTCTCGTAGAGCACCTCGCCCATGCCATGCAGGCGCTGGAATTCGTAGCCAGTGACGCCGCCGGCGTCCTCGATCACACTCGCAACGGTCAGGGCATTGTGGGTGGCGAATTGCGGATAGAGCTGCTCGCGCGCAGCCAGGAGCTTACGCGTGCAGTGGAGATAGCTCAGGTCCGTCATCGCCTTGCGGGTGAAGACCGGATAGTCGGCGAGCCCCCGCTCCTGCGCACGCTTGACCTCGGTGTCCCAATAGGCGCCCTTGACCAGACGCACCATCAGGCGGCGGTGGAGCAGGCGCGCCTCCTCGGCCAGCCAGTCGATCACCGCGGACGCCCGCTTCTGATACGCCTGCACCGCGAGCCCGAAGCCTTCCCAGCCGCGCAGCGAGGGATCAACAAGCACCGCCGCAATGACGTCCAGAGTCAACTCCAGACGGTCCGCCTCCTCGGCGTCGACCGTGAAGTTGAGGTCATGGTCGCGCGCCTTGCGGGCAAGTTCCAAGAGCTTGGGCGCAAGCTCCTCGAGCACGCGCGCCCGGGAGATCGCCTCGAAGCGCGGATGCAACGCAGACAACTTGACTGAGATGCCCGGCCGGTTGGGCAGCGCCGCCTCGCCAGCCGAAGCCCCGATCGCCGCGATGGCGGCCGCATAGGCGTCGAAATAACGATCTGCATCGGCGGCGGTGCGGGCACCCTCGCCGAGCATATCGAAAGAGTAGCGGCTGTCTCGATGGTCGGCGGCCCGATCGAGCGCCTCCTCGATGGTCTGGCCCAGCACGAAGTGGGAGCCAAGTAGCCGCATCGCCTGCCGGGTCGCGGTGCGCACGGCCGGCAGGCCGAGACGCTTGATCAGCGCTTCAAGAATCGTATCAGGGGTTTCGCCCGGCTGGATGATGCGGGCGGTGATGCCAAGCGTCCAGGCCGAGGCCGAGACCAGGAAGGCGTTCGACTTGACTTCCTGCCCTGACCAGTCGCCGATCGCGAGCTTGTCTTCAATCAGGCGGTCTGCGGTGGTCGCGTCGGGCACGCGCAAGAGCGCCTCCGCAAGCACCATCAGGGCCAGCCCCTCCTTGGTGGACAAAGAATAGGCATGAAGAAAGTCTTCAATCCCGCCGAGGCCTCCGGCCTTTGCCCTGATGCCTGCGATCAGCCGACTTGCACGCTGATCGATGCGTAGTTCGGCCCCCACCGCGCGCGACGTGCCGGCCAGCAGCGCCTGCGCGACAGTCTCGTCGGGCGGCGCATAGGGCGCGCTGAACAGATGTTCAGGTCTGTTAGCCATAACGAGCGCTCCGGCGCATAATCGGCTGGCATTCTACCAGCCCGCACGCCGAGGGCCTTGAGAAATTCTTAACACCACAACTTGATGGAGCCCAACCAATCGTGTCCGCGTTGCAATGATCGTAACGAATATGCAGCCGAGTTGCGATCTGGGCTTGCGCTTTGCGCGATGATGTTCTTTTGTTGACCTGTCATGCGGACCGGGGCAACGACCACAGTGTAAGAGGACGACAGAGGAACGCATGTCGACCTTGAGCCAATTCCTCAGGCACGGTCGACCCGCCGCGGCGCTCGCGGCGGCCCTGCTCGTCAGCGTCGCACTCCTCAATGTCGCACTTGCCCCTGTCGCATCTGCGCAAGCCCAGCCTGCACCGTTGCGACTGTCACTCGACTCGCGGCTTGAAGGCCCTTTGGCGATGTTCCTCGTCGCGCAGGATCGTGGCTATTTCCGCGAGGAAGGGCTCGACGTTGTGATCGACGAAGGAGCCGTCCCGCTCGACCCGATCAACCGCGTCGTGTCGGGCAGCCATGACATCGGCTTTGCCGACATCAATGCGCTGATCAGGTACCGCGACCAGAACCCGAATGCGGCCGTCAAGGCGGTTTTCATGGTTTACAACCGGCCGCCCTATTCGATCGTTTCGCGCAAGAGCCGCGGCGTTACCGAGCCCAAACACCTGGAAGGCAAGAAAGTCGGCATACCGCCGAACGGCACGACACTGGGTGAATGGCCGCTATTCGCCAAGCTCAACGACATCGACACCAGTAAGGTTTCTGTCGAGCCGATTGGCATTCCAGTGCGCGTCCCAATGCTTGCGGCGGGACAGATCGACGCGGCGCTGGGCTATTCGTTCCGGGTCTATGTCGACCTGAAGGACAGGGGTGTGCCGGTTGACGACATCGTGCTGCTTCAAATGCCCGACTATGGCCTGAAGCTCTATGGCAGCGCCATCATCGTGAACGGCAAGCTGGCTGCCGAAAAGCCTGAAGCGGTCAGCGCATTCCTGCGGGCAAGCCTCCATGGAATGCGCGATACGATCCGGAACCCTGGCAGCGCCATTGACGCGCTGCTCAAGCGGGACGAGAGCGCCAAGAAAGAGGTCGAGCTTGAACGCCTGCGCATGGCGATCCGTGACAACCTGATCACACCCGAGGTTCGCACCAACGGCTTCGGAGCGGTCGACAATGCGCGGCTTGAGGAAAGCATCAACCAACTTGCGCTGACCAACACGTTCAAAGCCAAGCCAAAAGCTGAAGCTATTTTCGATTCATCATTCCTGGCGCCGCCCGCTGACCGCCGCGTGAACTAGTAGTTGCCGCAGGGGTGGGTCGCGGCAAACGCATGGCTGATCAAAAGCCTTGGTTTTATGTCCATAAGGGCATGGAGCCTATCCGCGTCGGAATAATCCCTGCTCGCCGCATAACCACGAGCGCGACCACCAGTGTGGCCACAAATCCGGTTGGTGCCTTCACTAAAGGAAAGATGACGATCAGGAGGCCGGCGAGCGCGAGTGCGCGCATCTCGCCCTGTGTCGGGCCCGCCTCACCACAGGCGCGCAGCAGAAAGGCCATCGCCACTGCCAGAATGACGAGGTCATACAGGAAGATGTAGGGCACGACCATGACAGTGCCGACCGCGAGCGCTGCGGCCTTGAGGTCGAAAGATGTCTTGCTGCGCCAGAGCGCAGTGAGCGCAACGGCAACCGCACCCGCCAGCACGCCCTGCACCACCCATGCGATCGCACTCGCCGCACCAATCATGCGCGCGATGCCATAGGCACTTTGCAGCTTGCCCCAATCCGCTCGGCCCTGCTCGAGCGTCGACTGCGATGCCACCGGCAGGCTCTGCAAGAACGCGGTCCAGGCTTCGGGGCCGAAAGCTGCCCACGACAACAGCGCAATAAGCCCAAGAGTTACAGTGGCCGCCGCAATGGCGCGCCAATACCCTCCAGCAATCAGAACAACAGGAAGCAAAATCCCAAGATGAGGTTTGAACGCGAGTAGCCCGATCAAACAACCAGCGATGAGCGGCCTCCCCGGCAGGAGCAAAAGCGCTCCGCCCAGCAGTGCGGCGCTTAGGAATCCATTCTGCCCCACGACTGCATTGGCCAGAAGACCCGGATAGGCGCACGCCAGCAAGAGGCCGGCGCGATGGCGAATGATCCCTTGCACGACCACCAGATAGGCCGAGAACGTGAGCGCCAGCCAAGCTGCCGCGGCCATCCCATACGGCAGAAGCGCAAGAGACACAGCGACAAACAGGAAGGTTGGCGGATAGAGCCAGGGGTACTCGCCCCCGAAGTCATGCCCGACGGCTGTGATCTCGGCAGCCTTGTGCAGAGCGACGTCGTAAACCGCCGCCGGCACTCCCGCGAGCACCTGGCGACCTGCTGCCCACACATTGACGAAATCGGTCGCGATCGGCCGGCCGCTGGAGTCGGCCAGCCATTGGCCCTGTACGAGCGAGGCTGCGAGATACATGGCCTGTCCGATCGCGAGCGCGATGCAACCCAGCTCGAAGGCCCGTGTCAGCGGCCAATCGGCGCGCGGGCTGGAAGAGACGACCGTCATTGCGATCCCCTTCGCGCGCGCCAGCGATCAGCTGCCGATTGCAGCCCGCTTCGCGCGCTGCGGCACGCTGCGCTCGCTTTGCAAAGCATCCCGGGCGCCGGAAGAGCCGGCCTCGTGATACTCGGCGTCCTCGTTCACCTCCCAGACATTATAAGCGCGCTCGCCCTGGAGGATGTTTCGCGCCGTCAGCATGGCGGTCATCATGGCATGATCCTGATTATTGTATTTGTGCATGCCGTTGCGTCCGACGAGATGCAGCGTCGGATAGCTGAGCTCGAGATCGCGCCGGACCATCGCAACGTTGTCGCGGTAGCCCTCGTCGTAGACCGGATAGGCTTTGGGCTGCCGCACCACGCAGGCATCGAGCACGTCGGCTTCGTGGACGAGGCCGATATGCGCGACCTCGCGTTTGGCCAGCGCGATCAGGTCCTCGTCCGCCATAGTCCAGAGCTCATCGCCATCGAAACAGAAATATTCCAGCCCCAGGCAGTTCATGCCTGCGGGCAACATCTCGGGCGACCACGAGCGGAAATTCTGCACCCGACCAACCTTGACCGCCGGATCATGGATGTAAATCCAGTTGTCAGGAAACATATCCGGCGTGCGCACCATCAGCGCCACCGTGAGAAAATCACGATAGCGCAGCGCACGGGCATGGAAGATCGAGATCGGCCGCGGCACGATCTTCTCGACCAGCTCGCGCATAGGTGCCGTGCTGATGACATGTCGGGCAGTGTAGGTTTCGACGCGGCCGTCGGTGGTCGCTGCCTCGATCGCCCAGATCTTTCGGTCGGCATCGTAGGCCATCCGGCGCAGCTCACGGCCCATCAGAACGCGGCCGCCGCGCTCCTCGACCTTGCGGGCCGCGGCCTCCCACATCATGCCCGGGCCCTTGCGAGGATACTGGAAGCTCTCGATCAGCGTCTTGACGACCGGTTCACCATCCCGGCGCGCGCGACCGGAAGGCCTGACCGCGCGGACCAATGCATTCCTGACCGCAACGCCGAGGTTGAGACCCTTGATCCGCTGCGCCGCCCAATCGGCGGAGATCTCGTCGCACGACATTCCCCAGACCTTTTCGGTGTAGGTCTTGAAGAAGATCGAGAACAGCTTTTCTCCGAACTGATTGCGCACCCACTGATGGAACGTGCGCGCTTCGTTGATCGGGCGCAGCTTGGCGTACGCATAGGACAGCATGCAGGCCGCGCTAGTGAAGAGGCCGAGATTGGTGAGCGCCTGTAGTGCGCTCAGCGGATAGGAATAGAACTTGCCGCCGTAAAAGATACGGGACAGACGCGGACGCTCGATGAAGTCATCGGGAAGAATCTCGCGCCAGAGGTCCACCACCTCCTTCGATTTTGAGAAGAAGCGATGGCCACCGACATCGAACAGGTAATCCTTGTAGCGAACGGTACGGCTGATGCCGCCTACGTAGACCGGATCTTTCTCGATGACTAGAACCGACGGCTCCTCCTTGCTCAAGCAATAGGCCGCTGTGAGACCGGCCGGTCCCGCACCGATGACGAAGACATCGACATGTTTCGTCATGACTGCACGAAGCCCGAAGAACCGGCTGTACCGGACGCCTCGGCGTGGCAAGGCGCGAACGCGAACAGGCGGTGGCCGTTGTAGGAGATCAGCGCGCCGACCGCCGCGCCGGCGACAATCGCAGCCTGCGGCAGCCGCGCCAGCACGGTCAGCACGAGCACAACAAACACCGCATAGCTGGTGCCTTGCGCAACCGCCGTTACAACGGCGTAGCGCATGGCTTCCTCGCGCTGGGGACGCCCTGTGCGATCAAAGGTGAAAGCGCGATTGAGCCGCCAGGTGAGAATCGTCGCCGTAACGAGCGCCAGCAGGCCGGCAGTCAGCGAGGGGATGCCAAACATCCAGACGATGGTGAAAACCGCAACGTTGGTCGCAAGGCCGAGACCACCAACGGCAAGAAACCGCAAAGGTCGCGGCAGCAGCGCAGCGAACGACCGAGCCCATGTACGAAGTGCGGGCGTGCGCGGCACTCCTTTCAGGCAGCTAATGAAATACATCCTGTGCATGCACCGACGACTGGCGATCCCGCCCCCGAATGGACGCTCTCCCCATCGCAGGAATCCGTTAAAGCCCGGCTTTGGCTGTCGCGCGGGTGCGGAATACGGTTAAGCCTTTCGGAAGGCTCGGCATCTCCGGCGAAGCCAGTTTCAGCGACGCCCACTGCAGCGTGTCTGGCGCTCCCCAGCGTCTGAGCAAGGGAACTCGCGACCGGCGGCGTGTTTCCGTTGGCGATTGATTAACTCAACCCCTTAAGCGGAAATTCGGCAGACGGCCGGCATACTTGGCGAATAACTGAAATTCACGGTTGCAGCTGCCTGGTCGTGGCCTGATGTCCGAACCCGTTCGATCTGTTCGACGTGGAAACGTTGCGCCTGCGATCGAGCAGGCTGCACGCACTCCTCGGCTGTCGATCCCGCTGCGAGATTTCTGGTGGGCCGCCCTTGTCCTGCTCGGTGTGTCGGCGGGCGCGGTCGGCTGGACGATCTGGGAGCTCCGGTCCGATGCATTTCGGGCCGCGATTGCGGAGTCCGGCAATATCGCCGCGGTGCTAGCAAGCCAACTGTCGCGGTCCATCTACGGCATCGATACCGTACTGATCGAGACCAAGCGCGCGACCAAGGATCTGGACATCGATACGCCGGCGAGCTTCCGCTACGCATTCAACCGCCGCAGCATGCACGACGCCTTGACGGACAAGCTCGGCCGCTTGCCGCAGGCTTTCAATATCGCCATTGCCGACCGCACCGGCCAACTGACGGTAACGACCGCGGCCTGGCCCACCCCCGCCATCAACGTTGCCGATCGCGACTACTTCAGGGACGCGCGCGACCGCAGCGACGCACAAATCAGCACCTCAACCCCAATTTACAACCGGATAGACGGAAAGCAGACGATCGTCTTTGCCCGACGCCTGGAAACCGCGACTGGCGAATTCGCTGGGATCATCTACTGCAGCATCAACAAGGAATATTTTGAGAATATCTACGGCTCCATCCAATCGGTTCACAGCCACCAGTTCAGACTGCGCAAATGGGATGGAACAATTCTCGCGAGCCACCCGGATTCGGCCAGCCACGCCACGAAGGCGGACCGCGCCGGACCGCAATGGCACGCGGCGGTCGCCGACAGCGGCGGCGGCTACAGCACTGCCAGCCCATCCGGCGATGGTACCAATTTCGTCTCG
>Ga0075434_100006238_pt1 | contig 10922 bp, 11 predicted proteins | sample RhiMethybrSRZTD3_FD_75298 | JGI IMG/M metagenome (GOLD analysis project Ga0075434, IMG submission 75298) | Populus rhizosphere microbial communities from Tennessee, USA - Rhizosphere MetaG P. TD hybrid SRZTD3 | ecosystem: Host-associated > Plants > Roots > Rhizosphere > Soil | place: USA...
CCGAGCGTGACGACGAGCTGGACGACGAGGCTCGAGTCGACGATCAGCCGGATGAGGACCCGTTCGATGAGCGCACCAAGCAGTGGCGCGAGCACCAGGATCGTCAGGAACAGCGAGATCGGGGCGGGAATGCCCCGGTTGACCCGCAGCTCCCAGTACACGAACGCCATGAACATCCCGATGGCGCCCTGGGCGAAGTTGAAGATGCCCGACGTGGTGTACGTGACGACGATGCCGGAGGCGGCGATGGCGTAGATCGATCCCACCGACACGCCGACGATGAGCGTCGACAACACGCTGTCGAGCGTGATCGGACGCCCTGCCCACGACGCGATCACGACGATGATCAGGAAGGCAACGGCGCCGACGATGACCGCTGCCCGCTGCCTGCTCAGGTTCACGGCATTCTCCGCTCAGGCAGACCACGCCCGGGTGACATCACCACCCGGGCGCAGCGAATGTCTAGGTCTGATCGAGCTTGATCGTGGTCACGTTCTTGCTGTCGCAGTTGAGCGTGCCCTTCTCCTTCGGGAACACCCGTACGTACTTCCCGCCCTTCACCTGCGTCAGCACGAAGCAGCCGTTGAGCTTGTGAGCACCGACGTCGGTGGGCCCGAGCATTCCCTGGCCGCCGACGGCGGCGGTGAAGTCGTGGATCTTCTTCGCTTCCTCGATGAACCGCGCCCGGGTGAGGCCGTTGTTGCCGTCCGCCTTCACCACGTTGTTGACGACGTCACGGAAGAAGAGTCCGGCCGTCCACGCCTGCGCCGCGAAGCCGTCCGCCTTGCCCTTGCCGCCGATCGCCGTGAGGAACGCGTCGACCGACTTGTTCTGCTTGGCCTCCTCGAAGGGGATGAAGAACAACGACGCGTACTGACCATCGACGTCGGCGCCCCCCTGGCTCAAGAACTTGGCGTCGTAGCACTGCAGCGCGCAGTCCCAGACCTTCACGCTGCTGACGCCCTGGATCTTCGACTCCTTGCGGAGGTTCAACGAGCTCTTGTAGTCGGAGATGCTCTGGGCGTACGTCGAATTGTGCTGCTTGATCGTCGCCGCCACGGGCGTGTAATCGCTCTGGGTCGCGAGGCCCGAGATCTTGAAGAAGTCCTGGTCCTGCTTGACGCCGGCCTTCGTGTCTCCGGTCGCGACCGGGGTCGTCGAGTTGATCGTCGATTTGAGGTCGCTCGGGAGCACCCAGATGCCGTGCAGGTCCTTGTTCTGCTTCTTGTAGTACAGGATCTGGCCGACTCGGGCCGAGTAGGTCTGCGGGTGGTCGTTCACCGTCGCGCAGTCGATCGCGGCGGCGATGATCGCGAACGAGATCTGCGAGCACTGGTGCGGCGTCTCGGTCTGGAGCGTCGGCACGTCGGGGAGACCGGTCATCTGGCCGACTTGGTCGACGCACTGCTCCATCGGCTGCACGTTGTTGAAGAACAGCGCGTTGGTCCCGACCATCGCGAAGTCCTCCTGGCACGCCCTGATGACCGCGTTGCGGGCCTCGTCCGCACTCAGGTGCGAGTCGATGAAGTCGACCTGGACGTTGCGGCCGGCGAGCTTGCCGTGGCCGTTGATGTACTTGGCGAAGGCCTGCACGCCGTTGACGGTGCCCTGGAACAGGCCCGGTTGGACCGGGTTGTCCACGTCGGCAATCACCGCGATCCGGATGGTGTCGGCGGTGACGCCGATGTCGCTGTTGGGTGATCCGCCCGGCTGGTTCTGGGCCGGCGCGGCCCCCGCCGCCGGCGACACCGCCCAGCCGATCCCGACCGCCACGGCCACGAGCGCCCACAGGCTCCGCTTCACCGTTCCCCCCTCCACAGGTTTCCGCCCCCCGGGGAAGCCCCGGTGCGGGGCAGTGTGTCCTAAATCGGAACGTGTTTCAAGACGCGGGGAGGCCGCGTATGGTGTCCGGAATGGCAAGCCCGGTGGCGGAGCGGGCCCCGGCGGGGGCCATCGACCTGCTCGACGGCGACCTCTACGCCGGCGATCCCGATCCGACCTACGCCTGGCTGCGGCGCAACGCCCCCGTGTACCGGGACGCGGCCAACCACCTCTGGGGCATCTCCCGGTACCAGGACGTGGTGGCGATCGAGAAGGACCCGGCGACGTTCTGCTCGTCGGAGGGCTACCGGCCGAACATCCCCGCCGACGACTCCATGATCGGCAACGACGACCCCCGTCACAACGAGCGGCGACGGCTCGTGGCCCGGCGCTTCACACCCAAGGCGGTTGCCGGCCACGAGGACGCCGTGCGGGCTGTGGTGCGACGACTCATCGACGCCGTCGCCGGCAACGGGCGGTGCGAGGTCGTCGAGGAGCTGGCGGCGCCGCTGCCGGCCCTGGTCATCGCCCGGCTCCTCGGGTTCGACGACGAGCAGTGGCCGCGGGTGAAGTACTGGTCGGAGGCGACGATCGTCGCCGGCGGCGGCCCGCGCTACATGAACGACGGCGTGGTGGAGGCGTTCGGCGACTACTGCGAGCACGCGGCCCGCCTGATGCAGGACCGGCAGGCCGCGCCCGCCGACGACGTCATGTCGCTGTGGATGCAAGCGGAGGCGGACGGGGTCCTGACGACCGAGCAGGTGCTCTCGGAGGGGCTGCTGCTCGTCGACGGGGGCGCCGAGACCACCCGCACCGTCATCACGGGCGCGCTCCTCGCGCTGATCGAGCACCCCGACCAGTACGAGCGGCTGGTCGACGAGCCGACGCTGTTGCCGGTCGCGGTCGAGGAGTTCATCCGCTGGGTCACGCCGATTCTCAACATGCGCCGCACCGCGACCCGCGACACGGAGGTCGCCGGCACGCCCGTACACGCGGGCGACGAGCTCCTGCTCATGTACCCGTCGGCGAATCGCGACGAGGCGGTGTTCGACGCGCCTGAGCGCTTCGACGTCGGCCGCGAGCCGAACCCGCATGTCGCGTTCGGGTTCGGCACGCACTTCTGCCTGGGCGCCGCGCTGGCGCGTCTCGAGATCCGCGTGATGTTCGAGGAGCTGCTCCCCCGGCTGCATGACTTGCGGCTCGCGCCGGGGATCGCGCCCGAGCGCATCCCGAACGCGTTCGTGCGCGGGTTCCGCTCGCTGCACGTCGAGTTCGAGGCCAGTCAGTAGGCGCACGGTGCCCACGATCGCCGAGCTCGTCCGCGCCCGCGCCGCCGACGACAACACAGCGATCCGGTTCGAAGACCGCTCTTGGAGCTACGCCGAGTACGTGAGGGCGTGCGCCGAGCGGGCTGCCCTGCTCGACGAGCTGCGGCGCCCGGGCCCGTTCCACGTCGGCGTCCTGCTCGACAACGTCCCGGAGTTCGCCATGTGGCTCGGCGCGGCGGCGGTCGCCGGCGCGGTCGTCGTCGGCATCAACCCGACCCGGCGCGGCGCCGAGCTCGCCCGCGACATCACGCACACCGAATGCCAGCTGCTGGTCACCGAGGAGCGGTACGCGCCGCTCCTCGACGGGATCGACACCGGCGTCGGCCCGGAACGCACCTTCGGCGTCGAGTCCTCCGCTTACACCGAGGCGCTCGACCGCCACCGCGGGGCGGCGCTGCCCGACGTCGAGGTCGCCGACTCCGACCTGTACCTGTTGCTGTTCACGTCGGGCACGTCGGGCGCGCCCAAGGCGTGCCTGTGCTCGCAGGGCCGGCTCGGCCGGATCGGCCGCACGCTGGCCGACATGGTGAAGCTCGGTCCCGACGACGTGTGCTACCTGGCGATGCCGATGTTCCATTCGAACGCGCTGATGGCCGGGTGGGCCCCGGCCCTCGCCGGGGGCGCGACGAGCGCGCTCCGCCGCAAGTTCTCCGCATCCGGGTTCCTCCCCGACGTGCGCAAGTTCGGTGTCACGTACTTCAACTACGTCGGCAAGCCGCTTTCATACATCCTGGCCACGCCCGAGCACCCCGACGACGCCGACAACTCGCTGCGCCTCGTGTTCGGGAACGAGGGCGCCGATCTCGACATCGACCGCTTCTCTCGCCGCTTCGGCGTCCCCGTCATCGACTCGTACGGGTCGACCGAAGGCGGGGCCGTGGTGCAGCGCACGCCGGACATGCCGCCGGGCGCGCTCGGCCGCGGCGGCGATGGCATGGCCGTGCTCGACCCCGAGACGGGCGAGGAGAGCCCGCCGGCGCGCTTCGACGCCGACGGGCGCCTGCTCAACCCGGACGACGCCATCGGCGAGCTCGTCAACCGCCTCGGCGCCACCGGCTTCGAGGGCTACTGGAACAACGACGAGGCCAACCGGGCGCGCGTCCACGACGGGATCTACTGGACCGGAGACCTCGCCTACCGCGACGACCAGGGCTACTTCTTCTTCGCCGGTCGCGATTACGACTGGTTGCGGGTCGACGGCGAGAACTTCTCCGCCGCTCCCGTCGAGCGCATCCTCGCCCGCCACGCCGACGTCGTGCTGACGGCGGTGTACGCGGTGCCCGACCCGGACGTCGGCGACCGCGTCATGGCTGCGCTGCAGCTGCGGCCCGGCGCGACGTTCGACCCGGAGGGCTTCGCCGAGTTCCTCGCCGCCCAGCCCGACCTGGGCACGAAGTGGACGCCGCGCTTCGTGCGCATCGCCGCGACCCTTCCCGTCACCGAGACGAGCAAGGTCCTCAAGCGCGAGCTGCGACGCGACCGGTGGGAGACCGACGACGAGGTGTGGTGGCAGCCCCAGAAGGGCGGCGCGTACCGGCGCCTGACCCCCGCCGACGTCGACGCGCTGCGGGCGGAGTTCGCCGCCCGCGGCCGCCAGCCGGTGCTGGAGGCGACCTAGTCCGAATGGGAGGAAGATGAGCGAGCGCACGCTTGACGGCAGGGTCGCGGTCGTGACGGGCGCCGGTCGCGGCATCGGCCGCGCCGAGGCCACACGGCTCGCCGGGTACGGCGCGCGCGTCGTCGTGAACGACGTCGGCGTCGCGACTGACGGCGCCGAGACGGGCGAGACGCCGGCCGACGAGGCCGTCGCCGCCATCACCGACGCCGGGGGCGAGGCGATCGCCGACGCGCACGACATCTCGACACCCGAGGGCGGCGAGGCGCTCGTGCAGACTGCCCTCGACACCTGGGGACGCGTCGACATCGTCGTGAACAACGCCGGCATCGGCCGTCCGCACATGGTCTTCAACCTCGAGGACGCCGAGTGGGCGGACGTGCTGCGTGTCCATCTCACCGGCACGTTCGCGGTCAGCCGGCCCGCGTGCCGCTGGTGGCGCGCCGAGCACAAGGCGGGACGGGGCGGGTACGGGCGCCTCGTCAACACCTCGACGGGGCTGCTCCTTTACGGCGGCGCGGGCCAGTCGAACTACGTCGCGGCCAAGGCGGGGGTGGCCGCGTTCACCGACGCGGTGGCGACCGAGATGGCGCCGTACGGCGTCACCGCCAACACGATCATGCCGTCGGCGCGCACCCGGCTCGCCAACATCGGCTGGCGCATCGACCGCGCTCAGGCCGAGGAGGAGGAGTTCGACCCCACCGACCCCGTCCACGTCGCCGAGATGGTCTGCTACCTGGCGTCGCCGGCGGCCGGATGGCTGTCGGGCCAGTGCTTCCAGGTCCGGGGCGGGATGGTCGAGCACGTCCGCACGTGGGAGGTCGACACCCAGGCCGAGCGTCACGACCGTGGCTTCACCGCCGCCGAGCTCGCCACCGAGATCCCCCGCCTGTTCGGCGCCGGCGCCAAGCCTGCCGACCCCCCGCCCAAGGAGTGGCAGGAGCGCTACCGCCGGGAGCGGGGAGGCGCCTGAACCCCCTTGCCAAGAACGGCCAGGAGGAGGAGAACGAAGAGAGCATCACTGCTTGGAGGGAGGCAGACATGAAATACCTCGTGGAGTGGACCGCCCGCGACGGCGGTTCGGCAGCGGACAACGAGGCAACGGTCAAGCGCAGCCTCGCCGTCTTCGGCAAGTGGGCACCGCCCAGCGACGCCACGTTCCACCAGTTCCTCTACAGACTCGACGGAACCGGCGGCTGCGCGGTCGTCGAGACCGACAACCCCGCCAGCGTCGCCGAGGGGCCGGCCAAGTTCGGGCCGTATTTCGACTTCGAGGTGACGCCGGTGATGGACATCACCGAGGGCGTCCCGCTGGCGAACGAAGGGATCGAGTTCCGCGACTCGATCAGCTAGCGCCCGCAGAGAGTCATACGAGCGCGTTGCCGATCGGCTCGCCGCCGCGTTCGAGAGCCTGCACGTCGAAGAAGATCGGTAGCAGGTATTTCACGTAGAAGGCGCGCGTGGTGATGTCGCCGGTGACGAGGTCGTCGTACTCCTTGATGCGGACGCGGTCGTCCTTCTCCTGGTAGCGCTTGACCTGCTCGAGCTTCTCGTCGACCTCTTCGCGGGTCGCGAACAGGAGCCCGAGGTGGTCGTAGCCGGGTGAGTCCATCGGCTTGTCGCTCTCGGCGAGGAGGATGAACTGCTGCGCATCCTCGGACAGGAGGATGTGACACATCTGGCCGACGACCTCGGCGTCGACGCCCGTCCAGCCGAAAACGCTCCCGTAGAAGGCGTCGATCTCTTCGCGGAGCTCGGTGGTGAGCGTCCCGCGCGGGAACGTCAGCTCCATGTGGTTGAACCGCATCGTCGGCATCCGGCGTTCCTTCCTCGGCAGTGGTGGCAAGGACAGTCTACGTTTGTGCGTCATGGCCCATCGTTTGCGCACGGTCGACCTGGACTTTCTGAACGAGGCACCGCACCGCTTCGAGTTCGAAGCAGTCGTCCCCGCACCAAAGGAGTCCGTGTTCGCCGCCATCAGCGACGATCCCTCCACGTGGACCTGGTGGCCCGGACACGAAGGAGGCGCGTACGAGACCCCGCCTCCGCACGGTGTCGGCTCGCGTCGTGAGATGCACATGGGCGAATCGCAGTACCGCGAGACGATCCTGGCCTGGGACGAGCCGACGCGCTGGGCCTACCGCGTCGACGAGAGCGCCGATGCGCTGATCGACGCGCTGGTCGAGGAATGGGTCGTCGAGGGCGACGGCGATCGGAGCACCGTGCGCTGGACCTTCGCCGTCCAGCCCGGCGCCGACATGGAAGCGGTGATCCCGGCGGCCAAGACGATGATCGGCGACATGTTCGACCAGGCGATGGGCAACCTCACCGCCCGGCTGTCCGCGGTGCGCGGCTGACGTCATGGCCGCGACCGTCTCCGGGTACAGCCACATCGCGATCTCCGTGACCGACCTCGACCAGGCGCGCGACTTCTACTGCGACCTGCTCGGCTTCGAGGTGCTGCCCCGACCGGACTTCGGTTTCCCGGGCCTGTGGCTGCGCGTTGGCTCGCTGCAGCTGCACCTGGGAGTGGTGGACGAAGCCCCGTCGGCCGGGCCCGGCTTCCCGCACTTCGCGCTGTACGTGCCGACCGACGAGTTCGACGCCACGATCGAGTCGGTGCGGGCCGCGGGCGTGAAGATGCTCGGTGAGCCGTCGTCGCGCGTCGACTTCGGGACGCCGGTCCGGGCCGCGTTCATCACGGACCCGTCCGGCAACGTGATCGAGCTCACCGACGTGGGGCCGCTTTCTCGAGCCTGATCGGTTGGCCGAACGTGACTACTCGAAGGTGACGTTGACCGTCTTCACGCCTCCCGAGCAGTCGAGCGTGCCTTTCTTCGTCGGGCTCACGCGCACGAACTTGCCCTTCTTCACCTGCAGGATCACGCCGCAGGGACTGACCTTGCGGCCGCCGACGTCGGTGGGCCCGAGCATGCCGTCGGCCGTGAAGTCGTGGATCTTCGCCGCCTCCTCGAGGAAGCGAGCCCGCGTGAGACCGTTGTTGCCGTCGGCCTTCACGACGTTGTTCACGACGTCCCGGAAGAACAAGCCCGCCGTCCACGCTTGAGCGCCGAAGCCGTCGGCCTTGTCCTTGCCCCCGACGTTCTTCAGGTAGTTGCTCACCGACTTGTTCTGCTTCGCTTCCTCGAACGGGATGAAGAACAGCGTCACGTACTGGCCCTCGACTGCGCCCCCGCCTTCGGAGAGCAGGCGCTGGTCGTAGCACTGGAGGGCGCAGTCCCATACCTTGACGGTGTTCACGCCCTGGATCTGGGCTTCCTTGCGGAGAAGCACATCGGCCTTGTAGTCGACGTTGTTCAAGGCATATGTGCTGTTGTTCTGCTTGATCGCCTGCACGATCGGGGTGTACGCGGCCTGCGGCGACAGTCCGGACACCTTGAACTCGCCGTCCGACTTCACGCCGAACGACTTGTACATGGCGACGAGCGGGAGCGCGGCGTTCGTCGTCGACTTGAGGTCCCCGGCGAGCGTGAAGATCCCATGGAGATCCTTGCTGCGCTTCGTGTAGTACTTGGCGGCGCCCGTGCGGACCGTGACCTTCTTCTCCGCCGCGTCCTTCGTCGCGCAGTCGAGCCCGACCACGATGACGGGGAACGAGATCGGCGAGCATTGGTGTGCGATCTCGGTTTGCAGCACAGGCACGTCGGGCAGGCCCGTCGCCTTTCCGGCCTGGTCGACGCAGCTCGTCATCGGCTCGATGTTGTTCATGAACAGCGCGGTCGTGCCGACGATGGCGAAGTCCTCCTGGCACGCCCGCACCAGCGCGTTCCGCGCCTCGTCTGCGCTCAGCTTCGAGTCGATGAAGTCGACCTGGACCTTGCGGCCCCCGGCGACGCCGCCGTTGGCGTTGACGAACTTGGCGAACGCGTTGACACCGTCGACTGACCCCTGGAACAGCCCGGGCCGGGCGGCGTTGTCGACGTCGGCGATCACGGCGATGCGGATGGTGTCCGCCGTGACCCCGATCTCACCTCCCGCCGGCTGCTGTTGCTGCGGCCGGGCGGCGGCCGCCGTCGGGAGCAGCGCCCCCACGAGCCCGAGCGCGCCGACCAACACGACCCACCGTCGTCCATTCACGGCGCCCCCCATTGCTAGCCGCGTGAAATGTCCAATTTGTCGAGGACGACTTTGTATACAAAATTCGGCCCGCTGTCACGTCGGCCGTGCGCCCCGGCAGGGGGCGCCGTGCGTCAGTTCTCGGCGCCGAGGACGAGCGCGCTGGTCGGGACACCCGTGCCGGCGGTGACGAGCACGTGCTCGACCCCGTCGACCTGGTTCACCGACGTGCCCCGCACCTGACGCACACCCTCGGCGATGCCGTTCATGCCGTGGATGTACGCCTCGCCGAGCTGGCCCCCGTGCGTGTTGATCGGGAGCCGGCCGCCGAGCTCGACGTTGCCGTCACGGAGGAACTCCTTGGCCTCGCCCCGCTCGCAGAACCCGAACTCCTCGAGCTGCGGCAGCACGAGCGGCGTGAAGTGGTCGTAGATCACCGCCGTCTGGATGTCGTCGGGACCGAGCCCGGTCGTGTTCCAGAGCTGGCGGGCGACGAGCCCCATCTCGGGCAGGCCGGTGATCGACTCCCGGTAGTAGCTCGTCATCATGTCCTGGTTCTCGCCCGCGCCTTGCGCCGCCGAGTTGATGACCGCGGCCGGATGCGCGAGGTCGCGCGCCCGCTCGACCGACGTGACCACTATCGCCTGAGCGCCGTCGCTCTCCTGGCAGCAGTCGAGCAGGTGCAGCGGCTCGACGATCCAGCGCGACTCCTGGTGCTCCTCGAGCGTGATCGGCTGCTCGTAGAACCACGCCTTGGGGTTCGTCGCCGCGTGCTTGCGGTCGGCCACGGCCACCCGCCCGAAGTCCTCGCTCGTCGCGCCGTACTCGTGCATGTAGCGCGTCCCGAACATCGCCACCCACTGCGCCGGGGTGAGCAGACCGAACGGCGCGTACCAGGAGAAGTGCGCCTGGTCCGCGGTTGCGTACGGCGGCCCATGTAATCCGAGCAGCTGTGCACGCTGGTCCTGCACTCCCGCGCCGAAGCGTCGTCCCGACCGCTCGTTGAACGCCCGGTAGCAGACGACGTAGTCGGCGACGCCGGCGTGTACTGCCAGGACGGCCTGCTGCACCGTCCCGCAGGCGGCGCCGCCGCCGTGGTGGATGCGCGAGAAGAACGACAGCTCACCGACTCCGAGGTTGCGGGCGATCTCGATCTCGGGATTCGTGTCCTGGGTGAAGGTGACCATCCCGTCGACCTGCGCCGGTTCGAGGCCGGCGTCCGCGATCGCCGCCGCGCACGCCTCGACCGCCAACCGCAGGTCGGACCGTCCGGACTCCTTCGAGAACTCGGTGGCGCCGATGCCGGCGACGGCGGCGACGTCGCGGAGCTGATTGCGATCGCTCACCGGGGCAGCTCCAGCGCCACTGTGCCCGTCACGTGGTCGCCGAGGTCGTTCGCGCCCCGGACGTGCACCTCGATCACGCCGTCGTCCTTGGCGGTGACCTGGCCCGTCATCGTCATGGTGTCGCCGGGATGGTTGGGCGCGCCGAGGCGGATCTTCACGCTCTTGAGGATCGCGTCGGGCCCGGCCCAGTCGGTGATGAAGCGACCGACGAACCCGTTCGTCGAGAGGATGTTCATGAAGATGTCGGGCGAGCCGCGCTCCTGCGCGAGCCCCGGATCGTGATGCACGTCCTGGTAGTCGCGCGACGCGATCGCGGTCGCGACGATGAGCGTGCGTGTCAGCGGGATGACGAGCGTCGGGACCTCGTCACCGACCTGCACGTCGTCGTAGCGGAGCGTGGTGCGCTGCTTCGTCTCCCCGGAAGGACTGCTCGTCATGCCGGTGCCTCCGCGAGCGCTCGGCCGAGCCGGGCGAGCTGCGCGCTCGCGCCTCCCAGCGTGTCCTCGATCTGCTTGCCCCACAGGAAATAGCGGTGCACCGGATAGTCGATATCGGCGCCCATACCGCCGTGGAGGTGCTGCGTGATGTGCACGACGCGCTGGCCGCCTTCGGAGGCCCACCACTTCGCCACCATGACCTCGCGGGTGGCGTCGAGACCGGCGGTGAGCCGCCACGCCGCCTGCCACAGCGTGACGCGCATGGCTTCGGTGTCGATGTACGCGTCGGCCGCCTTGA
>Ga0075434_100006240_pt1 | contig 10918 bp, 20 predicted proteins | sample RhiMethybrSRZTD3_FD_75298 | JGI IMG/M metagenome (GOLD analysis project Ga0075434, IMG submission 75298) | Populus rhizosphere microbial communities from Tennessee, USA - Rhizosphere MetaG P. TD hybrid SRZTD3 | ecosystem: Host-associated > Plants > Roots > Rhizosphere > Soil | place: USA...
CGCCTAACAAGCAGTTGCAGCGGACCGTGATACGGCGTCGCGGCGACGGCACGAGCGCTCCATTTCATTATGCGCTCGTGCCGCGCACCACACGGCATCGCGCGGCCGCTGAACTGCGGTGTTAGATGCCGTACGCAGTGCTTAGCATCCTCAGGTTTGCGGTCATCGCATTGGTCGCCAGCGTCGTGGTCGATTTACCGGCAAAAGCGCAAACTGGCGACGTGTGGCCGGAACTCCCTACGTCGGGCTTCATCAGGGGTCGCGCCGCGACAAAGGAAGATGTCACTGCTGGAGTTGCCGCCTTTCACCTCGCATCCAAGGACGACACTCCAGAAGGACGCCCACTTCCAATCGAAGTGCCTCAATACGCGTTCCACCACGATGAAAGCACCGGCATCGATACGCCGGTGATTATTATCCAGGCGGAGACTAACGGCGACATGAGTGTCATTGGTTATGTAGAGGCCAAGGCTGCGGTCATTGGAGTTGGTACCCTTCCAGAGTTTCGCCTCCTCGGTACGGACCGCAGCACACTTCCCGGCATCTAACTATGCGTTGGAGCGGTCCGTGACAGGTTGGCAGGTGGGCGCCTCGCGCGGCCCGCTCAACGCGGACGTTAGGTCGCATCTCATGTCGTTTCGCATCGTGGGGACGGTGCTCATGATGACTCTGGCTCCGTCCAGCGCTTTGGGCGGCAACTCGGGCTTTAGCTGCCCTCTCAGTCCTGTCGAATTTGGCGCGCCCAATGCTTACCCCGACGACACCGGCTTGGTGTTTTGGTGGTATGTCAGTGCCGACCGTGAAATATGGGCGGCGGCCGCAAACATGGAGGCTGGCGATAACAAAGTGCCATGGATTCGTCCCAAGGGGACCAAGCTTCAGGTCACCGCGCGTCGACTCGACGCCCAAAGCCCCTCGGGGGTCGCGAGCATCCCCGACGGCTATAGCGGCAGGTTTCAGGCCTCTGCGTTGTCATTTCCTGCTGAGGGTTGTTGGGAAGTGACGGCGAAATCGGGTACCAGCGAATTGACTTTCGTTACGCTCGTTCGCAAAGCCCTACCAGGCACCGGCGATGCGACCTAACTATGCGTTGGAGCGGTCCGTGAGAGCTTGGCAGGGGTGCGCCGCGGGCGCGGGGAAAATTGTCGCGCCCGCGGCGCCTGGTTCGGCTTCACCGCGGCCCGCTCAACGCGGACGTTAGGCCACACCGTGAGCGACGCAAGTGCTTGGTTTTGGATCCTGCCCGGACACTTCGCCGGCCTGGTGATCTCCGGCTTGGGTGGACGGTGGTTTCGCGCATTAGGGGCCGCGCTGGGACTGAACATGTTGCCGGCCATGCAGGTGGCACCATCTGAACGAAAAGTCTTTTGGATACTTACCGTTCTGAATCCTTATCCGTGGTTGGTACTGATCGGCATTCCATATTTCCTCTACCGGCAGATCGAAGATCCTCTCCCAGCCGGTTGGTTCTGGTTTTTCCTTGGCGCAATTTTGACTGTTGCTGCCTTTCCACTGCTTGGGGTTGCGATCTGGTGGCGCAAAGGACGCCGCTCTCGCAGCAATGTGGCCTAACTATGCGTTGGAGCGGTCCGTGACACCGTTGAGCGAGCGCGCCGCAGGCGCGCGGAAAATTATCGCGCCTGCGGCGCAAGTTATGGCAGTGCCTCGGCCCGCTCAACGCGGACGTTAGGCGCCTCCCTATGCCGACCAAGCCTATCGAGCGCTTACTTTTCGCCCAGGGCGGCTTGTGCTTCTTCTGCCAGCAGAAACTCGCGGTGGCTGATGCCAGCGTTGAGCACCTTGTGGCCACGTCGAATGGTGGTGGCAATGGTGACGAGAACACCGTTGCGTGCTGTAAGGCACTCAATGCGTTGCTAGGGCGCATGAGCTTGAAGGAGAAACTGCGGGTTGTTCTAAATCAGAAAGGAGTGTTTAAGTGCCCCAACGGTGCTCCGAAACTGAAAGCCTCGGTTGCACTCCCGGAGGGTGCGATCGAGCGAGTTAAGGCGGATTTACTGAAACGCGGTAAGGCTTGTCCCGGCACCGTGAAGACTCTCACGAGCACCATTAACAATCTATTTCAGAATCAGCTGTCGCCGCAGCAAATAGCCAATCTGATAAGCAAGCTCAAATCAGCTCGATTGATTTCGATAAGTGGTACGAAAGTGTCGTATGACCTCACCTCGAGCGCCTAACAAGCAGTTGCAGCGGACCGTGATACGGCGTCGCAAGCGCGGCGCATGTGCGTCACTTCATTATGCACACGCGCCGCACTTCACACGGCAGTGCGCGGCTGCTGAACTGCGGCGTTGGACGTCACTAAAGGAGCAGCACTGTGAGTAGCAGATATATTGTTGTTTCTGGAGTGATCTTCGGATTCATAGCGCTTGCGCAGTTACTCCGCGCTGTGAATCAAGTGCCGGTTCATGCTGGTAGTGTTGAAATTCCTGTCTGGGCGTCCTGGCTCGCTGCTGTGGTAGCCGGCGGCATGTGCACATGGGCGGTCGCTGCGCGCAAGTAAGGCAGTGACGCCCAACTATGCGTTGGAGCGGTCCGTGACGAGCTCGAGCGAGCGCGCCGCAGGCGCGCGGAAGATTGTCGCGCCTGCGGCGCGCTATCCGGGCTCGTGCCCTGCCTCTCAACGCGAGCGTTAGGCGCCACTACAGCCTGCAGTTTTCGGGGAGCGCTCATGAATCTCGCGAATGCAAAGGTTGCTCAGCTTCTGATTCCAGTCGAGGACTTCGAGAAGGGCGTGACGTTCTATCGAGATGTACTAGGCGTGCCGCTCCTGTTCGCTGCTCCACCGCAGATGGCATTCTTCAATTGTGGTGGAGTTCGGCTACTCGTTGGCGTGATGCCGCCTGGCCAGAACGCCCAGAGAGGATCTGCAATTTACTTTCAGATCCCGGATATCCACGCTGTGTATTCTTCGCTCAAAAGCAAAGGCGTAACTTTTAGCGCAGAGCCTCATGTCGTGAACCGCACACCGAAGTCCGAGCTATGGCTGGCGGAGTTCACTGATCCTGATGGCAACCAGTTGGCGCTCATGAGCGAAGTGGCGACTAGTGGCGCCTAACAATGCGTTGGAGCGGATCGTGACAGCATTGGGCGGGCGCGCGGCGGGCGCGCGGCCAGCTCAACGCGGACGTTAGACCGCACAAAATCAGGCTATTCCTGCATTCCTTGCAATCACGTCATTTATATGCATAATATATGCATACGGAAATCGAGTGGGATTCGGACAAGGCCGCCTCGAATCTCAAGAAGCATGGAGTCAGTTTCGAAGAAGCTGCGACCGCCCTACTCGATCCGATGGCTTTAGCCCAGGAGGATGCCGCCTCGGAAGGCGAGCCACGCTGGGTGCTGGTTGGCATGAGCGCTCAGTTGCGACTGCTGACGGTTGTTTACACGTTGCGCCGTCAGGATCGGATTCGACTCATTTCGGCGCGTCGAGCCACGCGTAAAGAGGCCAAACACTATGCGTAAGCAGTACGACTTCTCCAAGGCCAAGCGTGCCAAGGATGTTCCACACCTCGCCCGACTGCACGCCGAGGCAAAGGGCAAGACTCGAATTACCATCATGCTGGATAACGACCTGCTGATGACTTTCCGAGCCAAGGCCGAGGCCGAGGGCATTGGCTATCAGACCCTCATCAATCAAAAGCTGCGCGGTGTCGCCGGTGCTTCTCCGGTCGATGAGGCAACCTTGCGTAGAGTGCTGAGAGAAGAGCTCAAGGCCGGCTGAGTTTCAGATCCGCATGTGCGGTCAAACCAGGCGATGCAGCGGTCGGCGCTTGTCGTCACGCCGCTTGCAACCCGGGCAAGCGGCGCGCCGACTGCGCTCCGCCGCTGATCACGGACGTTAGGTGTCACCAGCGTGGCATTTCGCTGCGACATATGTGGCAATGCGCATGACGGACTCCCCGATGTGGCTTACCGCTGGCCGGATCATTACTTCAGCATCCCAGAATCGGAACGTAACAAGCGAGTTCATGGCACTACCGACATATGTTCCATAGATGACGAAGACTTCTTTGTGCGTGGCGTCATCTTGATACCCATAAAGGATTCGAAAGACTCATTTGGACTTGGTGTTTGGGTCTCCCAAAAGCGCGAGAATTTCAAGACTTATCTGGCCAATTTTGACTCGGCAGAAATCGGTCCATTCTTCGGCTGGCTCTGCAATCGCATCCCTTTCTACGATGAGGATACGTTGGCGTTGAAGACGATGGCCCACTTTCAAGGCAACAACCAGCGTCCGCTCATCAAGTTAGAGCCGTCTGAACATCCCCTCTACAGGGACTATGCTGAAGGAGTCACCTTGGATCGCGCTTGGGCAATCGTGCATTCCCGCAATCAAATTGGTGACACCTAACTATGCGTTGGAGCGGTCCGTGAAGAGCTCGAGCAAGCGCGGCCCGCGCGGGCTCAAGTTATGGCGCTAAAGGACAATGACATGAATAGTGGAAGTCACGGCGATCGCTCGCGGCCAAAATCGCGTCGTGCAGCAATAGTCAGTGCTCTTATCGCTGCCTTCATCACGGCTGGTGCGGTGTCGTGGGCTACGCCGGACGGCAACCTGGTCGTTACTTTGGTGCCGGCGCTGGCGGTTGGTCTGGCTGTGTTTGCCCTCGTTTCGTGGCGTTCCCGGAAATGAGCGGTTGGCGGACGTGCCCGACGCAAACTACGTAATTCGCCTGGCGGCTCCCGCCGACGCATCGGCTATCAGTGACGTGATCGCAGCATCTGCGCGCGGACTCAGTGTCGGACACTACGAGCCCGAAGTGGTGGAGGCCGCCCTTCGCGGCGCCTTCGGCGTCGATTCCCAGCTGGTGGATGACCGAACGTATTTCGTCGCCACGGTCGACGATGCCATCGTCGGATGCGGTGGCTGGAGCCGGCGGCGTACGTTATTTGGCGGTGACGCCTTCACGGTCCGGGATGCGACCCCTCTCGATCCAGCCACGGAGGCGGCCCGGATTCGCGCATTCTTCGTGCTTCCGTCGCATGCCCGTCAGGGCATCGGCCGGGCTATCCTGCAGCGCTGCGAGTCTGAGGCGGCATCGTTGGGTTTCTCGCGGTTCGCGCTCATGGCCACTTTGCCGGGCGTCAAGTTCTACTCGACGCTTGGCTACGCGGCAGACGAGCCCCTGATGTACGACTTGGGTCAGGGGAGTTCGATTCGATTTGTTCCCATGCACAAGCAGACATGATCATCCGCCGTCTTGCATCGTCCGACGTCGAACGGGCGGCGCCACTGATGGCTGACCTCGGCTACCCGGTAACCGTGGACACCTTTGCCGAGCGCTTCGCCGCGCTGTCCGCCAATCCATCCAGCGCAGTCCTGGTTGCCGAAGCGGATGGGAGCTTCCTGGGACTCGTATCCGTGCACAGCTTCGAGATGCTCCATCGTCCCGGCCGCCTCGGCCGCATCACGGCGCTCGTCGTCGCCTCATCGGCGCGGGGCCGCAGCGTCGGCACGGAACTGCTCAAGGCCGCCGAAGAGCACCTTCAGCAGAGTGGCTGCACGATGCTGGAAGTCACGAGCAACGACCGGCGCGCGGATGCGCACGCCTTCTATGCGGCGCGCGGCTACCGTGAGAAGCGAGTCCGGTTCGTCAAGAGTCCCGCGAGCTGATTTGCACCTGGGACGCCGCCGATGAATGAAGCGGGACTGCTGTGGGGCGTGCTGTTCGGATCCATCGGTCTCGGCTACTTCATCTACGGCCGCAGGCAGAAAGCTCCGATCGCCTTCATCTGCGGCTTGCTGCTGATGGGCTATTCGTACTTTTTCGACAACACCTTCGTCATCGTGGCCATTGGCAGCGTGCTCGCGGCGGTGCCCTATTTCATTCGCCTGTAAATCAATTGCGTCGCAGTGACTTCACGTGCGCCACGAACTGATCGAGGGCGATGTCGGTCCCCTCCTGCCAGCCGGATGACTTGTTCTTCTCAAGGTCCGCTTCATCCCGGTGCAGCGCGGTGAAGACGTAGCGGGTTCCCGTTCCCTTGGACTCCATCGTGACGATGGCAGTGATCGGAACGTCGTCGAAGACCGCCGGACGGTAGCCGGGGAACAACATGGAGGTCCAGACCAGCCGTTCCATCGGAACGACGTCCAGAAAACAGCCGAGGTTGGGGAAGTCCTGGCCGTTCTCCCCGGCGATGTCGATGCTGAAGATGCCGCCCGGCCGCACGTCCATCTCGGCTCGCGACACACGGCCCCAGGCCTTGGGCATGTACCACTCCTTGAGGTGCTCCGGCTTCGTCAACGCTTCCCAGACGAGCCGCACGGGCGCATCGATGAACCGTTCGAAGACGAGATCCACGGTCGGATCGATCGCAAATTGCTTTCTCATGACTCCGATTCCTTCGACTTGAGTTTCCTGACGTACTGGTCGAACCGGTCCAGCCGGGCTTCCAGCAGGCGGCGGCGCGCGGTCAGCCAGTCCTCGGCGACCTTGAACCGCTCGGGTGCGATCTCGTACGTCCGCACACGCCCCCGCTTCTTCGACTTGACCAGCCGGCTCTGCTCGAGCACGGACAGGTGCTGCACGAATGACGGGAGTTTCATGTCGAACGGTGCCGCCAGCTCGCTGACGGTGGCCGGGCCGACAGTCAGCTGCTCCAGGACTTTCCGCCGGGTCACATTGGACAGGGCGTAGAAAACGTCGTCAGCAACTGCCGTTTGAGCCATTTCGATACCCGTCGATTGGTTGAGGCACCCGATCCGACAGCGTGACTTTATCGCTCCATCAATACTAAGGTCAATACCTAAGTATAAACATGCGTTGCCGAGGGCACCTTTGACATTGCGGCGCCCGCGGCGCCTGCTATTACGATGGCTCGTCCCGCTGCCGCGATGTTGCTGGCGCTGGCCTGGATTCCACATGCGGCCGCGCATTCATGCCCCTCCTTCGCCGGCCAGGAATGGGAGTTCACCGGCCACCTCGTGAACCGCATTTATCCGGGGCCGCCGGACTACAAGAGCGTGACCAGCGGCGATGAGCCGATCGTGCGCTGGTATGTGCAGCTCGCATGGCCGGCCTGCTTCGCGGAGTACCGGGACATTTCCCGGTTTCAGCTTGCGTTGACGCCGGAGGAAGTCGATCGGTATAGCCAGTTCCTTGGCAAGGCGATCAGGGTCACGGGTACCCTTGTGGAAGGGAGTTCGGGTTACACCACCTCGCTTGTCATGCACGTCTCCGGCTTGGTGCGGTACGCCCCGAGAGCCACGCCGTAAATGCTCGTGATTCGACCGCTGACGCCTGCCGATGAGACCCAGGTGCTCAAGATCAACGTCGAGGCACGGCCCAACGTGGCCGCGCTTGACCGCGTCGAATTGGCTCGGCTTTCGAGCCTGTCGCGCACTCACTTCGTGGCTGTCGATGGAGAATTGGTTCGCGGCTACGCGCTGAATTTCGCCCGTGACGACGCCTATGACGGCGAAGAGTTCCAAGCGTTGAGATCGCTCATTGCCCAGCCGTTCGTGTATATCGACCAGGTGGCCGTGACGGGCCCGGCACGGGCTCAAGGCATCGGGCGGCGCCTCTATGAGGCACTCGAGTACGCCGCATCGGAGCGGAGAATCGATCGCCTGTGCTGCGAGGTGAACACTACGCCCCCGAATCCCGGATCGCTGGCCTGCCATGCCCGGCTGGGGTTCAGCACGCTCGGGTCCATGGACACGCGGGATGGACGAAACGTCGTCCTTCTTCAGAAACTCCTCACCGTGCGATGATCTTGTGTAGCCATGGAAGCCTCAGCGCACGAGCTGCTTGATGCCTGGGAATCCTTCTACGTGATTCTCGGCAGCTCGGCCGCGGCACTTACGGGCCTGCAGTTCGTCGTCATCGCCGTCGTCGCGGATACGCCTGGTCTTCGGAGCGAAGAGAGCGTCGGAGCCTTCGCGACACCGACCATTTTTCACTTTTGCCAGAGCCTCGTCATCGCCGCGGTCCTGTCGGCGCCGTGGCAGAGCATGGCTCCCGTCGTCTGGCTGCTCGTCGCCAGCGGCGGCGCGGGTGTCTTTTACACGTTGATTGCGTTCCGCCGCGCGCGGCGGCAGACCACCTATCATCCGGTCGCCGAAGACTGGCTGTGGCACACCGCGCTGCCGTTGGCGACGTACGGCGCGCTGCTGGTGGCGGCATTCTGTCTTCTGCAGGACCCGGCAGCCGCGTTATTCTTCGTGGGAGCCGTGGTGCTCTCGCTCATCATCATCGGCATTCACAATGCCTGGGATGCCGTGGCATACATCGCGACGCAGCCGCGCTGCAAACCATGACCCATCGCGCCATCATCGACACGGCAATCCTGATCGGCTGGTCGCCGGACGGGAAATGCGTCTATAGCTCGGCGATCCCGCTGGGCCAGTACTGGGACGGCGACCATGTCTGGGACAGCGCCGACGGGATCAAGAAAATCCACCTCGAGAAACTGCGGGGATTCCTGTTCGACGCGCACGGTGTCCTGACCCAGGAGTTCGAAAGCAACTTCGACGTTCTCACGGGCCGCTTCAAGGGCGGATGGACGAAACATGCGGACGGCAAGTTCGAGCGCTCATGATCGCGCCGAGCCATTCCAGGTAACCCATGGCGACCGCCGAACAGCCCCGCCCGCCTCTCCCGCCTTTCACGCCCGAGACCGCGGCGCAGAAGGTGCGGATGGCCGAGGACGCCTGGAACACCCGCGACCCGCAACACGTTTCCCTGGCATATACGCCCGACAGCGTGTGGCGCAACCGCTCCGAGTTCCTCGCCGGGCGCGAGTCCATCCGGCAATTCCTGGTGCGCAAGTGGGCCAGGGAACTCGACTACCGGCTCATCAAGGAACTCTGGGCCTGCCACGGGAATCGCATCGCGGTGCGGTTCGCGTACGAGTGGCACGACGACTCAGGCAACTGGTTCCGGTCCTACGGCAACGAGAACTGGGAGTTCAACGATTCGGGATTCATGCAGCGTCGTATCGCGAGCATCAATGACCTCCCCATCGCCGCAACCGAGCGGAAGTACCATTGGCCGCTCGGACGGCGACCGGACGACCACCCCGGACTCTCGGCGCTCGGGCTCTGATGAAAAAGAGCAGTCCAAAACCCGGCGAGTCTCCCTCGAAGCTGATTGACGCGAGAATCAAGGAGCTCGGCGACTGGCGCGGCAAGGCGCTTGCCCGTCTGCGCAAGCTCATCAAGGAAGCTGATCCCGACGTCGTCGAGGAGTGGAAGTGGGCAGTTCCCGTGTGGTCGCACGACGGGATCCTCTGCACCGGAGAGACCTACAAGAAGGCCGTGAAGCTCACCTTCGCCAAGGGGGCATCCGTCAAGGACCCGGCGAAGCTCTTCAACTCGAGCCTCGAAGGGAACACGCGGCGCGCCATCGATTTTCACGAAGACGACAAAATCGACGAAACAGCGTTCAAGGCACTCATTCGAGCCGCAGTCGCAGTGAACAAATCCAAGGGATCCCAATCATGAAAGTACTCGTGCGCAATCTCGCAGCCGTCGCGATGGGTTCACTGCTCACGGCCACCGCCCAGGCGGGCCCCTATGCCGATGACATGGGCAAGTGCCTCGTGCGGGAAACCGGCCAGGCGGAGCGGACGGCGATCATGAAATGGCTCTTTGCGGCCATGGCGCTGCATCCCGACGTGCAGTCGATGTCGACCATCGACACCGCGGCGCGCGACACGATCAATCGCGACGTGGGCACGCTGTTTCAGCGACTGCTGGTCGAGTCGTGCCGGTCCGAGTCGTCCCTCGCGATCAAGTACGAGGGCGCGGCGGCCTTGCAGTCCGCGTTCAGTGTGCTCGGCCAGGTGGCGATGCAGGAGCTGATGGCGAATCCGAACGTGAACGCGGGGCTCGGCGAACTGGAGAAGTACGTGGACCAGAAGCGCATCGCGGAGCTCGGCGTCTCCACGCCACCGCCGGCGAACTGACCGGACTAGGCGCTGTTGACCGCCGTCGTCAGCACCATGCCGAGAAGCACGGAGGCGATGCCGGCCCATTGCAACGACGATGGGCGTTCCTTGAGCACGACCCAGGCAAACCCGAGCGTCACCACGGGATAGGCGCCCGCGAGCGGCGTCACGAGCGACGCCGGCCCGTGCTTGTAGGCGATCGCGACCAGGAGGCTCCCGACCGCCATCGTCGCCATCGGCCCGAACGCGCGCAGCCATTCGGCGCGCGTGCCGCCGCGCGCAGCGCCCTTCAGGATTCCGTAAAGGCCGAGCGTCGAGATGCCGCCGATCGCGATGAACAGGGCCATGTTCCCTTCGTGCGCGGCGGGGAAATAGTACGCGTACCGGATCAAGGTGCCACTCACGCCCCAGATCACGAGTGCCGCGCCCGCGTAGAGCATCCATCGCTTCTGCGTGTTTGCACGCGCGCTCGGCGGCGAGTACGCGAGCGCAATGCAGCCGAGCAGCACCGCGGCGACGCCGAGTCCTTGCGCGAACGTCAGGTCCTCGCCCAGGAAGCTGCGCGCGAAGATGACGGTGAGCGCGGGATACGCCGCCGACAGCGTGCCTACGATGGATATGGGCCCGTAGGTGATCGACTGGTAGTAAAAGATCCAGGCGATGCCATCGAGCACGTAGGCGAGCAGGCCCCAGAACGCGAAGTCGCGACCCTCCGCCGCGAATGCGGGTGGCGAATCGCTGATGGCCCAGAACGCCGTGTTGACGAGTGCGTTCGCGAGCGCGTAGTAGAGGCAGAAGCGAGCGGCCGAGACCTCGCCGATGTATTTCTTGACGAGGCCCTGGGCGACGCCCCAGGCAACGAGCGCGCCCAGCGTCGGCGCAAGCCACGGCAGCTGGCCGAGTTCCGTCGGCTGCATGTGATCCCCCCTGAAGCAGCGATGCGATTATTCTTGGTGGGCGCTGGCCGGGCAAGTCACGTGATTTGGGCGCACAATGCCCC
>Ga0075434_100006242_pt1 | contig 10917 bp, 10 predicted proteins | sample RhiMethybrSRZTD3_FD_75298 | JGI IMG/M metagenome (GOLD analysis project Ga0075434, IMG submission 75298) | Populus rhizosphere microbial communities from Tennessee, USA - Rhizosphere MetaG P. TD hybrid SRZTD3 | ecosystem: Host-associated > Plants > Roots > Rhizosphere > Soil | place: USA...
TCTTTGACTTGTGTCAGTAGCCGTCCTACGCAGCCTCCCCAAGAATTCGCACGTCGCCAAGCTCTGACATCGCGGCGGCGCTGCATTCGTCGCGGCCGGGTAGATTCGGATCGCCCGGGACAAACATTCGAGGACACGGAGGTCCTGAGAACACCAGCTGGAGAAGACCATGAGACTGTTAGACAAGCTGCTGGGGCCGAATGTGGTTGAACAAGGCGAACTAACAGACATGAGCAGGTGGTCCGAATCTCCTGTACCCGGGCGCGCACAGCACTGGCTCGATAACTACATATTCGATGAAGAACCCTTGATCGAATCGCTGCTGAGGTCGGACGAGCTCAACTGAACTACCGGCGATCCGCGTCTAGCTAGCCTCGCACGTTCCTGGCGAGCATCTTAGGCTGCTCGCCATTCGCCGGCACGACCGTGCTCCGGCAGCCGTCCTTGCGCCTGGTGTTCATTGACGGACCTCCACGGGCGCATCTTGAAGCGCGCGGTCTATACTCGCCAGGCGGCGAGGGGGGCTCGAATGAACAGATCGGCAATAGCGGTCCTTTCGATTGCGTGGCTGCTTGCGGCGCCTGCCCGCGCTGACGGTACGGAAACCGTCGCGCTGATCGGCACCGGCGACATGGGCGATTCGCTCGGGCCGCGCCTGGCAACCGTCGGCTATCACGTCATCTACGGCACTCGCAGTCCCGGCAGCGATCGCATTCGGGAGCTCATCGCCAGCACCGGGCATGGCGCCACGGCGTCGACGCCGCAGGAAGCGGCCCGGTCGGCAGGCATCGTGTTCCTGCTAGTGCCCTGGCCCGCGATGGAAACCGTCGCGCAGAGCCTCGGCGATCTCGCGGGCAAGATCGTCGTCGATATCTCGATGCCGTTCGAGCAGGGGCCCGACGGCTATCCGCAGACCAGGCTCAAGACCTCCAGCGCGGAAATGATCCAGGAATGGAATCCGAAGGCAAAGGTCGTCAAGGCGTTCGCGGCACAAGGCTCATACATCATCGACCAGCCGCTCGCTGCCGGCGGTCCCGTGACCGTGCCGATCGCCTCCGATCACAGGGACGCGAAGGAGAAGGTGTCGGAGATCGCGGGCGCACTGGGTCTCGATCCGGTGGACTTCGGGCCGCTGCGCATGGCGCGGCAGATCGAGGCGATGCAGATGATCTACATGATCCCGTTCGTGCAGGAACGGAAGGTCTTCTGGGAGTTCTACTTCCGGCGCAGCAATTACTGGGCCTGCAACCCGACGGGCGAGACGCTCGTCCCCGTGTTCGACGCGGACGATCTCGCCGTCATGCGCGGCAGCTTGCAATCGATCGAGCCCTGCCCGAAATGACTGCGCGCCGCTACGACGCCGTCATCATCGGCGCCGGGCACAACGGCCTCACCTGCGGCGCCTACCTGGCGCGCGCGGGGAAAAAAGTGCTGGTACTCGAGCGCCGCGACGTCATCGGAGGAGCGGCAGTGACCGAGGAATTCTCCCCGGGATTCCGCACGTCGACGTTTTCCTATCTCATGAGCCTGCTGCATCCCAAGGTGATTCGCGATCTCGGCCTGCGCGACCTCGGGATCACGGTACTCCCGGCCACGGATCTCTTCTGCCCGATCGGCAAGGACGACTACATCGTCTTCAGCGGCGACGTCGAAAAGACGTCGCGCGAGTTCGCCCGCTTCTCGAAGCACGACGGCGCCGTCTATGCTGAATTCGACAGGTTCCTGAATGAAGCGGCCAACGTCGTGCGCAGGCTACTGTTCGACACGCCGGTGGATCCTTCGCGGCGAGATTTCGCGGGCGTGCGCGAACTCGTCAAGCTCGCCTGGAAATACCGCCGGATCGGTAAGAACTTCTACCGCGTCGTCGACTTGCTCACGATGAGCGCGGACGAGTACCTGTCGCGCTGGTTCGAGCATGGCGTGACGCGCGCGGTGCTCGGCTACTACTGCTCGATTGGGACCTTTGCGGGGCCGAAGACGCCGGGCTCGGCCTATGTCGTCCTTCACCACATCATGGGCGAGCACGAAGGGGCGGGCGGCTGGGGTTTCATCCGTGGCGGCATGGGCGCCATCAGTGCGGCCATCGCGGAGTCCGGCCGCCGCCATGGAATGGAAATCCGGACCGGCGCCGAAGTCGCGCGGGTGGACGTCCGCGACGGACGGGCCACGCGCGTCGTCACGAAGGCCGGCGACGAGTTCGATGCCCGCGTAGTCGCCAGCAACGCGAGCTGCAAGGTGCTCTTCGATTGCCTGCTGGATCCTGCCGAGCTGCCGCCCGAGTTCCTCGCCCACATCCGCGGCTACAAGACGTTCTCGACGGCTTTCAAGGTCAACGTGGCTGCTGAGTCGCCACCCCGATTCTCAGCATTCGATGCGGACGCCTGCGGCTTCGCGGCGCCCAACTACGCGCACATCGGGCCGGACATCGAGTACCTGCAAGCCGCGTACGAGGACGCCTGCCACGGCCGCTGGTCGAGCCGCCCGTTCATTACCGCCGTCGTGCCGACGACGGTCGACGACACGCTTGCACCGGCCGGGAAGCACGTGGTCAACCTGTTCGGCGGGCACGCACCCTACGAGCTCAAGGGCTCGAGCTGGGAGTTCGAGCGCACGCGCTTCCTCAAGAACGTGTTCGACACGATCGACGAGCTGGCGCCCGGCTTCAGCGACGGCGTCATCGCCGAGCAGCTGCTCCTGCCGCCGGACATCGAGCGGATCATCAACACTCCGCATGGCCACATCTTTCACGGCGAGCTTTCGTTGGAGCAGCTGTTCTTCCAGCGTCCGGCGCCGCATTACGCCGATTATCGCTCGCCGATTCGCGGGCTTTACCAATGCGGATCCTCGACACACCCGGGCGGTGGCGTATCGGGAATCCCCGGTCACAATGCTGCCCGCGAAATCCTGAAGGACTGGAGGTCGCTCCGTGACTGATGCGGCCCCGCAGCGCGAGGGAGACTCTTGGATCGACACGCTGATCGAGGCGCAGCGGCCCGGCCACTCGCTGGACCAGGCCTTCTACACGCATGCGGCGGTATTCGAGCGCGACCGCGAGCGGGTATTCCGCAACCACTGGATCATGGCCGGCCACGCGTCGCAGATCCCGAAGCCGGGCGACTATTTTCTCTTCGAGCTCGCCGGCGAGTCGATCATTCTCGTCCGTGACGGCACGGGCGGCATACATTCGCACTACAACGTGTGCCGGCATCGCGGAAGCCACGTGCTGCTTCAGCCGGAAGGCAATGCGCGCGCACTGACTTGCCGCTATCACGGCTGGACCTATTCACCGGACGGGAGCCTGTTGGCAGCGCCGCGGATGCCGGAGGACTTCAAGCCGGACTGTCATGGCCTGAAGCCGTGCGCATTGCGGATTGTCGAAGGGCTCCTGTTCGTCAGCCTGTCGGACGAGCCTGCGCCGAGCCTCGACGACGTTGCCGCCGGACTCGGGCCCTACCTGCGCTTGCAGGGAACCGCCCGGGCGCGCGTCGCCCACCGCAAGATCTGGCGCGTCGACGCCAACTGGAAGCTCGCGGTGGAAAACTACCTCGAGTGTTATCACTGCAAGCCGGCACATCCCCAGTACTGCGGTGTCGAGATCAAGGCAGACAGCATCGGCGACGGGTCGCCCGCGGCGATGGCGCGATACGAGGCGCGCCACGGCGTGTGGCTCGAGCGGGCCACTTCGCTCGGGGCGGTCTTGCCGGAGTATGGCGTCGAGCTGCCGCTCGACGAGCGGCTGCCGTACGCGCAGTTCGGCGCCGCATACCGCGCGCCGCTCCGGGAGTCGCACCGGAGCGCGACCGAGGATGGCCTTCCCGCGGCGCCGCTGATGGGGGATTACAAGGACTACGACGGCGGTGAGACTGCGCTCGGTCTCGGCCCTTTCACCTACATGCTGGCCTATAACGACTACGCCACTTTTTTCCAGTTCGTGCCGCGCGACGCCGAGCGAAGCGACATCGTTGTCACCTGGCTCGTCAACGGCGGTGCTCGCGATGACATCGACTACGACCGTGACCGGCTGACCTGGCTCTGGACCGTGACGACCGAGCAGGACAAGTCGATCATCGAGGCGAACGCAGCCGGCATCCGCTCGAGTCGCTACGAGCCGGGCCCGTCGTCGAATCTCGAGTACGACCTGGACGGGTTTCGGGAGTGGTACCTCGGCGTGATCGGTGGGAAGGGCCGTGTCGCACGGCTCGCGCGCCGCGGCGGCGGCCGGTACTTCGGCGTCTGAGCTGCTCCGGCGCGCCATGAACGCCTACACGACGGGGATCCTGGTCAGTCTGGCCGTGTACCTCCTAGTGGGTACCTACGCGGGCCGCAAGGTCAGGCACCTCGAGGACTATTTCGTCGCAGGGAGGCGCGCCCCGACTCTGCTGATCGTCGGCACGCTGGTCGCGAGCCTCCTCAGCACGACGGCGTTCCTCGGCGAAGCCGGCATGGCGTATTCGGGTTACGGCGCGCTCGTGCTGACCCTCGTCATCGTGAATGTCATCGGCTACATCGTCGGAGCGCTGTTCTTTGGCCGGCAATTGCGCAGAAGCCGCGCGCTCACGGTCGCGGAGTTCTTCGGTCGGCGCTTCGCGAGCCGGCGCGTACAGTCTGCGGCCGGTCTCATGATCGTCGTCGGCCTCGGCGCGTACCTCATGGCGGTGACCCAGGGAACCGCGCTCGTGGTCTCGGACGTATCGAACGTTCCCTATGGCACGGCGCTCTTCGTGGTGTGGATCGGTTACACGGCTTTCACGTTCTACTCAGGCTCGCGCGGCGTCGTAATCAACGACACGATGATGTTCGTCCTGTTCATGATCGGCGCATTCGTCGCCCTCGGCTTCGTCGTTGGCTCGGCCGGTGGCTGGTTCCACGCCGTCGAGGCGCTCGCGACTTTCCCCGACAAGCCGGGCATCATCGCCTGGCACGGCATGAACGGCCCGGCGGCGACGTGGAAGACGCCGGCCGATGCGCTGACCTGGGCCGTGATCCTCGGAGTCGCCTGGTCGGTGGTCGTCGCGGTGAGCCCCTGGCAGGCAAGCCGCTACCTGATGGCGAAGAACGAGCACGTCGTCATCCGCGCGGGCTGCGGCGCCGGGCTCGCGCTGCTCGTGCTCTATCCGGCCCTGATGTTCTGCGGCGCGGCGATCAACCTCGGCAATTCCCGCGTCGAACCGGCGGAAGGAGCGATGATATGGGCCGCGCTACACCTGATGCCAAAGCTCGCCGGCGTCGTCGTCATGGCGGGCATCGCGGCGGCAGGCCTCTCGTCGGCGACGACATTCCTTTCGCTCGTCGCTTTCAGTGCGAGCCATGACGTACTGCCGCAGGCGGAAATGGACGACGCGCGACGGCTTCGTATCAGCCGTTGGAGCATGCTGGCTGTGGGGCTCGCGGCGCTGGCCCTTTCGATGACGGTCCCGCCCAACATCTTCTGGATCACCTATTTCGCGGGCACGGTGTTCGCGTCGTCCTGGGGGCCCGTCGCCTTCCTGAGCGTCTGGAGCTCACGCATTACCGAGGCGGGCGCCTTCTGGGGCCTTATTGCCGGGTTTGCCGGCAACGTCGTGCCCAAGGGCCTCGATCTACTGGGCGTGATCAGCCTGCCCGTGTGGGCCGACCCGATCCTCATCGGCGGGACGGTCGGCGCCTTCGTGACTATCGTCGTTTCCCGGAGTGGCACGGTCAGCGAAGCCGAACATCGTTACCGTGAAAAGCTGCACGAGGTTCCGCCCGACGAGTTCGATGCGCTGGAGACGAAGCGCTCGCTGCGTTGGCCGTGGGTGCTCATCGCATCCGGCTGCGCGCTGGCGGTTGTCATGATCCATTTCTACGCGTTGCCCTACGGGCGAGCGGTGAGCGGCAGCAGTACGGGCCTGCCCGTCGGCGAGCTGGTGCTGAGCCTCGGCGCCGGTACGGTTCTCGTCGCTTGCGGGCTCCTCGCGCGATGGGGGATTCTCCGCCGCCTTTGAAGCGCTCGCCCCGCGGACGGCCCGTCGAAGGCGCGAATGTCGCCGGAATCCACTAACATGACGCGCTTTACGGCGGATCGAGCGACATGCCGGTAGTCACGCTGCCCGACGGCAGCCAGAAAACCTTCGATCGACCGGTCAGCGTCGCGGACATCGCGGCGTCGATCGGCAAGGGACTTGCGCGCGCGGCGCTCGCGGGCGAGGTGAACGGCAAGCTCGTGGACACCTCGCACGTCGTCAACGGCGATGCCACGATCCGCATCATCACTCCGAAGGACCGTGAGGGCCTCGAGATCCTCCGGCATTCGACGGCGCACCTGCTTGCGCAGGCCGTCCAGTCGATCTATCCGCAGGCCCAAGTCACGATCGGCCCGGTCATCGAGGACGGCTTCTACTACGACTTCGCGTTCGAGAGGCCCTTTACGCCCGAGGACCTCGAGCAGTTCGAGCGCAGGATGCACGAGCTCGTGAAGGCGGACCAGCCGGTGAAGCGTCGATTGATGGCGCGGGACGATGCCGTGCGCCACTTCCGGTCGATCGGCGAAAAATACAAGGCCGAGATCATCGCGGCGATCCCGGACGGGGAGGAGATCTCGCTCTACGGCCAGGGCGACTGGGAGGACCTGTGTCGCGGCCCGCACGTGCCGTCCACCGGAAAGCTCGGCGCGTTCAAGCTGACGAAGGTCGCGGGCGCCTACTGGCGCGGCGATTCGCGGAACGAGATGCTCCAGCGAATCTATGGCACGGCGTGGGCCGACGAGAAGCAGCTGAAGGAATACCTGCAGCGGCTCGAGGAGGCCGAGAAGCGCGACCATCGCCGCATCGGACGGGAGCTCGACCTGTTCCATTTCCAGGAAGAGGCGCCCGGCGCCGTCTTCTGGCACCCGCACGGCTGGACGATCTTCCAACAGCTGATTGCATACATGCGCGAGAAGCAGGCGGCTGCCGGCTACCAGGAGATCAGCAGCCCCGAGATCATGGACCGCGAGCTGTGGGTGCAGTCGGGCCACGTCGAGAAGTTCGGTGAGAACATGTTCTTGACGCGCACGCCCGATGAGCGCGTCTACGCGATCAAGCCGATGAACTGCCCCGGACACGTCCAGGTGTTTCGGCAGGGCCTGCACAGCTACAAGGAGCTGCCGCTGCGCTACGCGGAGTTCGGCAAGGTGCACCGGTACGAGCCGTCCGGCGCGCTGCATGGCCTCTTGCGCGTGCGCGCCTTCACGCAGGACGACGCTCACGTCTTCGTCACCGAAGACCAGATCACCGACGAGACGGTTCGCGGCATCGAGCTCATGATGTCGATCTACCGCGACTTTGGCTTCGACGACGTCCGCGTGAAATTCGCGGACCGCCCGGAGCGGCGCGTGGGCGACGACGCGACCTGGACGCGCGCCGAAGAAGCGCTGAAGGCAGGTACGCGCGCCGCCGGAGTCGAGTACGAATTCAATCCGGGCGAAGGCGCTTTTTACGGGCCGAAGCTCGAGTTCGTGCTGAAGGACGCGATCGGCCGCGACTGGCAGTGCGGAACCTGGCAGGTAGACCTGAACTTGCCGGGCCGGCTCGGCGCGAGCTACGTCGACGAGCACAGCCAGCGGCGCACGCCCGTGATGCTGCATCGCGCGATCTTCGGGTCGCTAGAGCGCTTCTTCGGGATCCTGCTCGAGCATCACGCCGGGAAACTCCCGGCCTGGCTCTCGCCGGTGCAGGCGATCGTCATGAATATCAGCGAAAAGCAGGCGAAATACGCGGAGGAGGCTGCCGATTTCCTTAAAAATCAGGGGCTTCGCATCGAATCCGACTTGCGGAACGAGAAGGTGGGCTATAAAATCCGCGAGCACACGCTGAAGCGTGTCCCCTATCTCCTGGTCGCGGGAGACCGGGAAATCGAGTCCAGGTCATTGGCCGTGCGCACCCGCTCCGGGAAGGATCTGGGCGCCATGCCACTGGAAGAGGTGGCCGCTCGGATCGCCCGTGATGTGGCGAGCCGCGGCCTTGGTCATTTGGAGGACTGAGTATTTCGACAACCAAACGCGTAAGGCGCAACGAAGAGATCCTTGCGCCGCAATTACGCGTGATAGGCGCCGACGGAAGCCAGATCGGCGTCCTGAGCCGCGGCGAGGCACTGGCGAAGGCCGCGGCTGACGAACTGGATCTCGTGGAGGTTTCGCCGACCGCCGAGCCCCCTGTCTGCCGGATCATGGACTTCGGAAAGTACCTGTTCGAGCAGAACAAAAAGGCTCACTCGGCGAAGCGCAAGCAGAAGCAGATCCAGCTCAAGGAAGTGAAGTTCCGGCCGGGCACGGAAACGGCGGATTACCAGGTCAAGCTGCGTAATCTGATCAAGTTCCTGACGGCGGGTGACAAGGCCAAGGTAACCATGAGGTTCCGCGGCCGGGAGATGGCCCACACCGAGGTCGGGCGCAGACTCCTCGACAGGCTCGTGGTCGACCTGGCCGAACATGGCCAGATCGAGCAGCAGGCCGCGATGGAAGGGCGCCAGATCACGATGGTCATATCTCCGAAGAAGAAGTGACCGGCGGGCGACCGCCGATACGCCTCCAGCCCGCGCGAGCGGTGTGAAGAGGTCATAACAGGAGACGAACGATGCCCAAGTTGAAAACCAACCGGGCTGCGGCGAAGCGTTTTCGCAAGACGGCGAAAGGCTTCAAGCGCGGCCAGGCGAACCGCCGCCACATCCTCACCAAGATGACGAAGAAGCGTAAGCGCCAGCTGCGCGGCTCGACAATGGTCCACGAGACCGACGTCGGCCGTCTCGTGCGCCTGCTGCCTCACGTCTGAGTTTCGTCATCCTTTCTTTTGAATATGGACAAATGACATGGCAAGAGTGAAGCGCGGCGTCATCGCAGGACGCCGGCACAAGAAAGTGCTCAAGAAGGCGAAGGGCTACTACAACGCCCGGCGCAAGGTCTATCGCGTCGCGAAGCAGGCCGTCATCAAGGCCGGCCAGTACGCCTACGCAGGACGCCGCCTGAAGAAGCGCGACTACCGCGCGCTGTGGATCCAGCGCATCAACGCGGCGGCGCGGGGCTTCGGGCTCTCCTACAGCCGGTTCATCGCCGGCATCCAGGCGGCCGGCATCGAGATCGACCGCAAGGCGCTCGCCGATCTCGCGGTGCACGACATCGCGGCGTTCGGCGCGGTCGCGGAGAAGGCGAAGGCGGCACTGGCCGCAAAGTAACGCGATCGAGCCGGGGGGCGGGGTGAAGGACCTCGATTCGCTGGTCAGCGAAACGCTGATCCACATTCAAAGGAGCCCGGACATTGCCGGGCTCGAAAATGTGCGCGTCTCCGTGCTCGGCAAGAAAGGCAGCGTGACCGAGCTCCTCAAGGGGCTTGGAGCGATGCCGGCGGCCGAGCGCAAGTCCGCTGGCGCCGCGATCAACCAGGCGAAGGACCGGATCGCGGAGGCACTCGACGCACGTCGGGCGGAGCTCGAGGCCGCCTCGCTCGAGCGCGAGCTTGCAAGCGCCGCGATCGACGTGACGCTGCCCGGGCGCGGCCAGTCGGTCGGTGGCCTGCACCCGGTGACCCGCACGCGCCTGCGCATCGAGGCGATCTTCCGGCGCGCTGGCTTCAGCGTCGCCGAAGGACCCGAAGTCGAGGACGAATTCCACAACTTCGAGGCGCTCAACATCCCCGCCAACCATCCTGCGCGGGCGATGCACGACACCTTCTATTTCGCCGACGGGCGACTTCTTCGCACGCACACCTCGCCGGTGCAGATCCGCGCGTTGAAGCTGCAGGGCGTGCCCATCCGCGTCATCGCGCCGGGGCCGGTGTACCGCCGCGACTCGGACGTCACGCATTCACCGATGTTCCACCAGGTCGAGGGACTCGTGCTCGACGAGGACGTGAGCCTCGCGAACCTCAAGGGCGTGCTCGCCGGCTTCGCCGAGCAGTTCTTCGAGAAGCCGAGGGGACTGCGCTTCCGTCCCTCGTACTTCCCGTTCACGGAGCCCTCGGCCGAGGTCGACATCCAGTGCGTGCTCTGCGAGGGCAGCGGCTGCCGCATCTGCAAGCAGACCGGCTGGCTCGAGATCCTCGGCTGCGGCATGGTGCACCCGAACGAATTGACGGCCTGCGGCGTCGACCCCTCGCGCTGGCAGGGCTATGCGTTCGGCATGGGCATCGAGCGGCTCGCGATGCTGCGTTATGCGGTCAATGACCTCCGCATGTTCTTCGACAACGACCTGCGCTTCCTGGCGCAGTTCAACCGGGGCTGAGCATGCGGATCAGCTTTGCCTGGCTCAACGACTGGGTCGACGCCGGGTGCGACTCGACGACGCTCGCCGCGCGTCTCACGATGAGCGGGATCGAGGTCGAGGCGGTCGAATCGGCCGCGGGCGACTTCGAGGGCGTGGTGGTGGGCGAGGTGCTCGCGGTCGAGCGCCACCCGGATGCCGACAAGCTGACGGTCTGCCAGGTCGCGGGCGGCGGGCCCGCCCGCCTGCAGGTCGTTTGCGGCGCGCCGAATGTCCGCGCGGGCATGAAGGCGCCGCTCGCGCCCGAAGGCGCGCGCATCTCGGGCGGCGTGGTGATCCGACGCGCCAAGCTGCGCGGCGTCGAGTCGGCGGGGATGCTGTGCTCGGCGCGCGAGCTCGGGCTTTCGGAAGAGCACGAGGGACTGCTCGAGCTGCCGGACGAGCTCGTCACGGGCACGCCACTGCGCGAAGCGCTTGCGCTCGACGACACGATCCTGACGCTCAACGTGACGCCGAACCGCGGCGACGTGCTTTCGGTGCTGGGCGTCGCACGCGAGGTGGCGGCCATTACGGGCCAGAAGCTCGCGCCGCCCGCAATGGAACCCGTGATCCCGGCGACGCGCGAGCGCTTCGCCGTGCGGCTGGAGGAGCCCGCGGCCTGTCCACGCTTCGCGGGGCGCGTGATCCAGGGCGTCAACCCGGCGGCGCGCACGCCGCTCTGGATG
>Ga0075434_100006243_pt1 | contig 10917 bp, 11 predicted proteins | sample RhiMethybrSRZTD3_FD_75298 | JGI IMG/M metagenome (GOLD analysis project Ga0075434, IMG submission 75298) | Populus rhizosphere microbial communities from Tennessee, USA - Rhizosphere MetaG P. TD hybrid SRZTD3 | ecosystem: Host-associated > Plants > Roots > Rhizosphere > Soil | place: USA...
GGCATCGTCAACGCCCTGACCGCCGTCCTCCACTGACCCGGCGCCCGGCGCCTCCGGGGGTTCGATCCCCCGGAGGCGCCCGGGGTGCCGGCGCTGGCGTTATGGCGGCTGGAGCCGGTGGGCGCCCGGTGAGGCGGCTCCTGCCGATGACGGCGGATGACGCCGGCGCCGCATGACCGAGACCGATCAGCTGGTAGGCCACGTCAGCGTCGGAGGCCCCTCGACTTCGTCGTCTTCACCGCCTGTACCTCGGGCGGCCACGCATCATCTCTTGGCGCGCACAGCTGGCTGCCCGCCGGCCGAGTGGTCCTGGCCTACCGCCTGGTGGCATTGCCCGGCTTCGCGCTTGCCATCGTTGACGTCTGGGCCGGTCGAGGTTGAGTCGAGGCCACACCGATGGCCGGCCCCGCCAAGCTCGTCGGCTTGGGCGCCACGATCTGTCCGCTGTCGGTGAACTACCGACCTAATGAGCATCATCTTCGACTGGCAACTCCTTAGTCGGTCTTGGGCCGCTGTTGTCGCTCCTGCCGGTATGGGATCGCGACATCCAGGGCAACGATCGTTGCGGCGATCGCGGCTGCTGCGCCAATGACCCACCGAGCGCCACCGTCGCGGTCCTTGAAGACCGGGACGGCGAGAACTGCCAGCGAGAGCAGCAGGCCGAGCCAGGCAGCGATCACGCAGATCCAATGGCCGATCCACCAGGCGATGTCTTCGCGGCCCTCGCTCCGGAACTCGGGTCGACGCGTGCGATGAGCCAGAAACTTCGTGAGGAGGATGACCACGAAGGCCGCGATCGCCCCAGCGTAGAAATCGTTTGGAGACATCTTCAGTGTCTCTCTGTTCGTCGGCTGCGCCAGGCTGGGCAGTCCCTGGATCCGCAGACTATCGCACGCGCCAATCCTGTCGACAGCGACACCCACCCCAGCAGTGGCCAGAATGGGTCCAGCGACCAGCCCAGCATGCCTGCCGGGGTGAAATCACAAGCTAAGCCTGCAAGCGAGACGGGAGGAATAGCAGGATGATGACAGTGATCAGCGGGAGGATGCAGGCTAGAAGACCCCATAGGAGCGGGCTGTAACCCTTGCTCCGGGCGATGTTCATCGTGAGGGTCAGGAAGATGACCCAGAAGAAGATGATGATTAGCCACCAGAAGAACGACAACGCCGCGACCACGATCATGTGTACTCCCTTGACGGATGGTGCATCTTCTCACATGTCGGCCGCCGTTACTAACGACGGTGGCTTCCTCACGCTGGACCTTTTTGCTTCGACCAGCGCAGCAGCCAATTAGTCTCCGATTCCAAGGTCGCGTTGAGCCCGAGCACAGAAGCGAGCGCGAGTCCGGTGGTAAATCGTCAGGAAGATTGGCAATCTCTTCATGCCGGATTTGCACCCATCGGCTCCCATAAGCATCCGGCCACCGAGCGAGGGTCCGGCCCGCGGCTGCGGCCGGCGCCGCGGTGGCTACCTCGACCACCGGCACACCGCGGCCACCGCCGCCTCGCCGATCTGGCGCGTTGGCCTCGCCCACGATCAGGACAAGCCCCGCTGGACCTCGACCTGGGATCAGGCATAGCGTTGCCACCTCACCAAGGGGAGGGAGGGCCATGGCACACCCCAACGAGGCACTGGTTCGGCGAGGCTACGAGGCGTTCAACACCGCCGATGTGGCGACCCTCCAACAGGTCTTCGCCGACACGACGATCTGGCATGAGCCGGGCCACAGCCCGATCTCGGGCGACTACCAGGGCCTGGACCAGGTGCTCGGCTTCTTCGGGACCCTTGGCGAGGGTTCCGGTGGGACCTTCCGGGCCAGCCTGCATGACGTGGTGGCCAACGACGACCACGTCGTCGGGCTGCACAGCTCGGACGCCGAACGCGACGGGCGCGCCACGCGCAGCCAAACGGTGCTGGTGTTCCATGTTCGTGATGGCAGGATCGCCGAGACCTGGTCGCACCACTACGACCAGCACGAGTTCGACCAGTTCTGGGCCTAGCTCGTCACCCAAGAACAACAACGACGTTGCTCGGAGCCTGCCGGCGATGGTCACCAGCTCCGGCGATGGGTGAGGCCCGTCCTCGGTGACGACTTGCCTTGTTGGCGAGCTGACTGTAGGTCGGGTCAAGGGGGCAGGGAGGCATGGCGGTAGGACCCTCCGGCTTGGAGGGTCAGGCGGTGTGCTGGTCGGTTGGGGTGCGGGTGGCTGGTCGGGTCGGCAGGCCCAACCCTGACTCTGCGACCTTGCGTGGGAGCGGGTCAGCTGACCTGGTCCGGGTGCTGCTGGGTGACCGGAGGCCGGGCACCAAGCGTGCCTCGGCGTGACCGGTGGTCCGCCAAATCGCCGGCGGTGTCTGCTCCGGCTCCCAGCCACCAGCCTGGCACCCCCGGACCGGGAGCGGGAGGGCTGGCGCAGCTCCACCGGGTGGGGTCGTCGGTCGTTGGTCTCTACCATGGCCAAGGCGATCCGGTTGGCCCGATTCGCCATGGCGCTGGCGATCACCCCGGGTGGCTTGGCTCGGGCCCGCGGGGAGGCGGCATCGGCGCGGGCGGCCGGGTCCAGCCGCCACCGCCCGACCCGAGCCAGCGCACGGCCCGCCGCGGGGTGACCGAGCCTTCCCGGCTGATGGCGCCGTCATCGCGGCGGCCGGCCGAGGCATCGGTGGCGGGGCACAGCCCGCCGGCTCGGTCCACCTGGCGGGCGCTGGCCACCGTGCCGGGTCACCGACCGCGGCACCAGCGGTGGCAGCGCGGACCACCGCCAGCCAGGCCGCTGGACAACACCGCGAACCGGGTCCGCGGCAACAAAGCGGCCAGGCGCTTGTCGGCCTCGGCGATCTGGGCGTCGAAGGCGGCCAGCAGGTGCGGTCGCGGTCGATGATGGTCCGGGCCATCGAGGCCTGGTCGGTCGGGACGGCCACGGTGGCGGCGGCCACCAGCCGCTCGGCCACCCGGGCCAGGACCGGGACCCTCGGGTGGCGGCGACCTGCTGGCAGCCAGCCACCCGAGCGCGCTGCGCCGGGCCGGGTCGGTGGACCCAGGCCAACACCAGCCTGCCGACCTTGTGCCGAACAGGCTCCAGACACCGCCACTCACTCCGGGAAGGCCCGGTCGACCTGGCCCAGGAGCTGGTTCTTGAGCGCGGTCCGGGCCGTGACCCGCCGCTCTCGGGCCACCCACCCAGCCAACTCCCCCGGCGCCGAGGCCAGGACACGATGACCAGCGCCGTGCCCGGCCCCAGCAGGTCGCTGTTCGCCGCCAGGTCCAGCGCATCGGTCTTCAGCCGCCGCCGGCCCCTCAGCTGCCGTTGGCGGCCACCCGGGCCGGGCTGATCTGGATCAGCTGCCAGTCGGCGGGCAGGACACCGGTGCTCGTCAACGGCTGATGGTCCTGCCCGGCCGCCTCCACCCCGACCCGGACCAGCCAGCCCATCGGTCCACGGGTGGCTGCCTGGACCCGGTCGACCAGCAGCCGCACCCCAGCCAGCGTCATCGGGAACGCCAACGGGCGGCCAACAACTCGCCACCGAAGTCGCACACCAGCGCCATCGCCGCGTGCTTGCCGACATCGACCGCAACCGCGACCAGCTCGGCCGGGTCGACGCCACGGGTCGCCTGGGCGAACGCTGAGCTTGGACGCCAGGGACATGGACCATGAGCCCACCACCTCCGTGAGGTGTGAGGAGAACTGGCACTTCCCCTCTGCACCTCCGGAGGTGGCCCGAGAAGCCCCCGCTTCTATATCAGGAGCCAGAGGCCCGCCGGTCATGGCCGCGCCTCCGATCGCGCCATCCGGGTCGGGGCCGCGGGCTTGCGGTCCTCGGCGCCGGGAGGGATCACCACCACTGGGCACAGGGCGTGGAGCACGGCCGCGTGGCTGACCGACCCCAGCAGCAGGCTGGTGAACCCGCCCCGACCCCGCGAGCCGACGACCAGCAGGTCGGCGTCGGTCGACAACTCGACCAGCGCCTCGGCCGGGCTCCGGTCCTCCACCACGGTACGCTGCACGTCGATCCCCTCGAGGGTCTCGCCCACCTCGTCGAGCAGCCCCTCCAGAAGGTCCTCGGCCTGCCGACGGACCGCGTCCTGGAACTCGGCCCGCTGCCCGAGGGTCTCGGCCTTCTCCTCCTCGGGCGGGCTCGCGCCCGCGGCCACGGCCCTGCCCGGCAAGGCCTCCTGGGAGGGGAAGTACAGCGGCGCGGCCAGCACCTGGGCCTGGTAAGCGTGCACCACCTGCAGAGACGCCAGCCGCATCCGAGCCTCGTCGGCCGCCCAGGCCAGCGCCCGCAGCGCCCCAGGCGACGCGTCCACCCCAACCACGATCCTGGCCACCGGTCCACCTCCAACCCTGCGACATCAAGGGGGAGATCACACCACGCGCGCTGCCCACTGGCGAGGTGCCGCCGGTTCGGGTGGCCACTCGCTGAAACATCTCCAGTCCCAGCGTGTACCAGGACCTCGCTGGCCACCCTCAGGACAACGCAAGGGCCTGGCCGCAACAAGCCCTTGCCGGTGGAGGCGGGGAGACTCGAACTCCGGCCCGCCTCCCAGAGTGTGCCTGGTTAAGCCTCGCCGGGCTGTTCGACTGCGGTTTCTCGTAACCTGTGGCGACCGTTCATGCCCGTTGCACTCCCCCACCCACCGATATGGCGGGCACCTAGCGTGCTAACGCTTGGCCATCACCGTGCTCGCATCCGGTTGTTGCGTGGGTTGTGCTCGACCTCGGCCATCCCGAGTGCTTCGAGCACCGGCGGCAGGTAGTTGCCGAACCGACCACGTAGGCCCTTCCTGAGGCCGTACCAGCCGCCAACCGGGTTGTCGGCGGACCGGCCCCAGGCCTCGACGGTGTCCGGCTTCGCCGGCTTCTGCTCGTCGGCGTTGCCCAATGGCATCCAGTCGCCGTGCTTGGCCAGCATGGCGTGGAGGTCCTCGATGCAGCGCAGGTGGTAGCGGAGCTCTGTGGCGCCGACCTGCACGACGAGTGCGGGCGGCGCGGCATCGGGATCCCGGTAGGCCTCGAACTCCGAGGTGCCCGGAGGGGTCTTCAGGACCCACGGGTCCTGCAGTGTTCCGGAGCCCTCCACGTCGTTGCCTGCCACGGCGTCTCCTTCCCTTCGAGGTCATGGTCCACCTGCTCGCCGGAGCTTACCCGGCCAAAGGTGACATCTGTTGTCATGAATGCGGCGGCCTCGAGATACTGGTCTGGTGCGAGCAGGTCGGCTGATCACCTTGGTGCTCATCCTTCAACGGCATGGGCGGGTGACCGCCGCCGAGCTCGCGCGACGACTCGAGGTCAGCGAACGGACCGTGCTGCGGGACATCGAGGCGCTCTCCGGCGCGGGTGTGCCCGTCTACGCCACCCGTGGAGCGGGCGGCGGCTTCGAGCTGCTCGAGCGCCGCACCCCAGAGCTGGCCGGCGTCACCCAGTGGCGCCCGGGTGAGCGGCGGCCCGGGCGACCACGACGCGCAACGGTCCGCATCTCACCCGAAGGCCGGCGGAGGGCTGCGCTGCTCGAACGCCTCCAGCCCCTTCGCGTGGAACGGGACGTGCCGCCGGACGGGCAGGGATGGCTCCGGGCGACGTTCCGCCTCCACTCCCTCGAAGGCGCGGCGGTTGAGATACTGTCCCTCGGGCCGCACGTCGAGGTCCTCCAACCCGACGGGCTCCGCGAGCACGTCGCGGAACTGGTCCACCGCACCGCGCTGCTCTACCCCAGTCCTCCACGCCATCACCTGAGCCACCCACCGCACCCCCGGGGATCGCGGTGACGCGTGGCGTTGCTACCTCGCCACTGGTGGTCTACTGCTGCGAACGTCCGATCAGCGGCATGCGCGAACGTCTCGCCGGCCGCCCCAGGCACCTACCGCTCAGAAGGCTGCGAGCTGCCCAGCTGAGCGGCTTGCCTGAGGTTTCTGTCCGTAACGGTTGAGCGGCCGGGGCGGCCAGGGGGCGCACCCTGGCCAGCAGCTCGGCCAGGAACCGCTCCGGTTGGGTGAAGGCGGCGAAGTGGCGGCGTCGGGGATCAGCGCCAGCTGCTCAGTCGGCGCCTGGACCTCCTGGAAGTACTCGGTGGCCAGGGGGGTCAGGGTGATCACGTCGCGCTCGCTCTGGAAGGAAGAACGGGACCGCCAGGCGGCTGCCCAGCCGCCTGGCGTCGTAGGCCTTGAGCTCCTGGAACAGGGTCCAGAGGTCCCGCAGGGTGTAGATCGGGGAGGTCAAGGCCAAGGGGAACAGCAACCGGCGGTCCAGGTTGGGCGTGGGCAGGTTGGTGCGGAACGCCCACGCCATATTGGTGTTCCACGCGGCCAGGTCCCAGCGGGTCGGGTCGCCACCGATGGCCTCCAGGGCGGCGACGCCCTGGAGTCGCCCGCCGCCCGCAGCCGCTCCAGTGATGCCGAGCAGTGATAGGACGCGGGTGGCGTTGCGGGCGTTGCGGGCCGGTCTCCTTGTCACACCACCAACACCTGGCGGGCAGGCCACGTGAAAGGATGCGGTTCTGGCAGGTGCCTTGACTTCGTTTCCGGTGGGTCGACTGGAGGAGCCTCCATGGACGCTGCTGACCAGCTGCACGTGGTCCTCGGCGCCACCGGCGGCGCGGGCGGCGCCCTTGTCAGCGAGCTGGCCGGCGGGGGCCGTCGGGTCCGGGCGGTCAGCCGCAAGCCGGCCGCCGACCTGCCCGAGGGCGTGGAGCAGCTGGCCGCCGACGCCGCCGACCCGGCCCAGACCCGCACGGCCTGCCAGGGCGCCACGGTCGTCTACCACTGCGTGCAGCCGCCCTGCCAGCGGTGGGCGGCACAGTTCCCACCCTGACCCAGAGCATCGCCGACCCGGCCGCCGCCGCCGGGGCCCGGCTGGTCTACGCCGACAACCTGTATGCCTACGGGCCAGTAGACGGGCCCATCACCGAGGACCTGCCCGCGCAGGCGACCACCAACAAGGGCCGCATCCGCGCGCTCATGGCCGAGCGGCTGCTCGCCGCCCACCGTTCGGGAACCCTCCAGGTGGCCATCGGACGCTCCTCGGACTACTACGGACCGGGCGGGGCCAACAGGGTCGTCGGCGACATCTTGTTCGGCGCGGCCGTCAACGGCAGACGAGCCCGCTGGCTGGGCCGCCTGGACGTGCCGCACAGCCTGAACTACCTCCCCGACGTGGCCAGGGCGCTGATCATCCTGGGAGCGCGACCGGAAGCCCTTGGCGAGGTCTGGCACCTGCCTGCCGCCGAACCGGTGACCGGCCGAGGGTTCGTCGAGCTCATCGCCGCCGCGCTCGGCCGACCCGTCAAGGTCACCGCGACCTCCCGCCCGGCGCTGCGGCTGGCTGGCGTCCTTGATCCTCGGGCTCGGGAGACGATCGAGCTGCTGTACCAGTGGGAACGCCCCTTCGTGCTTCACGCCTCGAGGTTCCAGCGCGCCTTGGGCCCCTTGGGGCCCACACCGCACCCCGGGCCGTTGCCACCACGGTCGCCTGGTTCCAGCAGCGAGCAGGCCGCACCCGCCGCTGACCGCTCGGGCATGCGGCGACGAACTGGTCGGCTGCGCGGCCACCCCGTGCCGGCGTTGGCGCGGGAGCGGATGGTACAGCGGTTCAGCGGACCCGCAGCGACCCGGACGAAGCGATCCACCGCCCGTTCCGCTCTGCCCTACCAGCGACGTCCGGGCGCGAAGGCGAAGCTCAATTTTGAACGGCTGGACGCCTTCTTTGTTCCGGTCTCCTCATGTCCGACACACCAACTATTACGGACATTCTTACTTGCGTGGTCGGTAACGACTGGACTTGCGCACTGCAGGCCCCAGCGGCGGCCCAGGCTGCCTGTACCTCCAGGATTTCCGCGATGGTGGGGACAGAGAGCGGGTGCCGAACACCGCCGGCCACGGGCGGGCAAGCAGGCGACCGCGGCCAGGCCGCCTTGGCCGTAGCGGTCACCCGGAGCAGCGCGAACGGGAAGCGGTCGAGCAGGCAGGTGATCGAGCGGGGTAGGCGCACTAGAGCATCGGCGGTGACCCGTCAGTCCGCCCCGAAGCGGCGGGCAGAGGCGTCGACCTGGGCCAGGCGCCGCAGGGCCAGCAGCAGCGGCTCCACCAGGACGGTACCGAGCTGCCACGGACCGCCCCCTGGGCGGCCGGCGGGCTCACCGCCCTGCTGGTCGGGCTGTTCCCGGCCAATGTCTACGCGGCGCTCAACGGCATCACCACCAGCCCCGAGGACGCGCTGGTTCCCCGCACCCTGATGCAGGTCGTCTTCTTGGCCGCGACCGTCGCGGTCCTTGCATCCTCCGTACGGGGTCGCCGGCTCCGTTGGCGGTCAACCGTCGCACCGGCCAGCGCGCAGGGCTGACGGATCTATCCGGGGTCCGACGAGCAGGCCAAGACGGGAGCGTTCAATCCCGCTCGCCAGCTCGTCGGACCCCAACGCCATAACCAGCAAAACTGCGAAGGCAATGTCCTTGGCAGCTGTTCATCGTCCGGGAGCCGAGTGCTGTTCGCGCCGTCGTCAGGGGCGTGGCAGGTTGCGCAGGTTGCTGCGGGCCATATTCACGACCTCGTCGGCGTCGCCGGACAGCACCAGCCGGCTCATGGCCAGCGCGAACCCCTTGACCTGCTCGCCGGTGATCTTCGGCGGCATCGACAGGGCGTTGGGGTCGGTGAGCACGTCGACCAGTACCGGTCCATCGGTCTCAAGGGCTTCGCGCAGCCCGTCGCGGACATCGCCCGGGTCCTGGATGCGGATCCCGGTCGCGCCGGTGGCGCGGGCGACGGCCGCGAAGTCCGGGTTCTTGAGGGCGGTCTGGTAGGGCGGGTAGCCGGCCACCAGCATCTCCAAGGCCACCATGCCAAGCGAACCGTTGTCGAAGATGACCACTTTCACCGGCAGGTCGTACTGGAGCAGGGTCAGGAAGTCGCCCATGAGCATGGCGAAGCCACCGTCGCCGCACATGGCGATCACCTGCCGCCCACGGTCGGGCAGTTGCGCGCCGATCGCCTGCGGCAACGCGTTGGCCATCGACCCGTGAACGAAGGAGCCAAGGATGCGCCGCCGAGCGGTGGCGCTGATGAACCGGGCCGCCCACACGGTCGGCATGCCCGTGTCGACGGTGAAGATGGCGTCGTCGGCGGCCAGCTCGTCCAGGGTCGCGGCGACGTGCTCGGGGTGGATCGGCCGGTGGCCGCGGACCTCGTCGGCGTAGGCCCGCATCCGCCCCAGCAGCTCCTGGTGGCTACCCAGCATCTGGTCCAGGAAGGTCCGGTCCGGCTTCTCGGCCACCCGGGGCACCAGCGCCCGCACCGTCTCCTTGACGTCGCCCCAGACGCCCAGGTCAAGCCGGGACCGGCTCCCGAGACGCTCGCGACGGATGTCGACCTGCACGATCTTCGGCTTGGTCGGCATGAACTGCACGTACGGGAAGTCGGTGCCTAGCAGCACCAGCAGGTCGCAGGAGTGCATCGCCTCGTAGCAGGCCCCGTAGCCGAGCAGTCCGGTCATGCCGACGTCATAGGGGTTGTCGTACTGGATCCATTCCTTGCCCCGCAGCGCGTGCCCCACCGGGGCCTTGAGCCGCTCGGCCAGGGCCAAGACCTCGTCATGCGCCCCGGCGACGCCACGGCCGCAGAACAGCGTGACCCGCCGCGCCCCGTTGACCAGGCCGACGAGCTCATCGAGCACCTCATCGGATGGCCGGGCGCTGGGCCGCTGGTCCAGCCGATAGCTGTGCTCCAGATGGGCGTCGCTGGCCTCATCGTCGGCCACGTCCCCGGGGAGGGCGACGACTCCCACCCCGCTGCGGCCAATCGCCTGCTGGACCGCGATCTGGGTGACCCGCGGCAGCTGCTCGGGGCGGGTGACCAGCTCGCAGTAGTGGCTGCACTCCTGGAACGACAGGGTGGGGTGGGTCTCCTGGAAGTAGCCGGTGCCGATCTCGGTGCTCGGGATCTGGGCGGCCAGCGCCAGCACTGGGGCCATGCTCCGATGCGCGTCATAGAGGCCGTTGATCAGGTGCAGGTTGCCCGGCCCACAGCTGCCCGCACACGCCACCAGCCGACCCGTCAGCTGGGCTTCCGCGCCAGCGGCGAACGCGCCGGCCTCCTCGTGGCGCACATGAATCCAGTCGAGGCCGTCATGGTGACGGACGGCGTCCACGACGGGGTTGAGGCTGTCGCCGACCACCCCATACATCCGCTGCACCCCGGCGGCGAGGAGGATCTCGACGAACTGGTCGGCTGCGGTCCGCTTTGCCATGACGACCCCCACGGTCGAGCACGATCAGGTCAGGAGGCGACAATCGCGTGGTCGGGCGGGACAAGCACTGCCGCCGCTGCTCGGGCAGCGTTTCTCCCGGCAATCTCGCACCTGGCGCCACGTTCGTCCACGCGGTCCAGCCACGCAACCGCTGATGCGCGGCTGAGCATCGACATCAAGACCGCAGTCGAGATGGGGTGATGTGGCTGCTGCAGCACCAGCTATACCCCGCGGCCGCCCAGTTCGGCAGGTCAGGGCCCGGCCAGACCATGCCCTCAAGGTGGAGACACGGGTTCAAGGGAAACTGCAGGGGACGGCGGTCGCCTATTTCCCGACAGTCCGGGTCGCAGCGACCGCATCGCTCCGGGAGAGCTGGTGGCCGAGGGTCGCCATGTTCGACCCGGATCGCGTCAGTGGTAGCGGCGGCGGAACAGGAGGTAGGCGACGCCGCCGGCGGGGATCGGCAGCCAGTACGCGGCCAGGCGGTACAGCAGCGTCGCCGTCAGCGCCTGCGGGCCGCCGACACCGGCGAGGGCCAGCGTGCCGACCAGGCCGGCCTCGACAAAGCCAAGGCCGCCAGGCGTGAACGGTAGCAGCGCTAGCAGCCCCGCGGCGGTGTAGGCAAGCACGACCAGCGACGGTCGGGGCGCGGCCCCGACCGCCCTGAGCGCACACAGCAA
>Ga0075434_100006244_pt1 | contig 10916 bp, 9 predicted proteins | sample RhiMethybrSRZTD3_FD_75298 | JGI IMG/M metagenome (GOLD analysis project Ga0075434, IMG submission 75298) | Populus rhizosphere microbial communities from Tennessee, USA - Rhizosphere MetaG P. TD hybrid SRZTD3 | ecosystem: Host-associated > Plants > Roots > Rhizosphere > Soil | place: USA...
AAGAGGGTCTCTACTGCAGAAAGGAAGACGTAATGGCTATTGCTTCGAACCTCGGATTTCCGCGTATCGGCGCCGGTCGTGAGTTGAAGAAGGCCCTGGAAGATCATTGGTCGGGGAAGCTAAACGAGGCGGATTTGCTAGCTGCCGGAAAGTCGCTCCGACAGAAACACTGGATGTTGCAAAACCAACTCGGGGTTGAGCACATTCCTTCGAACGACTTTTCTTTGTACGACCAGGTTCTGGATGCGGCGGCGATGGTAGGCGCGGTGCCCTCCCGCTATGGAGCTTCCACGGGCAAGATCGACCTGCGCACTTATTTCGCTATGGCGCGCGGCTTTCAGGGCAAGCCTTCGAACGGAGCCGCAGGTCATCCAGTCGATGTTCCGGCGATGGAAATGACCAAATGGTTTGACACCAACTATCACTATATTGTCCCTGAATTCGAGGCAGGCCAGAGCTTTCAAGTGGCCTCGTTGAAGCCTGTTGAAGAATTCCTGGAGGCAAAGGCTCTTGGCATTCAAACTCGTCCGGTGCTCCTCGGACCCGTGTCATTCTTGCTCCTCGGAAAGAGCAAAGAGCCCTCTTTGCATCCATTGTCCCTGCTGGGCAGACTCCTTCCCGTCTACGCAGACATCCTTCAGCGTCTAGAGAATGTTGGCGCAGAGTGGGTACAAATGGACGAGCCTTGCCTTGCTCTCGACCTGACCCCTGCGGCTCTAAGCGCCTTCGCTTCGGCCTACGGTCAGTTCAGATTCACCAGGCTGCGCGTGCTCGTAGCGACCTACTTCGGGGGACTTCGTGACAACCTCACTACAGCGCTTGGGCTTCCCGTTGCTGCGCTGCATGTGGACCTGGTTCGAGCATCAGAACAGCTCGTTCCTGTCCTTGAAAAGATCCCGTCGGGCTTGACGCTTTCTTTGGGAGTTGTTGATGGTCGCAACGTTTGGAAGACTGATCTCGAACGCGCTCTCGATTTGGTGCAGCAGGCTGTTAGCCGACTCGGGGTAGAGCGCATTTTCATCGCTCCCTCTTGTTCGCTGCTTCATTCGCCGGTGGACCTGAACCTTGAACCTCACCTTCGCAGCGATATCAAAGAGTGGCTTGCCTTCGCGAAACAGAAAGTGGAAGAAATAGTACTTATCACACGTGCCATCAACGAAGGACGTGAGGCTGTTCAGGAGGCGTTGGCTGCGAATCAAACTGCGATGGAACGACGCAGGACTTCGTTTCTCGTTCACGATCAGAAGGTCCAAGCTCGCGCCGCGCAGGTCGAACCGGCAATGCTTCGTCGCACAAGCTCCTATGCGGTTCGCCGCGCCGTGCAGCGGGCAAAGCTCAACCTTCCTCCTTTTCCTACAACGACGATTGGTTCGTTCCCTCAAACTGCGGAAATACGGGCAGCCAGGTCCGAGTTCAAAGCGGGCAAGCGCGAGCAAGGCGACTACGAGGCGTTTCTGAAGCGAGAAACAGAGAAGGCGATCCGCTTCCAGGAGCAGATAGGCATTGACGTTCTGGTGCACGGCGAATTTGAACGCAATGACATGGTCGAGTTTTTTGGCGAGCAACTCTCTGGCTTCGCGGCGACCGAACACGGATGGATTCAGAGTTACGGCTCACGTTGTGTGAAGCCACCAATCATTTACGGAGATGTTGCACGCCTCCGACCCATGACCGTCGAGTGGTCTCTGTTTGCTCAATCGTTGACGCCGAAGCCGATGAAAGGCATGCTCACCGGCCCAGTCACAATTTTGCAATGGTCCCTTGTGAGAAACGATCAGCCTCGCGCCGTAACCTGCCGGCAAATCGCGCTGGCGATCCGCGATGAAGTGAGCGATCTTGAGAAAGCAGGTATTGGAGTAATCCAGATTGACGAGCCGGCCATCCGAGAAGGGCTTCCGTTGAGGAAGTCCGACTGGAAGAGCTACCTGGACTGGGCCGTGGCCGCCTTTCGCACAGCCTCGTGCGGGGCGGGAGACGCAACCCAAATCCACACTCACATGTGCTATTCGGAGTTTAACGACATCATCGAGGCTGTGGGAGAGATGGATGCGGACGTGATCTCGATTGAGACGTCACGTTCTCAGATGGAACTGCTCAGTGCATTCGCGCGCTATCGCTACCCTAATGGGATTGGACCTGGTGTCTACGACATTCACTCGCCTCGTATTCCTAAAAAAGAGGAAATCGAGGATCTGCTTCACAAGGCGCTGCAGTTTCTTTCGGCGGAACAGTTGTGGGTGAACCCGGACTGCGGCTTGAAGACCAGAAAATGGGAAGAGGTGCGACCCGCACTCGAAACAATGGTTGAGGCGGCACGAGACTTGAGGACCTCGCTGGTTAGTCAGTAATCTTGCGATCCGGCCCGAACAGATGACCCGTTTAAACAGAACGGCTTCGGCCCACTGTTGTATCTGCGATTGTCGCTTTATTCTCGTCATGCTCGCATATCTTTGCGACAGGATTGAGCCTGCTTCAACTCTGATCTCCCCTGTACGACAGCTGTTTGGCAAAATGCCCGTGCGTTTCGAGCCATTGTGGGGCCATTTGGCCCGTTCAATGGCCTTGCAAACGCCGCTCGCTTCGTTGTTACAATCAAAACTGTGAATAGGTTTTCACCAGGTCGTCAGGTTCTAGTTGGCCAGCGAAAGCGGATCGGGACGGTAATGGCCGTCGCCGATCGTCCTGGCCCCATCAATATAGGCGAGTTTCGCCACCCGGCCGGAGAGTCCGTTCGACCGCGAGCGGCCCAGTAATCTGCTATGCACGATTAGGCGGTTTGCACCACCGCTACGACCGCGCGGCCTAACCTCCGCCGATTACCTTTGGCCCACCTTCTCGGAAGAGTGTCGGATCTTCGGTCAATAATAATAAGGAGCGGAGAGTCCTGACTCAGCACTTGCGTTTACCGGCTGACCGCATCGCGTATTGGGGAACTTCCTCAGCGTACCCCCTTCGAGGGGCATTTCGTATTTTGGCGAGCTACACCGCCAACCACAGAAACTGAATGCCTTCACGGGCTGTAATAAGAAGGATAGAAAGCAGTGATCGGAGGAGCTGTGCGGTCCTGCGCTGAGCACTTAGCGACAAAACCTTCGAGTTGCGGCTGGAAGGTGACAGTGTACGTCAGCGTCTCTCGCGAAAGTTGCACCTTTTTATGTGCGTATGGACTTCTTGCGGAACACCGGGTATTCCCGACACAGCCCTGGACAATCCTCGCCCACGATCAAAAGTGCAAGGGCATAGATTGCCACGTGACTGTGAGATCAGAGCGAACGACATCCTGGGCGGTCTGCATCACGAATACTGGCTGGAACAGCGCGTCGCGTGAGCCGTCGCAGGTTTCTGCGGAGGACAGGAGTCGTGTTTACCGAAATCTAATTCGACTCTCCGCTTTACCGGCCAGAGGAGCGTTTTATATAGGGTTGCCCCTGAGTATTGCGGACCACAGTGGTTCACCAGTGCGCGCAGTGGCATTGTTATCTCGATAGGAGGGCTGGCGATGGGGCTGGAGAGAAGAACTGCAGTGATTTCTGGCGGAGCGTCTGGAATTGGGGCAGCAGTTGTGCGCGCTTTCGTAAGAACAGGCGCCGCTACGGTTTTCATTGACCGGAATGAGAAGGCCGGACGAGCGCTGTCGGAAGAACTCGCGAACGCTGGAGAATGCCTATTCGTACATGGTGACGTCTCCAATGAGCAGGATTGTCTGAAAACGATCGAGCAAGCAGATAGCAAATATGGACCGGTGCATCACTTGGTCAATAATGCGGCCCTCTTCCTGTATCGATCATTGGAGGCTACTCCAGCGGAATGGGCGTCAATCCTCAATGTGAACGTCGTGGGAACCTCATTGCTAAGTCGCTTCGCTGTGCAATCGATGCGGAGGCTCTCGCGAGGGACCATCGTCAATATCAGCTCCATCAGCGCAGTTCTGGCTCAGCCTGGCACTATGACCTACAACGCGACCAAGGCCGCACTGCTAGAAATGACTCGCTGTATGGCACTCGACCTAAGCCCTTATTCCATCCGCGTGAACTGCGTCTGCCCCGGTTACACAAGGACCAGTGCATACGAAAATTACGTAGCCGAGTCAGGACGCCCTCCTGACGAAGTGGATAAAGAGTTGTCCAGCAGAACTATTCTCAAACGACTCGGCTCGCCGGAGGAGATTGCTAATTGTGTCCTTTTTCTAAGCTCGGAAGAGTCTAGTTATGTGACCGGAACGGCCCTCATGGTAGACGGCGGGCTCACGTCTTTCTAAGAGCCTAACAGCGTAATCACATGCAAGTGACACACATGCGGTCTCGACATTACAGAATTCCACCGAGCATCCCTTGGCAAGATGCGGCGCTCCGCGTCGCAGCGATTGATTTCGTGATCCTGGAGCTCAGGACAGACAATGATCTAGTTGGACACGGCATCGCGTATACAGTAGGTCCCGGGAGCTCTGCCATCAAGGCACTGCTGGATGATGGCTGTGCAGCCCACGTGATCGGGCAAGACCCGTCCAACTTCAGAGCCATTCAACAATCGATCGCGCACTATCTGCACCGGACAGGCCAGGGGCTCGGTTCTTGTGCCATGGCTGCAATCGACATTGCTCTGTGGGATCTCGTTGGCAAAGAAAGGCACCTACCACTGTACAGACTGATTGGGAAAGTTAGAGAGTCTATCGCGTCGTACGAGAGTGGCATCGATCTCTTCATGACGCCTCAAGAGCTCGAACAAGATCTGATCGCGAAGAAGCAACGCGGTGCGAAGGCCGTCAAGATAAAAGTAGGTCGTGAGAGCCTTCAGGATGATATCGACCGAATATCGGCTGCTCGTCACGTCTTCGGTACGGAAAGTTCTCTAATGCTGGATGCCAACCAATGTTGGGAGCTTAACGAAGCACGCCGCCGGATGGCGGCATTTGAGCGCTTTTACCCATACTGGCTGGAGGAGCCGTTGAGCCCGGCAGATATCTCCGCACACGCCGAACTGCGTCGCAACTCGTCGATCCCAATCGCCGTCGGAGAAAGTCTTTATAACAGCAGCCAATTCATGGCCTATCTCAAGGCAGATGCCGCCGACATCTACCAGCCTGACGTGGTCAGAGTCGGAGGAATTACGTCGTGGTTGAAGATAGCTAACCTCTGTGAAGTCTGGGGCCGCCGCGTCGCGCCTCATTACATGAGTGAAATCTCTGTCCATCTTCTGTGTAGTATCACCAATGGCCTTTTCCTTGAGGTCGTGAACGGTGGCACGTTTAGCGATTTGAAGATTTGTCCATCATTGACAACTGCGGATGGCCAAACCTTTCCCACGTCCGTGCCCGGGAACGGACTGGCTTTCGATTGGCAACGCCTGGAACCATTCGAAGTTCCAATGTAAGGCATGTCTGTGAGTCTGGACACACGTGGTTGGGAGTCTGAAACACTGCCGGACAATTGCTGATAAGGAGGTGGGGAGATGGCGGAGCACATCAAATCAACGAAATGGGCACTGAGCGCGTTCTTTTTATTCTGCGGCCTGCTGTTTACCACAATTCCAACCGGATCGTCAGCGCAGACCTCTTCGGCGCCGTATCCGGTGATTTATTCTACGGACCTTTACTACACCTACATCATGGACAACGATGATCCATTCGACGCTGCTGTGTTGCTCAAGTCGCCCGAACTCGATATCAAGGCCATCATTCTCGACAATCACACGTATCCGTCAGATGGCGAGAAGCTCCTGGAAAAACTGATGATGTATGCGGACCGTCATGTCCCATACGTGAAGGGCCTCGGCGAATTTCAAATGCGATCGGCAACAGACCAGGGATTCTACGCCGCCAACCAGGAAGGCGTAGAACTTATCTTGAAAACACTGAGAGAGTCCAAACAGAGAGTGTCGCTGATTGCAGTCGGGAGTCTGACCGATTTTGCGGTGGCCCTGCAGCGCGATCCGAAACTGCTCAGCGAAAAAGTCTCTGCAGTCTACGTGGTGGCGGGAACCTTGGAAAGCCGATTTCAGGACTGGAACGTCAAACTCGATCCTGCCGCCTTTGTAACGATTATGCGGTCGAAGCTCCCGATCATATGGGTACCCGTGGACACTTCCATGTGGTATCTTCCGGCACCACAACTCCTGGTTCCCACAAAGAACAAACTGGCACACTTCCTTCTTAATGAGTCCCTGTATTACTACCTGATGCTGGACTCGCAGGCGCGGACACACAAAGACAGGTACGAATATTACGATCTTGGCTTGCGTATGTGGTCCACGCCGGTGTTCGTGATGGCCGTGCATGACCCAGCCGCCTCGGAGATGTTCGACATCGAGCCAGCCAATGTGGAATTTGACGATGCTGGTCTTATCAAATCGGTTCAGTATGGAGCCGAAAACTCAAACATGCAGGTGGTCCGGCGCGTAAACGGAGGAAAGCTAAATGAATTCATAGTGGCCCGGATTAACCGTTGAGATCAATCTTGCGAATGAAGCTCCTGGGTCGCCGCGCTGCGCTGCAACGTTACCTGTGCTGCTCGTCTGTTAGGCTTTGGTCTTTATGCGGCTTGAGTGCCCAGCACAAAGTGCAGGACCAGCGATATCATCGCGAATAACAGCAAAGGTGGATTAACCCTCTTGCTACGCGGAATACGGTTCTCGGGATGGTTATAGTGACGATTCTCCCTTCATGGCGGGACGTAATGGGTTCTGGATCACTGCACCTCATTAGCAGCGCGATGTCTTGGATAAGGTCAGCGAGAGAAGCTCGAGACGGCTCGAAACGCCGAGTTTGTCGAAGATGCGGGAAAGGCAGTTCTTCAACGTAAGGTGCCCTATCCGAGCGCGCGCTGTGAGATTTCGCGGTTGGTCAGGCCCTGAGCCAGGTATCTCACAATCTTAAGCTCACGCTGGGAGAGACGGTTTGAACCCTTAAATAGTGGCAGGTGCGTGTCCGGGCGGAGACGATCCGCCTCCCACATGACCGAGGACTCGCGACGAAGGGTGTCGTGCAGACACTCGAGTCCGACTGTCTCGTACCCTGACCTGGAGCTCCACAAAATTGTCTGCTTTTTCTCGTAGGCCCAAAATATGTCGGTGCCATAGGCCGTTAGACTATCCAGGTAAGTCATGAGTTCCGCGTTGCCCAGTTCAAGTTGAGCAAATCCTCCAGATAGAAGACTCTCAGGTGATAAGACAAGGGTCTTGGGATAAGCGTACTGGGCGCGCCATCCACTTTGATGTTCGATGACATTGCCCCAAAGGTATACCTCACCACGGACGCCGCGCCTTAGATAGCCTTGATCCCGCAGATGATCGAAACTCTTGGCTGCGTAAATGCCGCATGTGCATGTTGCCTGCGGTGCTTCATGACGCCCATGCACCACCTTGGCACCCATTACAGGCGTCCAACCAAAAGATGCGGTGCAGGTGGCGGTTAGCGCACGGCCAGGCGACCACCATTCGTCATTGAACGACTTGAGCGGAGCAGAGTGCGGATTCCATCCCGTGCAGTTCCATTGCCAGGCGCGGTATCCAACTATTGGAGCGACATAGTCGGGGATGATCATACCGATGCCGGCTCGTGCTCCGGCTGAGGTTGCTGCGGTTCCGGTTCAGGCTTCGGCTCGACGGTCGGGGCGTTCACTGGCAGCTCAAGGGGTTCAACAATAATGGTACGAAGCGGTTCTCCGATATTCATCGCGCACTCCTTGCAGGTGGAAAAACCAACTGTGCCTCTCGAAAAGATCGAAATGTCTGAGCGGATGGGAATTATACTTCTTTCATAATTCTCTCCTCCAATGCTCATTTCACTCACAACACTCCTCGCCTGGCTCTGACTATAGGCAAGATTTGAGGCGAAGCGAGCTTTGTAGGATCGGCATCATTGGCATCCTCGTAGCCGGCCACGATCTGGTACACCCGCTGTCGCACCAGCGACAAACTGGAGTGCCGAACGCGACCGCCCTGCCTGGGGTCCTTGAGGTGCTGAGCTAGCGCCCGCGTGAGTCCATGGCGCTGATCGAAGGCACGCAAGGGCAGAAGTCCGGCATCGCTGGTGATTTGCCCGCCGGAAAAATCAGCGTGGATGAGTTGCCGACGGTAGAAGGAGAAAGTCAGTTGTGGTATACACTTTGTCAAGTGATGGGTGCTCCGAAAGGGAATGCTGGGTTCTGCTAAAACCCAGTGTTCATCAACCTTTTAGAGCATCCTTTCTTTTTTAGCGAGAATAATCCAGGCTAGGCGATGTCAAAAGTTTTTATACGAAAGCTGGGATCGGCAACACATCTCGATGAGAGTTCGATTTGAGCCGCAAATATCAAATCATACGACCGCCATCCGGGTCATCCATAGCTCCTTGGGTGCAGCGTCGCCATCCAGCACGAGCTCAGTGGTTGCTGTTCGCGGGAATCCGGTATAGAGAGCTTTGGGGTAAACGCCCATCATTTCGCCGATCGATCTACTACGCGATCAATGCCCTCAACAACCAAGTAGCTATCGTAAATTGTGGATCGCCGCTGGTACCGAATTGATATCCGAGTGCCCGGAGCGATGCGCAGGAATTCATTGCTAAGCTCACCCGCGGTATAGAGGAAATGTCCATCAATTGCCAGAATTACATCTCCGGCCTGAATTCCTATACTATTGGCAGGGCCACCTTCGTCCACCCGAGATAGAACAATGCCGTCATGCCGTACAGTCGGGTTCTGGTCAGTCCAAGCCCCGATTGAGCTTCCTGATGATTGTGTAACAGGGTGAGCAACCTGTGAGGTCACTTGGCTAACGTCTGGAAGTGATGACACGGTCGACTGCCGTTCTTGTCCTTCGACCACACCAAATGTATACATCTTGCCCGATGATCCGATGCTGGATGACGTGAATCCCGGCGGCAGAAACCCGTATTCCCCTGCAGGAAGGTCTTGTAACCGAATTCGCCAGGTTCGAGGAGCGATTTTCTCCGGATTAAAGCTCAGCGCGGTACGCTCAGCTCCGGCGGATTGGTGAAGTATTCCCCCAGTCACCGCTCGAAATTCCCGACGATTCCCCTTCACGTAGAGTTGCAGCAATTGATATTCAGTTGCAGATGTGCCTTCCGGTGCTTTGACAACAAACTCCAGCGGACACGAAAGACGTAAGGGACTACTGGGCCGCATGACTTTCCCGTTGATGTGTCCTTTAGTCATGCCGAGAGTCGCGTAATGCTTGGCAAGACCCCCGGTTTGCCATCCGACAATCTCTGGCTCCATTTGCTCAAGATGACTTTCCCGAGCATAGAAAACTCCGACTTCCTCCGGCACAACCTCCTGGTGTGAGCGTGTATTTGCCAGCCCTGAATACGGTCCATGGGCATTGATCATTGCGCGAATTATGGCGTCACTGACTTTCGACGCCTTGAGGGTCTTCAATCCAGCCACTGTTGTGTCAAACGCGGTTGTAGGCGCAGCATTGATCTTGTCGACTATCACGCCCTCGGTCAGTTCGAGTCCTACCATGTCGATGACATCTTGGTTGTTTAGTGGCTCGGGCCTTCGAGCGACTTCCTGAGCACAAGCAGATGTAATCAGCCAGGAAAACATGCTGGCTAATAGGATTGTCCTGAAACTTATTGATGGCCGACTTTGGGCAAAGACAACACTTGTGAGGCTAAGACTAGGCATAGAAACCTATCGATTTTCTGTTCTGCTGTTGGATTTATCTGGAAGGGCTATTCTGCCGGATGCACGACTAAAAGTGTAGGGCACATGAGTGTGGGGTCTGTTCTACGGTTTCCAGTCTCGCATTGAACCTTGCCAAGATCAGTTGTTTTACCACCTAGGGGTGATGGTGCGCGGAACACCCGTCGAGGGCAACGAGAAAAGTTGGCGATGTTCTGACCCAGGGGTGCATTCTCAGGACGGAGAAAGCAAACTCAACGAAGGTCTCTCAGAGTTTTGCCAATGGCGGCACTACCGTGATCCGTCCACCGTTGTTGATGTACGTGCGAAGGAGTTTGTTGTCCTCCTCGCGATTGCGACGACGCTCTGGCTCTGTCACGAAAACGTCTCGGAGAGAGAGTTTTATCTGGGTCCAAGGCCTCGTTCGATTCGCTACTCGTGACGCGTGAGCCGCGCCTTTCTTAGTCATTCCCATCTTCTCCACCAATTTTACGCACAGATGCTATTTACTGCGCGGGCCTCACTCGCCCGAACGTCCCAGGAAGTACAGGTCACTATTAAACTTCTGGAAGGGTGCGGAGTGTGCCGGCAGATGTTCAGTGTCGCCACCCCAACGGGCCGCTGGTGAACCTGCCGAAAATTCGCCTTCCTACGTACTTTTCGATTGTAACCAAATCGTTGTCCCCCTGACCTTGCTCCCGAGCAACCTTGTGACACAGAAAAGGCCCGCGAAAGATGTCCGACTAGATCGGTATCGCAAAATCCCACTGTGCCTTGTCGCAATTATATCCGGCTTTAAAATCAACAACGTCGCGGGTCAGTCGGCAAGCCGGTCTGCTATAAATCTGCTGCCATGTTTGACCTGTTTCGGCTCTGGTTTGGCACCATTCTTCGCATTGTTCGTAGGCAACGCAGCTTGGTGCTGGAAAATCTCGTCCTTCGCCAACAACTGGTCGTCTTGAAACGCAAGCATCCGAGGCCAAGGCTGGGCCCGCTCGACAAACTGTTTTGGCTTGGAGCGCGCCGCTTCTGGCCTCAATGGAAAGAGGCACTCGTTATCGTCCTACCGGACACGGTTGTTCGGTGGCATCGATCCGGGTTCACACTGTACTGGACAATGCTCTGCAAAGTGCGAAAACAGGTTGGTGGTGGACGGAGGATTTCCAGAGAGCTCTTCCTCGTTGGCAGCCGAGAACTTGTTTCTGCGAAAGCAGTTGGCTTTTTACAAGGAACACAAAATGCAGCCGCAACCGCTGACGGACGCGGCTCGCTACACTCTCGTCGTCTGGTCTC
>Ga0075434_100006245_pt1 | contig 10916 bp, 9 predicted proteins | sample RhiMethybrSRZTD3_FD_75298 | JGI IMG/M metagenome (GOLD analysis project Ga0075434, IMG submission 75298) | Populus rhizosphere microbial communities from Tennessee, USA - Rhizosphere MetaG P. TD hybrid SRZTD3 | ecosystem: Host-associated > Plants > Roots > Rhizosphere > Soil | place: USA...
GGTCATGACGGTCTGTGACCTCGGCTGCGCGTCCTCAGTAGTGTGCGCCGAACGGTTCCGGACCGTAGCGAAGTCCGTCACAGCGGGCGCGCACACTCCCGCCGTTATGCGCGCCCTGTAGGTGGTAGGTGGCCGGTTCCGACCGGGTGCAGATGGGATGTTCTGTGCGGCGTTCGCAGCGCGGCGGGCGATGTTGCGGTCGCCGTGGAGACGCAGGATGCCGGTGGCGAGGCTGCGCAAGCTGGCTATGGCCCCTACGGCCCCGGCGCTGTCAGCGGAAGCGGCCGCCTTCAATAGGCGCTCTGGGAAGCCGAATCGCGCCGGCCACGTGGCATGGTGGGGCTGGAGGGCCTGGTCATACGGCAGAGACGCCGCCGACTCGTACAGCGGCGTGTCTATGACCCGCGGCTGCACCAACACCACGCGAACTCCGGAAGGTGCCAGTTCCATCCGCAGCGCGTCCGAGAGCGCCTCGACGGCGGTCTTCGACGTGGAGGGCAACCCCGTATCTTACGGGGCACCTCCTACCAAGGCCCCATGTAGTCGGTACCACCGTTGTGCCTCTCCATCGGCTCGCTTCCTCTGCCGGGCCGCCACCCGCTAGCGAGCATCGGCGGTCGTTTGGGGCCTCATACAGTCGCCGCCGGTCTCTTGTCGTTGTTTCGGAGCAGGAGGACACCCATGACCAGCAACCACAAGGTGATGACCGTTGGGCCGATGATCGTCAGGATCTTCGAGGCGTCGGTGGACTCGCCCGCAGATGCCTGGATCAAGCCGGCGCCGATGGAACCGAGGCCGGCGCCGAACACGACCCAGCCGAGCCATCGCGGGAAGACGCGGCTCAGGGCCACGGCGAGGCCGAACAGGATGAAGGTCACGCCGGCGAAGACGAAGTTGAACAGGCTGGCAAGGGCAAGGTTGATGGTCTCGTTGGCGTGGACAAGGCTCAACGCGGTCGCCTGCTGGCCGGGTGCCGCGCTTGCCCATTCCTGGGCGAGTTGCGGAGCGGCGACGCCATCCAAGGTGACGAGTACCAGGCCGATCGTGACGCCGACCACCGCAGCAAACAGACCGAACCGGGCGAGCGCCCCGGGGAGTCCGCCGGGGATGGCATGGTAGATGGCGACGAGCCCGCCGAGCATGAGGACGATGCCGAGGACGATCACCAGATGCATCGGAATCCAGATGTCGCTCCCGGCGATGACGCGGGCGACGCCCACCGGGTCGTTCTCGGGCGTGCCGGGGTGCAGGAGATTGCCGGCCCCGCCGAGGACCGCTCCGGCAACGGCTGAGACACCACCGATCCTGAACACCCATTTCCTAACCAGTCTCGAGTTGGAGGCACTGGATGAGAGCTGGTCCCTCGCTAGAGTTGCCATGGTCACCCTCCTGCGTCGATGGAGCTGCCGCCCCGCGTGGATTCCAATCTCGCCCGCCGCGCGAATCGTGGCCCCACGGCCACACGACGACGTCGAGTACGGTCGGCGCTGCCAGCACGATCACCAGGCTCATCGCGGCCCCCGCTCGATATGAGGGGTGCTTGATCGCCGTCAGCCGGTTGGCCTCGCCGAGACTGCGGACCCTCGTGCGAGGTGCGTTTGGGGGCGTTCATCTCAGTCCCCCGTCTCCGCCGCGACAACCTGGTGGTGCTCGACCCGCGGGGTCAGCTCGAGCAGGACTCGTTCGTCGTCGCGGAAGTAGACCGCCCGATCGACATCCGGTCCCGCGAACCCGGCCACCGCATCCATCGATTCCCACAGGGAGAGGAACTGGAACTCCGCTCGGCCATCGACCGTGCGCTCGAGGACGAACCCGCCAAGGTTCCCCTTGACCGATCGAACCTCACGCAGGTCGGCGCGAAGCGCGTCGCGGTAGGCTCGCGAGTCCTTCTCCCGAGTGGCGCCTCGCCAGACCCGAGCGATGGCTGGTCGGTCGAGCGTGCGACTGCCATCCGCGTCCATGTTCATCTCGAGTTCCCTTCCGGTCGTGCCGCTGGTTGCGCTGGCGGCAGGCCAGCCACAAGATCAGCGCCAGGTCTGGCTGGTTCAGCGGCGTTCGCCATGCCGGCGATGCGCTTCTTGATCCGATCCGCGGACCGCGTGGGGAGCGTGGTCAGCAGGCGGGTGTTTAGACGATTTCGGAGCCCAGGTCGATATCGTGCTCGGGGGTTCGGCTCCAGCGCAGCTTTTGCCAATGTGGCTGCGATGCCGTCCACTGAGGTAGCTGCTTTGAGTAGCCGCTTGGAGAAGCCGAATCCCGCTGTCCACAACGCGCGGTAGGGCTCGAGGGCTTCGTCGTAGCCGGACAAGGAGGCAGCGGCCACCTTGTACAGGGGTGTGTCGATGACGCCCGGCTCCACCAGGACGACGCGAACCCCGAAGGGTGCCAGCTCCATCCGCAGCGCGTCCGAGTATGCCTCGATGGCGAACTTCGATGCGGAGTACAGCCCGCTCCCGGGAAGGACGAACCGTCCCAGGATGCTCGAGACGTTGACGATGCGACCGGTGCCCCGTTCGCGCATGGGCGGGAGGAAGGCCCGGGTGACGGCGAGTGAGCCGAACAGGTTGACCTCGAACTGCGTTCGGGTCTGATCGTCGGGGACGGCCTCCACCGGGCCCAGGACGAGCGTCCCGGCGACGTTCACTAGCACGTCCAGCCCGTGACCGCTGGTCGCCGTGTCGACCTGCTCGCGGGCGTTGGCGATAGAGGCCTGATCGGTCACGTCCAGGACGAGCGGCCGGATCCGGGGGTGGTCTGCAGCGAGAACGCCGAGCGCACTGACCCCCAGGGCCGCCCCAAAGACGATGTGACCGGCGTCGGCGAGTCGCGCGGCGGTTGCCCGGCCGATTCCCGACGAGGCGCCGGTGACCACGATGAACTGCGAAGCAACGGGTCCGGCGCTTTGGACTTCGCTCATTTCGTGCCTCCAGGGGCCGTGGGCGACGAAACCCGCCGAGTTGCTGGCTCGGCGAGCATGGTCGTGGTCTCGGGCTGGGCCTCCGCGGAGGGACGTGCGGGCAGCAGGAACCAGGCGAGCAGCCCACCTGCGGCCGCTACGGCGCAACCGGCGAGGGATCCGGCGGCGAAGCTGTGGAGGAACCCATCGACCGCGGCGGCGCGCAGCTGACCAGCGACGGGTCCAAGGCCTGCCTGCGAAAGGTGCTGGGCGGCGACGATGGCGCCGCCGACCGATCCCTTCGCCGTCTCGACGGCGGCTGGAGGCAGACCCGCTGGGAGGGTTGAGACGAGCCGGGATGTGTACAGCGAGGCAGAGACGCTGCCGATCACGGCGACGCCGAGGGTTCCGCCCAACAGCCGGGTGGCATCGTTGACTGCGGAACCGACCCCGGCCTTCTCCTTGGGGACCACTCCCATGATCGCCTCGGTCGCCGGCGCGCTGGTCAGGCCCATGCCGGTTCCCAGCAGGATCATTTGACCGGCGATCTCCAGATAAGGGGTCGCTGCCGACGCCGTCGAGATCCACAGCAACGCGCCGGACAACACGATCAGGCCCGAGGTCACGACCAGTTTGTTTCCGGCCCGGAGGGCGAGTCTGGTCCCGACCAGCGACGCCACCGCGACCGAGCCTGCCACCGGCAGCAGCCGGATGCCGGTGGCCAGCGGGCTGTAGGCCTTGAGGAACTGGAAGAATTGGGTGACCAGGAAGATGAAGCCCGAGAGGGCGAAGAAGGCGACGGTGACCGCCCCGCTCGCGGCGGTGAACCTCAGGTTTCGGAACAGCCCGACATCCAGCATCGGATGGCGACGCCGCCGCTCCGCCAACAGGAACCCGGCCAGGACGGCTACGCTGGTCACGAATCCCGCGATGGTCCGAGCCGATCCCCAGCCCCAGCCGGGGGCCTCGATAATGGTAAACACCAGCGCTCCCATCCCGGCGGATGACAACGCGAGCCCGGCCCAGTCGAGCGGCGGTGTCCTCGGGTCTCGGGAGGGCGGAACAACCAGCGCGACCCCGATCGCGACCGCTGCGGCGACCGGCGCCATGAACAGGAACACGCTGCCCCACCAGAACCGCCCGAGGAGCCAGCCCCCAACGATCGGTCCCATCGCGATCCCCACACCCGTCGTAGCGCCCCACAGTCCGATCGCCCTGGCCCGCTCGGCTCGTTCGGTGAAGATGTTCGAGATGAGCGAGAGCGTGGCGGGGAAGATCAAGGCCGCGCCCAGGCCCATCACGGCGCGAGCGGCGATCAGCTGTTGAACCGTGGTGCCGGCGGAGCCAGCCAGGCTGGCCACGCCGAACAGACCGAGCCCCACGATCAAGGTCCCCTTGCGACCGAGCCGGTCACCGAGACTCCCGGCGGTCAGGATCAGGGCGGCGAACACCAGGCTGTAGGCGTCGACCACCCACTGCAGATTGGCCGTGGACGCGTGGAGCTGGCGGACCAGGCTCGGCAGCGCCACGTTCACGATCGTGGTATCCAGGCTGATGACGAGCGCCGCCGTGCAAAGGGCGGCCAGGGCCAAGCCTCGGCGAGCCAGGGGCGCGGATCTCGCGTTCTCCATGTGGGACCTCCTTCGTCGTTGGCCGGGTCTCCCCTTCCGGGTCATCCGCTGTGTGGGGTCGCGAGCATCAGCCGGGCGACGTGCTGCGGCTGGTCCATCTGGACGTAATGGCGGGCGCCGGGGAGCAGGAACAGCTCAGAGGTGGGCAGCAGTTCGTGGAAGCGCCGCGCCACTCCGCTGTTGAGGTAGGGGTCGGCGGCGCCGAACACGATGCGGACCGGGCGGGTGAACCGCTGCAGCCGCGGGATGGCCGCTGTCCCGGATGCAACGGCGGACCGCAGGTCCTGGTTGAGGCCGAAGAACGCCTCGTGGGTGCTGGGGTTGGCGGCAAACTGCTGGTACAACAGCGGCACGAACTGCTCGCGGGCTTCCGGGTCGCGGAAGAAGCGTCCCACCTGCCAGTGGTACATGCGCCGGAACAGCAGGTCGCCGAACAGGCGCGACACGGGGCGGGCGACCGATCGGATGACGGGTGTGGAGAACAGCCGGATCGCCTCTGGCGTGCGCAGCCCTGGCATGCGGCAGTAATAGGTGTTGAGCAGCACCAGCGCCGCGACCTGCGGCGGGTGCTCCAGCGCCCAGTCGATCGCCGGTGGGCCGGAGGCGTCGTGGGCGACTAGCACTACGGAGGTGAGCTGCAGGTGATCGATCACCGCATCGAGGTCGCCGACCTGGTTGGCGGCGGTGTACTGGTAGCCGACGGGCTTGTCGGAGGCCCCCCAGCCGAGGAAGTCGAACACCACGACCCGGCGTGGGGCGAGTTGCGGCACGAGCCGGTCGTAGAGGTGCAGGTTGTCGGGGAAGCCGTGCAGCAGCAGGATCGCCGGCTCCGCCCCCGGGTAGTCGCGCGCGTATAGGCGATGCGGGCCGCGCGGCACGTGGTGCTCCTGGTAGTCGCGCGCGCTCCGCGCATTTGTGTCGGTAGGGCTTGTTTGCCCGTCCCGTGCCATCGGTCCTCTTCCTGCATGATTGCGGTTCATGGTGCCCGGTCACCTCCGTGGCGGGCGTCAGCCGGCCCAATGCGGCACACCGCGATCAGCGGCAGGCCGAGGTCGCGGACCTTGCAGAGCAGGCCGTGGAGCGCTGCCTGGTCAGTGACTGGCCCGGCGATGGTGGTGGTCTCGCAGCTGACGTCGCTGCTGACGCGCAGGCCGTCGAACCAGGTCGACCAGCGGGGGTCGAGGACGCCTTCGATGAGGATCTCGTAGTGCATCGGTGGCTCCGTGCTATCGATTACCTCTCGTTGGCGGGTCAGCTGTTCAGCAAGGCGATGACGGCCAGCAAGATGCCGACGCCGGAGGAGCACAGCGCCCAGATGGCGAAGCGGTGGGCCTGCCGGGCCAGCCGTTCGGCCGCTCGCAGGCTGTCCTCCTCCCGCTGCACACGCCAGTAGTGATGCAGCAGGCCGGCCTGGCGGGCGCAGGCCCGGCAATGGCCGGGGTCGAACACGCCCGTCCCGTGGTAGTGCTGGGTGAGCATGGTGGTCCTCCTCGCTGTGCTCGGACGGCGGTCGGTGAGTCGAGCAGCGCAGGTGCCGTACCGGGGGCAAGCGGCGTGGCCGTCGCTCCTGGACCCCCGATGGCGACCGCACCGCCGTGCGCGGTGTCACGCGCTGGCGCCCGCGAGCTTCCGCGCCGGCGGCCGCGCCGGCCAAAGGTGCCCGCTCGGCGTGGCGGCTAAGCTCGGCGACCCGCTGGCCGGCGGGCACGACGCTCACCTCGCCCATGACCATCTCAGCCCCTTGTGGTTGGCGGTTGGTTCCGCCAGTACGCTAGGGCTGGCCGGGGTCTGGGGCGTCACCCGAAAGTGGACCTGCGGGTGGACTCTCCTGGCGCCGCCGGGCGGTACCCGAACGGATGACCGTGAAGCGGTTGCCGGCTTACCGCAGCCCCAGCGCGGGGGCGCGGGCGGCGGCCTGGGTGCAGTCGCCGCACCGGCTGGGGGTCGGGCCCTGCTGGCTGCCCTGCCCGGCCCGCCTTGCTCGCCTGAAGGCAGCTACTGGGTGATTGTCCAACCCGGTCGGCCCGGCGCGGGCTGCGGCGAGGTTCCGCGCCAACCCGGCCGTCTGCCGACCACGACCGGCGGGCCGGTCACCTGTGCCTGTGCCCAGATCGCCTGCCAGCGCAACTACCGCGGCCGGCCCCGAAGCTTGTGGTGTTGCGGTAGCGGTCGTCACCCTGAGCACGCGATGCGCAGGTCGGTGTCCCCGGAGCGGCCAGCCGGCGAGGAGTGAGTAGGCTGATGGGAGGCGGCTAGTGGCCTGGCCGGCCCGGATTTGCGCACTACAGTGGGCCGCGCTTGCTGTGCACGACCGGCCCTGGCCGCTTGCCGGAGTGTAGGAAGACATGGCCGAGCCGCCTACGACCAGCCCTGCCAGGGGCGCCACGCTGCAGCAGGATGTGCTGGTGGCGACCAAGTTCCATGTCCCGCGCGCGGGTTTCGTGCCGCGCCCCCGCCTGCTAGCACGCCTTGCCCAGGGAATGGGGCGCGGGCTCACCGTGGTCTGCACCCCGGCCGGCTTCGGCAAGACCACCGTGCTGGGCGACTGGGCCCGGCGCAGCCGCCGGCCGGCCGCGTGGCTGTCCCTGGATGCCGGCGACAACGACCCGGCGCGGTTCTGGCGGTATGTCGCCGCGGCGCTGGACCAAGTGCGGCCGGGGGCCAGCGCGCCGGCCGCGGCGTTGCTCCGCGGCCCGCAGCACCCGCCGCTGGAGGCCGTGGTGACCGCGGTGATCAACGAACTGACGACCCCACCGGGTGCGGATGACATCGCGCTGATCTTGGACGACTATCACCTGATCGACGCGCCGCCGGTGCACGACAGCGTCACGTTCCTGCTGAACCGGCTGCCACCGGGGCTGCGGCTGGTGCTCGCCAGCCGCGCCGACCCGCCGCTGCCGCTGGCGCGGCTGCGTGCCCGCGGCCAGCTCGCCGAGCTGCGCGCCGCCGACCTGCGCTTCACGCTGGAGGAGACGGCCGCGTTCTTGCGGGAGGCCACCGGGCTCGACCTGCCGTCGGCGTCGGTGACGGCGTTGCAGGACCGGACCGAGGGGTGGGCGGCCGGGCTGCAGCTGGCCGCGCTGTCGCTGAACGGGCACGCCGATCCGGCCGGGTTCGTCGCCACGTTCGCCGGCAGCCACCGTTACGTGCTGGATTACCTGACCGAGGAGGTCCTGGCCCGCCAGCCTGAACAGGTCGTGAGCTTCCTGCTGGAGACTTCGGTGCTGGAGCGGCTGTCGGGCCCGCTGTGCGACGCGGTCACCGGCCGGACGGACAGCCAGGCGCTGCTGGAGGCGCTGGAGCGGGCCAACCTGTTTGTGGTGCCGCTGGACGAGGTGCGCCGCTGGTGGCGCTACCACCATCTGTTCGCCGACCTGCTGCGCGCCCGCCTTGCTCATGAGCGGCCCGAGCGGGTGCCCGAACTGCACCGCGGCGCGGCCACCTGGCATGAGGAGCACGGCTTCGCCGACGACGCCGTGCGGCATGCTATAGCCGCCGGCGAGGCCGGCTGGGCGGCCCGGCTGGTCGAGCAGCACGTGGAGGAGCTGCTGCGGCGCAGTGAGGGCGCGACGCTTGACCGCTGGCTTTCCGCGCTGCCCGCGGAGGCGGTCCGCTCCCGGCCGCGGCTGTGCCTGGCCCAGACGGTCTCCGCGGTCGTCGGCAGCCGGCTGGAGGCGGCCGAGCCGCTGCTGGCCGAGGCGGAGCGCGCGTTCGCTGCCTCTGGCGATGAGCCACACGAGCCGTCGGTCGGCCGGGCGCTGAGCGTGCTGGCCAACGTCCCCGCCTCGATCGCGTTCCTCCGCGCCGACCTGGCGCGCCTGCGCGGCGATGCTGCCCGCGCGGTCGCCTGCGACCAGCAGGCCCTGACGCACCTGGGCGAGAGTGACTGGCTGCTGCGCTCCCACGTCGCCTGGAATCTGGCGGTAGCGGACTGGCTGTGCGGACGGCTCGCGCAGGCTGAGCACGCCCTGGCGGAGGTGGTAGCGGAGCGGCGGGCGCACGGCGAGGGCTATCTGGCGATGCGGGTCTGCTACGACCTGGGCCAGGTCCAGCGCGCCCAGGGCCGCCTGGGCGCGGCGCTGCGCACCTACCAGCAGGGGCTGGAGGCTGCCAGCGAGGCCGGCCACCAGCTGCCGCCCGCGGGCATGGCGCACGTGGGCATGGCCGAGGTCCTGTACGAATGGGACGAGCTGGCCGCCGCCCACGAGCACGCCACCGAGGGCGTCGCGCTGTGCCGGCAGCTCGCCTTCACCCAGCCGCTGGCCACCGGCCTTGGGATGCTGGCCCGGATCCGCCAGGCACAAGGCGATAAGGCCGGCGCGCTGGATGCGATCGGCCAGGCCGAGCGGGTCGAGCTGAGCCCACAGGTGGCCGCCCTGCTCAACCCCGTGCCGGCGTGGCGGGCGCGGCTGTTGCTCGCCCGCGGCGAGGCCACCGCCGCCGCCCGCTGGGCCAGCGAGCGCGGGCTAGGGACCGGTGACAAGCCGAGCTACCCGCGGGAGGGCGAGTACCTAGTGCTCGCGAGGATGCTCCTCGCCGAGCACCCCCCCGGCCGGGCGCTCGGGCTGCTTGAGCGGCTGCACGCCCAGGCGGCAGCCCAGCAACGGACGGGCAGCATCATCGAATTGGCGCCACTACGGGCGCTCGCGCGCGCGGCCGGCGGCGACCAGGACGCCTCGCTGGCCACCCTGGCCGAGGCGCTGGCGCTGGCCGCCCCCGAGGGCTACATACGCGTGTTCGCCGACGAGGGCCCGCCCGTGGCCCGCCTGCTGAGCAGGCTCACCGCGGCACAGCGCACCGGGCGGGCCGCGCTGCCTGGTGCGGTTCCACCGCACTACCTCGACCGGCTGGCGCGGGCGTTCCAGCCGGGCGGTGCACGCCCCGCACCGCGCACGACCCGCGGCACCGCCGGGACTGCCGGGCTGGCCGCACCGCTGAGCGGTCGCGAGCTAGAGGTGCTGGAGCTGCTGGCCGCAGGCAAGTCGAACCAGCAGATCGCCGACGAGCTCGTGGTGGTGCTCGACACCGTCAAAAAACACGTCGGCCACATCCTCGCCAAGCTCGGCGCAGCCAACCGTACCCAGGCCGTCGCCCGCGCCCAGGCGCTGCGGCTGCTGCGGTAGGCCGCTGCCCGCTTCCCGGTCATCCATTCCGGTACCGCCCAGCGGCACCGGCAGACTCCACCCTCGGGTCCACTTTCGGGTGACGCCCCCGACCCCGGCCAGTCCTACCATGCTGGCCGAACCAGCCACCAACTACAGGGGGCGAGCCGCGACCTGTCTACCGGCCGGGTCAGCTCCAGACTTTGAGGAGGCTCGTCATGGCGACGACGATCGAAGGGACCGTGCCGTTCCGCGGATACCGCACGTGGTACCAGGTGGTGGGCGGGCTTCCCGCCACCGGCGGGCAACTGCCGCTGCTGGTTGTCCACGGCGGGCCCGGCTTGCCCCACGACTACCTGGAAGACCTCGCTGGGCTGGCCGACGGCGAGCGCGCAGTGGTCTTCTACGACCAGCTCGGGTGCGGGAAATCCGACCACCCCGATGACCCCGCCCTGTGGGTCATGGACACCTTCGCCGGCGAGCTCGCCACCGTGCGGGAGGTCTTGGGGCTGGACCGGATCCACCTGCTCGGCCACTCCTGGGGCGGCTGGCTGGCGCTTGAGTATGCGCTGGGCAGGCCGACGGGCCTGGCAAGCCTCGTGCTGGCCAGCACGTGCGCCAGTCTGCCGGCCTTTGCGGCGCAGACCCGGCGGCTGAAGGAATCCCTGCCGCCCGAGGTGCAGCAGGTTATCGACTGGCACGAGTCAGCGGGCACCACCGGCGACCCCACCTACGTGCAGGCCGCCATGGCCTACCGCACCCGGTGGGTCTGCCGGCTGGACCCCTTCCCCGTACACCTCGTGCGGTCCATCTGCAACCTCAGCCAGGACGTGTACCAGACGATGCAGGGGCCGGAGTGGAACGTCACCGGCAACCTCAGGGACTGGGATGTCACCGCCAGGCTGGGCCAGCTCGACCTGCCCGTGCTGGTCACCTCCGGTCGCCATGACGAAATGACACCAGCGCTGGTCCGCCCGCTGGTCGACGGGATCAGGGGGGCCGAGTGGGTCGTCTTCGAGGAGAGCGCCCACATGGCCATGGTCGAGGAGCCCGATCGTTACCGCCAGGTGCTCCAGTCCTGGCTCAGCCGCGTCGTAGAAGCGGCCCCGGCATGATCCCGGGTCGGCCGTATGGTGCCGTGGCCGGCTGCGCGTCAAGTCCTTCGGGTCGTGCCCGGCAGGGTCGGCACCGCCCCAACCGCAATCGCGCACCAACTCGTTACGCCCTGATCGCGGTCGTGATCGAGCGCGTCTTGGTCACCGCATATGCCTGGCCGGCTGCCCGGCT
>Ga0075434_100006249_pt1 | contig 10909 bp, 7 predicted proteins | sample RhiMethybrSRZTD3_FD_75298 | JGI IMG/M metagenome (GOLD analysis project Ga0075434, IMG submission 75298) | Populus rhizosphere microbial communities from Tennessee, USA - Rhizosphere MetaG P. TD hybrid SRZTD3 | ecosystem: Host-associated > Plants > Roots > Rhizosphere > Soil | place: USA...
ACCAGCGAGACGATCTCGTCCAGGAGCGCCTCGTAGGGCGCGAATCCCCGGACGATCGCGTCGTAGGTGAGGCCGTAGCCGACCGCGATCAGCCGTTCCATCGGAGGCTGTCCCGGCGCCGGTTGACCCATCGAGCCCGCCAGCTCCATGCTCCCGCTACTCCGCGGCCTTGCGTGCCCACACCAGTACGCTGGCGCCGTTCAGAAACGTGCGCCGTGCCTCGAGCACCGTGAAGCCGGCCGCCTGCACGTTGGCTGCGAACTCCCGCTCGTCCCAGTAATGTGGACCGATGCGTCGGCGCGCCGCCTCGAAGAGGGAGTGCGGCAGCAGCCACAGGAACAGGCAGCGCAGCGCGGCGCCGACGCCCTCGCGCCGCCGCAGCTCCGAGAACGTGCGGCAGATGTTGGCGCGGCGGGTGTGATTGACGAACACGGCATGGCCGCCCGGCTTCAGCACACGGTGAACATGCGTCAGCAGCGCACGCGGATCCGGATGCGCATAGAGCGAGTGCACGTTGACCACCTGATCGAACGAGGCGTCGCGGAGCGTCTTGTTGGTGAACAGGTCGCCCTGACTGAACGCGAGGTTGGCCAGGCGCTTGGCGCGGCGCTTCTCGCGCGCCAGCTCCACCAGGGCGCCGTACGGCTCCAGGCCGACGACCGAGAAGCCGGCCTCGGCGATGATGAACGTCAGGTTGCCGGGGCCGCAGTCGACATCGAGGACCTGGACCGCGCGCCGATCCGGGGCGTTCTTGGCCGCGGCATCGACGAGCTGCAGGACCTCGGCCTGCAGCTTCTGATAGGGGCCGAACTGTTCGAAGATGTAGTCGTAGAGTAGGCCGTAGCCGACCGACAGCATACGGTCGACTCCCCACTGCAGCCCTCCGTGCAGGGAGCTCATTACCACCTCCGCGGTGGCCGAACCTCGAGCGTGGGCGCTGGGGTGCGGCTGCATGGGAGTCTCCGATCAGCCGCGGTCCGCCAGGACCTTCTCGACGGTCCCGCGTAACTCGTCCGACGTGAATGGTTTGAGCAGGATCGCCTGGAAGCCCATCCGGTTCGCCTCGTTGATGATCTCCGGCGTGCCATGGCCGGTGACCAGGACCACGGCCATGTCCGGATGGAGCGTCCGCGCCTGCTCGAAGACCTCGAAACCCGACATGCCCGGCATCTTGTAGTCGAGGACCATGAGGTCGAAGGGTTCCTTGCGCAGGAGCTCGACCGCCGTCTCGCCGCGATTGGCGCCCTTGACCGCGTAGCCGAGCGCCTGCAGCACGTTGACGCAGAGGACGACGACCGGCCCGGCGTCGTCCACGACGAGGATCTTCTTCTTCGCGGCGCTCAATTTGCCTGGGCCAGAGCCGGGGTGCCCATCGCACCGCCGCTCGTCAGATGCTCGTAGTGGCGGTTGATCTCCTCCAGCCGGGCCAGCGGAATCCGGAGGAACGCCTCCGCCACGACGGGATCGAAGTGACTGCCGCAGCCCCGCGCAATCTCCTCGCGGGCCGCCGGCAGCGGCAGCGCCGTCCGGTAGGGCCGGTTCGAGGTGATCGCGTCGAACACGTCGGCGACCGTCACGACCCGCGCGACCATCGGGATGTCCTCACCCCGCAGGCCGTCCGGATAGCCGGTGCCGTCGAAGCGTTCGTGATGATGGCGTACCGCGCACGTCTCGCGCTGCAGGAAGCGCAGCGGCTCCAGGATCTTGGCGCCGACGACGGGATGGCTCTTGATGATGGTGAACTCCTCTGCGGTGAGCCGCTCGGGTTTGCTCAGGATCGTATCCATGATGGACAGCTTGCCGAGGTCGTGCAGCATCGCGCCCCGGCGGACGACGTCGACCATCTCGCTCGTCATGCCGAGCGCCTGGGCAATCTCGCCCGCGTAGAGCGCCACGCGCGCCGAGTGGCCCTTGAGGTAGCGGTCCTTGGACTCGATCGCGTTGACGAAGGCCGTGATGGTGTCGACGAGGTTGCGCTCGATGTTCTCGCGCAGGATGAGCTTTTGCAGCGACACTGCGGTGGTCTGCGCGTAGCCCAGCAGCAGCTCACGCTCGTCGGGCAGGAACCCCCCGCTGGCGGCTTCTCGAGCCAGGCAGATCACGCCCATCGAGTGGCCCACGCCCGGGATCACCGCGGCCACCGCCTCCAGCGAATCGCCGCCGGTCGTCAGCGGCAGGAGCTCCTTGCCGCCGGTGGCGACGAGCTCGTCGAAGGAGCGCTGCAGCATGGACAGCAGCCGCGTGACCAGCGTGGCCTCGCCCTGCTGGCTCGAGCTGAAGCCTCCGTGCTCGTCGCGCAGCAGCACGAGGGCGGCGTCGCTCTTGATACTCTGCACCACCAGCTTCAACACCTCGTCGACGAAGACCGAGGTCTCCAGCCCCTGGAGGGCGAGATCGCCGATCCGGAAGAGGACCTCCACGCCGAGTTGCCGCCGCGAGAGCTCCTCCGTGAGCCCGGCCGGCAGCGGCACCTGTCCGTCCCACTTCTGCCTATCACTCCGTACGCGCCCCAGCAGCTGCTGGATCTCGCGGATCGAGAACGGCTTCGGCAGGTAGTCGTACGCTCCGTGGCGAAGCCCGAACACGGCGGAGTTCACCGAGGGATTCCCGGTGATGAGCACCACGGGCGTGCCCGGCTGCTTGCCCTTCACCGCGCGCAGCAGGTCGAGTCCCGACAGGCCGGGCATCTTGATGTCGGACACGACGAGGTCGAAGGCCTGCTCGGTGATGAGCGAGAGCGCCTGCTCAGCGGCGGCGGCGTGGCTCACGGCACAGCCGTTCGCCGAGAACGCCGAGACGAGGAAGCGAAGCAGGGACGCGTTGTCGTCCACGACGAGGACGCGGAGCGCCTCGGGAGCGGCGACGGTCGGCACGGGCGAGGCCATGGGGTCCTTTCCTGCTACTTCGTGGTCGACATTTGGCTGAGAAATTCCATCCACTGACGCGTCAGGACACCGTCGTTGGGGAACTTCAGCCCCTCGAACTGGAGCGGCAGCGCGGCGGCCGGCTGCGGCGCGGGCGCCGCGGCTGCGGGCGTGGCGACCGGGGCAGCCGGTGCGGAGGGCGACTCCGCCAGCGTGCTCTTGATCAGGGCTTCCACGGTGAGCGCGGGCTCGAGCTCGGCCACCGCCTCCGCCATCGCAGGGCTCACCGGCTCCACCACGACTTCGGCCGGCGTCTCGGCGGCGGCGAGCGCGACCAGATCGGCCAGTGCGGGCTCGACGGCCAGCGTGGGCTTGGGAGCCGGCGCCGGCTCGGGGGCCGGGGTCGGCGTGATCGCCGCTTGCACCGGGGTCGGCGTTGCGGGCGCGGCCGGCGTGGCCTGTAGCGGCGCCGATCCTAGCAGCGCCGCGGCGAGATCCTTGAACGACACGCGCGGCTTCTGAGCGTCGGCGGCGGGCTGCTCGGCGGCGTGCGCGGGTGCGACACGCGGCACGGCGACTGGCGCCGGTGCCGGGATCGGCGCGGGACGCGGCATCGCGACCGGCGCGCTGGGCCGCAGTGACAGCTCCGGCAGGCTGCGCAGGCTGATGCGCTCGCCGCTCAGTGAGGGCACGCTGTGCACCGGCTCGCTCGGCGCGTCGACGGGCTCGTTGGTGACGACCGCGCTCGACTCGGGCTCGACGGCCAGCTCCAGCTTGGGCTCGATCGCGAGCACCGGCTCCGCGTCGGCGACCAGCGTCAGCTCGGGCTCCGCCACCGGGGCCGGCTCTACGACCAGCTGGAGCGTCGGCTCGACCACGGGCGGCGGCTCGGCGGCGATCACCAACTCCAGCGTGGGCTCGAGGGTCAGCGCAGGCTCGGCCACGACGGGCTCCAGCTTGGGCTCGATCGCAAGCACGGGCTCCTCGCTCGCGTCCGGCTCGAGCGTCGCGGTCTTGTGATCGATGGCAGCCAGCGCGCGCTCCATCTGCGCCACGATGTCGGTGTCGGGTGCCGGCGCAGCCGGCTGCTCCTCGACCGAGGCCTTGGGAAGCACGATGGGCTCCGGCGTCACGATGACCGGGACGGGCGCCACGACCACGGGCTCCGGCGCGGCGATGATGGGCTCGGGCGTCACGATGATCGGTCCGGGCACGAGCACGGGCTCGGGCACGGCGGCCGGCGCCGCGTCGACGATCGGCGCGGGGGCAATGATGGGCGCGGCCTCACGCAGCGTCACGGGCTCTGGCCGCGGCCGCTCCACGCGGGGTGCGCTCGCGGCGGCCTGGCGACTCCGCATGCTCACCACCGAGGTGGGCTCGCGCGACGGCAGCACGACACGCTCGCTGGCGCGCGGCGCGTTCTCCGCCACCGCCTGGTTGAGCAGCTTCTGGAGCTTCAGGCTGGTTGCGCGGGCCGCCACGGGCCCATGCATCGCGATGACGTTCTCGCTGTCGGTGGGCGGCGCATCCGCCGGCGTTTCCGCCCGCGGGGGGGCGGGCGTCACGGCCGGGCGCCGCAGGCGCAGGATCGACTCGAAGTACACGGCCGGCGCTCCCTCGACGTCGAGGAGACGGAACTCCACGCAGTCGACCTCCGGGAAGCCCAGCTGCTTGATCTTGCGATGGAAGGCGTCCGGCACGCGCTCGACGACGAAGACGAGCCGCGGCGGCCGCTCGTCGGAGATGACGCAAGCCGGATAGAGCCGCTCGAGCGACTGGGGATACTCGCGGCACCACGAGTACGCCTCGACCGCCTTCAGCAGCATCTCTTCGTTGGCGGTGAGGCCGGTCGTGATCAGCACCAGCGCGCCGTTGACGTCGAGACCGACGACGTCGATCGTCTCGTGGCCGAGGAGCAAGCGCGAATCGAGCACCACGAGCCCAGGCTCGATGGCGTCGATGTTCTCTGCCACCAGCATCTGCAGCTTCGCGGCGTCTTCGACCTGCAGCTTCTTGACGGCCACTTTCATCGTTCGCTCGCTCCCTCGTTCATGGCCGGTACTCACCGGCTCTCTCGATGCGGCTGCTATTGAGCAAGGCGAGTACCAAAGCCGACTGTGAGGGATAAGCGGCTGATCCACAAAGATTTTTCGCCCGACGCGGAGGCTGTCCAAGGCCCCCTCCGGATGATTTGTAGCCGCCGATGGGTGTGGCCCCCCCGGGCGGCTGGTCACAAAGAGTCCAGCCGCCTAGGAGGCGGCTTCCGTGAGTTTCTTGCGGAGGGTCTGGCGGGTAATACCGAGGATCTTGGCCGCCTCGCTCTTGTTGCCGTTGACCTGGCGGAGGACCTTGACGATGTAGGCCCGCTCCACGGCTTCCAGCGTCCGGGGCTCGCGCGAGACCTCCTCGGCCAGCGGCCCGTCGGGCGAACCCGCGAACGGCATGGGGAGCTGATCGGCCTCGATCGTGTCGCCGGTGCTGAGGATCACGAGTCGCTCGATGAGGTTCTTGAGCTCGCGCACGTTACCGGGCCAGCCGTAGGCCAGCAGCAGCGTCTCCGTCTCGGTGGCCAGGCGCTTCACGGCCTTGTGGAAGGTGCTGTTGGCCTCGGCGAGGAAGTGCCGCGCCAGCGGCAGAATGTCCTCCCGGCGCTCACGCACCGGCGGAATCGTCAGCGGGATCACGTTGAGGCGGTAGAAGAGGTCCTCGCGGAAGCGCCCCTCCTTGACCATGACCTCCAGCGACCGGTTGGTCGCCGCGATGACGCGGACGTCGACCTTGAGGTCCCGGGTACCGCCGACCCGCTTGAACGTGCGCTCCTGGAGGCAGCGCAGCAGCTTGGCCTGGCTGGCCAGCGGAATCTCGCCCACCTCGTCGAGGAAGAGCGTGCCGCCGTCGGCGAGCTCCATCAGGCCCTTCTTGGTGGACTTGGCGTCCGTGAACGCGCCCTTCTCGTGGCCGAACAGCTCGCTCTCGAAGAGCGTCTCGGTGATCGCCGCGCAGTTGACCTCCATGAACGGCGAGTTGCGCCGCGCGCTCTCGAAGTGGAGCCCGCGCGCCACCAGCTCCTTGCCGGTGCCGCTCTCGCCCTGCACCAGGATGGTGTGCGCCTCGCTCTGGGCGAGCTGCGTGATGACCTCGCGCAGCCGGCGGGTGGAGGTCGACTCGCCGATGATCTGGTTCGTCCGGTACTTGCCCTCCTGCATGCCCTGCAGCCGCGTGATCTCCCGGCGCGCCTTGACCTCTTCCAGCGCGCGGGTGACCGAGATGCGCAGCTTCTCGAGGTGCTGGAAGGGCTTCTCGAGATAGTCGGTGGCGCCGTTCTTCATCGCCACCACCACGCTCTCGATGTGGCCGAACGCGGTGATCATGATGACCGCGGTCTGCGGGTGGCGCGTGCGGAGCTCGCGCAGCACCTGGATGCCGTCGGTGTCGGGAAGGCGCAGGTCGACGAGGGCGAGGTCGGGCCCCACCTGGTCGGCGAGCTCGAGACCTTCCTTGCCGGTCCCGGCCGTGTGCACCTCGATGTTCTCCTGGCCGAGCACGCGGGAGACGAGCGAGCGGATGTTGCGTTCGTCGTCGATGACCAGGACTGAGTTCATGGCCAGACGATTGTAGGGGGCCGTTAAGAAAATCACCAAGTGGAAACGAATCGCCCGGCACCGTATTCGGCTCCAGGGCCCGGCAGCTGCCAAAATGACTGTGGCCGCTGTAGGTTACGGCTCAGTCGACGGCGTGGCACGGGCCTCGCACCTTGCACCCCGCCGATGAGCAACCACGTGATCGACCACCAAAAGCCGGGCCGCAAGCCGTCGGTGAATCAGCTGCTGAAGCAGCTGATCCAGATCGGCATCGCGCTCACGAGCGAGCGCGAGCTTGCCACGCTGCTCGAGCGGATCGTGGCCGAAGCCCGGAAATTCACGAACGCCGAGGCCGGCACACTGTATCTCCGCGACGGCGACACGCTGCGCTTCGCGGTGACCCAGAACGACGTCCTGCGAGAGCGCATGGGCGAGCGGGAAATGCGCCGCCAGCTCACGGCCCAGCCGCTGCCCCTGTCGCAGCCGAGCCTCGCGAGCTATGTGGCGCGGACCGGGCGGCCCCTCTGCCTGCCCGATGCCTACGGTGTGTCGAAGAGTCGCCCCTATGTCTTCAATCAGGATCTCGACCTGCGCCTGCAGTACCAGACCGGCTCCGTGCTCGTCGTGCCGCTGCACGATCCGGCGCGCGACATCATCGGTGTGCTGCAGCTCATCAACGCCCGCAACGAGGCGGGTGAAGTCGTGCCGTTCGACCCCGAACTCGAGAACCTGATGCAGGCGCTCGCCGCGCAGGCCGCCGTCGCCATCCGCAACGCGCGGCTGGAGGAGCTGTCGTTCAAGGATCCGCTGACCGAGGTCTACAATCGCCGGTACTTCACGCTCCGGCTCGAGGAGGAGGCCCGGCGGCACGCGCGCTTCGGCGAGCCCGTCTCGCTGGTGCTCGTCGACGTCGATCGCTTCAAGACGATCAACGACGAGTTCGGTCACCGCGCCGGCGACGACGCGCTGAGGGAGACCGCGCAGGTCATCCTCGCCAACTCCCGCTCCTTCTCGATCGTTACCCGCTACGGCGGCGACGAGTTCGCGGTCCTCCTCGTCAACACCCCGAAGGCCGGCGCGGTCACGTATGCCCAGCGGATCCGCCACGTCGTCGAGCGTCATCGCTTCGCGCACGGCGCGCTCACGGTGAGCGTCGGGATCGCCACGCTGCCGGATGACGTGCTCGCCTGGCAGGACCTCGTGCCGGCGGCCGACCGCGCTCTGTACTCCGGCAAGCGTCTCGGTCGCAATTCGGTCGAAGTCGCATAACCTCCCGGAGGGGAGCTCCGCTCCCCTTCCGGCGGCCTCCCCACAGACCAGAATTGCGCCGGTGGAGCCGGCGCTCCAACGTGGACTCAGTGACGCAGCGGCCTCTCCAGCAGGAACCGCTCAGGTCCGTGTCCCGGCGTCGGCGGCATGAAGTGGGGACGTATACTTCGGGGCATGGCGGGCCGGCGGCGGGCGAAGGGGGCGGCATCGGCGCAAGAGACGGCCGGCGGGGGCGAGGGGCCGGTCGTGGCGGGCGGGGAGTTTCCGCAGGTCGAGTTGCCGATCGCGCCGGGATATCCACCAATGGAGGCGCTGGCGACGACCGTGCTGCCGTCGGGCGAGGGGTGGCTGTACGAGCCGAAGTGGGACGGCTTTCGGTGCCTCGCGTTCCGGGACGGGGAAACGGTGGTCCTGCAATCAAAGGCGGGGCAGCCGCTCACGCGATATTTCCCGGAGATTGTCGAGGCGGTTCGCGCGCTGCCCGTCAGCCGCATCGTGCTCGACGGTGAGCTCGTGCTGTTCATCGACGGGCGCGTCGACTTCGACGCGCTGCTGCAGCGTATCCATCCGGCCGCGAGCCGCGTCCAGCGTCTGGCTGCCGAAACACCGTGTACCTACCTCGTGTTCGACCTGCTGGTGGACGGCGTCGGTGCCGCGCTCACTGCGCACCCGCTCGCCGAGCGCCGGCAGCGGCTCGAGACGTTCTTCGAGCGGCTGCCTACCGACGGCACGATCCGTCTCTCGCCGGCCACGCCCGAGCGCGACGTGGCCGTGGGGTGGATGGCCACCCTCGGAGGCAGCGGGCTCGACGGCGTGGTGGCCAAGCGGCTCGATGCCGGCTATCGCTCGGGCGAGCGCACCGGCATGCAGAAGGTCAAGCGGCTGCGCAGCGCCGACTGCGTGGTGGGCGGGTTCCGCTACGCGAAGGACGGTGTCGAAATCGGCTCGCTCCTGCTCGGTCTCTACGACGATGAAGGCAAGCTGAACCACGTGGGATTCTCGTCCAGCTTCACCGCCGAAGAGCGCCGCGCGCTCAAGCCGATCGTCACGCCACTCGTGGAGCCGCCGGGCTTCACCGGCGATGCGCCCGGAGGGCCGAGCCGCTGGTCAACCGAACGCACGGGCGAGTGGCAGCCGCTGCGGCCCACGCTGGTGTGCGAGGTACGCTACGACCATTTCTCCGGCGGCCGCTTCCGTCACGGCACCAAGTTCCTCCGCTGGCGCCCGGACAAGGCGCCGGCGCAGTGCACCTATGCCCAGCTCGACGCGGGCGGCGATCCTGCCGCGCTCGCGCCGCCGAGCCGGAAGGCCGGATGACCGAGCTCGAGATCCTCGACCGCATCCAGCGCCGCGTGCTGTGGCTCTCGGCGTGGATGGTGCACACCGCCAACACGCGGCCGAGCGTGGATGGGCTCAAGGTCGGCGGCCATCAAGCCTCGTCCGCGTCCGTCGTGAGCCTGCTCACCGCGCTCTACTTCCAGGCGCTGCGGCCGGACGACGTCGTCGCCGTCAAGGCCCACGCCTCGCCGGCGTTCTACGCGATCCAGTACCTGCGCGGCCGTCTCGCGGCCGCCGATCTCGAGCAGCTGCGCGTGTTCGGCGGGCTGCAGGCCTACCCGAGCCGCCGCAAGAACGCGGCGATCGTCGATCTCTCGACCGGCTCGATGGGACTCGGCGCCGTGGCCGCCACCTTCGGCGGTCTCGCCGCGCGCTACCTCGGCGATCATGGAAGCGCGGCCGCGCCCGGCCGCTTCGTCGTGATGGTCGGCGACGCCGAGCTCGACGAGGGCAACGTGGCCGAGATGCTCGGCGAGGAAGTCGTCGGCCGCCTCGGCAACGTGCTGTGGATCGTCGACGTCAACCGGCAGAGCCTCGATCGCGTGATGGCCGGGGCGCGGCCCCGCCAGCTCGCCGACATGTTCCGCGCGGCCGGCTGGCGCGTGCACGAGCTGCGCTGGGGACGCGCGCTGCAAGCGCGCTTCGCCCGGCCCGGCGGCGAGGGGCTGCGCGCGCGCCTGGAGAGTCTGCCGGCCCCGGAGTACCAGCGCCTGCTGCGGTTGCCGGCCGGCGGCATACGCAAGGCGCTGGTGACCGCCGCCGGCGGCGGCATCGACACCGCGCTCGACCGGCTGCTGGCCGACGTGACCGACGACGCGCTGGCCGCGCTGATCGCCGACGTCGGCGGGCACGATCTCGCGCTGATCCTCGACGCGTATGCCGCGGCGGCGCGCGATCGCACGCGCCCCTCGGTGATCTTCGCGCACACCATCAAGGGCTGGGGATTGCCGTTCGCCGGCGATCCGCTCAATCACACCATGGTCACCAGTGCGGCGCAGATCGACGCCCTCCGCGACGCGCTCGGGGTGACGCCGGGTCACGAGTGGGCGGGGTTCTCGCCCGACACCGTCGAGGGACGCTACATCGCCGGCCTGCCGCCGCTGTTCACGCCGCCGTCTCCGGCGCCCGCGGTCAGCGTGCCCGGCACGCTCGACGAGCCGTATCCCGAGCAGGCGTCCACGCAGGAGGCGTTCGGCCGTGTGCTGGCCGCGCTTGGCCGGCTGCCGGTCGGTGACAGCGTGGTCACGGTCTCCGCCGACGTCGCGGTGACGACGCACCTCGCCGGCTGGATGAACCGCAAGGGCGTCTACTTCCCCGAGGCGCGGGTCGATCCGTTCGCCGACGTGCCCCAGACGCTCAAGTGGCGCGAGGGCCCCGGCGGCCAGCACGTCGAGCTCGGCATCGCCGAGCACGACCTCTTCCTGATGCTGGCCGCGCTCGGGCTCACCGCCGAGCTGTCGGGCCGCACGCTGCTGCCGATCGGTACGCTGTACGACCCCTTCGTCACGCGCGGACTCGACGCGCTCTATCACGCGCTCTACGCGGGCGCCCGCTTCGTCGTCGTCGCCACGCCCTCCGGCGTGAGCCTGGCGCCCGAGGGCGGCGCCCACCAGTCCGTGATCACGCCGGGCATCGGCGTGGCGCTGCCCGACCTGGCCTACTACGAGCCGGCCTTCGCGCAGGAGGTGGAGTGGATCCTGCTCGCCGGCCTGCGCGCGGTGGCCGAGCGCCGCGAGAGTCTGTACCTGCGCTTGAGCACCGCGCCGGTGGAGCAGCGGCTGGCGCGGCCGCCCTCCGCCGAGCAGCGTGCGGCCGTGCTGGCCGGAGGCTACCGGCTGATCGACGGCCGCAGCGCCG
>Ga0075434_100006253_pt1 | contig 10905 bp, 9 predicted proteins | sample RhiMethybrSRZTD3_FD_75298 | JGI IMG/M metagenome (GOLD analysis project Ga0075434, IMG submission 75298) | Populus rhizosphere microbial communities from Tennessee, USA - Rhizosphere MetaG P. TD hybrid SRZTD3 | ecosystem: Host-associated > Plants > Roots > Rhizosphere > Soil | place: USA...
GCCGACGACGATGCTGGCCCTCGCTGCCGACGTGACCGAGACCCTGCTCCGGTCGGGGTTCAGGCGTCAGGTCTGGATCAACGGCCACCACGGCAACAAGCCGATCCTGGCGCTCATCGTCTACGAGGCCAAGCGTCGGCACGGCTTGTCCGTCGGCGCGATCACCTACTACGACCTCGCCGCCGCCGAGTTCGGGGAGGCGCGCCGGAGCGAGACGGGCGGGAGCGGGCACGCCTGCGAGTTCGAGACGTCGCTGCTCATGCATCTGTCCCCCGACGCGGTCGGGGATGTCCGGGGCATCCGGCGACCCGTGCAGCCGCGCACGCCGCGGGACTTCCACGACCTGACCGATCCGGGGCAGACCGCAATCGGCTATACGTTCGCCGAGCGCTTCCCCGAGGGGATCATGGGCGACCCGACCGTCGCGAATGCGGAGACGGGAGAGCGCATCTGGGCGGCGGCGGTCGCCGGCGTCGTCGAGTTCCTCGCCGACTTCCGCACCTTGCCGCCCGAAGGCGTGACCGCGACGTAGCGCTCCGACGGCCTGCCGCGGCGGCTCACCAGAGGTCCAGCGGCAGCAAGTCGCATCTACGCAGCCGCCGCCCAGTCGACCCCCGGCTCGAACTCCAGCCGCAGGTCGACGGTGCCGCCGCCGAGCGAGCAGACGCGGAACCCGAGTCGGCGGAGCAGGGCCAGCGCGGCGTGGTTGTCGACCAGGGCGGTGGCCTCGAGCACCGTGACGCCCTCTTCGCGGGCGCGCATCAGGAGCCGTCGGGCGAGGGCGCTCCCGACGCCGCGGCCCTGCCAGTCGTCGGCGACCGTGATCGCGAACTCGCCCCGCGTCGCCTCGGCGGCGTAGCGCGCCACAGCGATCCCGCGGCCGCTCTCCATTTCGATGGCGACCAGCGCCTCGTGCGAGTGGTGGTCGATCTCGGTCAGACGGCGGAGCTCGGCCTCGCTCAGCTCACGCTTGGGGGCAAAGAAGCGCCGGCGCCGCGACTCGGGGCTCAGCCGCGCGAACTCCCGGGCCAGAGCCTCCTTGTCGCTCGGGCGGATGGCCCGTACGCGCAGCGGTGTGCCGTCGCTGAGAAGGAGCGGCGCCCGGGTCGCATTCAGGCTCATGCGCCCCGCTCCTGGGGGACCGGCGCCGGCGTGCGAACCAGCGCGGGGAAGTGGATGAGCACGGCGGCCAGGAACAGCGCGGCGAGCGTGACCCCCAGCATCGGGAAGCCGCCGAGGGCGAGCGCCAATCCGCCCGCCGCGGCGCCCACCAGGTAGCCGAATTGGTTGGCGGCCGCGCGCATGGACATCACGGCGACGCGGTCCTCGGGGACGCCGTCCATGCCCAGCGCGCTGGCGAGCATCGTGCGCCACCCGTTGACGAACGCCATTGCCGCGAGGAGCGCAAGCGTCACGCCGACGCCGGGGCGCAGCACGCCCAGGGCGAGCACGGCGGCGGCCTGAAAGGCCGTCAGCCCGGCCAACCGCCGGGGCGTGGCGTGCGCGGCGGCGCGACGGGCGCTGAAGGTCCCCGGCAGCATCGCTGTTGCCATCAGCCCGAGGCCGAGAGCGACCATGGCCGGTGACATCGCGTAGCTCTCGAGCAGGAGGGCGCCCGAATAGGTGAGCACGGCCGCCCAGGCCGCGTTGGCCAGCAGCTCGCCGCCCGCGAAGCGAGCAACCTCGGGTCGTTTCCACGGAGCCACCCCCCCGCCGGTGCGCCGCGACGGCGCGTCGGGCGGGCGCATCCGCACGAGCGCGAGGGCGACGAGGCCCGCCGCCGCGGGGACGGCGATCCAAGTCGCGCGCCACCCGGCGTCCGCGACGGCCCCGACAACAGGCATCCCGGCGATCCATGCGGCCGGCATGCCCGCGATAGCCCACGCGAGCACGTACGGGCGCTTGGCCGGTGCCGGCCATTCGCCCGCGGCTGCGATGCCGACGGCCACGAGCAAGCCAATCCCCACCCCGAGGACGCCCTGCGCAACAGCCAGCGCGGCGAACGAAGGCGCCGCCGCGCTGAAGGCCGAGCCGAGCGCCACGAGCGCTGCGCCGACGCTCAGGAGCTCACGCGGGCCGGGCCGGCGGGGCACCGTAGCCAGCACCAGCGCAGTCACGCCGCCCGTCGCTCCCGAAATCGCCCGCAGCTGTCCCGCGGTCCCGGGCGATACTCCGAACTCACGTGCCACGTCGACGAGGATCGGCGAGAGCACGAGCAGCCCCGCCTGCGATGCGAAGAGGCATGCGAAGACCACGACGCTGGGATGGCCGAGCCTTCGGCGGTACCTGGAAGCGGTCATGCCAAGCAGCCTCCGCCCACGGCGTTGCGGTTCCGTTGGCCGAGCGTTGGAGCGTTCGGCAACGCAGCCCCAACGCCGCTGCAACGGCCGCCGCGCACGATCCGCGGCATGTTCACGGACAGCCCACAACAGAAACAGGTGGTCATCGGCCGGCGTTTCGACGGCATGCCCAAGCTCGCCCACGGCGGCTACCTCGCTGGTCTGCTGGCGGCGACGCTCGATGAAGGGAGTGCGGAGGTTCGCCTGCGCAGGCCCGTGCCGACCGATCGACCGCTCACCCTGGCGCGCGCCGAGCCGGAAGCCGTCGAGCTTCGCGACGGCGAGGTGCTGCTCGCCGAGGGAGCACTCGCCGAGCTGTCGCTCGACGTGCCGCTTCCCGTCACGCTCGCCCAAGCCGAGCGGGCCTCCGGACGCTTCCCCGGCTTCCACAGCCATCCGTTCCCGGACTGCCTCGTTTGCGGCGGCGCGCGCACCACGGGCGACGGCCTGCGCATCTTCCCCGGGCCCGTCGCCGGCCGCAGGCTCGTCGCAGCGCCATGGGTCCCGGCTCCCGAGCTCGCGGACGGTGTCGGGCAGATGCCCTCCGAGCTGGTCTGGGCGGCGCTGGACTGCCCGCAGCTGTGGTCGCTTATGGTCCACGCGCCGGCCGCAAGCCCGGATCTCGTGGTGACGGCCGCGCTGCACACCAGGCTCGGACATCCGGTCCTGGCCGGTGCGCCGCACGTCGTGATCGGCTGGCCGATCGGCCGCAACGGCCGCGGCTGGCTGGCGGGCGCGGCGGTGATCGGGCCGGACGGGGAACTGTGCGCGGTCGGACGGCAGACGGCCGCCGTCACGAGCTGGGGCGTGCCGCTCGGCCGGCAGCGCCGGGTGGCAGCGCGGACGAGCGCGGCGTAGGACGCATAGACTCGGCGCACGCCATGGCGGGCGCCAAAACGGATGCGATCCTCGTAGCCGACCTCATCAGCTCCGGGGAGCTGCCGAGCTGGCGCGACGCGGTCGCGGGCCACGGCGGGCACGAGCTCGGGCGGGCGAATGGAGAGCTTTCGCTCGTGTTCCCGAGCGTTCCGGCCGCGCTCTCGTGCGCCAAGGAGATCCTCCGCGGCGCGTGCGACCGACCGGCCGAGGGGGCGGGCGCGCGCCTCGGCGTCGGCGTCGCGGGCGAGCGGACAGGGGTGGCCTCGCAGCTCTGCGGCCGCGCCGAGCGCGGCCAGGTGCTCGTCTCGCAGGCGGCACGCTCGCTCGCGATCGGCCGTGGGCACGAGTTCCGAGAGCTCGAGCCGATCGGGCTCCGCGACGGGCGCGAGCCCCTTCGGGCCTGGGAACTGCTCTGGCGCGAACCGGAGCCGAGGACAAGGGTCCGGCTCTGCGGCCCGCTCGGGTTCGAGGTCGACGGCCGTGACCTGGCCGAGGCGCTGCCCGGCGGCCAGGCCGGCGGGCTGCTCTGTTACCTGCTCGCGAGCGCCGAGCGGGCGGCCGACCGCGACGAACTGATCGACGTGGTGTGGCCGGAGCGGCCGCCGAAGGATCCACAGGGCGCCCTGCGCCCGATCCTCACCCGGGTCAGGCGCGCGATCGCCCCTGCGACACTGGAGGGGCGCGAGCGGCTGCGGCTGGCGCTGCCCGAGCCGATCTGGGTGGACGTCGAAGAGGCCGCCAGGGCGGTGCAGGACGCCCGCCTGGCCGCGCGGGCCGCCGACTGGGACGTCGCCGGCGACGAGTCGCGGGCAGCGCTCGAGCTTCTCCGCCCCGCGTTCCTGCCCGGCGCCGAGGGCGGCTGGGTGGATGCGCGCCGCCGCGACGTGCAAGAGCTCGAGCTCGAGGCGCTCGAGTTGCAGACGCGCAGCGCCCTGGCACTCGGCGGAGCCGAGCTCGGCGCCGCCGAGCGCGCGAGCCGGGAGCTGATCGCCCGCTCCCCCTACCGCGAGACCGGTCATCGCTTCCTGATGGAGGCATTGGCGGGCAGCGGCAACGTCGCCGAGGCCCTGCGCGCTTACGAGGACCTGCGCGTGCTGCTGCGCGACGAGCTGGGCGCGACGCCCGCGCCGGAGGTGCAGGAGCTCCACCAGCGCCTGCTCGCCGCCGAGGGTGCCGGCCCGCCGCGGCTCGCGCCGTCAGCGGGACCCGGCGCGGCGGGGCCCATCCCGCTTCCCAGCGTGCTTTCGCCCCGCGAGCACTCCGCGCTGGTGGGCCGCGAGCGCGAGCTCGACGTCCTGAGCGCAGCCTGGGCACAGGCCCGTTCCGGCCGCCGCCGGCTCGTGACGATCGCCGGCGAGCCCGGCATCGGCAAGACGCGCTTGGCGCGCGAGATCGCTCTGGCAGCACACGCCGAGGGCAGCGTGCTCCATGCCAGCTGCCAGGAGGTAGCGCTGGTCTCGTACCAGCCGTTCGTCGAGGCCCTGCGGCACTACGCCGGCAGCGCGGGGATCGATTGGGGAAGCGCGAGCGTCGGACCAGGGGCGAGCGAGCTCGTTCGACTGATCCCCGAGCTCGCCTCCGCGCTCCCCGCCGAGCCGACGCCACCCGACGATGCCGAGACGCGCCGCTATCTCCTGTTCGACGCGGTCTCGGCAATCCTGGCCGAGGCGTCGGCGCGGTCCCCCCTCCTACTCGTGCTGGACGATCTCCACTGGGCCGACCGAGCCACCGTCGACCTCCTTCGGTACGTGCTCAGAGCGCCGCGGGAGGCGTCCCTCCTCATCGTCGGGACCTACCGCGAAGCCGAGGTCGGAGGCGATGATCCGCTTTCCGAGCTGCTCGCCGACCTGCGGCGCGATGGCCTGGTCGAGCGCATCTCGCTCGACGGTCTCGACGAGGCCGGCGTCGGCGCTCTGATCGTCTCGCACGCGGGTCACGAAGCGCCCTCAGGGCTCGTGGCCACGGTCCACGAGCATACGGAGGGCAACCCGTTCTTCATCGAGGAGGTCATGCGCCACCTCATCGAGACAGGCGTTCTCTTCGAGCGCGGCGGGCGCTGGGCGTCGGCGCTGACCCCGGACGAGATCGGCGTGCCGGAGGGGGTCAAGGAGGTGCTCGCGGCGCGTTTGGGGCGCCTGTCCGACGGGTGCCGCGCCGCGCTGTCCCAGGCCGCCGTGCTGGGACGGACGTTCGACTTCGACGTCCTGCGCGCGATGGCCGCGACGGGCGACGACGCGCTCATCGGCGCCCTCGAGGAGGCGGTCGGGGCGCAGCTCGTCGTCGAGGCGAACGGCGGCGGGGGCCCGGCCTACGCGTTCACGCATGCACTCGTGCGGGAGGCGCTGTATGGCGGCGTGAGCGGGCCGCGCAGGCAGCGGATGCACGCCCGCGCCGCCCGGGCTATCGAGCAGGTGGACGTCGACGGACCGGTGGCGGCGCTCGCGGTCCACCTCCGCCTGGCGGGCTCGGCCGGGGATCCCGCCAAGGCGATCGATTACTCGCTGCGCGCCGGTGCCGAGGCCCGCGAGCTCTCCGCCTGGGATGAGGCAGCGGCGCACTGGGACGGGGCGCTCGCGCTCATGGCGCGTGCCCCCGCGTGCAAATCGGAGCGCGCGGGGCTGCTCGTCGCGCTGGCGGAGCTGATGGTCGTGGTGGGCGACCTGGCGCGCCAGATCGATTACCTCGAGCGGGCGCTCGCCCTCTACGGGGAGTCCGGCGACGCCGAGCACACCGCCCAGATCCACTCCCGGCTCGGCATGGCGTATTCGCTGATCGACTCGATCTACGCGGAACACCTCGACATCGGCCGTGCGTTTCGCCACTACGACGCCGCGCGGGCCGTGCTGGAGCAGGGACCGCCGCGCAAGGCGCGCGGCCACCTCGAGACTGGCGTTTCGACCGCGCTCACCTATGGGCTGCGGATCGGGGAGGGGACCGAGGCGGCAATCCGCGGCATGGAGATCGCCGAACGGCTCGGCGACGACGTGCTCTGGGCGGCGGCCGCCGAGGCGTACGCCTGGCACAGGCTCGTGGCCGGCGATCTGCGCACGGGCTTCGGCACGCTGGACCGGGCCTTCGAGGTGGCGGATCGCGAACAGCGACCGGTGCTCGCATGGATGGGCTCGAACATCCGCGGCCAATTCACCTGGGGCCTCGGCGCCCCGGACGAGGCACGCGCGTTCTTCGAGCGCCCGCTGCGACTGCCCTACGTCGGCAAGACCGCGTACCGACAGGAGATCGCCGACGGCATCGGTCGCTGTCACGCCTCGAAGGGCGAGACGGCGGAGGCGCGCGCGCTCCTGCCCGACTCGAAGGCGGCCTGGATCACCCACTCCCTCAAGCCGCTCCTCGACCTGTGGGACGGGAACTGGGATGAGGTCGAGTTGCTCGCCGGGCGAGTGCTCGAGACGAGCCGCCGCACCAGCAACCGCTGGGACGAATGGGCCGCGCATCACCTCGCGGCGCGCGTGCACGACTTGCGCGGGAAACTCGAGCGCGCCGGCGAGCCACTGGAGCGCGCGCTGTCGATCGTCGTGGACGGTGGCGCCTCCTACTTCGAGGTGTGGGTCCGGCCGGACCTGGCCCGCGTGCGCGCGCAGGGCGGACGGCGCGAGGAGGCGCGCGCGCACGTCGATCGCTGTCGCGAGATCACGAGCAACGGCGAGGACTGGCGCGGACAGGCAGGCCGCGTCGAGCTGGCCGAGGCGGTGGTCCTGGCACTGGGCGACGACCGCATGGATCAGGCCGATGCGGCCTTCGCCACGGCACGCGAAACGTTCGCGCGCTACGCGCTGCGTCGCGACGAGGCCGACGCTCTGCAGCAGTGGGGCCGCGCGCTCGCGCGCGCGGGCGCCGACGCGGCCGCACGCGAGAAGCTCGACGAAGCGCTCGAGATCTACCGTCGGCATGGCGCGGGGGTCGCCTGGATCGATCGGGTGGAAGCCGACGGGCGCAGGCTGACCCGATGAGTCCGCTCGTGGCGGTCTTCGCCGACGCCCACGCGCACGCCGAGGCGCTCGAGGCGGTCGCCGATGCGGCGGCAGCCTCGGGCGCTGCCGAGCTCTGGTCGCTTGGGGACATGGTCGGGGGTGGACCAGATCCCGAACGCGTCGTGGCACTGACCCGCGAGCGCTGCACGGTCGCCTTGGCCGGCAACCACGATTACGGGGCGACGGGCTCGGTGGACCCCCTGCGGCTCGGAGCGCCGGGCTCCCCCGCGCACCGCTCGGTCGAGCTGGCACGCGAGCGGCTGAGCGACGCCGACATCGAGTGGCTGCGATCGCGCAAGCCGGCGGCCCGTCGCGAAGGGGTCCAGTGCTGGCACGGGAGCCCACGCAACGCGGTCTGGGAGTTCGTCGGACCCACGAACGCGGGAGCGTGTCTCGCCGTCCAACGCGCTCCGCTCGGCTTGATCGGCCACACCCACGTCGCGGGCGCGTGGCAGGCGACCTCCAGAGGCGGGGCGCGGCCGGTCAAGAAGATCCGTTGCGACAGGCCGCTCGACATCGGCACCGGCAAATGGCTGTTGAACCCCGGCGCCGTCGGTGCGCCCGCCCCGTCGCGGCTGGGCTGGTGGGACGCACTCGACGAACAGGCCGCGGATGGTGCCTTCTGGCTGCTGCTCGACCTGGCCGAGCACACCGCGACGTGGAAGCGCGCTCCCTACGACCCCGCTCCCGCGCGTGCTCGCGCCCGCGCGTTCGGGGTCGACGCGGCGCTCGACGCTAGTCGTAGTGCTGGATCACCCGCACGTTGAGCACGAGCATGATGGCGCCGAACACTGCCACCACGGCGAACCCCGGCCAGATCTTGGACCAGACGAGGTCATCGAGGATCAGCGATCGCAGCGCCTCCATCAGGTAGGTCACGGGGTTGATCGTCGCGGCGATCTCCATCGGCCTCGTCAGGAGATCGCGAGGCACGAAGTTCGGCGTGAGGAACAGCAGCGGGAAGAAGATCAGCCCGCCCGCGTTGACCGCCGCCGCACTGCGCGTCTTGAGCGCGACCAGCTGCATGAACCCGGCATAGACAATGCCCCAGAGCGCGCTCAGCGCGACGAGCAGGACGAACCCCAGCACGCCGCTCGCGATCGAGATGCCGAACGGCAGCGCGAGCAGCACGATCACCGACGAGAGGAGGATCCCCTTCACGCCCTCCGCCACGAGACGGCCGAGCACGATCGAATAGCGCGGGATCGGGATCGCCCGCAGCTTGTCGAAGTAGCCGGCTTCGATCTCTTCGACCAGGAACACCGCCGCCATTCCGAACGACGCGGCCAGCAGCAGCGTGATGGGCAGCTGGAACGCGCCGTAGCTCTGGCCCTCGAGGAACCCCGTCGACTTGGTGGGGAAGATCTTCGCCGCCTGGCCTGTGTTGACGATGAGGAAGAAGAGCGGGATGAACATCGTCATGAGCAGCGCGTCGGGCTGCCGAATGGCCTCGCGGAGAGCCCGCCGTCCCAGTGCGATCGTCGGGGTCATGCCGCCACCTCCTGCACCTCGCCGGCAGCGCGCTGGCGCGTGCGTCCGGTCGCGTCAAGGAACACGTCCTGGAGCGTCGGCTCGTCGCCGCCGCCACGACGCTGGCGCAGGTCGGCCTTGAGCTCCTGCGGCGTGCCCTCGCGCACGATCAGCCCACCGTCGATGATCGCGAGGCGCTCGCAGAGCTGGTCGGCCTCCTCGAGGTACTGCGTTGTCAGGAACACCGTCGTGCCGCGCCCGTTGATGCGGCGCATCTCGTCCCAGATCGTGAGGCGGCTCGCCGGGTCGAGCCCGGTGGTCGGCTCGTCCAGGAACAGCACCTCGGGCTCGTGCACGAGCGCCGCCGCCAGGTCGAGCCGGCGCTCCATGCCGCCGGAGTACCCCTTGATGACTCGGTCCGCGGCGTCCTCGAGGTCCACCAGCGTCAGAAGCTCGTCCGCGCGCTCCTTGGCCCCCGGCCCGTCGAGGCCGAACAGGCGACCGTGCATGACCAGCAGCTCGCGCGCCGTCTGCCGCTTGTCCAGGCCGGCCTCTTGGAGTGCGACGCCGATCTTGCGGCGCGCGCCGTCGGGGTCGGTGGCGACGTCGACACCCGCAACCTCGGCGCGGCCGGACGTGATCGTCAGCAGCGTCGTGAGCATGCGCACTGTGGTCGACTTGCCGGCGCCGTTGGGGCCCAGGAAGCCGAAGATCTCGCCGGCGCGGACCTCGAGGTCGACGCCCCGCACGGCCTCGACCGTCCCTTCGCGGCCCGTGTAGCGCTTCGCGAGACCCTCGGCCAAGACGGCCGGGCCTCCCATCCGATTGACCTGCATCGACCGAGCTCCTTTGCGTGGCGGTACCTGCGCTCCACCCTAGGGACCGAGCCGAGACCGCAGACTCATCGGTCCCGACGCGAGATCAGGCGGCCAGCTGGTCGATCTTCGCCGCCAGGACGAAGTCGTTGCGCGTCAGGCCCTTCGCGGCGTGGGTCGTGAGCTCGAACGCGGCGCGGCCCCAACCCAGCTCGATGTCGGGGTGGTGGCCCTCCGCCTCTGCGATCAGCGCAGCCTTGGCGACGAAGCCGAACGCGTCGCGGAAGTTGGGGAAGGCAAACTCGCGACGCAGGGCGCGCGTGCCGTCACGCTCCCATTCCGGCACCTGGGCGGACAGCTCGGCCGCCTCGGGCTCGGGCAGGATCGGCGTGCCCGGTGTACAGACCTCGCAATGTGCCGCGGCCAGCTCGGTCATACGCTCAGGCTTGCACCTCAAGCGCGGGGTGACAAGCCGCGCCGAGTGGCGTACGGTGGAATTGCAAGCCGCCTGGACCTGCGATGCACTCACCAGCGCGTTTCTTCGACGACGATCGGTACCTGCGTACCGTCGTGGCCGAGAAGTTGCCGTCGAGGACGGCGGCGGAGGCCCGTGGGGCGGCCCGGCTCGCCGGTTGCCGTCCCGGAGCGCTGATTCTCGACGCGGGGTGCGGAAACGGGCGTCATGCCGTGCAACTCGCCGGTGCGGGGTATCGCGTCGTCGGAATCGACCGGTCTGCCGTGCTGATCGCCGCGGCGCGTCGCGCCGCGTGCGACGGCCTGCAGCCCCGGTTCGTGCGCGCCTGCTACACCCGGCTCCCATTCGCGACGGGAATTTTCGATGCGGTGCTATGCCTCGGCACCGCGCTCGGGTACCTCGGCGAGGAAGGCGACCGCGCGCCGCTGCGGGAGTTCCGGAGGGTGCTCGGTCCGGATGGGCGTCTGGTGATCGAGACCCTGCACCGGGCCGAGATCGGCGCCCGTCTCGTCGAGCACGAGGAGCGGCGATTGGCATGCGGGGACACGCTGCGCTTCGAGCGCCGGTTCGATCGCGCGCGTCACACGATGCGCGAGACGCAGCAGCTGGACGAGGGCGCTCGCGAAGGCTCGCCGCGGACCTACGAGCTGCGCGTCTACAGCGCAGACGAGCTCTGCCGCATGCTCGAGGAGGCCGGTTTCGCGGCCATCGATCGCTACGCCTCGCTGGAAGGGACGGGCGAGCCGTCGCCGCGCAGCCCGCTGGTGCTGGTGGCCCAGGTCGACCGGACCCGCGCCGCGGGCCTCAGTCCACCGCGAGCAGGTCGATCTTCGCCGCCATGATGAAGTCGTTGCGGCTCAGGCCGGACGCCGTGAACGTCCACGTCCTGAATGCCGCCCGGCCCCACTCGAGCTCGATCTCGGGGTGGTGGCTCTCGG
>Ga0075434_100006256_pt1 | contig 10904 bp, 9 predicted proteins | sample RhiMethybrSRZTD3_FD_75298 | JGI IMG/M metagenome (GOLD analysis project Ga0075434, IMG submission 75298) | Populus rhizosphere microbial communities from Tennessee, USA - Rhizosphere MetaG P. TD hybrid SRZTD3 | ecosystem: Host-associated > Plants > Roots > Rhizosphere > Soil | place: USA...
GCCTCGCAGATCGCGAGCTTTGGTGACAACGTGGCCGCCGCTGGTTCGTTCTCGATGGTCGCGCCGAGCTACAACGTGACCGTGGGCTCGGGCAGCCAACCCAGCTTCACCGGCATCTCGCCGACCTGCAGCTACGCGGCCGGTCGCTATAGCTGCTCCGCAACCACTGAGCGCGGCCTGACCGTCACTCGCTCATTCGCGTTCTACGACGCGCAGGGCCAGACGGTTCAGAACTTCGACCCCGGCACCGTTGAGTCCGCGAACTTCCAGGCGACTGTGGAAGGTACTTTCACCAGCGGTATCGCCTGGAACGCCAGCATCAACAGAACTGCTGATGTAACCGTCAGCGGTTTGATCAGCCACGCGCCGCAGCGCATCTGGAACGGCACTGGCACCGGCAACGACCAGATCCAGCACGTTGGTCTGGACGGCGTCAGAACACTGACCGGCACCTCCTCCGTGACAGTCACGAACGTGGTGATGCCGGGCAAGGATGCCGCGAGCCAGAATCCGCTGAGCGGATCGATTGCGATCGACGTCCAGTACACCGCGTCGTTGCTCGGCGCCGGTGGCTCAGCCAGCAAGGAAGTCCACAGCACGGTGACGGTGACCTTCGACGGAACGAACACGCCGGCGCTGCAGGTTGGTACGCTGCACTGCCTGCTTCACCTCGACACCCACGCCGTCGACAGCTGCCAATAATTCCCACCTAAAAAAAAGCCGCGGAGAGATCCGCGGCTTTTTTTGTGGCTGAGGGCTACGGGCCAACTGATCGCTGCGAGCTGCGGGCTAGTTGCGGGTTGGGAAGCTAGCTGCGAGATGCGGGCGCTGCGGGCTTTGCTAGAAATCAGCAGGAGTGGCGGCTAGCCCTTAACTCGCAATTAGCCCCCCAACCCCGCAACCAGCCCGCAGCTCGCAGCGGTCAGTTGGCCCGCACCCCGCAGCACTACTGGAGTAGAGGACGTCCTCTGATCCTAAAGAGCGCGGACTCCATGATGATCGCCGCAGTGTTGAGGCTCGGCACACCAATCGGCCGCAACGTTCCCTCGTACACGCCGGCGCCAAATCCATTCGCTGTCCGCGCTGGCTGCACGGTTCGCAGCAGCAGCTCGGTGTAAGCGTTAGGAAAAACTGCGCTCCAGCCGAATGCGGCTTTGCTGCTCACCCACCGTGGGCTGCTGACTTCCTTGTTCTTACCCGGCCCTTCGACGATGAACGGCCGGTCGTTGTGCCAGAGGCTGTAGTAATAGAAGTAGTACGGCGGATCGGGCATCGCGTCTTCCGTCACGCCGGTGATGATTCCGGTTTTCTGATAGCGCGCTTGCTGTGCGGCCAGAACCTGAGCCGCCTGTCGCGCCATCTGCGGTGACCGGAATCCGGTCTCTACTCCAATCATGATGAACGGCTCGCTCATCACGCGATCGTTGCCCGTGTTATTCGTAAGCAGCGGCACGTCGTAAATCTTGATTCGCGCTACATCGTGTGTTACGTCGAGGCCTTCGCCTTTCACTCGACCACCCCACATTGCGAAACCCGACAGGGCGTACTGCTGATAACCAATCTCCATTTCCTGAAACTCGTCGCGCGAGCGCCCATTCGGCGACACATCGACTGCGTTGAGCCGGCCATCGTCGAGCACTTTGCGGAAATTCAGCCGCCGCACGATCTGCGTCGCTTGCGGTGCGTACTTGGGCTGCTTGGTGGACAGAATGCGCAGCCAGATCAGCAGGCGCCCAATGTCGACTGATGAATAGCCGGCGCCGATGTTGGAGATTTTCGCCGGCGATCCGTTGTCGACCATCCGGCCGGTTTTGGCGTCGTAGATCCGGTTGAACGCCGTTTGCTCGAACAAATCGATCGTCGACAGCGTCGCGAGGATTCTCGTGATGTGCGCATCGTAGGTTGCGTCGTTGACGAAGCCCAGCTCGTGGGCGACGTAGTTGGCGGCGATGACGCCGGCGACGTCCCACAGCGTTACGAAGGAGTACCTCGCGTGCGCTCTGGCCAATCCCGTCGAAGGCTCGGTGATGCTGTTCACGAAATTCCACGAGGTGCGCGCAGCATCCATGTAGACCTGGCGCTCTTGAGCGGAAAGCGGCGGTGGCCCCTGCTGCTGTGTTGTCGCGGCCTGGGCAGTTCCATTTCCCGCCGGCTGCGCCTTCGAACAAGCCGACGTAACGCAAACCGACGCTATGAAAATCACCGCTACACAGAAAGAGTTTCTGAAGCGCATGAGTTGGATCGTTGGGGTAATGGGCGCGTACGACCCGCTCGCCAAACCAGGGATATTCACCTGACGGCATAATGACAGTGATGCCCGCGCGGGTGTACGCTGCGTTATCGTCGAATCCGCGCGGCGGAGTAATGAAAGCAACAAGCGTGCTCCGCTTACCATTGCATCAGCCGGGCGACTCGGTTTTTCTACGCGATGCCCACCCTGAGGAAAGAATGCGTAAACCCGTCCTGCTGCTGTCGTTAGTCGCTGCCATTGCTCCTTCGCTCGGGGCGCAAACGTATAACGTCACGCACACTTACACCGTGGGCGGCGAAGGCGGCTGGGATTACATCCTGCCTGACGCGCCTCGCCATCGCATGTTCGTCGCACGCGGGAATCGGTTCATGGTCGTCGACATGAACACCGGACAGCTCATCACGGAGATCAAAGGCTTTAACGGCGCGCATGGTACCGCGCTCGTCCCGGAGATCGGCCGCGGCTTTGCGACATCGGGCGAGGATAGCTCGATCATCATGTTCGACATGGCGAGCTACAAGCCGCTGCTCAAGATCCATGCAGGTGATGACGCCGACGACATCATCTACGATCCTTTCTCGAAGCGGATCTACTCATTCAACGGCGACGCAAATACGTCGACGGTTGTCGATCCGCGACGCGGCACCGTCGTCGCCACCATCCCACTGGGTGGCAAACCGGAAGCAGGCCAATCCGCACGCAACGGAAAGATCTACGTAAACCTCGTCGACTCCGCGCAGATCGTCGAGATCGACACCAGGACAATGGCCGTGACGAAGCGCTTTTCGACCGCTCCGTGCAAAACGCCGGTGTCGATGGCGCTGGACACTCGTAGCGAGCGTTTGTTCATCGGCTGCCGCAGCGGGGTGCTGGCGGTCGCGGACTACAACAAGGGAACGATCGTGACCACTCTCCCGATCGGTCAGGGTGTGGACGGCGCCGGCTGGGATCCCAGACTGCGCGACATCTATGCGTCGAACTCGGATGGAACCCTGACTGTCATCCACCAGGATTCGCCGAACAAGTATCACGTCGTTGAAAGCGTGCAGACAGGTGAGCGCGGCCGGACGATGGGCCTCGACCCCGCCACCCACCGCATCTTCATCCCGGTCGCGAAATTCGGCCCCGTTCCGGCAGAGTCCACCGCGACCAATCCAAGGCGGCGGCCACCCATGCTGCCGGGGACCTTTGCCATTGTGGTCGTTGAGCCGGTTGGCTCGCACTAGGGCTAGCACCGACTGAGGACTGAACCAAAGGTGGGCAGTCAGCAGAGCGGCTCAGGGCTCAGTTCGCAGCGTGTGTGCTTGGCAGTCGAAGCGGCCGACGCTTCATACGCCAGTACCAACGCTGCTGACCTCAACCTGAGCTACTCTGCTTGCTGCCTACCTTTGGTTTCAGTTCTCAGTCCTCAGTCCTCAGCAATTAGTGAACAGGGAACTCTCCGCAAGAACATCGGTATCTGAGACTACGCGATGAGTACCAGACTCGAAGAGGATCTCCGCAGCGCTTTTGAGCGCGCGACGGACGGCAGCGGCTCACCTGAAGAGGTGAGATCTGTTTGCCGCGAGCTCGTCCGCGAGCTCGAGAACGACGGCATCCCGCCCGAGAAAATCATCGTCGCGATCAAGCAGGCGTGCGGGGTTCCACTCGTCACCATCGCCGGCGACACCGACGCCCTCGCGGATATCACACCGACCAAGCAGGTCTTCGATCTCGTGGTGCGGACGGTTATCGACGAGTACTACAGCCGGCCGAAGTTCCACACGAAGCCGGCGTAAACTGCGTGCGGCTGCGGCCCGGTGAGCGGTGTGATAAAACCCGCGTCGGCCGCCAGCCATTCGCGAACGAGCAGAGTCGGACCTAGCAGCAGCGCGGCGATCGCATCACTCCCCACTGGGCCCGTCGTGCGCGGATAGCCAAAGACTTCCGCAGTCGCACCGAGCGGTCCCCTGATTGGGAATCCGAAAGATGCAGTCCAGATCGTTGCCGTCTGTGGCGCCCTCGACCCATTGCCGCTGCGATGTGTTGCGCCCGCGTTCAAATCCATAGCCACCGGTCCGAGCTTGTGACTGGAGATGAAGAGCAGCGAAAGATCGGTTGTGCCGCTGCCGGCCTCGCGTGACGCGGTCGGAAATTTTATCGCCGGCAGAATCGCGAAGTCACCGAGGATCGGATGATCGTCCACGACGCGATACTTCACTCCCAGCGTAAGATCACCGATGTTCAGGTCCGGGCCTGCGATGCGCGGATCGCGAATGATGTTGAACAACACGTTCAGCTGCGCGTGCGACGCGAGTCCGATCTTGAGATTTGACGGCGCGAAGAAACTATGCGTGCCGTCCTGCGATCGGTCCCACTCTCCCCCTTCCTCGAGCTCGATGTAACCAGGCGCGACCGTTCCTGCATGAGTGGCGACTGTCGGGCGCTCCGGCTGCACGGCGCGCGGGCTCGCCGTAGAATCCGTCTGCGCGCCGGAGACCGACGCAGAGAGAATCAGCAACGCTGCGAATCGCTTCATTCGTAGACTTTTTACAAACGGGACATGTCGCGCCGAGCGGTGTAATGATATTACGATACCAGTGAACTTTCATTCGATATCAGATGACTAACTGCACGCAGCGCTTCGCGCTCATCCTGCTTCCTGCCGCCGCCATTGCTGGCGCGTGCGCCCCCGCCGCAACCACTACGTCTGGCGTTTCCACTCCTGTTCCGGCGGCGACTTCCGCCAATCCGTTCTTCGTCGAAAGCAATCTCCCGTATCACGCGCCTCGTTTCGATCTGATTCGCAACGAGCACTATCAGCCGGCGCTGGAAGAGGGAATCAGACAGTGGCTCGCCGAAGTCGATTCGATCGCGAAGCAAACGCAGCCGCCGACGTTCGACAACACCATCGGCGCGATGGAGCGATCGGGCGCGCTGCTGACGCGGGTGTCGAAGACGTTCTTTGGCGTCGTTGGCGCGAACACCAACGACACTCTGCAAAAAGTGCAGGAAGTGGAGGCGCCAAAACTCGCTGCCGCCGGCGATCAGGTCTACCTCAACGATCAGCTGTATCAGCGCGTGAAAGGCATTTACGATCGGCGCAACTCCGGCGGTTTTACACCGGAGCAGATCGCGCTGATCGAGCGTTACAATCGCGACTTCGTGCGCGCCGGAGCGCAACTCTCCGAGCCGGACAAGATCCGCATGCGGGCGATCAATCAGGAGCTGTCTAAGCTCTCCACGGACTTCTCGAACAAGCTGCTCGCCGGCACCAAGGCTGGCGCGCTGGTCGTTGACGACGTGTCACAACTGGCCGGACTCACCGACGACGAGATCCAGACTGCGGCCGATGCTGCCAAACAGCGCGGTCTCACTGGCAAGTGGGTGATTCCGCTCCGCAACACGACCCAGCACCCCGCGCAGGCAGAATTGAAGAACCGCGCAGTGCGACAGCGCCTGTTCGAGCTGTCTACTCTGCGTACCTCGCGCAGCGACAGCAATGACACGCGCGCCACTATCCGTCGCATGGCCGAGCTCCGCGCTGAAAAGGCAAAACTACTCGGCTATCCGACGTGGGCCGCCTACGTTCTCGCCACGCAGGGCGCGAAGACTCCGGAGAACGCAATCAAGCTGCTCACCGATCTGGTGAGGCCGGCTACGGCGCGCGCCCGCGGCGAGATCTCCGACATGCAGAAACTGATCGATGCGCAGGGCGGCGGATTCAAGCTCCAGCCCTGGGACTATCAGTACTACGCCGAGCAGGTGAGGAGGGCGAAGTACGATCTCGACGAGAATCAGATCAAGCCGTACTTCGAGCTGAATAACGTTTTGCAGAACGGAGTGTTCTACGCCGCCAACAAACTGTATGGGCTGACGTTCAAGGAGCGTCACGACATTCCCGTCTATCAGCCCGACGTGCGCACCTTCGAGGTGTTCGACAAGGACGGATCACCTCTCGCACTGTTCTACGTCGATTACTTCAAGCGTGACAACAAGGGCGGCGGCGCATGGATGGATAACTTCGTCGATCAGACGAAGTTCCTGGGTACCAAACCTGTCGTGTTCAACGTCGCCAATTTCACCAAACCGGCGGCGGGTCAGCCGGCGCTACTGACGTTCGACGACGTGACGACGATGTTCCACGAATTCGGACACGCGCTGCACGGCATGTTCTCTAACGTGACCTACCCGACACTATCGGGCACCAACGTGCCGCGCGACTTCGTCGAATTCCCATCGCAGTTCAACGAGCACTGGGCACTCGAGCCGTCAGTGTTTGCCAATTATGCGAAGCATTACCAGACGGGCGCGCCGATGCCGCAGGCTCTGGTCGACAAGATCAAGCAGTCGCGCACTTTCAATCAGGGATTCGCGACTACGGAGCTGATGGAGGCGTCGCTGCTCGATTTCGCCTGGCACACCTTGCCGGCGGGCACGCAGGTTCCTGACGTCGATTCATTCGAGGCGCAGGCGCTGCAGAAGTACAACGTCGCGGTGCCCGAAATTCCGCCCCGCTATCGCAGCACTTACTTCTCGCACATCTGGGACGGCGGCTACTCCGCTGGTTACTACGCCTACACCTGGAGCGAGGTGCTCGACGACGATGCCTACGCCTGGTTCCGCGAGCACGGCGGCCTCACCCGCGAGAACGGCGAGCGTTTCCGCGACATGATTCTCTCCCGTGGCGGAACCGCGGATGCCGCGACGCTCTACCGGAACTTCAGAGGGAGAGATCCCAATGTCGACGCGCTGCTCGAGGAGAGAGGGCTGACGGGGGCAGATTCTTCTGTGAAGCCACAGTAGAACGAGGACTGCACAACAAAAAAGGTCGGCAGTTAGCAGTCCCTAGTCAGGAGTTCGGAGTTGTCATACACGCGTTCGAAGCGCATCGCGCTCTAGACGCCTGTATGAGAACTCTTAACTGCTGACGGTTAACTGCGAACTGCCGACTTTTTGCAGTTGTCCGCAGTCGTCTGGCTACTTGGTATTAGGTGCCACCCCGAGGTTAATCGCGAACGGCCCATTTCCATTTAGTTGAATCTCCGTCGGCGTCTTCGCTCCTCCGAAGTGCGACATCCGAGGGGGCGTGTAGATGAAATCGCCGGGGCCGTAGCTTTTCAGCTTCGACTCGTCCGAAGTGTTGCTCATCGCCAGCAGGAACGTTCCTGACAGAACCGTCATGTGTTCGCTGTTAGGGTGCCAGTGAACGGGGAACCGATAACCGGCAGGCAAGCGCAGCCTGATGATGTAGTCGCGGTTCGCGGCGGGATCACCGTGCACTACCGCCATCGTTACGCCGGGTGGGAAACCGGCAACGTTGAGATCGCTCCAGACAAGTACCTTTGTCGTTCTCAGCTCGACTCGCGAGGCTTCGGGCGCAGGGACGTCGGCAGCGTGCGCCACCGCTTGAGCTCTACCTGCCAGCGGAATACACAGTCCAATGAGGGCTGCCGTGTGTGTGATTCCGCGGATCCTTCCTGCTGCGCTGACCATGGTCTCCTCCTTCGCCCGTCGGTTCAAAGCAACGTTCTCTGGTTCTATCTCATCGCGGTTGGTTGAGGGTTGATTGCACTCTGATCCGCCGACACCGGCGGACTCTCCATCCAATAACCATGTGATGCCAGTCTGCGGCCGGATGCTTCGTAGCCGACAGCGGGCATGTCGCTCACGCCCGTGGCATCGATCCAGTTGTTATAGAACTGAAACAGTGCACAGACGGTGATCGCATCATAAAGCGCTTCGTCAGTCCAGCCCGCGGCCTTCACCGCGTCTGCATCCGCCTGATCGATTGATGTGGAGTTCGCCACCATTTTCCTTATAAAGGAATACAGCGCCCGATCCTTCGCCGAGATCGGCGCCGAATCGAGGTCGGTCAGGATTGCCTGGATTAGCGCGCGATCACCGTGTAGCTCCGCCGCGACCGCGGCGTGTGAGCCAATTCAAAAGAGACACTGATTGAGCTTGGACGTGAAAGCCGCGATCAGCTCGCGCTGCCACGGCGGAAGTGGCGAGGGCCCGCGCATCACTCCTTGCGTGAACCGCGAAAGGTGATCGGTGCGGTCCGGTTTGTATGCGAAAAGATGCTGGATCTGCGGGATAGGCAGCCCGCCTTCGCGCATCATCCTGAATCGTGTCGCGTACGGCTCCGGCGGCGGATGCTGCTCGACGTCGTGCAGATACATCGGGTGCATACGCGGATTCTATTCGCGCTGCCTGCCACCGGCTAGCCTCGTTGCGGAGTCGCCTCGCTGAGTCCGAAACCGTACTCTACCTGTCTTCAGTCTGAAATTGGTTGATTGATTCTCAATCTTGACAATTCGTTTACGCACCCGCATTTAAGAGGGCAAATCGATTCGCGGGAGACGAGGTCCCGCCGATTCACGTTTCCTGAACGAATCGGCGGCATTCGCTCACCCGCAGGTCGATAGCTCGAGCGTGCGGTAAGAGTCCCACCTCAATACCCGTGGAGGACCCTCCATATGGCAGTAGTTCGTCGCTTTGCTCTCGCGCTCCTTGTCGGCCTGTTATGGTCGATGAGACTCGGCGCACAAGCTCCAACAGGCACCATCACGGGTCGAGTCGTCGACGCAACTTCGCAGCAAGGCGTAGCTGACGTGAGCGTCTTCGTCGAAGGGACCCGCCGCGGCGCTGTCACGGCAGCCGACGGCTCCTTCACAATAGGTGGCGTCCCCGCCGGGGCGCAGACGGTGAGAGCTCGACGCATCGGATTCAACTCTCCGGCTCAGGTGGTCAACGTGCCGGCGAACGGATCCGCTTCAGTCGTGCTGACCGCTGAAAGACAAGCCGTGTCCCTCGAGGACGTTGTCACCACCGGCTATGGCACCCAGCGTCGCGTCGCGATTACTGGATCGGTAGCGACGGTGGATGCGGACAAGGCCAATGTCGGCGTCACCACCAACGTCAATCAGATGATTGAGGGTCGCGCCGCGGGAGTCCAGATTACCACCAACAGCGGTGAGCCTGGCGCCGGTGCGCAGGTCACAATTCGCGGCGGAAGCTCGATCAGCGCCTCCAACGAACCGCTCTACGTTATCGACGGCGTTCCGATCAATAACACCGAAACGGAAAACGCCGGCATCGGAATTGGTGGTGATCCGCCGCTGCCACGCAGCCCGCTGTCGCTGATCAATCCGGCGGACATCGCGTCGATCTCGATTCTGAAAGATGCTGCCGCGGCCATTTACGGAACCCGCGCCGCCAACGGCGTCGTGCTCATCGAAACGAAGAAAGGCCAGGGCGCCGGACCGAGTATCCAATACGACTTCTACGCCGGCACGCAGTGGGCCCCGAAGAAGCTGGATCTGGTGACCGGTGATCAATATCGGGCCTACGTCGCCGCGCAGGTCGCAGCGGGTGTGATGACCGCCACCCAGCAATCCCTTCTAGGCACGGCGAACACCGACTGGCAGAAGGAGCTGTTCCAGCATGGTACGACGTTCAATCACGATCTCTCCTTTGCCGGTGGCTCTGCGACTACGCAGTATCGCGCCTCTGTCAATTACATGAATCAAGAGGGAATCGTCATCTCCAGCGGAATGAAGAGAACGCAGGCTCGTATCAACGGAACTCACCAGGCGTTGAACGGCAGGCTGCGACTCGGAGCAAACCTTACCGGCTCCAACATCAACAACGACTATCTGCCGTTCGAGAATAATGGTGGATTCGAAGGCGGTGTGTTCCTCAACATGGTGCAGTTCAACCCGACTCACCCTGTTACGGTCACGGACCCCGCCACCGGCATCACGACCTACTATGAAATTGGTCCGGGCGCACAGTCAGATCGAAACCCGGTCGGTCTCGCCAACCAGATTCAGGCAGTGGGTAAGACAACTCGCATTCTCGGCAATGGCACCGTCGATTACGACATCTTCTCGCCTCTTACGGCGAGAGTACTCGCGGGTGTCGATCGCAGCGACGGCAACCGTAGCGACTACTGGCCGCTCGCAAGCCCCGCTGGCGCAGGTCTCGGCGGAAATGCTCGCCAGGCCGAGCGGACGATCCTTTCCAAAACGCTACAAACCGTGCTTACCTTCCACCCCGAGTTTACGGGAAACAGTACCTTCGACTTACTCGGTGGCTATGAGTACAATGATTACTCGTTCTCCGAATTCATCGCGCAGGCGCAAGGTTTCCTTACCGACGCACTCGGATACAACGGGCTCAGCACCGGCAGTACTCTGATCCAGCCGTCGTCCTCCGCCGAGCTCCGGCGCCTGGTCGGCTTCTTCACCAAAGCCAACTACAGCTTCAAAGACAAATACTTCCTCACCGGTTCCTGGAGACGTGACGGTGCGTCGCAGTTCGGAGAGGGCAACAAGTGGGCGGTCTTCCCGGCGATCTCGGCTTCGTGGCGACTCAGTCAGGAAAGCTTCATACCCAAAGGGCCGTTCACCGAGCTCCGCCTTCGTGCTGGATGGGGTCGGCTTGGTAACCCGGGCGTGCCTGCCTACGCGTCTCTGATCAGACTGTCGGCGGATCAGGGTTCGCGTTACGTCTTCGGCGAAACGCCGGTCGTTGGCTTCGTTCCGGTGAACAACGCCAATCCGGACCTCAAGTGGGAGACGACGGATCAGACCAACGTCGCACTCGACTACGGCTTCCTCAACAGCCGCGTCAGCGGAAGTCTCGAGTACTACGTGAAGAACACCCG
>Ga0075434_100006257_pt1 | contig 10903 bp, 8 predicted proteins | sample RhiMethybrSRZTD3_FD_75298 | JGI IMG/M metagenome (GOLD analysis project Ga0075434, IMG submission 75298) | Populus rhizosphere microbial communities from Tennessee, USA - Rhizosphere MetaG P. TD hybrid SRZTD3 | ecosystem: Host-associated > Plants > Roots > Rhizosphere > Soil | place: USA...
GCCGGACTACGCGGAGGAGGACATCGCCGATCTCGATCCGGCCGCCCTGGCCGAGGCGCACGCCCGCGGCAAGGCGGCCGCCGTTCCCGGCGAGCGCGTGCTCGGCGTCGACACGCTTGTGGCGCTCGACGGCGTCGTGTTCCAGAAGCCGGCCGACGCGGACGAGGCGCGGTCCTTCCTGCGCGCGTTGTCGGGGCGGACGCACACGGTTCACTCCGGCCTCTGCCTGCGGGTCGCAGGCGTCGAACACCTGCGCCGGGCCGCGAGCGACGTCACCTTCGCGCCGCTCTCGGACGCGGACGTCGAGTGGTACGTCGGCACCGGCGAGTGGCACGACCGGGCCGGCGCCTACGCCGTCCAGGGCCGTGGCGCAGCGCTCGTCCGCTCAGTGGACGGCGACTTCCAAAACGTCGTCGGCCTCCCGGTGCCCGAGCTGCTGGACGCCATGGCAGCGGCGGTTCACCACCGGGCGTGAAACAACGGGGACAGGCCCCGGTGTTTCACCCCTCGTGGAGGAGCCGGCCCTCCATGCCGCCCGCCACGACGACCACCTGGCCGGAGACGTGGCCCGAGAGGCGGTCGGAGGCCAGGACGACGATCTGCCACGCCACGTCGTCTGGCTGGGCCACCTTGCGCATCGGCATCGTCTGCGTGATCCGCTCGAGCCGGCCGGGCTCGGACAGCGCCGGCGAGGCCATCTCGGTCTCGGTCCAGCCCGGGCAGACGGCGTTCACCCGCCCGAGCGGCGCCAGGCGGGCGATCTCGTTCTTGAGCGTCGGCAGAAGGCCGCCGGTCAGCGCAGCCTTCGTCGCGGCGTAGTCGGCCTGGCCCTCCTCGCCGAAGATGCCGGCCGTCGAGCCGATCAGGATCAGGTTGCCCGAGCGCTGCTCCCGCACCCGGCGCAGGAACGCCCGCGCCACGAGGAACGTCCCGGTCAGGTTCGTGTCGACGATCCGGCGGAAGCGGTCGGCGTCGATGTCGACCGCCGGCGCCGGCGGCGAGTAGATCGCGGCGTTGCAGACGCAGACATCGACGCGGCCATACCGCTCGACGGCCGTCGCAAACAGCGTGTCGACCTCGTCCTCTCGCGATACGTCGGCCTGCACCGCGATCGCATCGGGGAGTGACGCGACGAGCTGATCGGCCTGCTCCCGGCTCGTGCGGTAGTTGACGACCACCCGGGCTCCCTCGCCTGCGAAGGCCCGCGCGGTCGCGGCGCCGATCCCGCGCGCCGCGCCGGTGATCACGACGACTCGGCCGGCGAGGTCGGTGTCCACGGCGCGGCATCGTACAGATACGGCCGATGGCGGACCCCGCTATCCGCTAGAATCGCACTGCACTTTCGCCAATTTTGCAGCAGGAAACGAAGGCCCCCGCATCAGCTTCTTGAACTCCCTCACCGGCTTCGGCGGCCGAGACATGGCCGTCGACCTCGGCACGGCGAACACGCTCGTCTACGTGCGCGGGCGCGGCATCGTGCTGTCGGAGCCGTCGGTCGTCGCGATCGACCAGCGCACCGGTGAGGTGCACGCCGTCGGGATCGAGGCCAAGCGGATGCTCGGCCGCACGCCGGGCAACATCTCCGCGATCCGGCCGCTCAAGGACGGCGTCATCGCCGACTTCGACGTGACCGAGCAGATGCTGCGCCACTTCATCCAGAAGGTGCACCAGAACCGGTTCGCGCATCCGCGCGTCGTGGTCTGCGTCCCTTCCGGCGTGACGGGGGTCGAGAAGCGGGCGGTCGAGGAGGCCACGTACTCGGCCGGCGCCCGCCAGGCCTACCTGATCGAGGAGCCGATGGCCGCCGCGATCGGGGCCGGCCTTCCCGTGTCAGAGCCGACCGGCAACATGATCGTCGACATCGGCGGCGGCACCACCGAGGTGGCGGTCATCTCGCTCGGCGGCATCGTCGTCTCGCAGTCGATCCGGGTCGGCGGCGACGAGCTCGACGAGGCGATCATCGAGCACGTGAAGCGCGAGTACAAGCTCATGATCGGCTCCCAGACCGCCGAGGAGGTCAAGCTCGAGATCGGCTCGGCCTACGAGCTGCCCGAGGAGGTCGAGGCCGAGATCCGGGGCCGCGACCTCGTCACCGGGCTCCCGAAGACCGTGGTGCTCTCGGCCACCGAGGTGCGCCAGGCGCTCGACGTGCCGCTCACGCAGATCATCGACGCCGTGAAGCAGACGCTCGACAAGACGCCGCCCGAGCTCGCCTCCGACATCATGGACCGCGGGATCGTGCTCGCCGGCGGCGGGGCGCTCCTTCAGCGCATGACCGACCGGCTGCGGGCCGAGACGCAGATGCCCGTGCACCTGGCGGAGTCGCCGCTCACCTGCGTGGCGGTCGGCTCGGGCCGCTCGCTCGAGGAGTTCGAGGCGATCCACCGCGCCAACCAGTCGTACGCCTCCAGCCGTCGCAACGGCCGCCGCGGCTACTAGCGCGCCGCGTCAACACGGCGCCAATCCGACCGGGTGGACACGGCCGAAGACACTTGTATCCTGGAGCCAGGTGCAGTCGGACGCGACGATCTCCAGGCGCCCTCGAGGGGTGCATGCGGGCGCGCTCGCCCTCGTGGCGATCGCCGTCTTCACCGTCGCCATCGCCGCCGCCGGGTACGGGTCCGACCCGCACAAGCTGACCGACTGGCAGGCGCTCGTCCTGGGCGTCACGCAGGGGCTGACCGAGTTCCTGCCGGTCTCCTCATCGGGCCACCTCATCCTGGTGCCGTGGATCTTCGACTGGCACTACCTCGAGAACCACCCGGACTTCAACAAGACGTTCGACGTGTCGCTCCACCTCGGAACGCTGATCGCCGTCCTCGTCTACTTCCGCCTCGAGGCGGTCGCGCTCGCCGGCGCCTGGTTTCGCAGCATCGGAAAGCGCGCCATCGAGACCGGCGAGGAGCGCTTGGCCTGGTTCGTGGTGGTCGCGACCATCCCCGCGGCGATCGTGGGCGCCGCCGGCGAGTCGTTCGTCGAGGAGAAGCTCGGCCAGCCCTACCAGATCGCCATCCTCATGGCCTTCTTCGCGATCGTGCTGTGGTTCGCCGACCGCACGCCGGTCACGCGCAAGATGGAGGAGTTCGACCTGAAGACCGCGGTGGGAGTCGGCGTCGCCCAGGCGCTCTCGCTCGCGCCGGGCGTCAGCCGGTCCGGCATCACGATCTCGGCCGGCCGCTACCTCGGGCTATCCCGCGACGACGCGGCCCGCTTCTCGTTCTTCCTCTATGCCCCGGTCGTCGCCGGCGCGGTTGTCTTCAAGGGCGCGAAGGATCTCCACGGCGGCTTCCCGCCGGGTACGACCGGGCCGTTCCTCGTCGGTACGCTGACGTCGATGGTGGTCGGGCTCGTCGCGATCTGGGCCCTCCTCAGCTACCTGCGCCGCAACAGCTACAACATCTTCGTGATCTACCGCCTGGTGCTCGCGGCCGCGATCCTGATCCTGATCGCCACGGGCGTTCAGAGCGCGCATTTCTAGCTGGCTGCGCAGGGGCCGGAGCGGCTCGTCCGCTACGATTGGCTCCCCGACCCGCCAAAGCATGCTGCTCAGCAAGAACCGAATCATCCGGAGGCGGGCCGTCGTCGGCCTGCTGCTGGCGGCCTCGCTCACACTGCTCACCCTGTCGTTCCGGCAGGGGTCCACGGGCTTCGTGGGGGAGATCCAGCGCAACGCCGTCAGCATCACGGCCCCGTTTGCGACCGTCGCCCACCGGGTGACGCGTCCGGCCGTCGACGCCTGGAGCTGGGCGAGCGGCCTCACGAGCGCGCGCGACAGCACGGAGCGGCTGAAGCGGCTCCAGGATCAGTACGGCGCCCAGCAGGTGCGCTACCAGGCGGCCACCGAGGAGGTCGCGCGGCTGAAGGCGCTCCTGCACTTCCGAAGCACGCTCGGCCAGACCAAGAGCGTGGCCGGCCAGGTGCTGTCCCAGTCGCCGAACGCCTACCAGAACACGGTCACCATCGACATCGGCACCTCGGCGGGCGTCGCCATCAACGACCCCGTCGTGGCCCCCACGCGGGACAGCGGTGCGCTCATCGGCAAGGTGTCGCAGGTGACCGCCGGCCAGGCCGTCGTCACGCTGCTCCTCGACCCGCAGAACTACGTGAGCGCCGGCGTCCAGGGCGAGCCCAACGCGGTCGGGTTGATCAAGGCCGCATCCGGGCAGGTCGGGATCCTCAGCCTGGAGCTGATCCCGAACGCCGTCCACGTCGCCGCGGGCGACGTCGTGACCACGGCCGGGTTCCAGGTGAAGCGGCTGGCGTCCTACTACCCGCCGGGCATCCCGATCGGGCGGGTGACGTCGGTGTCGGGCAACGACACCACGGGCGACACCAAGGTGATCCAGGTGACGCCGTTCGCCGACTTCCGGTACATCACCGACGTCCTGGTGCTCGAGCCGCGGCGATGATCCTGGACGCCGTGAAGATCGCGCTGTGCGTGTTCGTCCTCGCGATCCTCGAGGTCGCGGCCACGCCGCAGCTGACGCCGTTCGGCGGCGGGCCCGACCTGATCGTGATCCTCGTCGTCGCCCTCGCGCTGTGGCGCGGGGTGGAGGCCGCGGCGGTCGCCGGCTTCGCCGGAGGGCTGCTGCTCGACGCGATCACCTACGAGCACCTGGGCATGGCCTCGCTCGTCTACGTCGGCGTCGCGTGGGCCGTCGCGACGCTCGCCCACCGCACCGAGGCGGGCCCAGGGATGCTCGAGCCGCCCCCTCCGCGGGCCCTGCCCTGGCTCGTCGCCGGCGCCACGGCGGCGCAGTTCGGGAGCCTCATCCTGCACGTCCTCCTGGGCGACCACCCGGCCGCGGGCATTCTCTTCTGGCACCAGATCGCCCCGGCGATACTCCAGACGACGCTCCTCGGGCTCGTCCTGCTCCCGCTCCTGCGGCGCATCTTTCGTCCCCCGTCCGCCATGAGCCGTGTTCCTCGAATCGCCACCGCCTAGGCCCGAGCCGGCCCCGGACCCGCTGCCCCTCGCCATCCGGGCCGCGGCGCTCGGCATCATCGCCGCGGCGCTGCTCGTCGTGCTGCTCTTCCGGCTGTGGGCGCTCCAGGTGCTGCACGCCGGCCAGTACTCGGCCGCCGCGGTGCAGAGCCAGGTGCGGACGTCGGTCGTCCCCGCCCGCCGCGGCGACATCGTCGACCGGCACGGAGACGTGCTCGTCTCGAGCCGGACGGCGATCGCCGTGCAGGTCAACTCGGCGACCTTCCCGGCCGGCACGAACTGCAACGGGCTCAACCGGCACGACCGCAAGGTGGTGATCGACCGGCCAGGCTGCCTCGTCCTGTGGCGGCTCGCGAACGTCATCAAGCAGCCCTTCCCGCAGGTCTGGAAGGCGTACTCGAGCCGCCTCTCGGCCAACCAGGGGTATCCGATCACGCTGCCCTTCACGGTCACGCGTCCGCAGGTGGCCTTCATGCTCGAGCGCCACAACCGCTTCCCGGCGATCCAGTTCCAGCGCACGTTCGTGCGCGACTACCCGGCGCTCGACAACCCGGCCCTGGGCGCGATCAACCCGAACCTGATCGGGCACGTTGGCCCGATCACCAAGGACAATCTGGATGACCCGGCCTTCCGGGGCGAGAACCTGCCGCGGACCGGGACGGCCGGCCAGACCGGGATCGAGAAGTCCTACGACGGCTGGCTGCGCGGATCCGACGGCGAGACGGCCCAGATGTTCGACGCCTCGGGACAGCCGGTGCGCTCGCCGTATCTCGTGCGCGAGCCGGTGACCGGCTCGACCGTCCACCTGACGCTCGACGGCCACCTCCAGAAGGTGGCCCAGGACGCGATCGGGCGCGGCATCCAGATCGCCCTGAACGACCGCCAGTACTTCGCCGACTCCGGCGCAGTCGTGGCGATGAACCCCGACACGGGGGCGATCTACGCGATGGCGTCGTACCCGACCTACAAGCCGACGGTGTGGGTGCCGCCGTACGCCGGCAACGGCCGGGTCACGGATCCCAACAACAAGCTGACCCCGCAGGTCGACAAGTCGTACGCGGGCAGCTACCCGCCCGGGTCGACGTTCAAGCCGATCACCGCCGTCGCCGCGTGGATGTCGGGCCTCATCGGGCCGGGCTCGACGCGGGCCTGCACCACCTCCTTCCAGTCGCCCAACGACTTCAGCCACCACACCTTCAACAACTGGGGCCCGGTGAACGCCGTGATCGGGCTCTCCAAGGCGCTCGAGATCTCGTGCGACACGTTCTTCTACCGGCTCGGCGACCAGTTCTACGACCGCTACCAGGCTGGGTCGAACGTCTTCCAGCAGTGGATCCGAAAGCTCGGCTACGGAGCCGCGCCGCCCGTCGACGTCCCCGGCGCGGTCAGCGGCGTCGTGCCCGATCAGCACTGGAAGGCGCACTACCCGCCCTTCGTCAACGGCCCCAACCCGTCGATCGACACCCTGTGGGAGCCGGGCGACGACATCCAGATGGCGATCGGCCAGGGCTACCTGCTCGCGTCGCCGCTCCAGCAGGCGGTGGCCTACAGCGCGCTCGAGAACGGCGGCACGATCGTGACACCGCACCTCGTGCAGTCGATCACCGGCTCCGACGGCAGCCTGGCGCCTGGCGGAAACGTGGCCCCCAAGCCGCAGCGCGACCTGCATCTGCCGGTGTCCCTGCTCGACGAGATCAAGACCGGCCTCTACGGTGCGACGCACGCCGGCGACGGTACGTCGACCTCGACGTTCGGGAGCTTCCAGCCGACGGTCTACGGCAAGACCGGGACGGCGGAGGTCCCGACGCAGGACTGCCCCGACTGCTCGGATGCATGGTGGGCCGGTTGGGCAGAGCAGAACGGGCATCCGCTGGTCGTCGTCGCCATGATCCACAACGGCGGCCACGGCGGCGTCTCGGCAGCTCCGGTGGCGGCCGAGGTGTTCGCGGATTTCTTCCACACCCGGTACCAGTTCCAGGGCGGCCAGGACCAGAGCCGGTGATCAGGCACTACGTCAAGCACCTCGACTACCTGATGCTCGCGACCGTGCTCTCGATCTCCGCGTTCGGGCTCTGGATCATGAAGAACGCGACCCGCAACGACCCCGGCGACCTGTACGGCCACCAGCTGGTCTACGTCTCGGTCGGTGTCGTCGGGATGCTGGTCGTCGCGGCGATCCCGCCGGCGTGGATGCGGCGGGCGCACTGGCCGCTCTACGGCTTCGTCCTCGTGACCGTGGCCATGGTGCTGGCCGCCGGCACCAGCGTGAACGGCGCGGCCCGCTGGATCACGTTCGCCGGCTTCCAGTTCCAGCCGTCGGAGTTCTCGAAGCTGCTCCTGATCGTCGGGCTGGCGGCCCTGCTCGCATCGCGCCGCGGGATCACGTCGCCGGGCCGGCTGACGCTGCTCTCACTCGCCTACGTCGGGCTGCCGGCGATCCTCGTCTTCCGCGAGCCCGACTTCGGGACGGCGCTCGTGCTGGCGGCCATGCTCATGGGCATGCTCTTCGTCTACGGCGCGCCGTGGCGGCACTTCGTATGGATGCTCCTCGCCGGTGCGATCACGCTCGCGCTCATCTTCTCGATCCTGCCGGGCGCGGGCATCCATGTGCTCCAGACCTACCAGGCCGACCGGCTGACCGCGTTCCTGCACCCCGAGAAGCTCGACCCGCAGCAGAACGGCTACAACCTGCAGGCCTCGCTGGCGGCCGTGAGCCACGGCGGGGTCGGCGGCACAGGCGTCAAGAACGCGACCCAGACGCTCTTCGGCTACCTGCCCGAGCACGCCACCGACTTCGTCTTCGCCGTCGTCGGCGAGGAGCGCGGGTTCGTCGGGGCCGCCTGGCTGATCGCGCTCTACGCCCTCCTTCTGTGGCGGGGGCTCAAGGTGATCACGAAGTCGCGCTCGACGTTCGGCAGCCTGGTGGCGGCGGGAGTCGTGTCGATGCTGCTCTTCCAGATCACCATCAACATCGGGATGACGATCGGGCTCGCGCCCATCACCGGCATCCCGCTTCCGTTCATGAGCTTCGGCGGATCGCATACGCTCACCAACCTGCTGGCCATCGGTGTCCTGCAATCCATCCACGTCCACGCCATGACCGCCGATGAGCCGCGCATGGCAACCCAGCTGGCCCTCGCGTGAAGAAGCGGGCGGTCGCCACGGCGGCCCTGGCCATGAAGGCGGTCCGCGACGTGGGCGCCGAGATCGCCCCTCGTGGCCCGCTTCGCATGTGCGGCGCGACCGCCCCGCTGGAGGAGCTGCGCCGGGCCCTGCTGGCCGCGGATGGGACGGATGCAACGGCGGTTGACATCTTCGCGGCCCGCCGTTTGCGGCCCGACGACGCCGAGCCGCTCGGGCGTGCGGCCGTGGTCGTCTACGGCGCGGAGGTCGTCGCGTCGCTGGACGACGCCACGCGCGCCGACCTCGAGGTGGTGGGGCGGGCGGGCCGCCCGCTCGTTGCGATCCTGGAGGGAGTCGACCTGCCCGACGAGGCGCTGCTCGAGGCTGCTCGCGTTCCGGGGGTGCATCCGATGTCGGTGCTGCCGTCCAAGCGCGGTCGGTTTCCCGTTCGCAAGGCGATGCGGCTTCTGGCCGAGCGGGCGGGAAGCGCCGGGCCGGCCCTGGCCGCCCGGCTGCCGGCGTTTCGGCCGTACGTCGTCCAGCGCCTGATCGAGATGGGCTCGCGCCGCAACGGCCTGGTCGCAACGGCAGTCTGGATCCCCGGCGCCGACCTGCCGATCCTGGCCGCCGTGCAGCTGCGGATGGTGCTTCAGATCGGGGCCTGCTACGGCGTCGAGCTCTCGCCCGACCGGGCGGTGGAGCTCGTGGGTGTGCTCGGGGCCGGGTTCGGGTTCCGGACGGTCGCGCGCGAGATGCTGGACTTCGTACCGGTCGCAGGATGGGCCATCCAGGGCGGCGTCGCGTACGGCGGCACCCGGGCTCTGGGCCGGGCCGCGGACGAGTACTTCGCCCGTGGCGCACCCGCCGATCTGACCAGGGTACGGGCTGCCGCCGAGCGGCTGCGCGGCTAGCTGAGACGAACCTGAATCCGGACGGCCGCGCACTGCGCGATCCCCGCCGCATCGACCGAGACCCCGGTCGCGGTCGGATCGCCCGGCGGGTGGACCACGTCGGCCACCGTGACCAGGTGCGGAGCCGCGTGCGGCGCGGTCCCGCCGAGGCAGCCCGAGGCCAGCCAGGACTAGGGCGGCGAGTGGGAAGGAGCAACGCATCCGCACTGCTTTTACGGCCGCCGGCGCGCCGGGTTCCGGCGGTCGGTCGGCTAGCATCCCGTACATGACGCAAGCCGCTCTCGAGCGGAGGATCGAGTCCGTCCTCGAGACCGTCCAGAAGCCGTCGCGCTACATCGGCGGCGAGGTGAACCAGGTCGAGAAGCCCCAGGCGACCACCGTTGTCGCGCTCTGCTATCCGGATGCCTATGAGATCGGGATCTCGAACCAGGCTCTCCAGATCCTCTACCGGCAGGTGAACGCGCGGCCCGCGATGGCGGCCGAGCGCGTCTACTGCCCGTGGCCCGACATGGCCGACGCGATGCGGCGCGAGGGCCTGCCGCTCTTCACGCTGGAGACCTGGCGACCGGTGCGCGAGGTCGACTTGCTCGGCATCACGCTCCAGGCCGAGCTGACCTACTCGAACGTGCTCGAGGTGCTCGACCTGGCCGGCATCCCGCTGCGGGCTGCCGACCGCGGCGAGGGCGACCCGATCGTCGTCGCCGGCGGGCCGTCGGCGTCGAACCCGGCTCCGCTCGCGCCGTTCTTCGACGCCTTCTTCATGGGCGAGTCCGAGGAGGCGTTCGAGGACGTGCTCGACGCGATCGCCGGGGCGTCCGGGCGGGCGGCGCGGCTGGCGGCGCTGGCCGAGAACCCGCACCTCTACCTGCCGGCGCGCGGACGCCGCGAGGTCGAGCGGGCGATCCATACCGAGTTCGGGATCGAGACCCAGCCGATCGAGGTCGTCGTGCCGTACTCCTCGGCGATCTTCGCGCGGGCCTCGGTCGAGGTGATGCGCGGTTGCACGCGCGGCTGCCGCTTCTGCCACGCCGGCACGTGGTATCGGCCGGTGCGCGAGCGGCCCGCCGACCAGGTGATCGAGGCCGGCCTCGCGCAGCTCTCGTGCACGGGCTACGACGAGCTCTCGCTGACGTCGCTTGCGACGAGCGACTACACCGACGTCGTCCCGGCCATCGAGGGGATCAAGCAGCGCATGCCCGACCTGCACCTGTCGCTTCCCTCGAACCGGGTCGACACCGGGCCGATCGCGATGGCCGCCGCCGCGAACGCGCGCCAGAGCTCGATCACGCTCGCGCCGGAGGCGGCGACCCAGCGGATGCGCGACATCATCTGCAAGACGATCACCGACGAGATGATCGAGAACGCGATCGAGGCGGCGTTCGCGGCGGGCTACACGAGCCTCAAGATGTACTTCATGATCGGCCTGCCGCGCGAGACGCACGCCGAGGTGCAGGGGATCGTCGACATCGGGATCAGGGCCCGCGAGATCGGCCGGCGCGTGCTGGCCGGCGGGCGCTTCTCGGTGCACGTCAGTGCCTCGAACTTCGTGCCGAAGCCGCACACGCCCTTCCAGTGGGAGGGGATGTCGAGCCGCGACCAGCTCGCCGCCAAGCAGGCCTACATGCGCCGGGCGATGCCCACGCGCCAGATCCGGCTCTCGCTGCACGACGTGCGCACGTCGATGCTCGAGGGCGCCCTGGCCCGGGGCGGAGAGGATCTTTCCGACGTGATCGAGCGCGCCTGGCGAGCCGGCGCGCGCTTCGACGCGTGGACCGAGATGTTCGCGGAGGCCGCCTGGGAGGCGGCGTTCGCGGAGGCGGGGACGACGATCGACGAGGTCGCGACCCGTGAGTACGGAGAGTGGGACGAGCTGCCGTGGGATCACGTGCGCTCGGGCATCTCCAAGGAGTTCCTGCTGGACGAG
>Ga0075434_100006260_pt1 | contig 10901 bp, 12 predicted proteins | sample RhiMethybrSRZTD3_FD_75298 | JGI IMG/M metagenome (GOLD analysis project Ga0075434, IMG submission 75298) | Populus rhizosphere microbial communities from Tennessee, USA - Rhizosphere MetaG P. TD hybrid SRZTD3 | ecosystem: Host-associated > Plants > Roots > Rhizosphere > Soil | place: USA...
GGACCGACGAGCATAGTGCCCATCGGCTCGCCGGCTCAGGCCATTGTCTCTGCCCTGAAACTGAACGTAATCACGCCTCGCGACATCGCCTCACTGTTTGCGCCCCGTGTGCCGGCAGCGAACAAAGGCAGCTTCGGACACGTGCTGGTGATCGGCGGCTCGCTGGGGAAAGCCGGTGCCGCAGCGATGGCTGGCATGTCCGTGCTTCGCACGGGTGCAGGTTTGTCGACGGTGGCCACCCCCAGGTCTGTGCTTTCCACGGTGGCCGGATTTCATCCGGAGCTGATGACGGAGCCACTGCACGAAACCGAAGTAGGCACAATCTCACTGCGCGCTCTGGAATATGGACTTTTTGATCAATTAGCAAAAGGCAAGACCGTGCTGGCCATCGGCCCGGGGATCTCGCGCAATCCCGAGACGGCGGAATTCGTGCGCACGGTGGTGGGGAAGTACGCAGTTCCGACCGTGGTCGATGCCGACGGCCTCAATGCATTTGAGGGCGTGGCCGAAAAGCTGAATGGAAACACAGTGCCACTGGTGATCACACCCCATCCGGGCGAAATGGGGCGGCTGCTGGGGATCAGCCCGACCGAAGTACAACGCGACCGCCTGAACATCGCGCGAAACTTCGCGCGCGATCATGAACTCATTGTGGTTTTGAAAGGCCACCGCACACTGATCGCACAGCCCAATGGTGAAGTCTGGGTGAATACTACCGGCAATCCCGGCATGGCCACTGGAGGGACCGGAGACATCCTGACAGGAATGATCGCCGGCATGATCGGGCAGCATACCGGAGACTTAACCACAGCCGTGATTGCCGCGGTCTATCTGCACGGACTGGCGGGAGATATCGCGAATGAAACCATGGGCGAGCACTCGCTCGTGGCCACGGATCTGATAAGAGCCCTGCCGGAAGCGATCCGAAGAGTGCGCGGGGCTGCCAAAAGTATTTCCACTCGGTTTTTTGGCTGTTGACCTTACGTTGCACGCTCGGATCATGACCAATCTTGAGGTCCTATGTTAGGCGCCATTGCCGGTGACATCATCGGATCGGTGCACGAGTTCCTCGGAACGAAAACTAAGGACTTTCCGCTCTTCGTGCCCGAGAGCCGGTTCACTGACGACACGGTACTCACTGTGGCAGTTGCTGAATGTCTGCTCACGGGGTGCTCTTACGTTGACAGATTTCATGAGTACACTCGGGCATATCCCGGCCGCTGTTACGGTGTCGGCTTTTGGCACTGGGTGAATTCGGGCTCACGTGTGCCTTACAACAGTTGGGGCAATGGCTCGGCCATGCGAGTAAGTCCTGTTGGCTTTGCCTTCGAGGCACTGGAGGAGGTGCTGACCGGAAGGAATTCGAGGAGCACAAGCGACGGCCGCCGCCGTATTTCTTGCTCGGCAGGGCGAATCCAAGCAGGCAATTCGGACGGCGATCCAAAAGAAATTCGGCTACGATCTCAGCCGAACAGCGCCACAGATTCGTCAGACATACAAGTTCAATGAGTCTTGCCAGGAAACCGTTCCCCAGGCAATCACTGCTTTCCTTGCGTCTGAGGACTATGAGGACGCAGTAAGACTGGCGATCTCATTCGGAGGCGATGCCGACACTTTGGCATGCATCGCGGGTGGAATCGCAGGAGCGTTCTATGCTGGCGTCCCCGCCAATATCGCCCGCCATGCATTGCATCTCTTGGATGAGGGCCTGCGCAAAATCGTCATACAGTTTTGCCAGTCTCATAAGGTTGAACTGCACGGCTTAGTGCCGCCAGCCGCAGATTCTACGTGCATCTGAGTGCCACCAGCGCTTGGTACGATTCATCTAGACTTCGGCTCCCACAGCCCCAGAATGGCCCCCGTGGGATCGCGAATGAAACTCAGACTGCCCATGCCCATCACTTCCGTGACATCCTTCATCACCTCGGCCCCTAGCGACTTGGCTTTCTGAGTGGCCGCACGAATGTCATCCACCTGGACGTAAGCAAGCCATCCTGAAGGTCCGCCCGGAACCTGCTTCATGACCCCACCGCCAGTTCCATCTCCAACTTTGATCATAGTGTAGGTACTCTCAGGAAGGGCAGGGCTGGGCACATCTTCGAGTTCCCATTGGAATAGCTTTGAATAGAACGCTTTCGCCTTCGCTGGATCAGGAGTATTCAGTTCGACATGGACGAATGGGTTTGGCATGATTTCTCCTTAGTCAACGTAAGAGGGAGCGCAGGTTCGCGGATATCGCCTCATTTCGCCATGCTTTACGCGGCTTGACCCGTCATGGCGGACAAGAGGGCACGATCCTGTTCGGTCGCTCTGCGCAACAACGCGAGGAGATCTTCTTCCAGTCTGACGAATTTCGCGAACGCATCCACGATCTTTGGATCTGCCATCTTCACGGGGTTATGTCTCGCCATTGGCAGATCGCGGTACCCAGCCATGTTGTTCGCCGTGGACTGCAAATGTGTTGCGATGCGTCGAAATTCCTGTGCCGATGTCACATAGGCGTAAAGCTCCATTTTGCCGTGTTCGTCCGTGACATCGATGGCTTGCTGGTGCGCCTCGAGATTCTCGACCATGGCAGCGATCAGTTCGGCCAACTTCGCCGGAAGAGCAGACCGGTCAGCGAGTCCCTTGCCACATGTATGTTGCTCGCTCATGGAATTGTGGCAGTTAGATGAAATCTTTAGCCACTGAGTTGGTCGTGAAGTTTGGGGAACCTGAGAAGGTGACCGTGGTGCCCCAGGTTCGCGTCCGTTCTTTGGACGCTAACCTGGGTCCTGACTCAGTGCCCCTAAGGGACGCGTGTGCTCGCTCGGGCGCCAAGCGCCTCATTGGAGGGATGTGCTCTTTCCCAGGCGCGCATGTTTCTGCGTGACTGGTCGAAGATACGGATGTAATTCTCCTTCGTTACCTTGCGTGTTATCTCCGCGCCCAGTTCTTTCCACAGTGGATCCCACGCCGCATAGCTTCGCCTTACGAGATCCCAATCTGCTGTGGCCCCCTGGTCGCTCCCGTATAGAAAACGATCGGGATATTTCCGGATCAGGTCGGCGGTCGCCTTCAGGTGTTGAGGATTGTCAATGATGTAAGGAGCCACCACCGGCCCCCAGGACATATCGATGTAAACGTGTTTGAAGTCAGGGTCCGCGAGCAGTTCGTCCAGGTATTTCCAATGCTCCGGATATGGCTGCACGTTGCGCCCGTTACCCATGAAATGGGCCCATATCATCGTCACGTTCGGATGTCTCTTCAAAAACGCTTTGAATGCTGCCAGATACTGGGGCTTGGCTGATTCGCCGTTGAAGATCATGTGTGCGCCAGGATCACTCCGAAGCGCAAGGTTGTAAGGCGTATCGTGGTCGCAGTGAACCACCGCTGCTGCCTTCATCTCGCCGATTACATCGAAGATCGCATCAATCGACGGGCTGAACAGGCTGGGTGGGCCGCCCGCAATCTTTTCGGAGAATTCCTGCTTTTTGAAGTGGATCTCGCCGAAGCCGCTCCACACATCGGGATACAGCCGCACCATTTCCTTGATGTAATCTCCCGCGCGCGCATCTTTCAAATTGAAGGCGTTCATCAATGGATCAACGCGGGTGCGGTCCTGTTCTGACAACTCCAAATACTTGTGCGCGACCAGCACGTCCTGAATTGCGTTGTAGTACATAACCTGACCATCGGTTTGTGTGTAATAAACGGGGGCAAAGTCACGATCAATGAGCGGATCATGAGCCACCGTCAAAGCCAGGCTCATCATGGTGCTCCGGCACACGTGAGTGTCCATCATCTTCATGACGTCTGCGATGGGCGGGCCCTCCGCCTTGAAGTCCTGGATATGAAAATGTTCGTCGTTATACAGGCAGGTGGTTGCCTCTTGCGCGGCGAGCTGGTTCGCTGCCAAGAGCGTGCTAAACAGGAAAGCAGTTGTAAACAAAGAATGCAGGATCACTCGCACGATCACACACCTTTCCCTTCAAAGAAATTGTGAGACTTGCATTGTCGGAGACGAGTTGCTTGCAGCAGGAGCCTGCCTGCAACGTTAAGCGAGGGTACTCGGAAGACTTGTCACGTTTTTGTTGAGCAATTGTAAATCTATCGAGATTTCGGAATATTTGGCTGAATGTGCTCTTCGTGATCTTTGTTCAAGGTTTGCGCTCAAAGGCTTTTGACGCGGAGGGCGCGAAGAAAAGCCGCAGAGCTCGCAGAGAAAACCGGATCTGCTTCGGTACGCTGGCATACACCATAAGCCGAGTTGTGGCTGCTCACACAAGCGCCAACAAGACTCATCTGTCCCAAGCAGTTGTGTCTAGCCAGGTGTTAGCATTCCCGGCATGCGTCCCCTCATCCTCTTTCTCGCCGTCATGCTTCCGGCAAGCCAAAGATCGCCCGCCGACCCTCTACAGCACTTGCCCGCGAATATCGAAGTCCTCACCCACTTCGGCGAGCGCGCCGACATTTCTCCGGACAACCAACGCGTTGCTTTCATGGTCAAAAGCTTTGGGGACGCAATGGTTATCGACTTAAAATCGCGTGCGATTCAGTGCCTGACCTGCAGTGTGCCGGCGACAGCTTTTCTGCGTGTCATGCACCTTGTCACTGGAGATTACATTCTGATCGGTCCCGATCATTTTGAAGACATTCGGACTAGCCGCACGCGTGACAACGAGCTTTGGTTTTTGAGTAAAGAACGTGGAGCGAAGCCGGTCAAGTTCGGACAGAAGATGAGCGAAGGCGCGGCCGTTTCAAAAAGAAGTTTGAAGATCGCGTTCACACAGACGGCAGGGCAGGCCTCAGACCTTCCCAAAGAGGCTTCTCGGCTAATCGTTGCCGATGTCGACCTCTCCGGTACACCTCGCCTGACAAATCAGAGAAACGTCTATGAAAGCAAAGATCGCAGCTGCGTTCTTGAAGCGCAGGACTTCTACGACAACGACACGAAGATGACGTTCACCTGTTATGAGCCCGAGGGCCGCGCGTCGGTAATGGGAATTGATTTACAAAGCGGCCAGATCACGAACTTTTCGAAAGCTCCGGGAACGTATAACGAAGTGGAGGGAATCTTTCCCGACGGGCAATACGCAGCAGTCGAGGCCGATCGTCAGTGTGAGGAACTCGGCGGGCAGAGAGGCTCGGGAAATATTGACATCTGGAAACTGCGTCTCGATGGGACAGGAAAGGATTTCACGCGACTTACGCACTTCAACGACTATGAGGGTGGTAAGGCCTCGAACCCTGTGATTTCGACCGACGGGCGCTTCATGGCATTTCAAACCGCGCGCACGACGGATCCCGCAGGCGTGGGATATGGAATCCTGTTGTACTGGTTCAAGCAGTAGAGGCGAGCAAGAAATCGAAGACAAGGTCCGAGTCCCGGTGCGAAACGAACATAGGGAAGGGCACGAGTTCACTCGTGCCAAAACAGGCAAATGTTATGAGCTCTTCAGCGCCTGAGGTGAACTGCTAGAGTGACTGGGGTTTCGCAACCCACGAGGGACTCCACGCTCGTACCCTCGGCCACCATCTCCTCACGTGCCTGCAATACTCCTCGTAGTCTGCGCCGAACTTCTTACGCAGGGTCGGCTCTTCATAGAACACCACGAAGAGATGTACCCCCAACGCGACCGCCGCAACCGCCGCGATCAGTGTGGGATGGGGATGTCCGAAGACGATCCATAGCCCAACCCATCCAGCGGCGAAGCCTACGTACATCGGATTGCGCACGTAGCGGTAAAAGCCAACGACTACAAGTCGCTGCGGCGGAGCGATGGGTGCAGGTGTTCCTCGTCCCGTCCAGCCGAAATCCCAAACACAGCGCAGCGCGACGGCGAATCCCAAAGCGGAGGGAATCGCTCCCAGCCATCGCCAGCGCGCCGTGCCCGCCGTTTCTACTTGAAAGCCCAGCCACCCGGGCAGCAGCCAAAACCACAGGGCGAAGAACGCGGCGCCCACGAGAAGTGACGCCAGCAAAGTCAGCCATTGTGTCCCGCTGTCACCTGCGGGAGCATCGCCAGAATGAGCTTCCGCCATAGGCCCTCCGTCACGCGTATTATTATGTAACGAGTTGTGCACTCCATTCGTCGCCATTCATCAAGGCAGCGCCAGCGAAATAGAGCTGCCAACATTCACCACGTAGCACTTAAGCATTCAGCCCCTGGGTGAGCAAACTCAATGGGAGCCAGATCTGGCTGGGACACCCGCCCTGTCCGATGGGACATTGTCTTCTTGGTTAATAAAGGGATCTGCCTGCAGGTCAATGAGTTACGTGAAATTCGGGCGTTGCCCCTCACCGCCATCCGGACTAGTGCTTCCGTTATCTGCCGTGACCAAAGTGGGGGTGGCATAGTCAATCCCGGCTATGACCCATTTCCCCCAACCGCACCCTACGCGGCGCGCGGCCCGGGTGCAGCTAGGCGGTTCCGTGCTAGCTGCCATCCGATTCGATGATGGCCAACGCTCTCGAGGCAAACTCTACTCCATCTCAATCACCGGCGGACTGCTCAAACTGGCTAAGCCCTTGGTCCAGGGTGACTTCGTCGAGATCGGCTTTCAGACCAAAGTCGGTACCGTCCTGGGCATGGCGGAGATGCTTTCCCCCACGCGTAAGGCGACTGATGGAACTCTGCAGCCGTTTCGATTCATTGCACTGGGCGATGATGACCATCGCAACCTGCGCATGGCGCTTCAGTCGGTGGCAGATCAGAGTTATCTCGGTACGAGCGCGGGTTTGAAATCGATACCGAAAGCGCTGTTTTAGAGGTCGTTGGATTCGCCAACTTCGTCTGAACTCGTGGCCCCTCGCTATACTTGTGTCTTCCAGACATGAGCACGCGCGAGATCACCACCCATTCGGCCGAGCAGACCATCGCTTTCGGGCGGACCCTCACGCGCCTGCTCGCGCCTCCCAAACTCGTGCTTTTGCGCGGGGACCTGGGCGCCGGTAAAACGACCCTTATTAAAGGAATCGCAACTGCCTTTGAGGCCGCCTCGGAGGAAGACGTTACCAGTCCTACCTTTACGCTGGTGCATGAGTACCGCGGGCCGACCGCCAATCTCTATCATGTTGACCTGTATCGTGTAGACACCCCACGACAACTTGAAACGCTAGGCCTTGACGACCTGATCGCCGACAACAGCATTCTCCTCATAGAATGGGGAGAGAAGTTTCCACGGTTTGTGCACGACCGCGACGTTGAGATTTCTCTCGAGCGCATAAGCGAAAACGAGAGAAGAATTCGAGTCACCAGCCACTGAATTGCCAGCCACTCGAGTGCCCTTCGTGAATTCCAAATACCAAGGAAGAAGCAGCTTCAAGGACCCTCTCCAATGCGTACCACCCTCCACGAATCGCGCACTCAAGCTCACGATGAGCCGCAGTGGGCTTGCACTACCGTACAGCGGGGAACTTGTTGAACGAATTCTGCCCGACATCCAGCGTAAGCTCTTCAAAAAGTGAAAATCAGAGTTCGATCAGCCCAGTGTGAGCGGAGTTGCTGTTTCACCACAACGTACAAGTCCTTAGGTGCTCTTTTCCTTGCGGCAAGTAAATCCGATCCTGTGGACGAGCATCTAACGGAACTGTAGCCAAAATCGTCACCTGACATAATTGACAGGTGAGAGATTTTCCGTTCGAGCTAAAGCTTGATGGGGGGAGGAGTGTACCTGTTTTGAACGCTCGTGAAACCAATACGGGGATTCTTGTCTTCTTTAAGGTGAGGGAACGCTTTTCTGTCCGCTTAGCCATCGCCCTGCTCTCTTTTGCCGCGATAGCTGGGGCGCAGATATCGGCGCCTACAAATGCTAATGACGGTTCGACGGAAATCGAAAATGCTTCTTCTCCACAGAAGGCCCAGGATTCTGCCTCGCAGAATGCCACGAAGCCAGGGAGCATCGTAGGAACCATTCTGGATCAAGAAGGGACGGTGGGTGCCGGCGCAGTAGTGCGGCTATCTTCCCAGGACGGGTCTTTCTCCCGCGAAGTGGAGTCCGGGAACAATGGCCAGTTCTCGTTCTCGAATGTTCCTCCTGGTCCCTTCAATATCTCCGTGAGTGCCGAAGGCTTTGGCAACCAGGAGTTCGCCGGAGAATTGGCATCTGGACAAACTTTTCTGGTCCCTGCAATTGTTATTTCCATTGCTACAGTCGTGACGGCTGTGGATGTGAAGGTCTCAGTCGACCCGGTGGAAGTCGCGACCGAGGAGATCAAAATCCAGGAACAGCAGCGCGTTCTCGGCTTTATTCCGAACTTCTATGTTTCGTATAAGCAGGATGCCGCTCCGCTGACGACGAAACTCAAGTTTCAATTGGCATGGAAATCGAGCACCGACCCTATCACCATTGCTGGAACTGCTTTCCTTGCGGGACTTCAGCAAGCTGGTGACCAGTACTCCGAGTTTGGGCAAGGAGCCCAGGGTTACGGCAAGCGTTTCGGTGCGGCGTATGGAGACGTCTTTGTGTCGACCTTCCTCTCTGGCGCGGTATTTCCCTCGATCCTGAAGCAAGATCCGCGTTACTTCTACCAAGGGACGGGGAGCACACAGTCCAGAGTTCTGCACGCAATGGCTAACTCGGTTTGGTGTAAAGGGGACAACGGCCGCTGGCAGGTCAACTACTCCAACATTGCGGGATCTTTCGGGGGAGCGGCCGTTGCTTCAACCTACTACCCGACCAAGAACCAGGTGTCCAACATCTTCTTGAACGGTCTCGTCAGAATGGGCGAAAGTTCGTTGGCCGGTTTTTTCCAGGAGTTCGTCGCTCGGAAACTCACGAAACTGCCGAAGCAACAAGCGGCAGCTTCAGGAACCTCAGAGTCGCCCAATGGCAAAGATGCCGTGCCCTCTCAAAGGCGTTAATTCGCGAGTTCAGAACCCCATCACGTTGTAGCCACAGTCTACATAGATCACTTCCCCAGTAATCCCAGAACTTGCGTCCGAGGCAAGAAAGACGCCGGTGGACCCCACTTCTGCGACATCAACGTTGCGCTGCAAAGGAGCCCTTTCACGGTGGGCTTTAAGCATGTCGCCAAGTCCGGAAATGCCGCGTGCAGCGAGAGTCTTGATGGGGCCCGCCGAGATGGCGTTCACGCGAATTTTCTTTTTACCCAAATCAAAAGCCAGGTAACGGACTGAGCATTCCAGTGCCGCCTTGGCAACAGCCATCACGTTGTAGTGAGGCACGACCTTCTCCGCCCCGTAGTACGTCATAGTGATAATGCTGCCGCCATCCTCCATCAGTGGAGCGGCGGCGCGAGCGACAGCGATAAGCGAGTAGACGCTGACATCGTGGGCGATGCGGAAGCCTTCGCGACTGGTGTTTAGAAACTCGCCTTCCAACTCGGCGGCTGGAGCAAATGCCACGCTGTGGACCAGCACGTGCAGCTTCCCATATTTCTGTCTGAGCCCGTCGAACGTCTGAGCGATGTCTTCATCTTTGGACACATCGCACATGAAGCCTTCGGCGCCTGGAAGAGAGTTGATTAGATCCCGGGCTTCTTCCGCGAGACGCTCGTTCTGGTAAGTGATTGCAAGGTTCATCCCGGCGGCATGCAGACCTTGCGCGATCGACCATGCAATGGAGCGCTTGTTGGCGACTCCGAAGACGACCGCGTTTCGGCCTTCGAGGTGAAAGGACATGACGGGCTCCTGACAAGATTGAACGGGAAAGGATACAGGAAGCCGGCTACTCGCTACTAGTTGCGCGGATCAGCCTGCCGTATCCGAGACCGTGACAATCTCAGGCTCAACCCGCCAGACGGCACTTATGAAGGCAAGAACGTATACCGTACCGATGATGGCAAAGCCTCCGGCGAGGTTCACTTTTTGCGCGATAAATCCCACGATAACGCCGAGCGTGACCTGCAGGAACGTTCCCACAAAATAGAACGTATTCTGCACTCGCCCCATGAAGTGTTTGGGGACTTGCTCCATGAGACTGGTATTCATCGCCACGCCGCTGACCCCGCGCGCTGAACCCATGGCGCCATAGAGCAGGACGGCAATCGGAAGCCAGCTCGAGTATGGGGATAACAGCATTCCGCCCGCCAGAATGGCCATCGAAACCGCAATCGACATGCGCCAGCCCAAACGTGCAATGGCCTGCGGGGCATACAGGGCACTCAGAAATGCACCCACGCCCCAGCCCGCGTTGAGCCAGCCGTAACCGACCGCTCCTCGGTGGAAGACCCGATCGCTGAGCGAGGGTGTGACCACCACGCCGGTGAGCATGGCTCCTAAGAAAAGTGCCCAACTGATGCCCAGACAAACCACACTTCGGTGTTCGCGAAGGAATTGCAACCCCTCCCACAATTCATGCCAGAAACGACGTTCAGCAGTTTCAGCGGCTTCAATGTCGGCGCGCAATTCTGCTGGCCGCGGTACCACGTCCTTTACGGACCACTAGGTAACACAAGAACGAAACCACGTAGGTGGTGAAGTCAATCAACAGCACACCGCCCAACCCGATGTGGTTGTAGACGAATCCGACTATGGCCCCGGCCATCAGCCAGCCACCTTGAATTCCCGCCAACAAAAAAGTGTTGGCTTCGACAAATTCACCTTCCGGCGTCAGTTCCTGAATCAACGCAGTGATGGTCGGCCAGAACATCCAGAAGCCTGCGGCCACCAGCGTATTCATCAAGTAGAGTTGCCACAAACGCACGACTCCCCGATAGGCAAGCAAGGCGACTGTCAAAATAATCACGGCTCGCGCCGCGTCCAGCACCATGACCAATCGGCGGCGATCTTCGCGGTCGATGATAACGCCGGAAAGGGCAGCATGAGCATTGCAGGAAGGGTCTGCAGAACAGCCAAGGTCACCCAGCGCCATCTCGGAGTGCGTCGCCTGCAGGATGTGCCACGCCACGGCGGCGGAGTTCATGCCGCTGCCCAGCATCGAAACCACATTGGCCA
>Ga0075434_100006262_pt1 | contig 10901 bp, 9 predicted proteins | sample RhiMethybrSRZTD3_FD_75298 | JGI IMG/M metagenome (GOLD analysis project Ga0075434, IMG submission 75298) | Populus rhizosphere microbial communities from Tennessee, USA - Rhizosphere MetaG P. TD hybrid SRZTD3 | ecosystem: Host-associated > Plants > Roots > Rhizosphere > Soil | place: USA...
GGGACGTCGGACCGGCCCTGGCCGCGCGGGTCGAGCGCGACCGAATAATACTGTGTCCCCAGCGCGTCGAGCTGCTTGCGCCAGATCTCTGCAGGCATGCACCACCCTGGGATGAACGCGACGGCCACGTCGGGCGCGTTTTTCCACCGGGTGCCGGTTTCCAGAAAGAAAAGCTTGACGCCGTCGCTGGTACGGAAGGCTCGGCGCGTCACGGTCTCAGCGGACAATACGGCGGGAACGCCCGCGGCGAGCAGCAGGCAGAGACCGAACCATAATCGCTGCATTCAGATCAGTTCGTCTTCAATTCGCGGACGGCGACCATAATGCCGGACCTCTGCGTCCGCCAGTGATACCCGAAGGGAAACGCCAGCGGCGGCGTTTCCTGGATCTTCTGATAGGCGACTTCGAGATCCGGCTGATAGCCGTAGTTCAGCGCCTTCAAAGGCTTGGTGTAGCGGCCGTAAATCCGGACATGCCATGGAGAGCGGGTAAGAAACCGATATGGGATGCCGGTATCGTCCTGGATGATCGTATCGGCGGACGCGAGCAGCATGTCCCGGGTCTTGGAGAACTGCGCGTCGTGCAGCAGATAGGAGGCGGATTTGAGAAATGCCGTCGCGGGGCGCTGGCGCCCGACCCAGTCGAGGAAACCGGGATAGAATTCCAAAGCCTTGTCGGAAACGTCGAGCGAGAAATAGTAAAGCTGCTGGGTTTTGCCGCTCTTCGAATTGACGAATTCGATGCGGGCGCCGCGCATGAGCTTTCGCGGCCGGATCGCCGCGGGCTTGTCGTAGGCGCGGGTCTGCTCCGGGAAAAGATCGTAATTTTCGACGCGGACGATCTTGAGATCGAGCAGCGCCATCATCGTCGCCATGATCGGCACGGTGCCGGAGAGCTGCGGCGTCGCAAGCTGCTTGGTCATGAAATCGGTAATAAAGTAATTCCGCTCGAAGATATCGCGGAAAGCGCCGCGCACGTCCCGCAGCAGCTGCTTGAACTGGCCCCCGGTGAAGGTGCTCAAATCGGGCAGCGCGCCGGGACGCTCCAGGCTGAAGAAGACATAGCGTGCATGGTCGGGCGCCATCTCATAGGCGTTGAGGAAATCCGGCCCGCTGAACGGGTAGATCAGCGACCGCGCCGGCGCATCGTATAGCCGCACTTCCTGGGCGCGCCATTGCTCCATCGCTCCGATCCTGGCGCGGACCTGGGCCCATTGACCTTCCATCCACTGGCGGTGCTCCTTCCAGCAGTCGAGTGCCGCAAAGCGGTCTATAACGGGGTCCCCCGATGCCGGCTGAATACCAGCGAGGAGCTGAGCCGTCGCCATCGCCCGGGATGGAACATTGTCCTGGGCTGGGGCGGGCGAGCGGAAAAGGCCGAGAATCAGAGCTGTTAGAAGAAGTAAACTGCCGATCTTCATTCTACTCTTATAGACGTGGATAAGGCCATAATGCTTCAAATCGCCAATCATGGCGAATTAGGGCGCAAGTCATATACCATTTAACCGGCTGAATTGTTAGCGCATTTGCCGTCTCAGGCAAATTTTTTTCATCTAGACGGACCGGCAGGCATGGGCTCGGGAATCTAAAGGAGCGAACGGGTACTACTTGGAAGGATTATTCCCACTCGATAGTCGCCGGCGGCTTGGAGGAGATGTCGTATACGACGCGGTTGACGCCGCGGACTTCGTTGGTGATGCGGTTGGAGATCTTCCGCTGCAGCTCGGGGGCGAGCGCCACCCAATCGGCCGTCATGCCGTCGTCGCTCTCGACGATGCGCAGCGCGATGACATACTCGTAGCTGCGCTCGTCGCCGACGACGCCGACGGTGCGGATCGGCAGCAGCACGGCGAACGACTGCCAGACTTCCTCGTAGAGGCCGGCCTGGCGGATCTCCTCCAGGACGATCATATCGGCCGAGCGGAGAATCTCCAGGCGCTCCTCCGTGACTTCGCCGAGAACGCGAATCGCGAGGCCCGGGCCGGGAAACGGCTGCCGCTGGATCAGCTCGCGCGGCAGCCCGAGCTCTTCTCCCAAACGGCGCACCTCGTCCTTGAAGAGCTCGCGGAGCGGCTCGATCAATTTGAATTCCATGTCCGGCGGCAGCCCGCCGACGTTGTGGTGGCTTTTGATCGTCGCCGACGGGCCGACGGAAGAGACCGATTCGATGACGTCGGGATAGAGCGTCCCCTGCGCCAGGAACTTCACGTCGCCGAGCTTTTTCGCCTCGGCTTCGAAGACTTCAATGAACAGCCGGCCGATGATCTTGCGCTTCTGCTCGGGATCTTCGATGCGCTTAAGCTCGCCAAGAAATTTTTCGCCGGCCTCGACATGGTGAAAGCCGCGCCCGAAGCGCTCGACGAACATACTGGAAACGCGCTTCGCCTCGCCGCGCCGCAAAAGGCCGTTGTCGACGAAGATGCAGTCGAGCCGGTCGCCGATCGCGCGGTGCACCAGCGTCGCGACGACCGACGAGTCGACGCCGCCGCTCAGCGCGCAAACGACGCGGCCGCTCCCGACCTGCTCGCGGATTTTTTCGATCGAGCTCTCGACGAAGCGACCCATCGTCCAGTCGGGCACGCAGCGGCAGACGCGGAAGAGAAAATTCCCGAGCACTTCGCTGCCGCGCGGAGTATGGACAACTTCGGGGTGGAACTGCACGCCGAAGAGCCGCCGGCGCGAGTCGGAAAACGCGGCGATCGGCGAGTTCCGGCTGTGCCCGAGGATGCGCCAGCCCTGCGGGGCCGAATCCATCTTGTCGCCGTGGCTCATCCATACGCGCGCGACGCGGTTGGCGTCGAAGCCGTGAAAGAGGTCGCTGTCGTCGTCGATGATGAGATCGGCGGGCCCGTATTCGCGCCGCTCGGCGCGCGCCACGCTGCCGCCGGCGGCGAGATTGATCATCCCCATTCCGTAGCAGATGCCTAGAAACGGAACGTCGAGATCGAAGAGCGACGCTTCGACTTTCGGCGCCTTATCATCGTAAACGCTCGCCGGACCGCCGGAGAGAATAACGCCCTGCGGCTTCAGCGCGCGGATTTTCTCCAGTGGCAGACTGAACGGCTGGATCTCGCAGTAAACGTTCTGTTCGCGCACGCGTCGCGCGATGAGCTGCGTGTATTGCGACCCGAAGTCGAGGATGAGGATCATGACTGAGAAGGCGAGAGGCGCGGGGCGAGAGGCAACAGCAAGAACTTCCTACTCACGCCTCATGCCTCATGCATTTTCATTCCGCCCGATAATTCGGCGCCTCTTTCGTAATGAAGACGTCGTGGACGTGCCCTTCGCGGAATCCCGCCATCGTGACGCGCATAAAGCGCGCCTTGGATTTCAATTCGGCGATGGTCCGGCAGCCGAGATAGCCCATCCCGGCGCGAAGGCCGCCGATCAGCTGGTGGATATTGAAAGAAAGCGATCCTTTATAAGGGACTCGCCCCTCGATGCCTTCGGGAACGAGCTTCGCCTCCTCGGCGACATCGCCCTGCCCGTAGCGGTCCTTGCTGCCGTCTTTCATCGCGCCGAGCGAACCCATACCGCGATAAACTTTGTACGTCCTGCCTTGGTAGAGAATCGTTTCGCCGGGGCTTTCTTCGGTGCCGGCGAAGAGACTTCCGATCATGACGGAATCCGCGCCGGCGGCGAGCGCCTTGGTGATGTCGCCGGAATATTTGATGCCGCCGTCGGAGATGATCGGCGTATCGTGGCGCGCGGCGGCCTTGGCGCAGCTCGCGATCGCCGTGATCTGCGGGACGCCGACGCCCGAGATCACGCGCGTGGTGCAGATCGAGCCGGGACCGACGCCGACCTTGACGCCGTTGACGCCGGCGTCGATCAGCGCGGACGTCCCCTCCTCCGTCGCGACGTTGCCGCCGAGGAGATTGAGATCGGGATGCCGCCGGCGGATGAAGCGCACCGCTTCGAGAACGTTTTTAGAATGGCCGTGGGCGGTGTCGACGACGATCACGTCGACGCCGGCCTTTACCAGCGCGTCGACGCGCTCCTCGCAGTCCGGGCCGACGCCGACGGCGGCGCCGACGCGCAGCCGGCCCCACTCGTCTTTGCACGCGTGGGGATACTGCGTTTTTTTCTCGATGTCCTTGACCGTGATCAAACCTTTGAGCTGGTACTTGTCGTCGACCACGAGAAGCTTTTCGATCCGGTGGCGATGGAGAATCTCTTTCGCTTCGTCGAGCTCGACGCCGGGCCGCGCGGTGACGAGGTTGTCCTTCGTCATGACCTCGGCGACGGAGCGATCGTTGCGCTTCTCGAAGCGGAGATCGCGGTTGGTGAGAATTCCGAGGAGGCGTCCCTTCTGCGTCACCGGAAGTCCCGAGATGCCGTACTTGTTCATGATCTCGCGCGCCTCAGCGATCCTCTGCTCGGGGTGAACGGTGACCGGATCGGCGATCATGCCGCTCTCGAACTTCTTCACTTTCTCCACTTCGGCCGCCTGCGCCGCTACCGGCATATTGCGGTGGATGAATCCGAGACCGCCTTCCTGCGCCATGGCGATCGCGGTGCGCGACTCCGTCACGGTATCCATGGCCGAGCTGAGGAGCGGCGCGTTCAAGTCGATCTGTTGCGTGAGCCGGGTTTTGACGTCGGTATCGCGGGGCAGCACGGCCGATTCCGCCGGCACTAAAAGCACGTCGTCGAAGGTCAAGCCGAGCGGCAAAATTTCTTGATCAAACATGGCTCATCTCCCTGAGGGGTAAAAAAAAACCCAGACCTGCGCCTGGGTTTTATCGAGCCGTTCGCACGTGTCGGCAAACATGAAGTTTTATACCAGGAACGTTTCGGCTTCGCAAGGCGAATATACCCCCGATATTCGCCTTGACACCACCGATGGCTTATATCAGGATGGCAGCAATATCGCTCAGGTTTTCCCTCGGGCCGTCTGCTCATCGAACATGCCGCTTTACGAATACGAATGCGCCAAAGGCCATCGCTTCGAAGCCGTCGAGAAAGTCTCCGACAAGCCTGCGACCAGGTGCGCCGTCTGCTCGGCGAAGGCGCGCCGCGTCGTCTCGCAGCCGACGCTGCTGCACAACCGCGGCATTCACGTCTTCGACCGTGTGACCAAAGACGACGCGCTGCGGAGCCGCCCCTCGTCGCTCAAGTCGTTTAAGAAAGATAAATTCTAGGTTGTCATTGCGCGCCGCCTTTGCTAATACAGCGCATTGAATCGTTTCGAATCGGAATAATTCGATGCTCGCGAAGGTGAACAGCGCCGCGCTCTACGGCATCGACGCGCTCCGCGTCGAGGTCGAGATCGACATCGCCGCCGGCCTGCCGCAGCTCGCTACCGTCGGCCTTCCCGAAGGCGCCGTCCGGGAGAGCAAAGACCGCATCCGCGCCGCGCTCAAGAACTGCGGCTACTCGTTTCCGGCGAAGAAAATCACGATCAATCTCGCGCCCGCCGACATCAAAAAAGAAGGCTCCGCCTACGACCTGCCGATGGCGCTCGGCATCCTCGCCGCCGAAGGGCTCGTGCAGAAAGAGCGGCTGCAGCGATATTTCCTCCTGGGCGAGTTGTCGCTCGACGGCGAGATCAAGCCGATCCGCGGCGCGCTCTCGATCGCCGTCGCGGCGAAGAAAGAAGGACTCAAAGGCATCGTCGTGCCGGAGGCGAACAGCCGCGAAGCCGCCGTCGTCGGCGACGTCGACGTGCTCGCCGTGCGCCAGCTCTCGGAAGTCGTGGAATTCATGAACGGCGAGCGCGAGCTCGCGCCGACGCGCGTCGACGTCGAAGAGCTTTTCAACCGCCACTGCGTCTATAACGAGGACTTCAGCGACGTCAAAGGCCAGCAGCATGTCAAGCGCGCGCTCGAGGTCGCCGCCGCCGGCGCGCACAACGTGATCCTCGTCGGCCCGCCCGGCTCGGGGAAAACGATGCTCGCGAAGCGTCTGCCGACGATCCTCCCCGATTTGACGCTCGCCGAAGCTCTGGAGAGCACGAAGATCCACAGCGTCACCGGCGTCTTGAACGGCAACCCGATCGTCGCGACGAGGCCGTTTCGCGCTCCGCATCACACGATCTCGGACGCCGGCCTCGTCGGCGGCGGCACCGTGCCCAAGCCCGGCGAGGTTTCGCTCGCGCACAATGGCGTGTTGTTTTTAGACGAGCTCCCCGAGTTCAAGCGCAATGTGCTCGAAGTGCTGCGTCAGCCGCTCGAGGACGGCAGCATCACCGTCTCGCGCGCGGTCGGCTCGATCAATTATCCCGCGGGCTTCATGCTCGTGGCCGCGATGAATCCGTGTCCGTGCGGTTTCTTCACCGATCCACAGAAGGAATGCGGCTGCACGCCGATGCAAATTCAGCGCTACCGCTCGCGCGTCTCCGGCCCGCTGCTCGATCGCATCGACATCCAGGTCGAGGTGCCCGCGCTTCGTTACCAAGAGCTCGCAAGCAAGGAGGCCGGCGAGACTTCGACGGCCATCCGCGAACGGGTCAACCGCGCGCGCCAGCTCCAGCTTGCGCGCTTTCAGAAAAAAGGCATCCACGCCAACGCGCAGATGAGCACGCGAGACATCAAAAAATACTGCGCGGTCAAGCCGGAGGCCGAAAAGCTGCTCGAAGTCGCGATCAACCGCCTGGGCTTGAGCGCGCGCGCCTACAGCCGCGTGCTGAAAGTCGCGCGCACCATCGCCGACCTCGAAGGCGCCGAAGACATCCAGCCCGCCCACGTCTCCGAAGCGATTCAGTACCGCAGCCTGGATCGCAATTTGTAGAGCGTCGTTCCGTAATATCGCCGCCGTCACGCTGTGCCCGTCTTTGGACCGTCTGGCAAAATCCGGCGAAAGGCATAGACTTGACACCGGTCTGTGAAGCCATGCTGAAAGGATTGGCCGCGTTTACCGCATCCCATGATCTTCGCGCGCGCCTTTTCGGCGCCGCGCTGAGCGTTTTCGCCGCCGCGTGGGCCGGGCCGATCGGCGCGGAAGAGTGCGTGGTGCTGGAGGATTTCTCCTCCTCCGCGCCGAGCGAGTTCCCCAAAGGCTGGACGCCGCGGGATAAATCCGGCAGCGCCGTTTATACCGTGCAAAAGGAAGACTCCAGGGTCTTCGTCCGGGCGCATGCGGAAGGCCCCAAGGCGAAAGGCAACGGCATCGAGGCCGACCGGCCGGTAAACTGGGACATCGAAAAGTACCCCATCCTTCGCTGGCGCTGGCGCCCGCGCGTGTTTCCCAACGGCGCCGACGAGCACAAGGGCAAGGAGGACAGCGCGCTCGGCGTCTACATCGGCTTCTGCTCTCCCGAAGATAAGTCGTTTTGCGAGCGGTCGGTCAAAGGCCAGCTCGGCTGGTCCGACAGCCTGGCGATGTCCAAGATGTTTTTCTCGAAAGGCATCGGCTCGCTCAAATACATCTGGAGCGAGCGTCTGCCGAAGGGCCTCGAATTCGAGCGCTCTCGCAAAACCGTGAAAGTCCTGGAGAGCGGCCGGCCGGCGAACCCCGATCAATGGGTCGAGGAGAGGGTCAACGTCGCGGCGGATTACCGCAAACACCTCGGCGGCGGCAAGCTCCTGAACCCGATCGGACTCGCGATATTGACGGATGCAGACGACACGCAATCCGTGGCCGAGGGGGATTACGCGGACTTTCGCATCTGCAACGAGTAATCGCTTTCCCTTGCCGCGACGCCCGTGCGGGGTCCCGAGGCTACCTTGAAGAAATTATAGATTTCACTAGAATTTGGGGGGAGAGCAGCGTGGCTTCACACACCAACTTATGAGCCGAACAAAGCTACGTGGGGCGGTGGTTGGGTACGGTTTTATCTCGTCTTCAGGCCACATTCCCGCCTATCTCAAGCGCAGTCAGGAGCTCGGCGACGTCGAAATCCTGGCGGTGGCGGACGTCTCTCCCGAGCGCCGGAGGCTCGCCAAACAGGCCCTACCCCGCGCCCGGAGCTACAGCAACTACGAAGCTTTGCTGCGCGCCGAAGGCGCCAACCTCGATTTCATCGATATTGCGACGCCGCCGTTGTACCACGCGGCGATCGCCGACGCGGCGCTCAGCGCCGGAATGCACGTCCTCTGCGAAAAGCCGCTGACTTTTACCGTCAATGAGGCGCGTTCGCTGCTGAATCACGCAAAAAGCGCCGAGCGCGTGCTCTATCCATGCCACAACTACAAGCACGCGCCGATGATCAAGAAAATTCGCGAGATCGTCCGCTCCGGACGCATCGGCAAGGTGCGCTCCGTAACGCTCAACACCTACCGCGACACGCACGCGAAAGGCGTCGCCGAGTGGAACTCCGACTGGCGCCGCCAGCGGCGATACAGCGGCGGGGGCATCGGCGTCGATCACGGGAGCCACAGCTTTTACCTCGCCTTTGACTGGCTCGGGTCGTATCCGACCGCCGTAACCGCGAAGGTCAGCAACCTGCAGCCCGGCCGGTACGACACCGAAGACGATTTCACGGCGATCGTGACCTTCCCGACCGGCCTCGCGCACGTGCATCTCACCTGGACGGCGGGAACGCGCCGGCTCGTCTACAGCCTGTACGGCGAAGCCGGCGTGATTACGATGCACGACGACGATCTCGCGATCGAGACGGCGGACGGCGCCGTCGAGAGAGTTACGATGCCGTCGCATTTCGCCGACTCGAGCCATGCGAGCTGGTTCAACGCGCTCTTCGACGATTTTCGCGAGGCGATCGAATGCGGCGATTTCGCGGGCAAAGAGGCCGAGCAAGCGGTGCTCTGCGTGCAGGTGATCGACACCGCCTATCGCTCGGCGCGCGAGGAATCGCGCGAGCTGCCGATCGCCGATTAAAGAACGCCGACCGCGCTCGGTAATTGCAATTTAGCGCCGGCGGCACGGATGGGCCTACGGAGCAGATCATGAACGCCGATGGCAAATACGCCTGGATTCTCACCCTGGTGATTTTATCGATCGTCGCGGCCTACGTCCTGAGGCTCGTCATCAAGGGCCGCGCCCGCTTCGATCGCACCGAACGGCAAGGCGGGAGCTGGCTGCTCGGCAAAGGCATCATGGAGCTCGGCTATTGGGGCTTTCTCCCGGCGGCGCGGCTGCTCGCGTCGCTGCAGATCAGCCCCAATCAGGTGTCGTGGGCGGCGCTCGCTTTCGGCTTCGCCGCGGGCGCATGCCTGAGCGTCGGACATTTCGGCTTCGCCGCTGTGTGCGCCGCGCTCTCCGGCGCGCTCGACTGTCTCGACGGCATGGTCGCGCGCATCGCGCACGCTACGTCGGAAGCCGGCGAGCTGCTCGACGCGACCGTCGACCGCTACGCCGAATTTTTCTTTCTCGCAGGGCTCATCGTCTATTATCGCGCGCATCCGGCGCTGCAGATCCTGGCGCTCATGGCGCTGCTCGGCAGCTTCATGGTGAGCTACTCGAGCGCCAAGGCGGAAGCGCTCAACACCGATCCGCCGCGCGGGAACATGCGGCGGCCCGAGCGCGCCGTCTATCTCGTCGCCGGCGCCGCGCTGTCGGCGATCACGATGCCGTGGCTCGAATCGCCGCGCGACGGCGCGATCGCCATAGGATATCCGATGGTCGTCGCGCTCGCCGTCGTCGCGGTCGCGGCGAATATTTCGGCGGTCGCGCGCTTCTGGTCGATCGCGAGAACGCTGCGGGCGCGGCGGAAGCCCGTCGCCAAAGCTATCGAAGAAGTGCCCGAAGAGGCGATCATCGAGGCGCCGGAGCCGCGCCGCTCGGCCGGCATTGGGCATTCGCGATGAAGCACCGCCTGCCGCCGCCGCTCATGGTTTCCCTGCGGCGCTCCCAGGTCGCGTCGCTCACCGCGACGCTTGTCGACTTCAGCACGATGGTTTCCCTGACCGAAGTCGCGGGCGTCTGGTACGTCGCGGCAACGGCTACCGGCGCCTTCATCGGCGCGGTGGTCAACTTCCTTCTCGGCCGCCATTGGACTTTCATCGCGGAGCATGAAGCCATTCATGGACAGGTCGCCCGCTACGCCGTGGTCTCCGCCGTCAGCCTCGGGCTCAACACCGCCGGAGTGTATTTGCTGACAGATTACGCCCATCTGCATTACGCGCTGTCTCGGGTCATCGTCGCCATGTCAGTCGGCCTTTTGTTCAATTTTCCGCTGCACCGCCACTTCGTCTTCAACCGCCAAACCTACGCCTGATGCTACCAGTGGGCCAGCAGCAGCCTAAGAATCAAAAACCGCGCATTGAAACTCCCATCCCGGGGCCGAAAAGCCGCGCGCTGCGCGCGCGCGAAGACGAGCATCTCGCGCCCGGGCTGCAGGGGTTCGCGCTCTACGCGGGCATCGCGGTCAAAGAGGCGCGCGGCAGCGCGGTGACGGACGCCGACGGCAACACGCTGCTCGATCTCATCGGCGGCATCGGCGTCAACGCGCTCGGACACAGCCATCCGGAATATGTCAAGGCGGTGCAGGCGCAAGTCGAGCAAGCGTCGGTCGGGAGCTTTACGAGCGCAGCGCGCGTCGAGCTTTTCGAGCGCCTCGCCGCGCACCGTCCCGCGCCGTCGCTCCACCGGGCGCAGCTCTATTCGGGCGGCGCCGAGGCGGTCGAGTCGGCGCTCCGCCTCGCGAAATCGCACACGGGCAAATTCGAATTCGTCAGCTTCAGCGGCGGCTTTCACGGGAAGACGATGGGCGTCCTGTCGCTGATGGGCTCGGATTTCAAGATCGGCTACGGGCCGATGGTGCCCGGCGCGCACATCGCCCCGTACGGCGACTGCTACCGCTGCCCGCTGAAGTTGAAATATCCCTCCTGCGGCCTCGCGTGCGTCGAGGAGACTCGCGCACAGGTGAAGCGGAACAGCTCCGGCGCCGTCGCCGCCTTCTTGATCGAGCCGATGCAGGGGACCGCGGGGAACGTCATTCCGCCGCCGGAATATTTGCCCGCGATCAAGGAGGTCGCGCGCGAGTTCGACGCGCTGCTCATC
>Ga0075434_100006264_pt1 | contig 10899 bp, 12 predicted proteins | sample RhiMethybrSRZTD3_FD_75298 | JGI IMG/M metagenome (GOLD analysis project Ga0075434, IMG submission 75298) | Populus rhizosphere microbial communities from Tennessee, USA - Rhizosphere MetaG P. TD hybrid SRZTD3 | ecosystem: Host-associated > Plants > Roots > Rhizosphere > Soil | place: USA...
TTGTACACGCCGACTCGCAAAATCGAGCGCAGTCGTCGCATCGTCCGTCAGGAAGGTTACCGACACGTCGACGCCTTTCAAAGAAGGTGTCACGTTCAGCTCCCATTCCTTCGAGGTGGCTATCTTTTCCGAGCCTGCATCATTGCCGCTGAACTTAATTGACGGCAACTCAATGTCGAACGTCGCTCGATACAGTCCTGCCGGCACGGCGAATACCGCAATCTTTCCGCAATTGGGGGAAGAAAATTGGTCGGGATGGCGGGATTCGAACCCACGACCCCTTGACCCCCAGTCAAGTGCGCTACCAGGCTGCGCTACATCCCGACGTCTATTCAGTTGCCTACGCCGACCAGGCGGCGCCAAGCCGCGCAGGTTGATTACGCGCGCCGGCGTTTCGAGGCGGTCTTCTTGCGGCTGGCCGATGCGGCGGCCTTGCGTACCGCTCCACGTTTCACGGGCTTGGTGCGAGACGCCGCCGCCGTTCGCTTCGCCGGCGCTCGTTTCGCGGCGCGGCGTCGCGGATGACCGTTCGACGATCCCGGCGTGTCCGAGAGCAGCGACTGGAGCTCCCGGAGGCCGTCGCGCACGACCGCAATGCGTGCCTTGACGTCCGCGCCGAGCGCATCGAGCACCTCAGCGGCTTCCGATTCGGAAACGACTGACATCGCCGGCGCCGAAGCTTCCAGCTTCCGGCGCGCACCGGCCACCGTCAGCCCTTCCCCGAAGACGAGCTGCTTGATCCGTTGAACGTGCTCGACGTCGCTTTGCCGATACAGTCGCGGGCTGTCGGGCGACTTTCCCTGCACCCCGATTCCTGGAAACTCTTTCTCCCAGGAACGCAGCACGTACGGCTGCACCTGCAGCAGCTCGCAGACTTCCCCGGCTTTATACAGCTTGGGAGTCACCGAGCCCAGTATAAACCGGCTTCACTCGCGCGCGGAGCCGTCCGGCCGCTCTTTTCGGCGGCGTGTCCGGACGTGAAAACGAATCGGCGTCCCCTCGAATCCGAACCGTTCCCTCAGCTGATTGACGAGAAACCGCTCGTATGAGAAGTGAAACCTCGTCGCCACGTTGGTGAAGAAGACGAACGTGGGCGGCGCCACGCCGGTCTGCGCCGCATACAGGATGCGCACATGCTGGCGCCCGGGGCTCGCCGGCGGTTGCGCCGCGGTGACCTCCGCAACGAACTTGTTCAGTTCCGGCGTCTTGATCCGCTTGTTCCGCGACGCGGTGATCCGATCGATCGTCTGGAGAAGCTTTGGCGCACGTTCTCCGGTCAGCGCGGAGATGTGAAGAATCGGTGCGTAATCGAGAAACTTCAACTGCCGCCGCAGCGCCTCGTCAAACTCCTTCACGTACTCAGGGCCGCGATCCTTCGTAAGGTCCCATTTGTTGGCCACAATGATGACGCCGCGGCCGGCCTTGTCGGCCTCGCCCGCGATGGCCGCATCCTGATCCGTGGCGCCCTGCGTTGCATCGACGATCAGCACGACGATGTCGGCCGACTCGATCGAGCGGCGCGCGAGCAGCACGCTGAGCGATTCGACCTGTCCGCTCCTGGCGACCCGGCCCGGCCGCCTGATACCGGCGGTGTCAACGATTCGGAACTTGCGCCGATGCCATGTCAGCAGTGTATCCACCGCATCGCGGGTCGTGCCCGGTATCTCGCTCACGATCATCCGCTCTTCGCGCAGCAGCCGGTTCACCAGAGACGACTTCCCCGCATTGGGACGGCCGACGATAGTCACAGCCACTTCATCTTTCGGCCCCGAGTCGTCTCGAGACAACCCCTCCGCCTGGCGCAGCCGCTGAACGATTTCGTCGAGCAGATCGCCTACCCCTTCGCCGTGCTCCGCTGAGATCTCGGTCACGGGATCGAAGCCAAGCTGATAGAACTCGACGCTTCCTTTCGCACGGCGGTCATCCGTCTTGTTGATGGCGAGGAGCGCAGGCCTGTTGGCGGCGCGGACGACATCCGCAATCTCGCGATCGCCGGGAAGCAGACCGTCGCGGCCATCGACGACGAACACCAGCAGATCGGCCGATTGAATCGCGCGCCGGCCGCGCTCGAGGACAAGCTCGTGGAGCGGATCCTCGCTGACGCCGAACATGCCGCCGGTGTCCACGACCTCGAACGTCACGCCGCGCCACTCCGCCTGCTGCGCAATCACATCGCGCGTCGTGCCCGCAACGGGCGTGACGATCGCGCGGCGCTTGCCGGTGATGCGATTGAATAGCGTCGACTTGCCGACGTTCGGGCGTCCGACGACAACGACCGACGGGATTTTCTTAGGCACGGAGACACGGGGTCACGGGGGCATTCTATTTCCGTGGCTTCGGCGCCGCGTAGAACGGCGGCGTTCACCGCAAATTATCTGTGTAGGGCGCGTAGGGCGGGCGGTACGCCCTGTCGGCGCTAGTTCGATCCATTAGGATCGCCGAACCAGATCCTGACGGTGCGCCCGTCGGGCATCGTAATCTGCTCGACAAACGCGATTGGCGATCCATCGCGGGCGGGGTATCCGACGATCGTGTAGGTCTTGCCCGGCTCGAAGAAGCCCTTCTTGCTGAAACCGGCGCGGCGCAACCCGTTGGGCGCGGCCGTCTCGAACGTCCAGCTCGTGACCTTGCCGCCTTCCTCGACGTCCATCACGAAACGCGAATGAGGGTTAATCCACTGCACGCTCTTGAGCGTCCCGGTCCAGTGGCGTGACGGCTTGTTGATTTCGAATTCGGCCTGAAGGGCGTGATGAGCCAGTGCGACGATGGGCAGCAGGAGCACCACCGCCGCGCCCAGCAACCGAGTGACTTTAGTTCGCGTTCGGATCCCCAAACCAGATCTTTACTGTCTTGCCGTCCGGCCCCGTGAGCGACTCGAGAAAGGCCATCGACGAGCCGTCGCGTGCCTGGTAACCGACAAAGGTATACGGCTCGCCTACTTTGAACACGCCCTTCTGACTGAACCCGGCTCGGCGCAGGCCATTGGGCGCCGCGGTTTCAAATACCCACGTCGTGATCTTGCCGTTCCCCTCGTCAACGTCGAGGAGGAAATGCGTGTGCGGGTTGGTCCAGCGAACTTCTTTGAGGATCCCCTTCCAGGTCTGCTGCTTGCCGTTCATGTCGAATTCCGACTGGACGGCGTGGTGCGCATGGGCTGGACCCGCGGCGGTCATCAGGCCGGCCACGGCCAGCCCGAGCATCAGTCGTTTCATGGGCAGCATCCTCCGAACGAGACGAAACACACGCGGAAAACGTTCAATATCTTACCTTCATACTCCCGGGCCCCCGGCGCGGGCGTCTCCGGCGTCCCAGGCGCGTAAATTGGCGTAATCGGTGACATTTCTGACAACACTTAGCGGAAAGGTTGACAGCGTAAGTTACGCAAAATATAGTAGTTAGACTCAACCAGGAGCGCCTAAAGGATGATCAAGGTCGACATCGTCAACGAGGTTTCGAAGATCGCCGACATCACCAAGGTCAAGGCCGAGGTAGCAGTCGATGCGGTGTTCGATGCAATGCGCGTGTCGATGCAGCGAGGCGACCGGATTGAGCTGCGCGGCTTCGGCGTGTTCCAAGTGAAACCGAGGAAGCGCGGTATCGGCCGCAACCCGCGCACGGGCAAGGAAGTGCGCATCCCTCCGGGCCGCACCATCCGCTTCAAGCCCGGCAAAGACCTGCAGAACATCGGGTAAGGCCGCCCCGCATGGGCTCGTCGTCCGACTTTCCTGATATCGATTTCTCGGCGTCGCGTCCGATTTCCGAAGCGCCGCCGGTTGTCATACCGCCAGTGCCGTCGTATCGCCTGCAGCGGGAGCCGCTGTGGCGCTACGTCATCCTGTTCGCGCTGACACTGCTTTCGACGACCCAGGCCGGCGGCCTGCACTACGTCAGCTTCACCGCTGCCTTCAACCAGCTTTTCCCGCGCATCCCGCTGGCCAGTCTTCTGCTCCATGGGCTCTGGTATAGCCTCTCGATTCTGGCCATTCTCGGATGTCACGAGCTCGGTCACTACTACGCCTGCAGGTACTACCGCGTCGATGCGTCCCGGCCCTACTTCCTGCCGATGCCGTTCCTGCTGACCGGAACGCTCGGCGCGTTCATTCGAATCCGGGCGCCCATCCCTGGGAAACGTGCGCTCTTCGACATCGGCATCGCCGGACCGATCGCCGGTTTTCTCGTCGCGGTGCCTGTGCTCCTCGTTGGCATGCACATGTCGACCGTCGTCAAGGTGCCAGAGCACTTTCAGGGGGACGTCTTCGAGCTTGGCGAGCCGCTGCTGTTCAGGGCAGCCGAGTGGCTGACGTTCGGCAACATCCCCGACGGCTACTCGGTCAACATGCATCCGATGGCGTTTGCCGCCTGGTTCGGAATGCTGGCGACGGCGCTGAACCTGTTTCCTATCGGGCAGCTCGATGGCGGGCACATCTCATACGCGGTGCTCGGGCGCCGCAGTACGACGGTGACGATGGTCATGGTGCCGTGCCTGATCGGCCTGTCGTTCGTCTCAACGTCGTGGGTTGTATGGACCGTGCTCACGGTCGGCATGCTGCTCGTCTTCGGACCGCGACATCCGCGCGTGTTTGACGAGGACACGCCACTCGACACCAGCCGCATGTGGCTGGCGGCGTTCGCGCTGTTGATGTTCATCCTCTGCTTCACGCCGGCGCCGATTCAACCGGCGGCGCTGGTTGGAAGACATTGATTGGTTGGTCCGGCTAAAGCCGGACCCTACCGACGATTTTTGCGGAAAGCACTGATCGGCGGCGATCCGCCGGACCTTAGAGCACATTCAGCGGATCAACATCAACGGTGAGCCGCCTTCTGATCTCCGGCATCCCGGCGACAACCTGCATCAACGCATTGCGCATGTCGGCGCGGCGCGACCCCTTCAAGAAAAACTGGACCCGGTGCTCACCGCGAAGCCGCCCGAGCGGCGCCGGTGCGGGACCAAGAATGGTAAACGTCGCGGCCGCCGTTGCCGGCTCGAGGCGTCGCACGATTTCGCGCGCCTGCTGCATGGCGTCGTCGAATGTACGGCCGCGGACGACGCCGTTGACGAGCGCGAAGAACGGCGGATATCGCATGCCGCGGCGATAGACGATTTCCCGCTCGAAGAAGGCAGCATAGTCCTGGCGGCACGCCAGCTGGATGCTGTAGTGCTCCGGATAGAGCGTCTGAACGATCGCCTCGCCCGCACGCTCACCTCGCCCCGCGCGGCCGGCGACCTGCGTGAGGAGCTGGAAGGTCCGCTCTGATGCGCGGAAGTCGGCGAGCCCGAGGCCGACATCCGCGGAAATCACGCCGACCAGCGTGACGCCAGGAAAGTCGTGCCCCTTCGCGATCATCTGGGTGCCAACGAGCACGTCGAGCTCCAGAGCCGCGAACTTCGACAGGATTTGTGTCAGCGCTCCCTTGCGGCGCACCGAATCGCGATCCACGCGCCCAACGCGGGCATCGGGAAATCGTTCGCGAAGCTGCTCCTCGATGCGCTCCGTGCCAAACCCCGCATGTTCAAGGTACGGAGCGGCACACTTGCGGCATGCCTTCGGTACCATGACGGAGTAGTTGCAGTAGTGGCAGCGCGCGCGCCATCCACCTCGACTCGCTTCGCTCGCCCGGGAGGAGCCTTCGCGTGCGCGATGGACGGTCAGCGAGACGCTGCAGTTGGGACATTCAAAGGTGTCTCCGCACTGGCGGCAGAAGACCGCCGTCGAGTAGCCGCGCCGATTCAGGAGCACGAGCACCTGCTCGCGACGCGCCAGCCGCTCCTCGATCGCGGCGGCCAGGTCGCGGCTGATCACGACGTCGGGGCCCTCGTCGGCGTACTCGGTGCGCATGTTGACCAGGCGCACGGCGGCAAGTGGCCGATCGAGGACGCGCTTCTCGAGCGTGATGCGCACGTATTTTCCTGCGGCCGCGTTCTGGTAGCTCTCCATCGAAGGCGTCGCCGAGCCGAGCAGCACGAGCGCGCGATCGCGGCTGGCGCGGACAATGGCGACGTCGCGGCCGTGATAGCGGGGCGTCTCCTCCTGCTTGTACGAGCTGTCGTGCTCTTCGTCCACGATGACGAGGCCCAGCCGATCGAGCGGCGCAAAGACGGCGGAACGGGTCCCCACGACGATATCCACTTCGCCTCGCCGGATGCGATGCCACTGGTCGTGACGTTCGCCGTCGGAGAGCGCGCTGTGCTGGATGGCGACGCGATTACCGAACGCGCCGCGAAAGAGCGCCGCGACCGACGGCGTCAGGGCGATCTCCGGCACCATCAACAGCACCTGTCGTCCGGCCCGGCATACGCGATCGGCGAGTCGCAGATAGATTTCTGTTTTGCCGCTGCCCGTGACGCCGTGAAGGAGCGCGACACGGAACTCCCCGCTGTCCGCAAGCGCGGCGAGCTCGTCCAGGGCGCGGCGCTGCTCGCCGGTCAGCTCGCGGGCAGTGTCCGGTGCGACGTCGGCCATCGCGGCGCGCTCGAACGGGTCCCGGTCCTCCTGCTCGTCGCGCAGGACAACCAGCCCACGCCTGACCAGACCACCGAGGACCGCCGCGGTCACACCGCGATCGCGAAGCTCCGAGGCGGGCAGGCCGGCGGGGGCGGCGCGGAGGATGTCGATGGCCGCCTTTTGCCGCGGAGTCAGAGTCGGGTGACGAGTCGACTCAACCCCTTGAGTCGCCCCATCACCAGTGTCTGACTCCAAAGCAGAGAGCATGGCCACTCGCTGTTTCTTGAACGCGCTCGCCTTTCCACGCGCGCCCGGAGGCATCGCCACCGCAAGCGCATCGCCAATGCCTGCAATGTAATAGTCCGCGACCCAGCCACACAGCTCGACGATCGACGCCGGCAGCAGCGGCTCGCGATCGACCGCCTCCGCAACGTCCTTGATGTCGGTGCCCTCCTCGACAAGCGCATCGTGGCGGACTACGCATCCGGTCAGCGTCCGCGTGCCGACCGGAACGCGCACGCGCGCGCCGACCGGTGGCAGCGGCATCGAGTCCGGAACGTTGTACGTGAGAAGGTCGAGAAAGGGGACGGGAACGGCGACCGAGATAAGGGGCACGTCTGTTTACGTGTCCCCCTGCAGAATTGCCCGAACCCGCTTCATGTCCTCCCACACTTCGCGTTTGGCGGATGGGGTGCGCAGCAGATATGCCGGATGGTACGTCGGAATCAGAATCGCCTCGCGATACTTGAACTCGCGGCCTCGGATCCGCGTGATCGGATCGTTGGTGCGCAGCAGACACTGCGCGGCGAATTTGCCGAGCGCGACGATCACCTTCGGCTTCACGGTATCGATCTGACGGAACAGGAACGGCTCGCACTGCTCCACTTCGTCCGGCTCGGGATTGCGATTCCCCGGCGGACGGCACTTGATTACATTGGCGATATAAACGTCCTCGCGCCTGAGGCCGATCGCCTCGATGATTTTCGTCAGCAGCTGTCCGGCCCGCCCCACGAACGGCTCGCCCTGGATGTCTTCATCCGCGCCCGGCGCCTCGCCCACGAACATCAAGTCAGCATTCGGGTTGCCAACGCCGAAGACAACCTGTGTTCGGCCAAGCGTATGCAGCTTGCACCGGCTGCAGTCGGCGCCGAGGTCCTCACGAATCGCGGCGAGTGCGGCGGCAGGCGACGCGTGCACGGTTATGGGTTCAGAACGTTCAGAGGGCTCAGGGGGTTCATTAGGTTCAAGGGGTTCAGCTGCCCTCGGTCCCGTCGATTCGGGCCGGGCGTGCCATTGAGGCTCGAGACGGACTCCCTCTATGCCGAGCTCCTCGAAGAACTCCAGGTGTGCTTTCAGTTGATCCTGAGACATCGCCTATGCGCGCGTTGCGACGCGAGCACGAAGGAGCTGCTCGACACGATCGAGGATCGCCTCGGCGATGCGTGCCTTGCTCTGAATCGGGAGCGTCTCTTCGCGATCGGCCCCAAGAATCGTCACCGCATTGGTCTCGACGTCGAAGCCGGCGCCGGGCGCGCTGACATCGTTGGCAACGATCAGATCGACATTCTTGCGCGCGCGCTTGTCACGTGCTTTCGCGAGCAGATCGCCGGTCTCGGCCGCGAACCCCACGAGAATCAACGGCGTCGCACGCCGCCTCGACGCGTGCCCGAGGTCTTCGAGGATGTCGGCGGTCCGCCGCAGCGTCAGCGTCAGCGGCTGATCGCTCTTCGCGATCTTGCCGGCCGCAGGATCGACGGGCGCATAATCGGCCACGGCGGCAGCCATGATGACGACGTCCGCGTGTTCCGCGGCGCGCATGACGGCCGAATGCATCTCCGCCGCGCGTCGCACCCGGATCACTTCATCCGCGGCTGGCGCCTCGATGCTCGTCGGTCCTGCCACCAGCGTGACGTTCGCGCCGCGCGCGTGCGCCGCAGCCGCAATCGCAAACCCCATCCGCCCGCTGGATCGATTTCCGACATAGCGAACGGCGTCAATGTCCTCGTAAGTGGGCCCCGCCGTGACGACGATGCGGCGGCCGCGAAGCGCCGAGTCTCTCGGCGAGACAATCCTCTCGGCGGCGGCAACGATGTCGTCCGGCTCCGCAAGGCGGCCCTTGCCAATCCACCCGCAGGCCAGATATCCCTCGCCAGGTTCGACAAAGCGCGTGCCGCGGGCAGCGAGCGTCTGCAGGTTCCGCTGCACGGCGTCGTGCGCCAGCATGTTCGTGTTCATCGACGGCGCGATCAGCACGGGCGCCTTCGTCGCCAGATACAGCGACGTGAGGAAATCGTCCGCGATGCCGTTGGCGAACTTCCCGATGACATTGGCCGTGCACGGCGCGACCAGCAGCAGCGCGATTTCGTCGGCGATGGCAATGTGCTCGATATCCGCGTTCGCGCCCGGCTTCCACTGGGACGTGATGACCGGGCGCCGCGTAATCGCTTCAAACGTAATTGGACCGACGAAGCGCGTTGCCGCCCTGGTCATCACCGCGACGACGTCGTGGCCGCGCTTCTGGAGACCGCGGCACACCTCGACCGCCTTGTAGGCGCCGATGCCGCCTGTTACGCCCAGAGCGATTAAAGCCACGGGTTAACTCCCAACTTCCAGGCGCCTGGAGGTTTATTGAGCCTCGTCTATCTTGACGACCTTGCGGCGCAGGACTTCCTTCTGCGCGATGGCGGTCTTCTTGTTCCCTTCCTCGCGGGGTACCGCGCCGTTGAGCAGCTGGCGCGCACGCTTGCCCGCGAGGACGACGAATTCGAAACGGTTCTCTTTCGGTGCTCGTTCCATAGTGTTATGACGTCTGCTTTCGATGAAAGGTGTCGATAATAGTTTCGGCGGTCGTCCGCATGCGCTTCACACGTGCCCGCTCGGCGAGGACGATGGCTCGCAGCCGTTCGACCGCGCCATCGAGCTCATCGTTGACAACCACGTATTCGTAGGAGGCAAACTCGCCAATCTCGCGGCACGCCGCCTCGAGCCGCTTCTGAATTGCCGCCTCGGAATCCTTGCTCCGCCCGCGCAGCCGTCTCTCGAGAATCTCCGCCGACGGCGGCAGAACGAAAATCCCGATCGATTCCATCCCGCTGCCGCGCACCTGCCGTGCGCCCTGCACGTCGATGACGAGCACGAGGTCCTGGCCGGTGGCCAGGCAGCGCTCCGTGTCGTCCCTGCACGTCCCGTAGTAGTTGCCAAACACGTCGGCCCACTCCAGGAGCTGGCCGTCCGCGATCATCGCCTCGAAACGCCCGCGGCTGATGAAATTATAGTCAACGCCGTCGTTTTCGCCTTCGCGCGCGGCGCGCGACGTGTACGAGCGCGAAAGACACAGATTCGGAATCCGCTGCACCAGTTTTTCGACCAGCGTCGTCTTGCCGGTGCCCGAGGGCGCAGAAACGATGAAGAGCAGGCCCCGCGCCGGGTCGAGCCTATTCAATGTTCTGCACCTGCTCGCGCATCTTCTCGAGCTCGGCCTTCGCGTTGATGATCAGCTCCGACACGTGAAGGCCGTCGGCTTTCGAACCGATCGTGTTCACCTCGCGGTTCATCTCCTGCAGCAGGAAATCGAGCTTGCGGCCGCACGGTTCCGGTCCCTCGGTGAGCGCATCCCAATGCGCGAGGTGCGCGCGGAAGCGCGTAACCTCCTCGCTGATGTCCGAGCGCTGCACGGTGCGCACGATCTCCTGCGCGATCATGGCTTCGTCGACGGGCAAATCGAGGCTGATCTCCCGAACGCGGTCCTGCAGACGCGCCTGGAGCTGCGCCTTTCCGTCGTCCGCGGCTTCGGCGACGCGAATGATGAACATGGTCAGCGAGTCCTTGCGCCCGTCGAGATCCGTTCTGAGGTGGCCGCCTTCTCGCACGCGCATCGCGTCGAGATCGGCGAGCGCCTGCTCGACCGCCGCTTCCACGCTCGCTGTGAGCTGCGCCTCGGCTTCTGGATTTCCCTCAGCCGCACGGTCGCGCACGCTGATCGCCTGCGGCAGCCGGAGGAGATCTCCGGGGGTCAAGGCGCCGGCGATCAGCCCACGCTCCCGCGCGCGGTCTATCGCCGCCGACAACGCGTTGGCGAAGTCCTCGTTCAACTCGACGGACGGTGCGGCCGGATTGCGAAGCTGCACGGAGATCTGTAGTTCAACGCGTCCCCGAGCGAGCCGTTTCTGCAGCAGCGCGCGGACCCGCGGCTCCGCCTCGCCGAGCGATTGCGGAATGCGCAGCTGGATGTCGAGGAAGCGGTGGTTGACGGCCCGCACGGTCACGCCGATCGTCGCACGCTCGTCCTCGTGCGTCAGCGAAGCGAAACCGGTCATCGACTTGATCACGTCTCGATTTCCGATGGTTCTTCCTGCAATTGCAGCTCGTAGAGTTTCGCATACGCGCCGCCCCGCGCGAGCAGCTCGTCATGGCGGCCGGTCTCGACGATGCGGCCGCGTTCGAGCACCACGATCGC
>Ga0075434_100006268_pt1 | contig 10897 bp, 10 predicted proteins | sample RhiMethybrSRZTD3_FD_75298 | JGI IMG/M metagenome (GOLD analysis project Ga0075434, IMG submission 75298) | Populus rhizosphere microbial communities from Tennessee, USA - Rhizosphere MetaG P. TD hybrid SRZTD3 | ecosystem: Host-associated > Plants > Roots > Rhizosphere > Soil | place: USA...
ACCTCGTTTTCCTCTGCTATCATTAAATAACCATTAGGATCAGCGTACCATACATCCCATACCTCTTCGATGTAATCGCCCCATTCAAAAGTATTAGCACAGAATCTTAGAACACCATTTTTATCGGATTGCTCTGCTCGTCTGAACTTCAACAGCTATAACTATATCGCATATTAAACTACAAGCTAATAATACGTTCTTATAATTGCGTCTAAACCATTTTCTTTCTCTCAATCTAGGATAATATGAAGGCCTAGAAATGAAGTATTATTCTCCATCCTCATACACAGGCCAATCTGTTGATAGATAATTTAGAATTATTCGACCTTCTACCAATTTAATAAATACCAAAGCATTCTTGTTAAAATGTGCAAAAATATCTGTTACGAGTTATAAAATTTTGCTATAAATACGGATGATGTGTCCATTATGTCGAAACTGGTTTTGTCAAATCTCCGTCTGCTAGCAGACTTTAAAAAAGCGTCGGTTATTTACCATGTAACCATATTTTTTTAATATCGTCCTCCGAAAGTCCCAATGGGGCAAATCCCATAGTCATTATGCCAAGAAACCTATCAAAATTCTCCTGTAATTTCTCTCGTGACAATGTCATAACGCCATTAGAGTCCACCACGACAACTTTTGTTTCACCACCACTTTGACTATCTGATTCTTTCACTTCGTTAATGATATAACATGATATACCTATTACTTCTTCTACAGGAAGCTCGTGTAAAGAACCTCCAGCAACAACCATACCTCTGTTAAGTATCTTTATGACTAGTCTAGCAAGATTGCCTCCACTACCTATCACAACAGGTTCATGTTGAGGATAGACCATTGTATTTTTTAAGAGATATAAACCAAAACTCTTGTCCTCATTTTTTGCTCCTACAAGTAGCGTGGGGTTGAATGGACATGCATCATTACCCAGAAACTCTCTAGAATCTAAATTGTATTTTTTATGTGCACGCCAAAATATCTTTTGTATGTTATCTTGAAATTCGATTTCACTCGACGATATATTTGGAAATTGCTGTGTTAAATGCTCTACAAACAGTTTAACATTATCTGCGTCACCAGCACCACCTACACACATAAAATTATTTACTTCGAACACCTTGGTCACACCAAGTGTTTTTGTCTTTTCGACTCTTAGTGTGGATTGGCTATCACTAGCCATAACAATTCCGTCTGAACATTTAATTGCTAATATTGTGGTCAACGGTTCAATTTCATCACTGATAGCAGGATCAATATCTTCTATTCCTTGTGTAGTCATTCATTCTACTCCTTCTTAGCATTCTGAATCAACGTCAACCATTTGTCATCACCTTCAATTCTGATTCCACATCTTTCTAAACCTTCAAGTAGATTTGCCATTCTTGATGCTATTTCTTAATCAGTTGTTATATTAGTAGGTGATTTACATTTAATGTCGCTTCCTTTACTCTGTTATGCGCTCTTCATTCCTTATCCGGTATATGCTACTATCCGTGTAAGGAGTAAGCCATTTCCCAGAAAAGCAATTCGTATTTGCATGCATTAATAAAATGGTTTTTCATTATGTCTTTAGATTTTTCATTTTCATTTCGACTTAACATGTTTAGTATCTGTTTTATTTTTTCTACTTGTTTACGTGATTCATTTGAAGAATAGAACTTTACCCTATAAACCTCATTCTGAATAGGAATTTTAGACAATTGTTCTGCTATTTCTAGATATGTCCAAGGACAAGGTGCCATGACTGATATAATTTCACTAAACGTACCGGCAGATGATATATGTTTCAGATAGGAAGTATAATTTAAAGTAATTTTACTTGGAGTAATAATATTGTGTACATCAGTAGCAGAAGAAGTATGGAGACTATTAAGAGTAGGCGGTCGAGAACTCGATGATGACAATAATTCTAATGAACTAAGCATTTGCCTTTGCATCTCCATCTCAAAATTAACCGTGCTCATATACAAACCATTTAGCCATTCCTTGATTTATTATCAGTAGTTTTTTGTTATTTAGCAATTTTTATCATAGTTATTATAATCTTCCACAAATGTCTTCCTTAATATGCAAGTATATTGCATTATTAATACCTTTTATGATTTTCTTTATTACTTTTAATAAATTGCTGTATAAGCTACCATATTATTCTATTTTTGATGTTTCCCAAATAGCTGTTTGTACTCTAATAGCAAAATCACCGCCGAGTAGCGGTCTGATGGATGGAATATGTTTCAAAATCAGAAAATCTAATCCGAGATAAATATTGGACTAATATTGGGAGGTAGAATTTTATAAGAGGTCCAAATTCGGAGCATATATAGGCTATGAGCAGTAATAGCAAATTCAATTTCGCTCTTTCAGATGCTGAATGGCAAATTGTTCTGGATTCCCTTAGCAATACTGTATTTAATGAGGATATAACAGAGGAATACAGGAAAAAAGCAAAAGAACTATTTCTAAAATTGCAGAAAGAACTCCAGAAAACGTAAATTATATATATAAAATACTCTTATTATTATCATTTTTTGTGGGTTATGTGTTACAAACATTTAATCTAAAGAATGAGAGATAATCAATTTGCGTTTTGTAAATATACAACATCTGAAAATAAGTAGAACCATTAACCATATAAGATAATGATTAGAAGCTTTCAAGCAAGATCCACTGCAAAACCTAATGATCTATACCTGTTATAATCGTCCAGTAATATCTTTGCCAGGTGCTTCGTTATATCAGTAACACTAAGCAGACCGGCAATTCTATTATCTTCCTCTAAAACTACTATTCTTTTGATCTTATTTTTTACCATCACTCTTGAAGCAGTATCTAACGAATCGTATGACATGATTGTTATAAGAGGAGAGGACATGATTTCTTCCACTTTGATTCTAGTAGCAGCAACATTCTTCAGACAAACGCGTTTAACCATATCACGTTCAGTAATTATACCGTGATATTGACCTTTTTTGTCAATTACAATTACTGATCCCACTTTCTTTTCCACCATAATATCAGCAACGTCTTGAGCAGTCTTTTCCGAATTGGTGGTTATTGTGACCACTTCCCGTTGTGACATTATTTCGCTGACTGAGCTCATACTTCACTCATTATTTGATTCTTTATTTTATTTTTATGCAAAATCAGCAGATCTATTAAATCCTTTTTACACTCTTAAAATAGTTTTAAAATTCATTAAGCATTTATTGTTCTTTGCTGTTGCTACACCATTCTATTTAAATCATTAAATAGATATCCTAAATGGATGAGAAATCGTAAGTCTGCTTTCGCTAGAGACCTCTTTCTTCTTCTTTATTAGTAATGGAAAAATTAGCCATAGTTACACATCGTAAAAGCGATTGGTTAAAGCTTAAAACAGTTGTTCAATACATCATAATTAGCCTATTTTATCTAGTATTTGATATTTATGTGGTTTGATTCTTGGGACATTATAGACCAACAAGGTCACTGAGTTTGGCTACTTAAGCAGATATTGTTTTGTAATATGCTATTAGTTGGAATAGGTATTGGAAATCGCTAAAACTACTCTTAAAGTAAATTAGTGCCGGAGGCGGGATTCGAGCCCGCGACCTTTCGATTATGAGTCGAACGCTCTAGCCAATCTGAGCTACCCCGGCAAGCTCAGCAGCGTTCATGGATAACAATTCTTTCTACAAGATAATATAATCTATTCAAACGCGTATCCTGTATCTTCTTGGAGAGCATCCTTTTATGTATGAAGGCTATGTATATGTTTAGATAGTTCCTCTTTTGAGTCAAAGGGCAGTTCGCAATACGGACATCTTAGTTTATCTGAAATAGTGTTACTCGTATAAACAATAGCCTTCGGATTGATTATACATACCGGTGTTCCATTAATAGCAATATCTGCTGTAGAAATGGTTGCCTTTTGAATTTTTTCAAAAATATCTTCTCTTGTTACCATTCCAAGGACTGCTGCATTTGAACTAACCATTATCTGCCTTATGAGGTGTTTATCCATAATAGAAAGTGTTTCCTGAACTGTAGTCTTAGGGTCCACAGCTAATACCGGACTGTTCATAATCTCCCTAAGCTTTACTTTGGCTGGATTTCTGCCTCGGGACATTACCTTAAAGAGAATGTCTGTTTTGCTTACTATTCCTACTACCTCCCTGTTGTCGCCCGATACAAGTATGCTGCGAGCATTTCTTTCTTTCATGCCTTTAACTGCTTCGTTAGCAAATCTGTCACTGTCAAGGATAATTACATCTCTGTTTAACACAAGTTCGATTGATGAAGCTAGAAATGATGTGATATTGTCTGAAACATCCGACAATTCCTTTATAATGAAGCTAGGATGTTTTATTTATAGTTGATCTTTTATCTAAAATAATATTGGGAGCATATATGTGCACATGACCTATTTAACTACGGCTTGACCAAACATTTGACACAGTTGACTAGATATCAGTATTGTTAATTATATGATTGAATTATACCACATATCAACTAAATTTTAACAGATGATGTGAAACATCTAGTGTACTGCATTAGCTCATTAACTGCCAATATGTGAATATTATGTAACGATACAGATCATAACGCGAAATCTAGTGCTGTGCTGAAGGACAGCCTTGTATTTTTAATCAGAAGATGAACAAGGTAAAAAATTTTCTATTCAGAGAATATATTATATACGTGAAGATTGTGATGACGACCTATAGGCAGTATATTATATATGAACATGCGCTTTACTGATGGAAACCTGATCATCTTATATGCCATACATACGTCTATATCGAAAGACGGGAGCTTACCAGACTATATAAATGAAAGAGTAAACGTGTGTATCAATGCATTTAGAATTATTATGCAGTCAAAACCTGATAACCATAAAACTATGATTATAGTTGTTGCAAATAAGATGTATGCTGAAAACATTAAAGACAAACTCATAAAGGCGGGAATTGATGATAAAATAATTGCAATTGACCGCATCTCAGAGAATGTGGCACAGGCCTTTGACAATATCTTAAACGTTATAAAAACTAAGATCAATCCTCCTCATATTTACTTTGTAGGTTCTGTTTGGCTTAGGGATATTTGCGAGGCTACTGCAATTTCTAAACTTAATGGATATAAGATACAATTTGAAGGTGCTTTGGATAATAGGCCTGTAGAAGAAGTTGAGAAAGAAAAAGCACTAGATATTCCAAAGAAGGGCATAGAGCATTACAAAAGAAAAGCAAAAGATAAAACAATCGATATGCTGCTCAATTATATATTCCGTGAAGGTAAATAGCTTTAGTAGTATCTAATTGGCGGATCGCTAAGATTTAATATCCATCATGCTCGGCTATTGTATAGTGCGGTCATCGTCTAGTTTGGTTAGGACACTGGCCTTCCATGCATTTATATAGAAAGCGAGGTCAGCCCGTAACCCGGGACTTGTCTTGCAATAAGAGATGAGCGGGAATTCAAATCCCGGTGACCGCACTATATATACGAATTCATATACAACTGCAACTTGTATTGTATTAACAATGACAACTGCCATTGCATATATCGATGCTTTTTTCAGAAGAATAGTGGGATAAAGAAGGAGGAATCAAAAAATAACAATGTCAATCAAAATTTCAACCTTATTAAGTAAAGTCGATTCCCTTTCTAACCATCAAAACAGATCGTAATTATAGATTTTCATAGATATATGCAGTATAAGGGCTCTTCTGAGAATCATCAAATTAATAACCTGAAAGTGATTATCGATTTTGCTAAATTACTTGGATCTGAACCAATAAAGCTCCATAGGAATACTATTATGATTTACGAGACAACTATAGACCAACCGACGATATAGAAAGAGCAGCACGTTTTATTGCACTTAATAGAACCTGCTTCAATGGTCTCAGAGTAATAGGAATGGTTCATTTAATGTCCATGGGGTAAATACAAAAATCGATCTATTTGTGATAGTGATAATTTGCGAAATGCGAGTTATCTTCTTCGTAACTGTAACGTAACAATAAAAAGCTGCTGACTACAAAGAAATCTGCTTCAAAATGCAAGAGAAGAAGATTTCGTATACCTTGATCCACCATACAGTCCTGTAAGTGCAACAGCATATTTTACAAGCTATACAACGAATGGTTTTTCTTATAAGGACCAAGAAAAGCTTAGAAATATTCAAACAATTGGATGAAAAGAAGTGTAGTCATGCTAACTAATTCCAACACACCTTTAGTTAGAGAACTTTATGCCGCATTTGCCACTCAAAAAGAGCGATTAATTGTAAGGCAGCAAAAAGAGGAGGTCATAGAGAATTAGTTATTCGTAACTACTCCTAGGCTTCTACTGCACTAGCTTGTAAGCTACAAGTTTGTTATCCTGCATAAGAGGAATTATAATCGTAGTTTGGTCTAGTATAGATCCTAGGTCAGCGGTACCCCTTGTGTGCAAGTCTATCAAAGTTACATAACCTGTTCCATTTGCATTAACAACATATACCTTTCCTGCAGGATTATCAGTAACGTAGTAGCGTGTTTCAGTAGCATCAGATACTATTCCATCAAGACCACCAAAAGGAGATGTAGTTCCTTCCTTTCCTAAACTGCTTATTGTCTTATTTTTCAAATCAACAACCTCGATACCTCCTCCAGGCTTACTTAAAGGTCCCAAAGAAACAACAATTAATTTATTTTTGTTATTGTCCACAAGCAAACCATTGGGACCGTTTAATTGTAGACTTTGTAACCATACTTGTAAAGTACTATTTCCAATATTACCATCTAGCTTGTAAATAGTATTAGTACCAGTATCTGATACATAGATATTTCCTTGATTATCTGCTACAACATCATTAAGAAAGGCACTTCCTGGCGCATTGAAGCGCTTGATTATTTTTCCACTAGCAATATCTATCTCTACTAGGTCTGTGATATCTGAAACATATAATTTACTACCGTCATTTGAAATTGCTATACCCTTTGGTGCATTCAGTGCTGTTACCCAATTTAATTCAATTATGCTCCCATTAGAAGGCGAAACTTTAGAAATGAATCCATTCTGATCTTTTTCATCTGGTCTTCCATTTACATTTGAAACGAACAAGATATTTTGTTTGGGTGCATAAGCTACTGATTCTGGATTCTTCAAGTTGGCAGGTGTTTCCCACAATTTGTTAACCTTTGGCTGATCTGTTTGTTGCTGCTGTTGTAGTTGCTGCTCTTGCGCTTGCACTTGATTATTGTTATTGGTGGTAGTCAAATTATTGCTGATTCCGCTGAATAACACTATTCCAGATATCATCATTATGAGCAAAACGGTTGTAACTGATGATTTCTGTGAAAACCACGTATTTGGAATCATAATCTGAACATTGTAGTATACGATTAATAAATCTAGCCCATCTCTTTCAGTAATTCGTTATTATATATACCTGCAAACCCATAGCGCAGTATACGTGTTTGAGTATAATAAAATCTACATGAGATAGCAAACACAGAATCTCCAAAATATGCAGAGCCTTAGAGATAGTGGTTTGTTAGAATAGTTCTTTGCATAACAAAAATTCCAGATTGAGTAAATGAGCAAAAGAAGACTATGACCATATCAATACCAGAAATCTCAGAATCAATCTCTTTATAACTAACACAATACAGGAACGATGATGTTGGTTCAGATTCAAGAACAGAAACATAAGCAAAACTTTCAGATATACTCAAAAGTGCCACAGAAGAACAATGTTTTGGACATTTCATGAAAATTTCTGAAAGTGCAAACTATCAAACTACATCAATAGCAAAATCCACAGCGAAGGTGTGTATTAATGGCTTGATTATATCAAAAGCCGGAATTGAAGATGTGTCCACTCACTCACCATCATGCTTCATTAAAGAAATGGGATCATACCTTGAAACGTTAGGACTTTAATAGGAGAGTCTATTTTTGATAAATATCAAATACTCTGCCATTAGTTTTGATAGTCAGGTCGGTATGAGTGAGTTTTTTCCCTGTGTATTGGGCACTAAATATTGAGCCAAATTTGATCATGATGATAGCGCCAACACTATTATCATGATTTAATTTCTCCCATAGATCAAAAAAGATATCTTTGAACTTCTACTGCTTTCCGTATTTATTTTACTTATATATGTTGACCATAACGGTGCAGAAGATGATGGTGAGTAGTAATAATACTGTCCTGCTACCCATATGCTATTTGGTTCTGATGGACCCATCACTGCTGAAAAGTAATCTCCATACCTAGTAGATAATGAATTTGCAGTTCCATTCTTTAGAAATTGAAAATACTTTAATGAGTTGAAAATAGTATTATTGTTTTTGACTACCCCGGAGGCAATTAATAGCCTTGGATAAGTGTCAGGAGAAGAAAAACCAACGATAATTCCTATTTTATTTCCAGATTTATCTATTGATAACGCTGGATAGTATAGTGAAGCACCTATATGACCAATATTAAAGTCTAGTAATACTTTAGAAATGTTTGTATCAAATTCGATTATACGAATACAAGATCTACTTTGAGTGTCACCATTAATGAAACATCCAACATTTAATACAAGCCAAAGCTTTCCTTTATACCAAATTGGACTTTGCACCCTAGCATCTCCTGTATGTACAAAGAATTCTGGATGTCTTTCCTTAACTGTAGTGAAGAATTCTTGTTCTCCACTATTATTATCATTATTGCTATTGTTATAGATTGTAGAAAACGTTATTGGTTGAATACCATCAGGGGATATGCTGGTGATATGTATGTTACCAGAAATGTTTTTACTAATATGCAAATTTGATAGATGACCGTCGATAGTCAAAATTTGTATTTTATCGTGGTTAAAATCATCAGTTGTGACTAAAAATATGGCTGTTGTAGGTGATAAATTCAAGGCAGGCCGCAACGAAAAGTATTTTGTATCAGGAACTGATTGCATAGATTTAATATGTGCTAATTGTTGTTCAGCGAGCAAATCATTTTTATCTGCAATAACGAATTGAACTCCTCTGAATTTTGGCGACGATATTATATCATCATTATTATTTGACCAATCACAATTGTTACTCCATGTGTTAACACCAATTGCTAGCTTATCATCACTTACTGCAATGAAGGGTTGATCCGAACAGTTATTTGGCAAACTTTCAAATGGAAAATTATATGTTCTCCAAACTCCGGTAGGATCGCTAGTTTTAGATACAGCAATGCGTATACTATGCGTAGTTACATCTGAAATTGATGCAAACCATCTCCTATTGTCATCATTACTATTATTACCATTGTTGTGGCTATTTGATTGAGTGTCATTTGTAGCACTGTCAAATAACAAGACAGGATCAGTAATACTATGACTATCAGATGATTCTCTTGATGGAAGATTAAACAGAAATTCTAATCCAAACTTCTTTATCAGGTTGCCTGTTTTAGTATATATTGCTGCTTCAGAATTTACAGTTTCCATTACATATTTAGAACTAACAGCCAATTGTATATCAGGAGGGATGCAACAAACTTGTGATAATCCTTCAAAGCGTGTGTTGATAATAGTAGAAGAAGACTTGTTGGCACCCTGAATTCCAATAACATTGGCAGTAGGTATACTGGTAGTTCTTACTAATTCACCTTGCTTCTTTGCATTAATGTATGCTGTGTAATTTCTGGTAAGATAATGTTCATTTGGATCTGTAATTACAGCAGGTTTTGATGATGTAAGATTTGGAAAGTTATTTACATTAACTCCATCGGTGAATGATACAGAGTTAGTAATATTACGCAATGTTAATGAATTGTCATTATTATGATCAAAAGAACCAATTGCTGACTCAGAACTATTTGGATCGTCAATATTGTTACTCTTTATGTAAGATGGATAAGCTGCTGTAAACCAAAAATTAGTAAATAGCGTTGCAAACAAAATAACTAGCGCTACAAGAATTCCTTGCAAGTTGAGCAGCGTATTATGCGTCAATATTATGTTTTTATTTACACTATGTGCCATTTATGCCTTAAAATGGTGATATATTCTTCTTTCGTACTTATTGGATATCATTACACACACCCAATCAATCAATTGAATCAGGACTTTTAACCAAGCCAACTATCTGATTTTTTGTTTAAAGAGAAATTCACACATTATCACTGAATTAGAAATACGACACCTATATTAGTGGTCACCTCTTCCTGTCCTGACATAATAGGAGTTGGTCTGGCTTCTGTTGCTGCTAGTGATTGCTTTGCAAATGGGATAGGACTAGGAGGAGGTTGAATTGCAAGCTCATTTAGGCTAATTGACCTTATTCCTACTACTTTCACCCCAGCTGCAGAAGCAACAATATCAGCTTTTGTCCTTGCGTCTTGCATGGCTTGCTTTATGAGATTAGTTTTAGTTTCTTGTAACATTCTGTCAGATAACGCAAAATCAATTCTGTCTACAGTATTTGCGCCTGCAGCTATAGCAGTATCAATCCATTTTGATGTATTATTGATGTTTGTGCTTTGTATTTGTATTGTGTTAGATACTGTAAACCCCGTTACTTTGCTTGCACTAGAAGATTGTTGTGAATAATTATAGTTTGGAGTTATGCTAAACGATGACGTACTTGTTTCATTATCTATAACACCGGCAGCTTTTAATGCATCAATTACTTGGTTCATCATTTTTGAATTTGCAACTAATGCCATGTCTGCGGTCTTGTTGGTTGTTTCGACTCCTAACAATACCGTTACTTTGTCAGGTTTTACTGTAGTAGTAGCAGTACCTGAAAGTGATAGAGCATTAGTGGCATTAGTCATCTTAACGTTCTGGGTTGGGTTTAAGCCCTGACCAAAAGCAGTATTATTATTACATGAAAAAAACATACAAGCAAACAATCCAGAAAGTGACAAAGTCAATCC
>Ga0075434_100006271_pt1 | contig 10896 bp, 10 predicted proteins | sample RhiMethybrSRZTD3_FD_75298 | JGI IMG/M metagenome (GOLD analysis project Ga0075434, IMG submission 75298) | Populus rhizosphere microbial communities from Tennessee, USA - Rhizosphere MetaG P. TD hybrid SRZTD3 | ecosystem: Host-associated > Plants > Roots > Rhizosphere > Soil | place: USA...
GCCGACGCAGGTGCCGCCGATGATGCCCTATGTGTCCGTCAACGAACCGGTCTTCGCTCCTGCGACGGACGCGCCCTTCGTGCTGGACGATGACCTCGTGATCGGCGTGGCGCAAGGGAAGACGGCAAAGGCGTATATGGCCGCGGACCTGGGGCAACACGGCTCGGTCGACGACCAGATGCCCGACGGTCCGATCGAAGTGACGTGGTGCAGCACGTGCGGCACTGGCGCCGTCTTTCGTGCCGAGATCAAGGGGCGCCGCCTGCACTTCGAATACGACAGCATGGTGAACGCGAACGAGGTGCACAGGGATCGTGAGACCGGCAGCCGCTGGCAGCAGTCGACTGGAGAGGCGATTTCGGGTCCGCTCAAGGGGAGTAAACTCACGCTCTATCCGTTTGTCCTCACCACCTGGAAAGCCTGGCGCACGCGCTATCCGGGCACAACGGTTCTCAAGCCGCTGCCGGGATATGCGGAACGCATTCCGTTATCGAGACCTCGCCAGAAGCTGAACCTCTTTTCCGGTGAAGGTGAAGCGCCTGTCGGTTCGTTCAACCGTGACGATCGCCTTCGCCCCAGAGAGCCGATCGCCGGACTCGCAGTCGGCAGCGAGACGATGGCCTTCCCGCTCGCGCAATTGCGTCTCGCCCGGGTTGTCAACGAGCGCGTTGGCGGCGTGCCCGTCGTGGTCGTGCATCAGCCCTCGTCTCAGACGACGACCGCATTCGAGGCCCGCACGAAGGGTAAGGTGCTGCGGTTCCAGGCCGCCGACACGGATGCGAGCACGTTGATCGATCTCGACACGAAATCGACGTGGGATGCCTACGGGCTTTGCCTCAAGGGACCGCTGAAGGGCACGCAGCTGAAATCGCTGATCCTCATTCCGGAGTTCTGGTTCGCGTGGTCGCAATTTCGTCCGGGGACCAGAGTCTTCAGCGCGAGTGACACGACGTCGTCGCAGGGAAGGAGTGGAGCCTCGCGGCGCGCCCCGTCGTAGAATGGCCGTCGATGGGCGCGGACAGTGCGGCGATCTCCGAAGCGCGGAGTCCCGCCGCTGAGACGTCGGGCACCACTCACTCGTACAACGTCCGCATCTGTCATTGGATCAACCTCGTCTCGTGTGCATATCTTCTGTGGAGCGGCGTCCACATCTTTCTCGACTTCCCGGAGCTGTACTGGGGGCACACGGGCTATCGTGGATATCCGGCAGCATTCAGACTCGCGGATTGGGGCCTCTCGTGGGAGCAAGCTGGCGCACTCGGCGACCGCAGGTGGGGACGCAACTACCACTTCACCTTCGCCTGGGTGTTTCTCATCAACGGCCTCGTGTACGTGGTCTGGAATCTCTACTCGACCCATTTTCGCAACCAGATGTTGCCCGCTCGTGATGAGTGGACCGTTGCGCGCCTGCTCGCGGAGCTGCGCGATCATCTGCGCTGGCGATCGCGTAGACAGGCACCTGGTGGCCACTATGGCGCGCTGCAGAAGACGTCGTATCTCGTTCTGATCTTCGTGTTCGTGCCGCTGATGATTCTGACCGGCATTGCGCAATCTCCCGGTCTGACGGCTGCCATGCCAGTGCTGTTGGATGTCTTCGGCGGACGTCAGTCGGCTCGGACGCTCCACACGATCGGCACCGTGGCGCTGATGCTGTTCGTCGTCGTGCACGTGTTGGAGGTCGCGGCCGCGGGATTCTTCGTCAAGGTCCGTTCGATGATCACCGGAAAGTAGAGGCGGGTCTTCAGACCCGCCGGCGATGAACATGAGCACACGCATCTCACGCCGTACGTGGCTGTCGAGCCTACCCGCGCTCGGTGGTCTGTTGTTGACAGGATGTACGCGCGAGAGGTTCGTTCCGCCTGTCGTGCGCGGGGGGCTGATCGGCGCTGCCGATGTGTTGACGATGAGCACGAATCGGCTGCTGCTCTCGGGGCAACAGTTGGCGCGCGAGTACAACCGAAGCGACATCGCCGATCCGTTCCCGACCTGGAACCAGACCAACCCGCGAAGCGCGGAATACCAACGCCATGCGTCGGAGGGGTTCAAGAACTGGCGACTGCCGATTAGCGGCCACGTCGCCCGTCCGCGCGAGCTGTCGCTCGACGAGATCCGGCGCCTGCCTGCCAGGACACAGATCACGGCTCACATCTGCGAACAGGGTTGGTCAGCGATCGGCGAATGGACCGGTGTTCCGCTGCAGCGAGTGCTCGAAGAGGCGGGTGGTGTCACGCCCGCCGCGCGTTACGTCGTGATCGACACCTTCGACGGGTGGTACGAGGGATACGATTTGTTCGAGGTCGCGCACGCCCAGACGATCCTTGCCTACGGACTCAATGGTCGCGACCTTCCGAGGGGCAACGGCGCGCCGCTGCGCCTCCGTGTCGAACGGCAGTGCGGCTACAAGAACGTCAAGTTCCTGAAATCAATTCGCGTGGTCGAGTCGATGGCCGGCATCGGCAGGGGCACGGGTGGAATCAACTCGGACTTCGGGTTCCACTGGTTTGCGGGTGTGTAGGCTCCCTGCCAGGGATCGGCGTAGGTGCGTCCCTTGTCCTTCGGCACAGCGCCGGTATCGGTGAGCCGGAGGATCTTGCCGCCGATGGGCCGAGAGCGCGCGTTTGAATCAGCGCGGGACGGCGCTATAACGAACCGCTCTAGTAAGAAGGACCGCCCACAAAGATCGGCGGGCCACTGCCCCCACTCCCACCGCCCCAACGCGTGGGGACCCCAACCCCCACGCCGACTCCAGCTCCCGATTCGCAGCTCGATGACACGAGCGCAACGATGAGCGTCACGGCCAGGATCAAGAGTCGTGGAACGAGGTGGGCGCGGTTCACCATGATGTCCCTCAGAACGGGTACTTTTGCAGCGCGAGGGGCGCTCCACCCGGATCGGCGATGACGACGAGCGAGCGATTGCGGCGCTCGGGCGCCGCCGGAAGAAGGATGCGACCGCCAAGGGCGATGACGCGTGTCGCGATTGCCTCTGGGTTGTCGACCAGCACGTAGGGGAGCCAATTGGGCTGCACGTCGACGACAGTGGCCGGAAGCTGGAAGAGGCCAGCGCCGCCGCTCGCCTTCTTCAGCAGGTGATACTCAATACCCAGTCGAGAATCGGATATCGCTGGTTCGTATCCCGCGAGACGCTTGTAGAACTCGAGCGCCTTCACCGCGTCCTTTGCGAGGTACTCCTGCCAGAAGAAGTGACCAGGCGTCGGTTGCGCAAGATCGGGGTTATTGCCTCGCAACTGTGCGAGTCCGAGCGGCGCCCCTTGCGGGTCGGCCACCACTGCTGCTCGCGCGAGCGGCAGATCGCGGGGTGGCGCGAGGACCCTCGCGCCATCGAGCTGTGCAACCGCCACTGTCTTGTCGATATCAACGACCGCCATGTAACTGAGCCACTGCTGGCCGGCGTCGGCGATGCCCCTGACATCGATAAGGCCTGCGACCGGTCCGGACGGCAATCGCGCGATGACATAGGGCCGGTTGCCCCGCTTGCTGTCCTCGAAGTGCCACCCAAACAGATCGCCGTAGAACCGCTTTGCGGCGCCCATGTTCGCAGTCAGGAGGTCGTGCCAGACGAAGCGGCCAGACTCGACCGGGTCAGCCGCTGCTGCAGGTGCAGGTGAGTTCGCGATTCCGAATGCGCCGCCGAGGACACAGAGCGTGCCTATTGACGTTGCGGCGAGAAGCTTGGCGATCATCGCGGGCGGGTGGTGCAAGCGAGGATCCACCTGCGATCTGGAGCGTTTCAAGCGAGTACGCCCGGCCACTCACGGCCCGTCGTGGCAACCCAGTGTCCAGGTGGCGGATGATTGGGAGCCGACCGCGACCTCGCACGGCTGCTCTACGCCATCTCGGATCGGATCTACTCGGCCGGCTCAATCCGGAGCATCACCGCGTCGGCCTCGTCGGTGAGTAGGTACAACAGGCCGTCCCGTCCCTGCTTCACGTCGCGAATCCGCCGTCGCAGATCGACCAGCAGCGGTTCGCGTCGCAGCTCTTCGAGGTTCTTGTTGATCAGAATCCGATGCAGCTGTCCCGTGCCCGGAATCTCTCCATAACGCATGCCGCCCACGAAGACATCGCCCTTCCATTTGGGCAGGCGGTCGCCGGTGTAGAACGCGATGCTCGACACCGCGATTGCCGGCACCCACAGGATCGTCGCATCGCGGTAGCCTTCCTGCGAGAACGGTCCCTGCCAGGGACCGGCGTAGGTGCGTCCGAGGCTCACGAGCGGCCAGCCGTAATTGCCGCCGGGCACCAGGATGTTCACCTCATCGCCGCCGTTCGGTCCGTCCTCCACCTGCCAGATCGCGCCAGTGCCGGGGTGCTTGGCCAGACGCAGCGTGTTGCGGTGGCCCATGGTGAAGACTTCGGGCCTCGCGTCCTTCTGCCCGACGAACGGATTGTCCTTCGGCACGGCGCCGGTATCGGTGAGCCGCAGGATCTTGCCGCCGATGCTGTTCCGGTTCTGCGTCGCATTCGGTCCGCCCGCGCCTCCGCCGCTCGCGATGTACAGCATGCCGTCGCCGCCGAACGCGATCGGACCACCGCCGCCGCCCTCGCCGACGAAGATGTCGGTCGTGCCGGTGAACCCCTTGCCATCCCATACGGCGCGCGCCACTGCCAGCGTCGTCCGCTTCTCGTCGAGCGGCTTCGAGTAGCTGATGTAGACGTAGTGGTTGCGATCGAAGTCCGGATGCAGCGCCAGATCCATTCCCGAGAGACCCTGTCCGCGGGCCACCGGTCCGCCTTGGGCGGTCTGGGGATCGACCACGCCGTTGCGCACCACGCGGATCGCTCCGGCTCGTTCGGCCACCAGGATCGTGTCGTCCGACACGAACGCCATGCTCCATGCGTTGTGGAACCCGCGCGCGTACACACTCACGCGGATGGTTTGTCCTTCCGCCGTCTCATAGCGGACCGGCGCGTCGGGCAGCGGTGGAATCTTGATGCCCTGTGGTGCCACCGGCGTGTTGTTGCGCATCGGCACTTCTTGCTGCGCCGCCAACGTGACCACGAAGACCGCCAGCGCGGTGGCGGAAAGAAACCAGAGGAATCCCTTCATGCGTGTCTCCTGAACACAGGGATTATGCATCGTCTGCTCAACCCGCGCCGCCGCCCGGCTGCTTTGGCGGCAACCACGGCCACACTTTACCGCGCTGGTCGACGAAGACGACGACATCGTCACGTGTGACCAACCATACCGGGTCGAACATCGAGAGCGTGGCGGCGCTGGCTTTCCACACCAGTTCCGCCGACGCGAGATCGCCGCGGCCGACACGTGCGACGGCGGCCTCGCGCGATACTGCCACCGGCGCACGCATGGTTGTCGCCGATGCGAGCAGCGCGCCGCTGCCCGGGTCGATGCATGCGATCCGATCGGCCACGTGCACGAGAAAGTACGTGCCGCCTCCGTCGAGTCGCCGAACATGCCACGCGCTGCCTTCTTCAGAGGGTGGCAGGGCCAGCAGACGCCGAGCCGCTGCCACAGCCTCTTCGGAAGAGTCCACCGACAATCAGATTCCTTTCAAATCGAGCGTGAGCGAGGTGAACACCGCGCCGTCGATTCGAACATAGATCCGATCGTTGCCAACAGTGAACATGTAGAACGGATAGTAAGGAGACAACGACTCGAGGCACGGCCGCCACACCAGGTGCGGGTACAGGCACACCGCCTCTTTGCGCACGAGCAGCCGGCCCTTGCGGCCGCCAAGGTCAACGCGCTTGCCGACAATCAACTTGAACGCCTGCTCCAACGTCAGCCGCGACCTGGCTCGCTGCGCCCTGGGCAGCAGAACCGCCTGCATATAGTCGCCCCAGCGGCCGTCGACTGCCGCGAACGCAACGGTGCGTCCGCTGGTCTCGAACGGCACCAACGCGTAGTAACTGTCGATGCGGTCGAGGCGCTGCACGAGCACACCGGGTTGTGCCTTGGCTTTGCTCAGCGCGGCTCGCCAATCTTTGCGTTCGTAGAGGCCGTACTGTTCAAGCCCCGCCACCGCGAGCTCGGCGACGGCCTTGGATGCGAGAAGGTCTCCTTTGCCGCGCCGCTTCGGCGCCGCGCGCTGCGGGCCGCCGCGCTGCGCTGGAGGTTCAGGGTCACACACCGCGACGAACTTGCCGTTCCAGTAGCCGCCAGGCACGCCGGTCATGTACGTCGATTGCCAGGTCGCGTATGTCACGTGCTCGTTGGCAAGACCCCGATCGCCGCCCGTGCCGCAGCCATCGCCGACGTTGTGCGGCGGCGGCGGTGCGAGCGCCGGCGTATCGAAGCTCGGAGTCGGCGGCCACGGGTTGTTGATATCGAACGCGTCAATCGTGTAGCTGTTGTCCGCCGAACTGGCAGGATGCGCGCTCGTGGTGTAGCCGCGCACTACGATCCAGTGCGCCCAGCCGTACACCAGAGCGATCGGCGCAACCCGATAGTGGTGGATGGTCCAGCACAACTTGCGCGAGATCAGATCCTCGGTGTCGAGCGCGTAAAGGGCGAAGTAGTTGGTGAAGGCGGGCGGCCGACGATCCAGCAGGGTCCACTGTAGTCCATCAGGACCAGTGGCCCAATCGACGCCCGCGTCCAGCGTGCTATGGCTGTGGTTGTCCGCGTAGAGGTCGTCCTGATCGAGCAGGCCGGCCCCGATTGTTTCCAGCACCATCTGCGCGCACGCCGCGCCGCAGTAGTAATCCGTATCCTGCTGGTGCATTTGAACGGCAAGATTCTCGGTGACAGGCATGGCGTTTCTCCAGTTCCGAGTCGGGGGACACGCAACGCCTTTGTGGGAGTACGACTGCGCTGCGTCATTGAAGGTAACGACGGAGAGAGGAGACCTGAACGGAGCTCGAGGCTGCCCAACCGCGTCTCACTATCGACGCGTGGTCAGCCTCGTCGTCCTGGTCCCTCGTCAGCGATATCGCCCACGTGATCGAGATCGAGTTCGTCGGAGTGACCCAGATCGTCGTCCTTGGCGTCGCTGCGAAATCCGCGTTCGCGAGTGTCCTCGGTTTGCGGCCCTGGCGCGTCCTTCTCGTGCCACCCGAACTCCACGCCCCAGCCAAACTCGGTGCCCCATCGTGATCGCATGAGTCCCTCGGTGTGCTCCGGCCATTATCCACCGTGGCTCGCGCCTGAGCTTTGGCTTGAGCGTTCAGCAATGGCCTCACGTCCGCTGGGCCGCCTAAAGGCGGCCCCTACGTCGTGATTCTATTCGTGGCGCAGCGCTGCCAGTGGATGCATCCGCGCCGCGCGGCGCGCAGGCACGAATGCGGCGGCGACTCCGACCAGTGCGGTGACGGCGGCGATGGCGAGCAGCGCCAGTGGATCGATGGTCGGGCGATACACGGACAGGTTCCCGATTCCGATATCCGCCGATCCCGTTGACGCTCGCAGTACCAGCATCAGCAGCACCACGAAGAAGAGACCAATCCCGGTGCCCACTCCGATCAACGCCGCCACGCCACGCGCAATGCTCGTGACCACTTGCTGACTACGCGCGCCCAGCGCCATGCGAATGCCGATTTCGCGCGACCGCCTCGCCACCGCAAAAGCGACGACGGCATAGAGACCGATGCTCGCCAGCACAAGACCGAGACCGGCGAGGATGGCGAGAAACGTGGCCGCCACCGCCGGCGCCGCCTGCGATTCCGCCAGTGCCTGCGCCATCGTCTTGGCCGTGATCACCGGCAGCGTCACGTCCACCGCGCGCAGCTCGTGCTGCATCGCCGCCACCAGGCTTGCCGCGTCACGCGATGTCCGGGCCACGACCGTGGTGGCCTGCGCGCCGGACTGGGTGAACGAGCGATAGTACGTTGGCCGGATCGGATCGAGGATGTCGTCCTCGAAGGCTCGGGTCCCCGTGTCACGCACGACACCGATGACCTCGGTCCAGGAATTCGGATCGGCCTGCAACCGGAATCGGCGACCGACTGCGTCCACGGCGCCGAAGTACTTCCGCGCCATCGCCTCGGTGATGACGGCGACACGAGGCGAGTCGGCGCGGTCACGCGCGTCGAACACGCGGCCGTACAGCAATGGAATGCGCAGCGTATCGAAGAAGCCGGGTCCAGCTTCGAGCATGGCCGTTTCGACTTCCGATCCCTGCTGTCCCGTGGCGCTGTCAGCGACGATCGACATGCCGGTGGACGCCATCGGCAAGCCCCGCATCAGCGCGGCCGCTTCGACGCCCGGAATCGCCTCGATCCGACGCCGCAGATTGTCGTTAGCAGTCCTCGCTGCGCTTTCCGAATAGCCGGCGAACCGCCAATCGGTCTCGAGCATCGCCACGCCATCAACGGCATAGCCAACGCGCAGCGCTCTCGCCGAAGCCGTCGCCTGCAGGAAGATGCTGGTGCCGCCGAGCAGCAGCACGGACACCGCCACCTGCACGACGATGAGCGCGTTCTTCAGCGTGAGCCGCCGGTGATCGATCGGCTGCAGTCCCTCGTCTCGCAGTGTCGGCAGGAGATCGATCTTCGTCGCCTTGAACGCCGGCACGAGGCCGAACGCCACCCCGGTGACGAGCGACAGCGCGATGGCAAAGGCGAGCACGCGGTAGTCGAGCGACAGATCCACTCTGAACGGGAGCTCGATCGCCTGCAGCGCCCGCATGGCCCACCACGCCAGGAGGCAGCCGGCAATGCCGCCCGCGAGAGACAGCAGGAGACTCTCGGTCAGCAGGTGTCGCACGAGTTGCCGGCGTGTCGCACCCATGGCCAGCCGCACCGACACTTCCATTGCCCGCGCGGCGCCGCGCACCAGCAGCAGCGTTGCCAGGTTGCTGCACGCGATGGCGAGGACGAGGCCGACGATGACGAGCACGAGTGAGGCGAGCGCCATGAACGGCACGTCCGCCTGGGGGTGGATGCGCACGTCCGCCGAGGGAATCACCGTGATGCCCGGGCCCAACGCGAACTCGCCCCGGTTGCGAAACTGCTCTGGATGCTCGGCAGCGAGCCGTCGTCCAAGCACGTCCATCGCTGCCTGCGCTTGCGGCACGGTGACGCGTTCGCGCAGACGTGCCTTCACCAGCAGCGGCGCAAATATGGTGGGCGCATCGCGCGGCACAAGGTCTCCGAGAATCGCCGGCACCGCCGTAATCGGCAGCCAGAAATCGGTGCCGAGACCCACTTCTAACGTGCCGCGGTGAGACGCAGGACCGATGCCGATGATCGTGACCGCCACACCTTCCATTCGAATGACGCGTCCGAGGACGGATGGATCGGAATGAAAGAGGCGCGTCCACGCCTGGTGCCCGAGGACGGCCACGATTGGAGCGCCACTGCGTTCTTCGGTCGCGCCGAACCAGCGGCCACGCGAAGGCCGAAGCCCCAGCACGTCGAGATAGCTGGCGGTGGCGAACTCGGCGACTGCGCTCTTGACGGCGCCGTCCTGAAGATAGCGCACAGGGTTGGGAATGCTGGAGGCCATCGTCGACGCGAAGATGTCCTCGTATTCCGCCATCTCCATGAAGGCGGCATACGACGTGACGATCATCGGTTTTCCCGCAGGGTCGTTCTGATAGATGTTGACCAGGCGATCGGGATCGGCGAATGCTTCTTTGCGGAACAGCACCGCATTGACGACGCTGAAGATCGCGGCGGTGGCGCCGATGGCGATGCCGAGAATCAACACGGCGGCTGTGGTGAAGCGCCAATCGCGCACGAGGCGCCGCAGCCCGTGGCGGGTATCGCGCACGATTGCGTCCCAGGCGGCGGTGCCGCGCGCGTCGCGCGACGCTTCCTTGATCTGCTCGAGGCCGCCGAACAGGCGTCGCGCCTGGAGGCGCGCGGCCTCTCGCGACAAGCCGGTCGCGTGCAGACGCTCGGTCTCGCGATCGAGATGGAGCTGCAGCTCTTCGCTCAAATCCGATTCGCGTCGGCGATGAAACACGATCGATCGCAGTCGGCTTTGCAGGATGTGCCAGAGCCGCATGGCTAGGTCCTCTTCAGCACGAGGTTCACGCCGGCCGACAGCCGCTCCCATTTCGCGACTTCGGCTTCGACCTGCTTGCGGCCTGCCTTCGTCAGCGAGTAGAACCGTGCGCGGCGATTGTTGTCCGACGCGCCCCATTCGGCCGTGATCCACCCTTGGTGCTCGAGCCGGTGCAGCGCCGGATACAGCGAGCCTTGCTGCACGCGCAGCAAATCGTCGGAGATCTGCTGAATGCGTTGCGCGATCGCCCACCCATGCATCGCTTCGAGGGCAATTGTTCGCAGGATCAACAGGTCGAGGGTGCCTTGCAGGACGTCGGTCTGGTCACTCATAGAGTACGTAGAGGCCACCTTTAGGTGGCCTTCGCGTTGGGTACGTAGGGGCCGCCTTTAGGCGGCCCTTGGCCTCTTGTAGATTAGCCAAGGGAGAAGACGGTTGCGAGGGAGGAAAGGTTCACAACGTCATTTCATGTGCGAAGCTATTCCGGGGGAATCATGATTCGTCATTCGCTCGTCATCGGTGTGTGTGGTGTTGCGCTGAGTGCTGTTGTTGCCGCTCAAACGAAGACCGTTCCGCGCCCGCCGGCGCAGCCCGCAGGACAGCAGCCGCCCGGAGAGAGCGCGGCGCCGGATGGTTACCAGCCCGTGCCGCAGTGGCTCGGTCAGACGCGGGCGTCGGTGCCTGCGAAAACCGAGACGTTCACCGTCGAGACGTTTGCGCAAGGCGTGAACGGCGCGACGATCCAGTTCCTGCCCGATGGCCGCATCCTCCTTGCCGAGAAGAACGGGCGCATCCGCATCGTTGGCAAGGACGGCAAGATCTCGGAGCCGCTCGCGGGCATGCCCGCCGACATGTTCACGGCCGGGCAGAGCGTGTTCAGCGCGCAACCCGATCGCGGCTTTGCGACCAACCGCACGATCTACTTCACCTATGCCGTGCTGCCGGCGGGCGCCGATGCCGCGAAGC
>Ga0075434_100006273_pt1 | contig 10893 bp, 15 predicted proteins | sample RhiMethybrSRZTD3_FD_75298 | JGI IMG/M metagenome (GOLD analysis project Ga0075434, IMG submission 75298) | Populus rhizosphere microbial communities from Tennessee, USA - Rhizosphere MetaG P. TD hybrid SRZTD3 | ecosystem: Host-associated > Plants > Roots > Rhizosphere > Soil | place: USA...
TCGACGTCATTCGTCTATGCGGCGACCGGCTCGCGGTTTTTTCGGGCGAGGATTCGCTTACGTATTCGTTGATGGCGCTCGGCGGCAAGGGTGTTATCTCGACGGTCGCCAACATCGCTCCAAAGGCGATGGCGGATTTGGCGCAGGCGTGTCTCAAAGGCGATTGGCAAAAGGGCCGCGAGCTGCAGTTTCGGCTGATTCCTCTCATCCGCGCGGTCTTCATCGAGACCAATCCGATTCCATCCAAGGCGGCGCTCGCTCTGATGGGCAAATGCAGCAACGAGCTGCGCCTGCCGCTTACGCCGATGGCCGAAGGCAACGTCAAAAAGCTCCGGCAGGCGATGGCCGATTTCGGTCTGCTCAAAAACTAACATGCTGGATGCAATCGTCTGCGGCGCGGCGGGGAGAATGGGCTCCACGCTCGTCCGCCTGATTCACGAGAGCCGGAGCTTAAACCTCGCCGGCGCCGTCGAGTCGCCCGACAACCCACAAATAGGCAAAGACGCCGGCGAAGTCGCCGGCGTGGGGAAACTCGGAGTTCGAATAGTCGCCGAGCTCGAGCCGCTGCTAAAAAAACAAGCCGTCGTGATCGAGTTTACCGCCCCCGCGGCGACGCTGGAGCACGCGCGGATTGCCGCGCGGAAGAACGCGCCCATCGTCATCGGCACGACGGGACTCGATTCGAAGCAGCGGGAAGAGATCGGAAAGCTCGCGCGCGAGGGGCGCATCCTTATCTCCGCCAACATGAGCCTCGGTGTGAATCTGCTCGTGAGCCTTGTGGGAAAAGTCGCCGGCATTCTCGGCGACGACTACGACGTCGAGATCATCGAGGCGCACCACCGGTTCAAAAAGGACGCGCCGAGCGGCACGGCGCTCGCGCTGGCCGAGCCGATCGCGAAGGCGTTGAAGCGGAATCTCGACGCCGCCGGCGTATCCGGCCGCAAAGGCATCGTCGGCGAGCGCACGAAGGAGGAGATCGCTCTGCTTTCCGTCCGCGCCGGCGACATCGTCGGCGAGCATACCGTCATCTTCGGCGGCCTCGGCGAGCGCGTCGAGTTTATCCACCGAGCGCAGAGCCGCGAGACTTTTGCGCGCGGCGCGCTCCGCGCCGCCGTCTGGCTCGCGAAACAGAAAAAAGGCCTCTACAGCATGCAGGACGTGCTGGGGCTGTAAGTACCCGCCGGGTTCGCCTATAATGGCTGGATACCTATGATCGACATGGACACGATTGTGTCGCTGTGCAAGCGGCGCGGCTTCATTTTTCAATCGAGCGAGATTTACGGCGGCACCGGGTCCTGCTGGGATTACGGACCGCTCGGCGTTCTGCTCAAGAACAATGTCAAGCGCGTGTGGTGGAGGGACAACGTCGAGCTACGCTCCGACATGGTCGGTCTCGACGCATCGATCCTCATGGTCACGCGCGTCTGGAAAGCGAGCGGCCACCTCGATCATTTCACCGATCCAATGGTTGACTGCAGAGCGTGCAAACGCCGGTTCCGCGCCGACAAGATCGACGAGGAGCCGTGGATGCACTATTGCGAGGCGGCGAAGGGCAATAAATTCGTCATCCCCGGCGGCGAGGCGTGCAAGCACTGCGCGCATCGAAGATCGCTGTGTCCCGCCTGCGGCAAGGGCGAGCTCACGGAGCCGCGGCAGTTCAATCTCATGTTCAAGACCTTTATGGGGCCGGTCGAGGATGAAGCCGCGGTGACCTATCTCCGTCCGGAGACCGCGCAAGGAATCTTCGTCAACTTCGACAACGTCCTCCAGTCGATGCGCTTGAAGCTTCCCTTCGGCATCGCGCAGATCGGGAAAGCGTTTCGCAACGAGATCACGCCGGGAAATTTCACCTTCCGCACGCGCGAATTCGAGCAGATGGAGATCGAATACTTCGTCATCCCGGGAACCGACGAGGAATGGCATCAGCGCTGGCTCGACGAGCGCTTCGCCTGGTATCCGAAGTACGGCATGCGGAAGGAGAACCTAAGACTCCGCGAGCACGAAAAAGACGAGCTCGCGCACTATGCCAAGCGCACCGCGGATATCGAATATAAGTTCCCGATGGGCTGGAGCGAGCTCGAAGGAATCGCCAATCGCACCGACTTCGATCTCAAGCAGCATGCGAAATTCAGCGGCAAGGCGCTGGAGTATTTCGACGAGGAAACGAAACAAAAAGTCGTCCCTTACGTCATCGAGCCTTCGGCGGGAGCCGACCGCGCCACGCTGGCTTTCATGGTCGACGCGTATAATCAGGAAGAAGTGCGCGGCGAGAAGCGCGTGGTGCTCAGGTTTCATCCCGAGCTGGCGCCGGTTAAAATCGCAGTGCTGCCGCTGCTCAAAAAAAACGACCGAATCGTCGAGACGGCGAAGAAGCTTTGCGCCGATCTGAGAAAGCGCTGGTATTCCGTCTACGACGATACGGCCTCGATCGGACGGCTCTATCGGCGGCAGGACGAAGTCGGCACGCCTTTCTGCGTGACCGTCGACGTGCAGACCGTCGGCGACGACAAAGCCGCTGCCGACGATAAAGTCACCATCCGCGACCGCGATACCATGCAGCAGATCCGCGTTCCGATCGCGAACGTTTCGGCGATTATGGCTAAACTAATGGAAGGAGCGTGGGCCGAAGTCGCGGCCCACGCCGATTACAAGATACCCGACAAAGAATAAAGCTTTCGGCCACCCATCCAGCTGCGGTCGCGCCGGGTGTTCCGGCGCGACCGCAGGGTCGCTTCATTTCAGCAGTCGTTCCCGTCTGACTACTTTAGTAGCGAAATTGAGCGGGTCTGTAGCCTTGATCATATCGGTCCGGGCTCTGCTGCGGATACTGCTGATTTTGTGGAGCCGGCGGTGGAGAACCCTGGTATTGACCTTGGTCCGCTGGCGGCGGTTGCCCCTGGTCGGGTCCGTAAGGTCCGGGATAGCCGGGATCATAAGGAGGAGGATACGCCCCGTAGTCGGGCGGCGGCGGTGGAGGCGGATAACCATAGACCGGCGGTCCATATCCATATCCATACCCATATCCATACCCATATAAGAATGGAGAGATCAGCAAGCCTGTCGCGATGCCTCCAAAAACTCCTGCGGCGATCGCGGCGCCGTTATAGTAGTAACCGCAGCAATGGCCGTAATGGTAATGGCCGTAGCCATAATAACCATAGCGGGGGTAAGGGTAGTAGCCGTGACCGCCATAGTAGCCGCCACCATAACCGCCACGCGCGCCGCCATAGGCGTAGCCGCCACGATAACCGCCGCCGTAGCCGCCACCGTAGCCGCCACCGTAGCCGCCGCGATAACCGCCGCCGTAGCCGCCGCCTCTGCCCCAGGCAAAGCTCTGCTCCGGAACCAATAACATTGCCGCAAGAGCGGCGATTAATCCCACTGTGTAGAATTTTTTCATGATCAGTCCTTACCCGGCCTGAAACGATACCTTCATTCTGGGCCGAATTTTAAGTTTAAACCCAAACGTTTGTAGGTCAAGGGGTGCACGTATTTTCCGAATCCAACAACGCATGAGATCAGGCGACAATGCCTATAGGCGACGGCGCACGGTAACCGGGAAAAATCTTGCTCAGTTCGGTTCTGCCGAGGTGGCGCGACAGCACTTCGCCGCACACGGCGCGAAAATCCGTCGTGAGCGCGAGATCGCGGCCTTCGTAGAGCGCGTCGGAATCGAGGCCCGGCCAGCGGCCGTAAACCTTTCCGCCTTTCACTTTGCCTCCCATCACCAACATGACATTGCCGTGACCATGATCGGTTCCGCGGTTGCCGTTCTCGCGTGCCGTGCGGCCGAATTCTGACAGCGTTAAAAGAACGACGTCCTCGATGTGATCACCGAGGTCGCGCGCAAACGCCGCCAGACCCTCGGCGAGTTCCTTCAGTCGATTGGCCATTTGACCCGACGCACCGCCTTCGGCAACATGTGTATCCCAACCGTCGACTTCGGTGAAGGCGATCTCGAGGCCGACCTTCGATTTCACGAGCGTGGCGATCTGTTTAAGGCTCGCGGCGAAACGGCCGGTGGGGTACGGCTCTTTGGACGAGGGCGGCGATGCGCCGGCGGCTTGGAGCGTCCGCATCGCATCGAAGAGACCGGCCGCGCTCTGGCGCAGCAGCGGGTCGCGCACATTCGCATAGCGCTGCTCGAGCGCCGGCGAAAGCAGCGGATCGCGAAGCCTAAACTCTTCTACGGACGTCAGCGTCATCGCCGGCGCGTCGCCGGAAAGAATGCGCGGCGTCCTAAAGGTGATGGCAGCGGCGCGTAGCGGGCCTCCTTCCGCGCCGTCCTGCAACATACGGTTGAGCCAGCCGTCGCGAACGCTTTTCATGCCAGGCGTCCCCGATTCCATATAGTCCTGCGCGTCGAAGTGAGATCGGCTGTTGTCCGGCGATCCCGCCGCATGCACGACGGCGAGCCGGCCGGCTGCGAACAGCGGCTTGAGCGGCGTGAGCGAGGGATGCAAGCCGTAAAAGCCGTCCAGATCGACCGCCCGCTCGTCACCTGAGCCGGGCTCGGCGACAGCGATCGTCGGCCGCAGCGCATAGTACGAGCGATCTTTGAAGGGGATCACCGCGTTGAGGCCGTCCATGCCGCCGCGCTGGAAGACGACGACAAGGACCTTGTTTTTCTTTTTGACTTCTTCGGCGGCGGCGCGCACGAGAAAAGACGGCGGCAGCCCGAGCGCCAGCAACCCCATGCCCGAGCTTTTTAAAAACAATCTTCGCGTGAGGCTCATGGTCACCTCACCTGGAATTCCGGCGCCGCGAGCGTCAGCGCGGTCATCTCGCCAGCCTGGATTCGCGTGCCGCGAATATGGTTCGCCGTAAGGTCGATGGCGAAATTGATACGCGCGAGCAGCATGTCGGGGCTGGTCCAGGTCGCGGCCACGTCAGGGAACCCGGTCGGCGGGACCGAGAGGAACAGCGGCTCGCCCATCGCGATCAGGTGTCGGACTACCGGCGGTGCGCCGTCGGTCTCTCCGCCAGCAGCGCGCAGCGCGCTGGCGACGAACTCGATGGGTTTTTTAATTTTCGCGCCGACGGTTTCGGGGGCAAAGAACTCCGGCGCCGCAAAGATGGCGCGGAGCGTCTGCTTTAAATCGCCGCCGCTGTCGCGAAAGACGTCGGCGATGCGCGCCACGAGAGCGGGCGGCGGATCGTCGCGCATAAAGCGGCGGACGAGCTTCGTCGTAATGAACCGGGCGGTGGACGGATGACCGGCGAGAAGGTCGATGACCTTGATCCCGTCCTCGACGCCGCCGCCGGACGCGATCGTCGTTCCGAGCACGGTCTTGGTTCCGCGATCGTGCATGCGCGAGTCGAAAAGAAATTCCGGCCTGCCGCGCGGCTGCCGGATCGTCCAGCCGGTAAAGCAACGCGCGACCTCGCCGACGTCCTTTTGCGCGTACCCGCCGTCGACGCCGAGCGTGTGCAGCTCCATCAACTCGCGGGCGTAGTTTTCATTGATGCCGGCTTTTCGAATCGCAGCGTTGCCGTTGCGTGGGCGGTTGAGCGCGTTGTCCGGACTCGAGCTCAGCCAGTTATCGAGATAAAACAGCATCGCCGGGCTCTGCGCCGTCGCGAGCAGAAGATCGCGAAAACGCCCGAGCGCGCGCGGACGGATCGTATCGCGTTCGTACTCTGTGACGAGCCAGCGATCGACGCCTTTCGCGGCGAAGACGTTGAAGTGATTGATCCAGAAATCGACCATTACTTCCTGCAGCTGACGCGCGCTGTAGACGGCGCGCAAAAGCTTCGCGCGCTGGAGTTCCGAAATGACGAAGCGGGGCGATTGGTCCGGCGCCGTCGTCATTCCTTTCGCCAGCGCCTGCTGCTGGGGCGGATAAAGCTCCAGAAGCTCCGAACCGCTGAGGTTCAGCGTCTTAAGATTTTTTAATTTTTCTTCGACGAGACGGTCGGGGAGCTTTTCAGGATCGAGCTGCTCTTCGAGATACGCGGGAATGCCCTTGGCTTTGACTTTCTCGATCTCCGCCGCGGTGGGGCCGAAGCTCACGCGGCTTAGAAAATGGTGAATCTTCTGATCTTCGGTGAGCTCCACTGTCGCTCGATACGGCCGCACTCGCGCCGTGATTTACGATTGCTCCGACGGGGCGGAGTGCTGCTGACGCCATTCGCGGAACTGCTGCATCCGCTCGGCGCGGAGCTCGCTCAAACGCGCCTTCTGCTCATCGGTCAATAGGCCGAGCACCTGGTTGCGAATGTGCGCGCGCTCGACGATGAGCTGTGCTTGAATCGACGCGATATCCTGCGCCTGAACGCGCACGGCGGCTTCATCGAATGTCCCCTCGGACGACTGCCTGAGAGCAGCCTGTTTGTCGCGCAGCTGCTGGATGAGCGGGCGAATCGTCTCGCGGCTATTCGTAAAGATGTCGTGAATTTGAGAGCGCTGAGTATCCGATAACTGCAATTGGCTAAAGAGCGGCGCGCCCATTCGCCGCATACCGGGACGGCCGAAGCCCGGATCGGCAAGGACGGTCGACAGCGCGAGCGAAGCGGCGAATGCGACTACGCCACCGACAAACGCGATTTTTTTGAGCGCCATAAAATCTCCTTATCGTCCTCTTACGACCGGGGTCGCCGCTCTAACCACCGGCGCAGGCCGGCTAACTACACGCGGCGCGGCGGGTACAACCACCGCGGGCGGGACAACTACGGGTGCTGCGGGCACAAAGTACGACGGATAATAGTACGGGCACTGCTGTAAATAGAGCTGATAATGAATCACGTGCAGCTGATAATACGGATCGTAGGCGTAAGCATAGTCTGGTTGAACTCCGACATAAGCGCCGTAGGGATCGTACCCGTACGGCACTTGCGCACGCGCAGAAGCGGACAGGCAAAAAAGCACTATCCCGAAGCCGATCGCGAAAAGAAGCTGTTTCACATCTCCTCCAGTAACCCGCTCATCCGCGGAGTCAATCTAGCTAGTAGCGGCCGGACCGAGAAGCCTCGTAACCGTCCTGATAGCCGCGTTCGCGGCCCTGGCGATAACGCTCGGCCTGCCCGCGCGCCACGCCCTGCTGATAACCTTCGGCGTAACCAGAATTGTATGCGTCACCCGGTGCGGGCGGGGGTGGAGGCGGATATGCCGGCGCAGCCACCACCGGCGGCGGAAGCAACACGCGATCGAGGAAGATGCCGGTCGCTATCCCACCCAGGACTCCTGCGGCGATCGCGGCCCCGTTATATCCATAACCGTGATACACGACTCGCGGGCCGCAGCACGGTCCCCCCCAAGCAAAGCTCTGGGCCGGGATCAGCAGCACCGCGGCGAAGACAGCTGCCAATAGCAGCGCAGAAACTTTCTTCATCGTCGAACTCCTTTCGTCCATCGGTCAATAGGGGTAATAATACGGCGACGGATAACGGTACGGATAGTAATACGGTCGGTAACCGTAGCCGTAATACCCGTATGAGTAGCCGTACGGATAACCGTAATAACCGGCGGGGTAAACTACGCAACCCGCCAAGGGCGCCAGTAAGGCGAACGTCAAGACGGCCAGCAGCAGCCTTTTCATGTTTGCTCCTCCTTACCAGCTCTACCAATACCGATATGGTCTGTAGTATCCGTAATAGTACGGCCGGTATCCGTAGTAATAGGGGTAAGGTGCGTAATAGGGAAAGGGCGAGTAGACGTACGGTGCATAGACGTAGGGCCGGTAAACGTAGGGCCGGTAAACGTAGGGCGGATAGTATCGATAAGGCCACGCCTGACTTACAGCCGGCACCAGGAGCATCATAACCACGCCCAATAATAGTGATTTGACCACGGCCATGCCTCCTTTCTGTTATCTACACATTTAGACGACTTTGCCAAGAAATGGTTTACCGTTCGGGGTCTTAAGTCTCTAATTTTAGGCTCAAGCTAATCTTTCGGCTTGAATCGATCTTTACCGCCTTTCAAGCGGTCACGCAGAGCGCGCTTTTCGTCCGGCGAGAGGCCCCGCTCGCGCCATTTTTCCCGCCACTGCTCGGCTTCCTGGGGCGGGAGATTACGGAACTCCTGGAAATTTTGTTTTAACTGCTGGCGCCGATCGGGCGGCAGCCTCTGCCAGTAGTCCCATTCTCTCCTAAGCCGCTGTTGTTCGCTCGGCGGCAGGCTTTGCCAGCGCTGGTAGTTGCGTTCCACCTGCGCCTTCTCCTCGGGCGTATAACGCCGCCATTGCTCGCGCGGCTGAGCCCATAAAACGCCGGGCACGGCGAGCAACAGCAGCAGACTAAAGATTTTGAGGACTTGCTTCACCTTTTTGTGTCTCTTGCGGTTCAACGGATTCGAGCAAGCCTATCGAATCGAGAAGATCCATCGATTTGAAGAAATCGGCGTTCGAGGCCATATACGCGTACTCTGGATCTCGCGGGGGTGCCTCCGGGGATTTATTGAAAGTCATTGTCAGACTGATGGCAATAATCGCTCCGGCCGCAAGCGCTGGCACCGGCCATGGGCGTAAATAGGCGGCAACGGAACGCCACCAGCTGCGATTTTCCTCGTAATCGGAAAGTTTGATCCGCATCTCGCGGCTGTAGTCCTGCCAAAATGCCGGAGGCGGCTCGTCGACGGCGAGCGTCGATGGCAGGAACGCCTTCAGTTCCTGTAGGAAGCCGCGGCATGCGTCGCAGCCTTCGAGATGGGATTCGACGCGCTGCTTGTCGGCCGGAACGCAGTCCCCGTAATGATAAAGCACCAAGTCCTGCTCGAAATCTTTACATGCGTATTTTTGAGCCATAGTCGCTCTCCTAAGCCATTTCCGCTAATCGCTGCTTCAAAGCGATCACCGCGCGATGAAGATGGACTTTGATGGTTCCCTCGGCAGATTTCATAACGCCGGCGATTTCGCTTATCGAAAGCCCCTGATGATTCTTTAAAAGAAACACGGCGCGCTGTTTGGGCGGCAGCGTCGCGAGCGCCGCGCTGATTCGTTCCGAAATTTGCCCGCGTATCGCTTCGTCCACGGGCGACGGACCGGGATTCGGAAAGCCGTCGCCTTTTTCAACGCGCTCTTCGAGCGATTCCCAGGAGACCTTAGCCTTACGACGACGATAGTCGAGACACAGATTGACCAGAATACGGTAGAACCAAGTATAAAAACTCGAGCGCCTGTCGAAACCCTTCAAGTGGCTGAAGGCCTGCAAAAAAGCCTCCTGCGAAAGATCCCTGGCCTCTTCGCGGTCACGTGTGAAATCGAACGCGATTCGATACGCTTTTTCTTTATACCGCTCGATCAGAGTTTCGAACGCCTGCCGCTCGCCTTGCTGGGCGGCGACGACGAGCGCGTCATCGCCGAGCTCCTCGGGCCGACTGCTCATGTTATATATCCGCTCGCGTCTGCCCGCCGGAGCCTCGAATACCAAATCGAGAGTAGCGTTAATAAAGCACCCCCCGCTGATCTACTCGATGACGGCGTCGGACGGGCCGAGTACGAGTGTACGACGTTCGCGATCGCTGTTCCAGCGCGTCAAATAAGCGCCTCTTTTAGTCCAAACCTTGGTACGAGATGTTCTCTGTTGCGCCATCGTATGCCCGTTTGGCATCTAAAACCCTTAAATACAATAACTTAGACGCGAACGGGCCGAAAAGGTTTACCGCCGGAAGTTTGGCCGCCGTTTGTTTCGGGTGGATCTACAACATTCAGTTTTTTTTGTAACATAGCGGTTTTCAATGATTAAAATCAGCTTGACAACCCGTAGTGATGAATTTAAACTAATTTCGCGATCGGTCTGATTACTTTTTCCGATGGAAACACTCGAAGAACTCGAGACAAAAATAACCCGGCTGCTCGAAAAACACGAGAAAATCAAAAGGGAAAAGGAACAGGCGGAAAAGAAGCTGCAGCAGCGGGAAACCGAGTGGCATCAGCTACGGGGACAAATTCGGCAGTTCGAGCGCGAACGCAACGAGATCCGCGAGCGATTGGATAAAATTCTGGGGCATTTGGAGGAGTTCGATATAGCATGAAACGGGCGGTCGAGGTCGAGATTATGGGCGAACGCTTGACGCTCCGGACCGATGCCGACGAAAGCTACGTTCGAAACGTAGCCGGCTACGTCGATAAGAAAATGCAAGAGGTACAAAAAAATACTCGGCCGTCGGCGAAGGCCAGTATCGCAATGCTGGCGGCATTGAATATTGCCGACGAATACCAGCGATTGAAGGACCATTACGAGACAGTATCGCAGAGGCTCGATCGTTTGTTACAGAAAGTGACGAACTTAACTGAGGAGGGATAAGACCGGATGATCCTTTTCCCCTGCTGTGTTCGTGATCATCTGAGGCAACTTTAACCAACAAACAAAAAAAGGAAGCCGTCGCTTGCCGAATCGGTCATGCCCTCATGAGGGGAAGGCCACACCGGTAATATGGCATCCACCTGGTTAACAGGTTTAAGTTGATCGTTGACACGGCACGAGCGGGGGAGCTTTTAACAGGCGTTGAGTGGACGAAAGAGTTGTGTAGTCGGCGTTACGTGATTTGAATTCGTGACATCTGTGGATATTGACAAATTTTGTCAAATAGTTGATCAACCCTCGGAATGCATTATTAGGGGTTCTCCAACAACGCGTTCGGCGAGCCGTCTTCCGAGGAGTTTCGACCAGCGTGTCTGCTATTTCCATAGATCGCGTAGCGTAGCGTAGCTCGCTTCCCTGCCGTTCTCCCCGCCTGCGTCGCCGAGAGGCTCGCTTTCATGGGGGAGACAAAAGCCAGCATACGGACTGCTGCTCTTAAGCAGCGTGATTCTCTTTCTGCGACAGATAGAGAACAGAAAAGCCGGCTGATCCAAAGCCGCGCCGTCGAGTTTCATCTTTACATCGACTCTCCTGCCGTCGCGCTTTACAGCGCCGCCGGCAGCGAAGTAGCCACCGATCACATACGAGACC
>Ga0075434_100006274_pt1 | contig 10891 bp, 9 predicted proteins | sample RhiMethybrSRZTD3_FD_75298 | JGI IMG/M metagenome (GOLD analysis project Ga0075434, IMG submission 75298) | Populus rhizosphere microbial communities from Tennessee, USA - Rhizosphere MetaG P. TD hybrid SRZTD3 | ecosystem: Host-associated > Plants > Roots > Rhizosphere > Soil | place: USA...
TGCTGGTGGACGACGCTGCTCAGGTGTGGGAGCTGTTGACCGTACACGCCCGACGTACCCAGAAGGGCCGCGGACTGGTACGCGCCCGGATGCTGCTCGGCGATGGCCTGCTGACCAGCGAAGGCGAGGCGCATCTGGGGCAGCGCCGCGTGCTTCAGGCGGCGTTCCACCCGCAACGGATCTCCGGCTACCTGGAATCCTTCGCCGCCGCCGCGCAACGGGCAGCCAACCGGTGGACTGACGGTGGCGAGATCGACCTCGTCGCAGAGATGTCGGGCCTGACCCTGGACGGGGTGGGGACCGCGCTGTTCGGCGCCGACCTGTGCGGCTCGACGCCGCAGATCACCCGGGCGCTCGCCGATCTGCTCGCGGGCTTCCGACTCGCCATGGCACCTGGTGGTATCGCGCTGCTCCGCACGCCGTTGCCCGCCGCCAGGCGCGTACGCGGAGCCAAGGCCGAGCTAGAGAATATCGTCGAGGACCTCGTACGGCATCGGACTGGCCAGCCAGCAGACGAACCAACGGTGCTAGACCTGCTGATCAGTCAGCCCGAACTCACCGATCAGCAGGTCCGGGATCAGGTGATGACCCTGCTCTTGGCCGGGCACGAAACCACCGCCATGGCCCTTACCTGGGCCCTCGCGGCCATCGACCAGACACCGGCCGTACGCGCCGAACTCGAGGCCGAGTGGGACGCCCGGGCGGAGGGCCCGACTGACGTTCCCGCTGGAACGTCGGCGGGCTATGCGCAGCGAACATTGCCGTCGGCAACACTGCCAGTGACTACGGCTGTGCTCGCCGAAACACTGCGACTCTGGCCGCCGTCCTGGCTGTTCAGCCGCCGAGTTGTCGAGCCACTGACGCTGGCTGGACGCACCATAACCGCGGGGACCATGTGCCTGATCAGTCCTGCGCTGCTGCATCGCGACCCGCGATGGTGGGCCGAGCCAGACCAGTTCCGGCCCCGACGTTGGCTGCGCCGCGAGCCCGGGCAGACCGACCGCTTCGATCCGAAGGCCCCCGGCCAGCCACGGGGGGGCTTCCTGCCGTTCGGGGCCGGACCCAGAATGTGTATCGGTGAGCAGTTCGCCTGGTCAGAGGCCGCGATCGTGCTGGCCGAGTTCGGCCGAACCTGGCGCATCCACGTGACCGGCGCACCACTGGGTCCCGGTCCATCCTCGATGACGTTGCGCCCTAAGGATCCCGTAACGGCGAAGACGTCACGGCGAGACGTGGCGTAGGGCTCTGCGTCGGCGCGCCGTGAGGACGGGGACTTATCTGTCGAGAACCCAGCACATCACAGGCCCAAGCGGCCGGACCGAGGTTGGCCACATCCGCGTTGACCCATATCGCCCCTCACGTGAGCAATCGATAGAAGCGCCAGTAGTCGGTGTGTATCGGGAGAACCTCCACGGCCTGGAAGCCCGCCTGATGGGCATACCGACGAAGCACCGAGGGACGCATGACGGCTCCGGTGCCCGCGGTCTGTGGGTCTCCCATGGCGCCGGGCAGGCAGGAGACGACGCTCCAGCCGTACTCAGTTCGCTCCCGCGGTGAGGCGGGAACCGTGAACTCCGCGGCGACCAGTCCGTCGGCCACAAGCACGGCCCCGCCCTCGGAGAGCTGCTGCCGGACGGCGTTGAGTGCCTCAACGGGCCGCGACATGTCATGCAGGGCCTCGAAGATCGTGACCAGGTCGTACCCGCCTGATCCGGCGATGTTGGCGGCGTCGGTGACGGCGAATGTCACACGATCAGCCACGCCGGCCCGCTCGGCGTTCCTGCGCGCGGCGCTGATGGCATAGGCGTCGAGATCGACACCGTCCACTGTGATCTTGGGGTACGCCTGGGCCATAGCGATGCTCGACCAGCCAGTGCCACACGCGACGTCGGCGACCCGCGCCGACGGTTCTGCCCGCAGCCGCGCATCGACGTCGACAATCGCCGGGAGCCATTCCGTGCCAAGCAAGTTGATGAACCGGGCCCGATTGGGCTCCGCCCTGCCCTCGGGCTCCCAGGGCGGGGGTGGCGGCGCATTCCCAGTCCGAAACGCCTCAACCAGCTGCGGAAGCCAGCGACCGGCGCGGACGATTTCGACCCCGGCGGAAGCTTCGTATCGCACGTTGTCGGGCTCTGAGAGGACGGGGATGTGCTCCGGCGGCAACCAGTACCGCCGAGCGAGTGGTTCCGCCCGTGGGTCGTCGACTGCGAGCAGGTCACTCGCAGCGTGGTGCTCAAGCCACTCCCGCACGTACCGCTCGGCGGTTCCAGTGCGCGCGGCCAACTCGGAGGAGGTGGCCGGACCGTTCTCTGCGAGCGCCCGATACAGCCCGAGCTGTTCACCAACGTAGATGGTATAGAGCTCGAGCGCGCCCAGGGCGTTATCGAACAGCCTCTGATGCAAGGCGTTCGTCCGCCCAACATCCGGGCGCGGATCTCCGGCAGCACGCCTCGCTTCGGACGGCTGGCTAAAAGGCTCAGACATCGCCCTCACACTCCCCTGTCGTTGTACCTCCGCGCGGGTTGTGGCCCGGCCAGCAGCAGCTGAAATCACCTCGTCAGCACGGCGGTGCGTCGCTCAGCAGGCGCCAATAGAGGACTAATACTGTCTCTATGCAGCACGCGCGTCGCGCGGCAGGCTCCGGGGTCGCAAAGGAGAGTCAATGTTTGAGGTAATCGGGACCATCATCTTCGGCGCAATAATCGGCGTACTCGCGCGAATCGTAATACCAGGCAAACAACCGTACGGATGGATTGTGACGGTCTTGCTTGGAGTCGGCGGCGCGTTGATCGGTTACTGGGTATGGGGGCTTCTCGGGGGCGGCAACACCTTCGGCATCGACTGGATCCGTTGGGTGATCAGCGTCGCTGGAGCGGCGATCTTGAGCTTTGGGTACACCGCACTCACGCGCAAAGGCAAGAGCGATACCTCCACCACCACCTAGTACCACTTTGCTTGGGCCAGTTCAGGGCGATTGACCCAGTAAGGCGGCCAGTTCGGGTCAGCACGTCACCGACCTTCTCAACTCCGACGAACACTGGCTCGTACGCGGCGCAGAGCGAGCTACGCCCTGGTCGGTCCTGATTGAGGCGTTGCCGTAGTCCTCTGGAAATCATCGACATAGCGTTGCGCCTGACGATCACCCACTTCGATCCCGATCCGGCTTGCCTGCTTTCCTGAGAGGCTCGACTGTCGACCGGTTTCCGACGGGAGGCCTGCAAGGTGATGAACGATGTGTCTGCTGCGACGGGCGGTTCCAGCACCGCCGCCTCCACTGGAGCTGACGGCACCCAAACCGTCGCGGTGAGCGCAACCACCCCCACACCACCTGCCGCTGCGTTGAACCTCGCTATGCAGGTTGGTGATTGTTTGCTCTCTGCCGGGATGTCTGCGAACGATGTCGTTGTCGCCATGCTGGGAATAACCGACGCCTATGGTCTGACACGAGTCCACGTCGACGTGACCTATACATCCATCTCAGCGTCCTTCTATCCCGCGCGAGGGGCGACGCCGATCACCTGCATCAGAGTGGTCCAGCCGGATGACATTGATTACAGCAAGGTCCGTGAAGTGGACAGGCTGGCTGAAAAGATCCGGGGCGGTCTCCCCCTCACCGAAGCCACGAGGGTATTCGATCGGATCCAGGAAACTCCCCACCGATACCCGCAGTGGGTAGCGATGATCGGCAACGCCGGAGTCAGCGCCGGTGCGGCGATGCTGTTCACCACATCCTGGAAGATCATTCTGGCCACATTCCTTACCGGGCTCATCGTGGACCGGATGCTCGTGGCAATGGAGCACTGGCGCGTGCCGCCCTTCTTCCAGCAATTTGCGGGGGCAGCATTCATCACTCTGGTCGCTGCTGGGATCACCGAGGCAGCGGCTCAAGGCGTCAGCTTCTTTGTTGACGTCGACCCGACGCTCGTCGTCGTCGGCGGCATTGTCATGCTCGTCGCAGGTATGACCATCGTCGGTGCCGCGCAGGACGCCATCGATCAGTTCTACCTCACAGCATCGGCGCGGCTGCTCGACGTCGTCATGCGCACGGCGGGGATCGTCGTGGGGATTGTTGTTTCGCTTGAACTGGCTTGGCGTCTCGGGGCGCCTTTGTCCATCTCGCCCAATCCCGTAGCCCTCGGTCCGCTGGGAGCCCAATTCGTTGGCGCCACGCTGACATCGGCCTTCTTCGCACTGTGGGCGTACGCAGATCTGGCGACCATCGGGCTTGCAGGCGCGATGGGCCTGCTGGGCTGGGCCGGGTACGCGTCGATGATCTTCGTCGGCGCAGGCGAGGTACCTGCCAACGCGGCTGGCGCCTTCGTCGCGGCGCTGGCGTCCACCTTGCTGGTCCGCCGCACCAGCATCCCTGGATTCGGGCTGGTCAGCGCCGCTCTGCTCCCGTTGGTACCCGGCCTCGCCCTCTACAACGGTCTCATCCAGGTAGTCGGAGTCCCCTCGGAGACGGCCGATCCAAGCGCGGGCGGGTTGACCCTGTTGCTCGCTCTCGGTGTTGCTTTAGGCCTAGCGGCTGGCGCCACCCTCGGGACCTATCTCGGACGCCCGATCGCGGACCAGCTTCGCCGTATCCCAATTCGCCCCCGACGAGGGCGTCGCATCGTGAGTGCAGAAGGCTGATAGTCGCCGACCTCTCGGATGGGATCGCCCCTCAGCTCCAGGCCTCGTACGAGGTCGTCACCGTGGTATCGGCGTCGGCCGATTCCTCGATGGCCAACGCGACCTGCTGGTCCTGCGCTCCCTCTGCCAGCGGGTAGGGCTCCGGCCCCTCACCGCGCACCCAATCCGCCATGCGTTCTAGCAGCGTGGCCATGGCGATCTCGTCATCCATCCAACGCCGACCGGGATACGGATTGCGATACAGAACCTCGGAGCCGAGCGAGATGTGCTCGGTGTCGTAGCCGATCAGGTCCAGGTCGTACCCGGTCTGCCGCCGCACCAGAGGCGATCGAACCAGGGTGCGGGGGCCGGTCATCCGCACCACCTCGTCGTTATGCAGCTCGCCCGCCGATCCCCGAACGGTCAGGCGTCGAAACCGCAGCTGGTTGCGCGTCTGCTGGTCTGTGAAGTCGTACACCCCGGAGCGTCCGTCACCGAAGTCGAGAGTTGCAATCGTCGTGGTCGTGGGGTGCGCCTGCTCGTCGTCGGTCCAGCCGATACGGCTCAACGGATGGACCAGCGGCGCGGTCAACCGGGTGGCACGGACCGCGACCGGTCTCCGGCCGACACCCAGCAGACCCCGGATCAGAGCAACAGCGTGGTACTGCTGGGTGGAGGAGACCTGTACCTGGGTAGGCGTGCCGATGACGCCGGCAGCCACCACGGCTGCCCGGGCGGCGTGCGAGGGCATCATCAGGTACTGCTCGGCAACCTGTACCAGGCCGGAGTCGCCCACCACCGACCACAGCGTGCGAAGGCCCTCGAGATCAGGCGCTGGCGGGGTCTCGGCCAGCACCGGCAGCCCTCTATCAACCGCCTCGACAATGAAACGTGGCGTTACATGCCGCGGCGTAGCGGTCATCACGAAGTCGACGCTGACCTCGCGCAGACAGGCGTCCAGCGAGGTAAAGGCCGGCATGTCGAGGTGTCGCGGGGTCCGCACCACCACTCCTCCGCAGCGGATCGTGCCTAGCTCATTCGCCACCTCGAGGAGCATCTGCGCCCGCCAGCCGCTGCCGATCAGCGCGAAAGTAGCCACGCGGAAACGGTAACGCCGGTGGATCGGCGTCCTCACCATCCTGTGTTCAGCAGATGGTTGACCAGTAGCGCCCAGGTGGCGCTAGCGACAAGAGCCCATGATGCGGTTCGGCCCCGGAGCAGCGCGAGACCGGAATAGGCGATCACCCCGAAGGACAGCCAGATCCGCTCGGTCTCGGCCTTCGACAAGGCCGAAAGGTTCGCGACCAGCGCGGCCAGGACACCGGAAAGCGCCAGCAGTGCTGCGATCCGATCCTGCGTCCAGGAGCCCGCGCGGCCTCCTCGGCTGAGGGCCGCGATCGAACGCGCGATGCCGATCGCCAGCAGGGGCGAGCAGCTGACCAACCAGGCGGCGAGGTCGGCGTAGACGAAATAGGAGAACGGCCGCTGGCTCGCGATGCCCTGGTAGTAGCGGACACGCAGCGCGAGCAATCCGCTGACCCAGTTGAAGCCGAGCACCAGGTGGACTGCTGCGACCGCGACGAATCCGATAGTTGCGACCAGCCAAGGCACGACAACCCTTCGCAGCCCCCTTTGCCTGACAGTCACGATCATGGCGAGGAGGACCACGACCCCAAAGAGCACCAGTCCGTACGACAAGAACACCGCAATGCCGAGCAGCAGACCTCCCAACAGGCTCACGAGAACGCGGCCGCGTGCGGCGCCGCGAGAGACAAGTGCCAGCCCGCCGACAGCCACGCCGGCGAACAGTCCATCCGCGGACACCGCCATCCACACCGCGCCCGGGAACAGGGCGATGAAGGGCACGATCCGCCGGCCGGCTGCCTCCGCGCCGAGTTCACGCAGTGCGACCGGCAGGGCGACGCTGGCAGCCGAGGCGACGAGGATGCACAGTGCGCCGGCCCAGAATCCGCCGCCGAGGCCGACCCGAGCGAGCAGCCAGAAGATCAGCGTGGTCAGCGGCGGATGCCCGGCGACATGGGTGGTCCAAACAAGATCACCATCGACGCCTGGGCCGAAGGCGATGAAGTGGGTGAAGCTCGACAGGAAGGTCCACGGGTCGGAGATCCGAGGGAGGTCGTGGAGGTATTCGTTCGGATCGAGGAGTACATCGATCCAGCCCCGTTGCAGCCCATCCACCAGCGGCAGCGAGCACATCCACGCGAGATTCAGCAGCCAGCCGGTCAGCAGCAGGCGCTGCCAAGGCAGTACCGCGGCTAGCCGTTGCAGCCGCAAGCCCAGCAGAACGCACAAGATCGCCAACGGCGTTCCCCAGCCGATATGCGGATGCCAAAAGGCGAGCAGGGGCGGGCGCGGCAGCACGATGGGGAGCCCGCGCCGGTTCATCTGGTAGCCGACGACCGCCGCAATCGTGATCAAGGCCAGTGCGGCGACGAGGGCAACAAGATCACCTCGCCGCCACCTCGGTGCCGGCGAGTCCGTGAGGCTGTTCGCCGGCGCCACCCAACGAACCTCCGTGATCATGGAGTCGGCGGGCGTGTCCACTGGGGTTTCTCTGCGACTAGTCATGAACCACTGGACGCCGTCGGTCCCGAGCGACTCGTGCCGCGTACAAGATCAAACTCATGACGGCGATGCTGCCGATGATCACGATTAGGTTGGCGCCGTAGTTGCGCAACAATAGAGCCTTCGCCGCCGGCTGACTGCCGCGAAGGAAGATCATCGGGACGGCGATCACGGTAGCGAGCGCGATCATGATCAGGGCGACCTGCAGATAGCGCCGTCCGCGGTCGGGGACGTAGCGCCGCAGCAGCCAACCCACCCCGACCACAGAAGGGGCCAGCAGGGCGTCGTGCAGGACGAGCGCGGCGACCAACCACACCGCGAGGATCAGCAGGCTGTGGGTGGGGATTTCGCTGAGCAGCCGAAAGACTCCGAACGCCAGAAGGGCAATACCGGCACTGGCGAGAATGATCCGCCATGCCTTCACGAGAGCACCTCGATCCGGCCCAACCACTTGGTGTTCAGCACGCCGGCACGGTTGGGAGAGATCAGCCGGAGCGGATAACCATGATCGACGTCCAGCCGCTGCCCATTGAGATGCGTCGCCAGCAGGGCGGCCGACAACTGCGGACCCTTCATGAACGAGTGGTTGAAGCCCCAGTCCTGCTCGAGAGAGATCAGCTGAATCCGCGAGTCCGCGGTGCCGCCGGCTCGCAGAACCACCTCCAGCAGTGACAGGCCGCGCCAGTCCGCCCCCACGCTCCAGCCCTCGACGCAGTTGACCGGCAGCCGCGCCTCGTGCACCGCCCTCGGCTCGAGGTCAGCGAGTGTCAACCGGTATGGCTCTGGACCCACCACGTCGAGAGCCCAGGTCGGCGACGTAGCTGCTGCCATGACCCGCGCCTGCTCCGCGGTGCGGTTGACCGGTACGCCCTGCGGACCCTTGGTCCACTGCCGGGGCGCCAGCAGCCCAAGCGGTTCGAGCGGAGTGACCGTCTGGCCGACCGAGGTCAAAATGATCACACCTACACCTGCCCCCGCCGCGGTCAGCATGCCGCGTCGAGAAATCCCCGGCGTCGGCGGATCAGCGAGCGTGCCGGCGTTGCTGTGGGACTCGGGATTCTCGCTCCACGGGATCTCGGTGAGGACGTCCGCCTCCGGGACCTTGGCGCTGAGGCCGTACGCGATATCGGGCAGTTTGACCCCGACATGGAGCAGCACCGAGCCGACCAGCACATACGCCAAGAAGCGATGGACCGTGAGGAAGTACCACGGGAAGGGGTACCAATTGAGCACATTGAGGAAGCCCGTGGTCACCTGAACCAGGGCCGTGGAGACCAAGATCGCCACGCTGAGCCGCTCGACCGCATGCTTGATCGACCTGATCGGAGGAAAGCGGAACTGGTTGGGGTAGACCGTCCAGAGCTTGAACAGCAGCAGCGGAATGGTCGCGATTCCGGTCGCCACGTGAATGCCTTGGGTGAGCCGATAGCCCCAGACGGGTTTCGCCGGCTCGGGCAGCCACGACCACGGTTCGTACTGGTAGTGGCTGAGCAGTCCAGTCACGAACAGCACTCCGACAGCGATGCCCAGCATGGTCCCGACCCTCGCGGTCACCGCTGTTGACCTGAGCGTGCTGCTGAACCTCGGCCACCAGCGTGGGCGCTGTTGGACCATGATGATCAGCATCGGTGATCTTGACCGAAAATGGGACCCAACAGTGGTCCGCAGCCGCTTACGAGTCGCTGACGACGGCCGAAGGGGCGGCCGGATCAGCGGAAACCAGCTCGTCGAACCGATGAACTCCGAGACGCTGCTCAGGTCGTGGCGTACCGCGGTGATGTGTGGCGTCGGGTCACGGGATGCACGCCAGCAGTCTCGAAACCGACAGATCTCCAGGGTCGGCGCAGTGAGAGAGCGGGGTCGCCTGATGGGACGGATGCCATGGCCTTCGCCTCGCTGACAGGGCTAATGCTGCGCTGACGAATGTGGAGAGAGTCAGGCCGGAGAGCAGATCACTGGGTAGTTGATGACGAAGGCGTGGCAGGCGATCCGAGTCCAAAAAAAGCCGCGCCCTATTGACGATGAGCAGGTAGGTGCTCGATGCTCAGCTCTGCCAGGGGGTTGGCCTACCACGGGGGTTGGTTGTGCGCAGATTCGTCGTGCTATTCGTTGCTGTTCTTGCTCTCGTGCTCGCGCCGTGGCCAGCCACGGCCGCACCGCCGGACAATTTCCCGGCCCGCATCAACCTGCCCAATGGGTTCTTCCCGGAGGGCATTGAGAACGGCCGGGGCACGTCGGTCTTCGTCGGCTCCATCGCCAATGGCGCCATTTGGCGTGGTGACGTCCGGACAGGATCAGGTGCTGTGTTCGCGCCCGGCGCCCCGGGCCGGGCCTCGATCGGCATCGCCTACGAGGCCAGTCGGAATCGGTTGTGGGTTGCGGGTGGCGGACCCAGCATCACCGGTGCCGGTGATGTGCGGGTGTACGACGCCTCAAGCGGCGAACTGCTCAGGACCTTCAATATCCCCGCGCCCGCTACGCCCGGGGCCAGGTTCCTCAACGACGTGGCGGTTACGCGTGACGCCGTGTACGTGACCGACTCGTTCAACCCGCAGCTTGTGGTCATCCCACTGCCAGCAAACGGGTCGCTGCCCGGAGTCAATGCCGCGACGTTGCTCACGGTCACAGGCGACTTCGCGCAAACCGCAGGTGCCAACCTCAATGGGATCGTCGCGAAGAACGGGGCGCTCATCGTGGCGCAGTCCAGCACGGGGAAGCTCTTCCGCGTCGACCCGGCCACCGGGACGGCCGACCAGGTCGACCTCGGCGACACGCCACCACTGAGTAACGCAGACGGTCTTGAGTTGCGCGGGCACCTGCTCTACGTGGTTCGCAACAACAACGTGGTCACTGTTGTACGGCTCAACTCCCAGTCGACCAGCGGCGTGGTGCTCGGCGACATCAGCGGTGAGCTGGACACCCCGTCGACAGCGACCGTGGCCGCAGGGCGACTATGGGTGGTCAACCCCAGGTTCAATACGCCGCCGTCACCCAGCACGGAGTATTGGATCGCCCAACTGCCACTCCGCCCAGAGAACGGCTGAGCCTCTCTCAAACTGCCACAGTCAGACGGAAGAGGCTGAGTGCTGGCAGTTTCTTTCGGCTACGGCCTTTTTGGAGTCGCTGGCGCTTCCGTGATCACTCCTCGTCTTCGCCGTCCTCAAGATCGGGAGTGCCAAATCCCACATGCAATCGCACTCCGGCGTGTTCGACTATGAACCGCTCGCGGGACGGAGATGAGCCGCTCTGACCCGCTGTTGCCGGCTGTCAGCACCGCGTAGGCGACCCCGCGTGCCGCTCCGGATCGTCACAACGGACGGCCTACGCCGGCTTGATCGCTTGCAGTACATAGAAGATCATTCGCACTACCTAGATCAACTTGTCGGGCTCAAATGGGTTCAGTTGATCAACGCGACGAGCGGCACCCCGAGCGAGATCGACGAGAACGGCAGGCGCCACTACCTCATCCGCGCCATCCCATACCAAGATCCTCAGCAAGAGGCTGAGCGGCTCAAGGCAGTGCACGAGGCCAGGGTCGAGATCGTCCCCAGAGTCTGAGCGCGTCCGGGAAGCGGCTCGCTCGCGCCAGCCGATTGTGTGGGTCACCGGTATCCGAGGTACGACGCGCTACCTAGCTCGACGCACTGGGGGCTCCACTGCCCGTTGACTGCCTCGGGCCTCGGCAGGTAGA